>Ga0208960_1000411_pt1 | contig 24157 bp, 20 predicted proteins | sample GreLakmeON33MSRF_FD_187703 | JGI IMG/M metagenome (GOLD analysis project Ga0208960, IMG submission 187703) | Freshwater lentic microbial communities from great Laurentian Lakes, MI, USA - Great Lakes metaG ON33MSRF (SPAdes) | ecosystem: Environmental > Aquatic > Freshwater > Lake | place: Great...
GGCCTGATAGCTCAGTTGGTAGAGCAGACGCCTGAAGAGCGTCGTGTCGTTGGTTCGATTCCGACTCAGGCCACCATTTAACGCCAGCCCATCTGATTCAACCCAGGTGGGCTGGTTCTTTTGAGGCCTCAGCGACCGAAAATCAGGCGCCAGACTGAAAAGTCTTTGCCGCGGTCGACCGGCTCGACCGGAGGCGTCTCCCAGCCGTTGGCCAGCAAGGTCAGGCGGCGGGTCTCCTCGCGGTTACGGTCTTTCTTCGTCGTCTTCTCGACCCACTCCGCCCGCACGACACCGAAGGGAGTCGCAGCGGAGCGCCAGACGGTGCCCATGAATTCGATGGTCTGTTTCGGAACTATCGGCGGATCGGTCACGGTACTCGCGAGCATCTTCATGCGCTCGCACGCGAAAGGTTTGCCGCCGGCTTCGATGGTTTCCTGTGCAGGCGTATCCGCGTTCAGCTCGCTGGTATAAGTGAGATTCGCCCACTTCGAGACCCAGGCGATATCCTTGCGGGTCATGTGGTAGGCTCCTTTGACGGGATTCGAGAAGACGATCTCCTGCGAGTTCTCAATCAGGCGGCTGGCCCGCTCGCGATTCATATCGGCGCTCAGGAGCAGGCGAAGAGGGGCCTGTTCGCGCGAGCCCAGCCAGCCGACGGGTTCGACAGTGAACCAGACGTGCGGTTTGCCGCCGACGTCCATGCCGGAGCGGATCGAAAGGCTCAGTTCGGATTTCGAGACGACCTTCTCGTCGCGGATCGTCTCGTATTGGTAGCGCGCCCAGGTGCCAGGCTTGGGTAGTTTCTCCGCGAAAATCTGCCACTGGGCCGGCGAAGAGATGGCGCCCGCCAAGAGTAAGAGGAGGGCGACGAGGCGGCGCATGGGCTGATTAAAGGTCATTTACTGGCCTTTTGGCGAGCCCCGACCCGCTTCGACCTCCTTTGCCTTTGACTCTTCATGCCTCCGCCCCTGAAGTCAGGGTCTACGTCATGGAATCCTTGGCCCAGTCTTCGACCTCACTCCGCTTAGCGGATGGTCGTGCCATCCTGCCTTCGATTATTAACATCATCGGGCTCTGAGCCCGCTGAACGGAACGCCCGACGGGCGACTCCCCGTTCCGCGGCACTCGGAACGGCCCCCTCCCTTTACCCAACCTTCCACCGACACTACCATGGCACGCTCCATCGAAATCTACGATACCACCCTCCGCGACGGCTCGCAAGGGCAGGGGATCCATTTCTCGGTCGATGACAAGCTGCGCATCGCCGCCGAGCTCGAACGCTTTGGTATGAATTATATCGAGGGAGGCTGGCCCGGGTCCAATCCCCGTGACGTCGAGTTCTTCGCCCGCGCCAAGAAGATCAAGTTCAAGCATGCCAAGCTGGCGGCCTTCGGTTCTACGCGCCGGAAGGGCGTGCGTGCCTCGGAAGACGCCCAGGTCCGTGGCCTCCTCGAGGTCGATACCCCGGTCGTGACAATCTATGGCAAGACTTCGGCCCTGCATGTCCGTGAAGTGTTGCGCTGTTCGCCGGAGGAAAACCTGGCGATGATCCGTGATACGGTGGCCTTTCTGAAATCCCATCGCCGCGAAGTCGTCTATGACTGCGAACATGCAATCGATGGCTGGAAAGAAGATCCAGCCTATGCCATCGCCACCATGCTTGCGGCCGTCGAAGGCGGGGCTGATCGCATCGTGCTTTGTGATACCAATGGCGGCTCCTTGCCTGCCACGGTGGCTGCGGCCACACGTGCGGTGTTGGCGGCCATAAAGGTTCCGGTCGGCATCCATACGCATGATGACGCTGGGCTCGGCTTGGCCAACGCCCTTGCTTCGCTTGAAGCAGGTGCCTCGCACGTGCAAGGCACCGTCAATGGCATCGGCGAGCGCACCGGTAATTGCGACCTCACCGCAGTCATCCCTTGCGCCCAACTTAAGTTCGGATGGAAGTGCGTGTCCTCGACCTCGCTCAAGGGCCTCGCCGGTCTTTCGCGTTTTGTCGATGGTGTCGCTAATCTCGCGCCTGATCCGCGGCGCCCGTGGGTCGGCACGGCAGCCTTCGCCCATAAGGGCGGCACGCACGTCGATGCGGTCCGTAAATTCTCGGCCGCCTATGAACACATCGATCCAACGGTGGTTGGCAACGAGCGCATGGTGCTCGTGAGCGATCAATCGGGTCGGAGTAATATAACGATGAAGGCGAAATCTCTGGGCATCGACCTCGACCGCGACTCGCCTGCGACCAGCACTGCGCTGGATGAACTTAAGAAACTCGAGCATGCCGGGTGGAGTTTTGAAGATGCGGAAGCCTCACTGGCACTTCTGTTGCGCCGTCACTTAGGCAAGACGAAGACCGTTCCGTTTGAAGTGATGTCTTATCATGTCACCGCGCGCGGAGCTCAAGGCTCGGCGTACTGTGAGGCCGTGGTGCGGGTCAACGTCGGCGGCAAGGAGTCGCTCACGGTGGCGGAGGGCGACGGTCCTGTGCATGCGCTCGACCAAGCTTTGCGTTCAGCTTTGGTAAAATCTTTCCCAAAAATCGCCAAGGTCAGTCTGGTGGATTATAAGGTGCGCATCTTAGGCGGCGCGGATGGCACGGCCGCCAAAACCCGCGTGGTCATCCGCTCGTCCGACGGTAAGGGTTCCTGGGGCACGGTCGGCGTCAGCGAAAACCTCGTTGAAGCCTCCCTGCAGGCCATCGTCGACGGTTATGCTTACGCCTTGGCCTGAGTTGGTGGCTGACGCGTTGATTGCCATCAAGGGCAGGGTAGAAGTTTTCTACCCCGCCCTTGATGGGTTCGCTTCTCATTCTCTTCACCTCAAGGTTAGGGGTTGAAAGCGTTCAGGCCTAATCGACGGCGCGGAACTGAGCGGTTTCTCGGATCAGCCAGAGCTGACCGAGGTCACGCTGGCCTTGCTGGCCCGGACGATTGGCCAGTAATCTTTTATTCTTTTAACCGGGCGATGACCGTCGAGCCGCGCAAATCGACTTCGAAGCAGCCGGTATCTTCGAGCATTCGGTAGAACTTGGCGTAGCGCGGGGCGTCGCGTTCGAGTCCGGGGTATTCTTGGACCAAATATTTCTTGATGATTTCGACCTTCAGCCATTCGCCGGGTGGCGCGAGCCCCGTGGCCACATCGACGAGGGCTTCGATGATGTCCCGGCGTGAAAGTAATTCGCGACGGCGGTGGTCAGCTTCAGCTTTACCCGCGGCCTGTTGGGCGGGTGTGAGATTCGGGTTGTCGCGGTAATCTTGGCCAGTGGGTTCTGCTGGTCGGCGTGGCTCCCGTTGGGGCCGCGGTTCGCGCTGGGCCCGAGGTTCACGCGCGGGTCGGGGTTCGCGGGCTGTCCGCGGTTCGCGAGTGGGACGAACGGGGGCCTCGGCGAAAATGATTTCGGGCAACAGTTTATCAAACTGATCGAGCAAGGCGGTGATTTCGGTCTTGGTCTTCGGAGTCAGCTCGCGGATGGCTCGCGCCAAGAGCGCCAGGGCCGCACGCGGATTTTCCTTGGTACGCTGTTCTTGGTCCAGGCGGTCGCGTAACTCGGTGAGGTTGAGATAGTGGTGGGCCGTCGACCGTAAGGCCTTGTGGGTGCGTTCACCCATGACAACGATGCGGACGCCGAGGCGCTTGGCGTCTTCGACGACTGGTGTGAAATCACTATCGTTGGTGACAAAGACCAGGGTGGTAGGTGGCTCGGCTCCGGCCATGAGTTTCACGGCATCGATGGTGAGGCGCATGTCGGCCGCATTTTTGCCAGGCGTGTAGCTGCGTTGATCGACGAGTTCGAGGGCCGGCCAATCGAGGGCGGCCGCGCGCCAGCCGCTGAGCCGACCGTTGAAATCGCCATAGGCTCGGGCGCAAGAGAGGGGAGTCGCACCGACGAAACGCAGTAAGGTGGGCAGGTGTTGGTGCGAAACGTTATCGGCATCGATCAGAATCCCGATCCGCTGGTCTTTTTGTCCCCGAGCGGCTTCTGGGGTGGACGTGGAGCCCGCGGTTTCTTGACGTGGCGCCCGCGGCTTTGGTCGGCGGTTCGGGCTGGAAGCGGGTCGACCGCGTGGGGCGGCAGGTTTCTTGACTGATTTTGGACGCGGTGGCACGGAGGGAAAGGTTGCTCCTATCTCTGCTCTTAAAGCCCCGATGCTACAATGCGAAATGCCGAACGGATTATTTTAGGGTTTTTATTGGGATTTGATGGCATTACCTGACGGTGTCGGGAGGCGCTTCGTCCCTTTGACGGATTGCCACGAGCCAAGCTCGACGCTCGGATGTCGCTGACTCGTGACAGAAGCCACGGCGATCGGAGATAAATCCGGGAGGTCAAGCGTCGCTCATTAATTTAAAATTAAGCGAGCGGTTACGAAATAAATACTTAAAATATTTATAGGTTGGAACTTACCCGAATTATTGATGTTAAAAAGGTGTGAAAGCGATTAATGTCATCCTTTGCCTCGTTCTAAGTTGCGGACTTTGGGCTCTAGAAAACAAGCCGATGGAGGCCTCATGGATGGCTCGGCCTGGCCCTTGGGGCGAACTGGAAGTGCATACGGTTTACCTGGCGCCCCCCGATTCGCTGTTGGCGGCGGTGGCGAAACCCAATTCCGTCACGCGGTGGACCTTCGAGCAAACAACGGAGCAATCCGTCCGCGACTTGTTGGTGAGGATGGGCGTCCAAGCGGGGACCGTGACGCGTATGTTCTCTTCGGGTCGGTCGCAGGCGAACGGTAACACGATCGTGCTGCATCCGGAGGTCGAGGATTTGAAGTCACTTTCACCCGAGGTACGAAGTGCCCTTTATATCGAATTAGCCAAATCAGCCGCCAACGAATATCAGCGAGACCCTGTCTATATCTTAGGCGGTAATGTCGATGAGTGGCTGACGGACGCCGAGTTGAATGAGGAACAACGGAAGCTCTTCCGGCAGCTGGTTTGGCGTCGCGGGGAGGCGATAGTCTTCAGCGATATTGCGGCCTTGCTCACATTAGCGAAAAATTCCGAGGAAGTCTTGAATGTCTTTCGGACGGTGACTCGAGTCCGCAGCTTGATTGTGCAAATAAGGCTGCCGCTTAAGACGGGTCGGAAGCAGTTCTTGGAGTATTGGGCCGCTGGTCAGGTGGATGCGCCGCACCTGTCGTTCATCCATGCGATTACCTTGCGTCGCGCCCCGCAGTCGGTCGACATCACCCATTTCCTGCCCTCCCTGCTGCGGCAACGGGCCTACACTTTTCCGGAGATGGAATTAGGGCTCAAAGGTCGTTTCCCGGATTGCCATTGGACCTCGCTGAATTTTTTCAACATCACCCCCAAGGATTATTTCCTGGATACCCGCTTGGCTGCCGCTCATTTGCTCGAGAATTATGCGGCGGTTGATGCGCCATATCGCTTCGGAGACGTGCTCTGCTTTATCGATAACGGCGAAGGCCTGCATACCTGCGTCTATGTGGCGGACGATATTGTCCTGACGAAGAACGGGGACAGCATTCTCGCCCCTTGGGCGCTCATGCAGATCGCCGACGTTCAGTCGATTTACCGCCGGACTTCCAGTACTCGCATTCAGGGGTATCGTTTAAAGCGCTAAAGGATTGTCCCCGGCAGGAATCGAACCTGCATTACCAGTTTAGGAAACCAGTGTTCTATCCGTTGAACTACGAGGACATGGGGTCGATTTAATGAGGGATTAGTTCGCACGGGCAAGCCTGCATCGGGTGCGAGGGGCTTGACAGTGTGGGGTTTCTGGTAAGTTATGACGGGGTGAATGTGTTCCACTTGTTCGCTGAGGTGCCCTTGACCATCCCAGGCTGGGCGTGGTTGGTTTTCTTGACGTTAGTGGCGGGGATCCTCGCAATCGATTTGGGCGTATTTAATAAGAAGGACCAGACGCCGACTTTCAAGGAGGCCGTGGCATGGTGTGTGGTCTGGTTGAGCGTCGCGGTAGGTTTCGGCTTCCTGCTTTCTGCTTGGAGAGGTTCCGAGGTAGCGCAGCTTTTTGCCGCGGGCTACGTCTTGGAGTTAGCCCTCTCGGTCGATAACCTCTTCATCTTCATCTTAGTCTTCGCCCATTTCAAGATTCCCGAACCTCTTCAGCGTCGGGTGCTTTTCTGGGGTATCATCGGGGCGATTATGATGCGCGCCGTCTTCATCATCGTCGGGGTCGCCGCGGTGGACCGCTTTGCGATTTTACTGCCACTGTTCGGGGCGTTCTTATTATTTACCGGAATAAAACTGGCCTTCACCAACGATGATAAGGAAGAAAAGGGGGTCGACGAGAATTTTATCGTCAGGCTGGCCCGCAAGGTACTCCCTTTGACCCCTCGGCTGCATGGTAACGCTTTCTGGGTTACAGAAAACGGGAAGCGCTTGTTCACGCCCTTATTTGTCGTGCTTCTGGTCATCGAAGGTACTGACCTGATTTTCGCCGTAGATTCTATTCCAGCCGTGCTGGGGATTTTGCCGCCCGAAATGGCCATCGAAGAAAAACGCTTCATTGCTTTCACTTCGAATATTTTCGCCATCATGGGTCTACGTTCGATGTACTTTGCTATCGCCGGCTTCATGCACTTGTTCCGCTTCCTTAAGCCGGCCCTGTCCTTCATCCTTGTTTTCATTGGCTTTAAGATGATTTTACCATGGTTCGCTGGTCTCGGTCAGCCAACGGGACACGTGGCCGCTTGGGTGCCGGACGCATTGCAGCACGATGGGCGGGTGCACATCCCTACCGAGGCCTCCCTGGCGATCATCGGCTTGGTGTTGGCCGTGGCGGTCGCGCTTTCCGTCACTTTCCCCAAGCGGAAATAAGATAGTTTTGGTGTTTCCACCGGCGGGGCTCGCACCCACGCTGTGGGCGTGTTCCGAGGTCGCTACAAGCTCTACCTGCCCTACCTGAAGGGGAGCCGCACGCTACTCTTCCTGTCCTTGCTCGCGGCCATCGTCTTTGCGGCCGCCAACGCGTTCGGGCTGCCGTTCTTGGTCGGCAAGGTGCTCCCGGCGGTCTTCGGTGACGCCGCGGCTCGAGCCGCCCCTCTCCTGTCCTGGCCCAAGTGGCTCGGCGGCCAGCCAGCGTTCTCTCTGCCGGAGGGCTACGAGATGGCCTTCGCCGTCGCTTTCCTTCCCGCAGTCATGCTGATCCGCGGGCTGGGGGAGTTCTTTTCGACTTACCTGCTCAATCTCGCTGGCCTGCGCGTCATCGAGGCCGTCCGGCGCGACGTGTTCGCGAAGCTGCAGCAACTTCATCTCGGCTTCTTCGGCAAGCTTTCCATCGGCGACTTACTTTCTCGCCTGATTGCCGACGCCAATTCAGTCCGGCTGGTGTTGGTGGACGTGTCAAACGACCTTATCGTCCAGCCCCTGTCGATGCTCTTCGCGCTGGCCTACGTGGTGTTCATCTGTTTTTCCCACGAAAGTGGCTATTGGTTCCTGGCTTGCCTCCTGGTCGTACCCGCCGCGGTCTTGCTCGTGCGCGGCGTCGCGGTACGTATCCAGACCCGGATGCGTCAAGGCATGGAGTCCGCCTCCGACCTTAATAGCATTGCGGTCGAGAACCTCCAGTCGGCCCGCGAGGTCCGCGCTTACGGCCTACAGGAACGCGAAGCCAAGCGCTTCAATCAGGCCAGTCAGGAAGGCCTGCGTATTCAGGGTAAGCTGGTGCGCTACGAGAAGGCCCTTTCGCCTTTGGTCGAGATCACCGCCGCCGTGGGGATTTCTGCAGCCATCGCGGTCGGCGCGATGAACGGTTTTTCGATGAGCGAACTGATCTCGCTCATCGTGGCTTTTTACTTCGCCTACGGCCCGATCAAGCGGCTGGGCAACGTGAGTAGCCGGCTGAGTATGGCCGCTCCCGGGCTTGTTCGTCTGGAGGAAATTATCCTCGCCAAGGTCGAGGTGGATGACGCACCCGACGCCCGTCCGCTCGGGCGCGTCCACGGCGATCTCGAGATGCGCGGCGTCTCCTTTAGTTACGGCGCCGACCCGGTGCTGGCTAACGTCACGTTGAAGATACCCGCTGGCCAGTCCGTCGCGCTTGTCGGCCCGAGCGGCGCCGGGAAGAGCACCTTCGTCAATCTGGTGCCGCGCTTCTTCGATCCGCAACAGGGCGCGATTCTCATCGATGGATACGACCTCCGCCAGGTGCGTCAGGCCGACCTCCGCGCCAATATCGCGTTAGTCTCGCAGGAGCCTGTCCTCTTTAACGAATCGATTCTCGAGAACATCCGTCTCGGCCGGCCCGCCGCCACCGATGCGGAGGTCCGCGCGGCCGCGCGTCTGGCCGGCGCACTCGAGTTTATCGAGGCCCAGCCCGAAGGCTTCCTGACCAAGGTCGGCGAGCGCGGTGGACGTCTTTCCGGCGGTCAGCGTCAGCGCATCTCGATCGCCCGCGCCTTCCTTAAGGACGTCCCGATTCTCATTCTTGACGAGGCCACCTCGGCGCTTGATACGGATACCGAGCGCAGTATCCAGCAGTCTCTCGCGCTCCTGATGAAGGGCCGCACAACGCTCATCGTGGCCCACCGATTTAGCACCATCCGCGACGTGCACCGGGTCCTCGTCTTTGACGACGGCCGGATTGTCGCTGATGGTTCGCGCGAGGAAGTCTACCGTTCCTCTGAGCTTTTCCGGCGCTTGTGGGACAATCAATCCGAGGGTCTCGCTTAAGGTGCGTATCTTGGTCGTAAAATTTTCCGGACTCCGCGGCGCGTTGGCCGCGACAGCGGGTTTGCGTTCGATCCGCGAGCGCCACCCTGGCGCGACATTCACTTTTGTTACACTCCCGGACTCGGAGCCCGCGCTCGAGGGTTGCCCGCCCGTCGTCGAGGTTCTGGGAGTTAATCCGTCGCAAGGCCTATTCTCCGTCATCGCCCACCTGCGTCGGCAGCGTTTCGACGTGGCCATCGCTTTGGGCGGACATCCCCGGGCGTTGCGCTTGGTAGCCTTAAGCGGGGCACGTAAGCGTGTCTGTGCGGGGCATGCCTCATTCTTATTGCGTCCGTTTTATCACCACGAAGTTTTTGGCACCGCCGTCGATCCCCATGAAGCGGCGCGCGATCATGAAGTGATGGCTCAGGCTTTAGATTTTCATGCCGAGCCGCCGGCGATGTGGTTTGCGCCGTCCCGCATGCAGGAGCACGGCCTTTTGGTCGAAGAACGGCGTTATGCGGTGATTCACCCTGGGTCGTCGCGGCCGGAGCGGATTTTGGAAATTGATAAGTGGGCCTCCGTGGCTCGAGAGCTCGTCAGTAATTATTCGGTCGATCGCATTGTGGTTTCAGCGGGAGTCGGCGGTGAAGAGCGGATTATGGCGGAAGCTTTGTGCGGTCTGATTGGCCCGGTGGCGATGTCTACGGCCGGTCGGCTTCGCTTTGCGCAAGTGGCCAAACTCATCCAAGGTGCGCGGTTATTCTTGGGCGCAGACTCCTCTGTTTTGCAACTAGCGGCGGCCGTGGGCACCCCAGTGGTGGGAGTTTTTGGCCCATCTGATTATGCCCGTGCCCGCCCCTGGGGGACTATTAACCGAGTTGTGCGCATTGACACGGCTCATTTTGAAGGAGAGGCCCGGCAGGATTATCTTGCGCGGATGGATCGCGCCTTTGCACGGATTACGCCGGTGCAAATTTCGCGGGCGGCCGAAGAAGTCTTACGGATTACAGCGCTTTGATTCCTCCGCTTGACCTCTCGCCGACCTGCCCGAATGTGAATCAGTGACTCACGCCGAGAATCATTACGACGCCGTTATCATCGGCGCAGGCATGTCGGGTCTGGCCGCTGCCGTCAGGCTGGCGATGTATGATCGTCGCGTGTTGGTACTGGAGCGTCACAACGCCCCGGGAGGCTTGAATTCTTTCTATGCCAAGGGTGGCCGTAAGTATGACGTCGGTCTGCATGCCCTTACTAATTGGGTTCCGGAGGGGGTAAAGGGCGCTCCGCTGGTCAAGCTGATGCGGCAATTGCGGATCCGACGGGAAGAATTAGACTTATGCCCGCAATTCGGATCAAAGGTGTCCATGGCCGGGAAAAACCTCCGGCTTAATAATCGCTTCGATGATTTATTGGCCGATGTGGCGACCGAATTTCCAAAATCAGTCGATCGGTTCCGTGAGTTAGATACCTGGATTGCCGGGCTTGATGAAGCGGCGCTCCAGGCGCATGGCGGCTCGGCGCGGGCTTTGCTCGATGAACGTCTCGGCGACCCGTTGCTGCGCGACATGCTGCTCCTCCCCACCTGCTTCTATGGCAGCGCGCTCGAGGATGATATCGAAGTGTCGCAGTTCGCCGTGATGTGGCGTTCGCTATTCCGCGAAGGTTTTGCGCGGCCGTTTATCGGAGTCCGTCAAGTCGTGCGCATTCTCCTGGACCGTTGTCGCGAGCACGGGGTCGAACGTCGCATGAAGTGCGGGGTAAAATCGATGGAGGTTAAGGCGGGTCGCGTGGCGGCCTTACGGTTAGATGACGGCACGGAAGTGACCGCGGAGGCAATTTACTCATCGGCCGGAGCCGTGGAGACGCAGCGTCTGCGCTCGGACGTCTCCCCACAAGGGGGCGCTTCGGAGATTGGACGCCTGGGCTATGCCGAAACCATCGCGACTTATGCGCCCGTCGCCTTCCAGAATTTCAAATGGCAGGACACGATTATTTTCTTCTGCGACGATGAGCGCTTTACTTACCGCTCGCCGGCATCGCTCGTTGATTCACGTTCGGGCGTAATCTGCATTCCGAATAATTATCATTACGGCGAGGGTCGGGCGTTGGAGGAGGGCTGGCTCCGCGTTACCGCCCTTGCGAATCATGACGCTTGGTGCGCTTTACCCGAAGACGAGTACCAGGCCCGCAAGCAAGAGTGGTGCGGGCGATTGAACCGCGTCGCCCGGGCACACTTACCCGCGATTTCAGATGGGGTGCACGATGCGGCCTTGACGTCGACCGATGTCTTTACCCCGCGCACGGTCCGCAAGTTTACCGGGCATTTGAACGGGGCGATTTACGGTTCGCCGGTGAAGCGCCGCGATGGCCGGACCGATCTGGCGAATCTGTTCCTGATCGGTACGGACCAAGGATTTCTCGGCGTCACGGGCGCAATGCTGTCTGGTATTTCGATGGCTAACCTGCATGGTTTGAAGGCGTAGCCCCTCCCCATGCGCGATTCCCCTATTTCTGCCGTCGCCGAGCGTCCGCTCTGGCGCGACCTTACCCAGCCGGCGGTCATCGTCGGCGCCTTGGGGTATTTCGTAGATATTTACGACCTGACGTTGTTCATGACGGTGCGTGAGAAGAGCCTCGCCGGGCTGGGGCTCCATCACCTGATCAGTGGGGCGCCTTGGTACCAAGACCTCCTTTCTTGGCAGATGGCAGGCATGCTCCTTGGTGGCATCTTCTTTGGTATCCTCGGGGACCGCATGGGGCGGCTGACGACGCTGTTCGGATCCATTCTCCTTTATTCCATCGCAAACATCGCCAACGGGATGGTCGATACATTTGAGGCCTATGCGGCTTGGCGCTTCATCGCTGGCATTGGCCTCGCGGGTGAGCTCGGCGGTTGTATTGCGCTGGTCTCGGAGACGCTGTCCAAGGAACGCCGTGGCTATGGAACGACCTTGGTCGCCACCGTGGGCGTTTTTGGGGCGGTCGTGGCGGGTTATATGGCCGACCATGTTGACGCCATCGGTGCGGTCTTCGGAACCGAAGGCTGGCGGATGAGTTACTTCATTGGCGGAGGTCTTGGCCTGGCCTTACTTCTCTTACGCGTGGGCGTGCATGAGTCCGGCATGTTTCAGCATGCGAAGGCTTCCGCCGCGGAAGGCTCCATCGCCCGCGGGAATTTCTTCGCCCTATTCACGTCCCGCGAGCGCTTCGCCCGTTACGCTCGCTGCGTGCTCATCGGCCTCCCCACTTGGTTTATGATTGGCATCCTCGTCCAACGAGCAGCCACCGTGTTCGCCCCGGCGGCGGGGATCCAAGGCGAGAAGGTGCAAACGAATTGGGCCGTCGCGGCGTTCTACCTCGGCCTAACCTTCGGGGACCTCGCGAGCGGTATCGCCAGTCAGCTACTAAAGTCGCGCAAGAAGGTCGTCGGCACCTTTTTAGGCTTCAGCCTGCTTTGCGTTGGCGTCTACCTCTATGGTGCGGATGGTTGGACGACCACCGGCTACTACCGGCTCATCTTCCTTATGGGCTTTGGTATGGGCTATTGGGCACTATTCGTCACTATTGCGGCGGAGCAGTTTGGTACGAACTTGCGCGCCACCGTGGCGACGACCGTCCCGAACTTCGCGCGCGGGTCGCTGGTCTTGCTGACCTTCTGTTTCACGATGCTGATCGGCACGAAGGAGGTTCCGAACTACGCCCCCTCGACCGCGGGCTTAATCTTGGGCGTCGTCTGCTTTGGCGCGGCCTTCTTGGCGCTCTGGAGGATGGAAGAGACCTTTGGTAAGGACCTTGATTATCAGGAAAAAAACTAAGCCTACTTGCTGGCTGGACCGGCTTTGTCCGAGACGCAGCGGAAACCGACATGGTTCGTTGAGGTCAAAGTGTCCAGGCCTTGCCGGGAGGTCGCACGATAGCGGAAGCAATAGGCCTCGTCGCAGAGCCACGAGCCGCCGCGGATGACGTGCTGGCCGTAGCCAGTCTTCTCGGGGTCGTAGCCGATGGCTGGCCCGCCGGGATTGTCTTTGGTTGATTTAGCATACCAGTCGATACCGTACCAATCTTCGCACATCTCCCAAACGTTGCCTGCCATGTCGTAGAGGCCATAGCCATTCGGCGGGTAGGATTTTACGGGGGCGACATAATTAAAGCCATCCGAAGCCAAATCGGTCGCGGGGAACTTCCCCTGCCAATGGTTACACATGTATTTGCCGTCAGGGCGTTCTTGGTCGCCCCATGTATAACTTTTATCTTTTAAGCCGCCACGGGCGGCGTGTTCCCACTCGGCTTCGGTGGGGAGACGTTTGCCCGCCCATTTGGCAAAGGCTTGGGCGTCTTTATAAGTTAGGCAAAGTACCGGGTGGTTCATGCGATCCTTGATCGAGGAGTCTGGTCCTTCCGGTTGGCGCCACGTTGCCGCGCTGGTAAATTTCCACCAAGGTAAGTCGCCGGCGCCGCACTGAAAGGGGTTCACGCCAGAAGTGTGCTTGAAAAGAAGTGATCCGCCTTTGAGGAATTCGGGCGGGGCGTCGGGGAACTGACGCGGATCGAGGTTCTTTTCCGCGTCCGTGAGATAGCCGGTGGCATCAGCGAAGACTTTAAACTGCGCATTGGTCACTTCGGTGACGTCCATCCAAAGTCCTTTCACTTGCACGGCGTGCCCGGGTTTTTCCTCGTTATGTTTTTCATCCGCGTTATCGCTGCCCATGGTGAACTCTCCGCCTGGGATCCAGACCATCGCGCTGACTTCGGACGGGTTAACGCCAGCCAGCTTGGTCTTCCAGAGAAAGACGACAAAGGGGGCGACGATGAGGATCGCGGCAATCGCAATGATGAGCCGGCGGGCTTTGGTCGCTGGGGGGGTGGGGGCAGGGGATTCCATGAAAGGTAAGGGGAGGGCTCATGATAGCAGGGGGGCGTGCGTGGTCGAACCTTTGTTATTGGGGGGCGGAGAGCATGCTATCGTCTCGCCCTTGGACGATTTTATCTTTTAAACCTTAGTCTCATCTATGAGTTCGACCCAAGCAGAGGCCCTCCAGATTTTTCGGGATTCCAAGGCTTTATTGCAGGGGCACTTCCTCCTGCGTTCCGGCCTGCACAGCGGGCATTTTTTCCAATGTGCTCAGGTGTGCCAATATATGGATAAGGTCACGCGTCTCATCGAGCTGCTTAAGCCAAAACTGATGGCATACCCTTGTGATACCGTGCTGGCTCCGGCCATCGGCGGCTTGGTGGTCGGGCAGGAAGTTGCCCGCCAATTAGGCGTAAGATTTGTTTTTGCGGAAAAAGAGAATGACCGTCTAGTCTTGCGGCGGAATTTTACCTTCCGCCCGGGCGAACGAGTCTTGATCGCAGAGGACGTCGTGACTCGCGGGGGCCGCGTACAGGAATGCCTCGATATCTTAAAGGCCCACGGAGCCGAGGCGGTAGCAGTGGCGACCCTGGTCGATCGATCTGGCGGGCAGGCAAAATTCATGATTCCGTTCGTCTCACTGCTGGAATTAACCTTTCCGACCTATGCGGCCGATAGTCTGCCGCCGGAGTTGGCTAAGTTGCCGGTAACCAAGCCAGGCTCATAGGCTTTCCCGGAGAGGCTTAATTGAGAGCCTTTTGGTGGGATAATCGCCATTAAAGAGGGGTTAGGTCGCCTTGTGCCTTGCGCCTTGTCAGCGGCTTCCTTACGCCAGCGTTCTCTTTTTCTATGGATCGCAAAAACTTCCTTCTCGGTATGGCGTGCATGGTCGGCGCCTTCGCTCTTTTCTTCTTTACGAAGCCAGCTCCCGCACCAGCCGGCAAGGCCCCCGTGGCCGCGGTTAGCCCGGGTGCGCCTGCAGTGGCGGTGGCTAAGGTTGTGCCAGCCCTAGCCGCTTCCGGAATCGTGGGACAGGCCGTGGAAGCCGCTACTGCGTTGCGTTTTGTTCGGGAGAATGGCGCGATACGCGTGACCTTCACCAGTCGCGGGGGCGCGGTGGAGAAAGTTGAGTTAATCCATGAATTCGCTGATGTCGAAAAACACGACCGTGTTTTCTTTAATCGGGGGAATAGCGAATCTGCTCTTACGCTGGCCGTTCAGAATCCGGTCACAAAGTCGATCGATGTCCTGCACTCCGAGTTCAAGGTCCAGACGCCGGAAGTGGCGAATGCGATCACCCTGGTCGGCACTTTGGTTGACGGCTCAAAAGTCATCCGAAGCTACTCTTTCGCCGCTAAGGACGCTGCAAACGCCGAGCCTTACTCTTTGCGGTTTTCGACTAAGGTCATCCCGGCGACGGCAGGTGTTCCGGCGCCCCGAGTTTGGGTTTCGACGGGCTGTTGGTATCCGACCGTCGGCGATGACGCCAATCAATTCCTGTCTGTCCTCGCTTCCGATGGCGATGAGTTCACGCGCGTTGGTCTCGATGTCTTTACAGATTCAAGCGGCTTCTTCGGCTTAGGTGCGCACAAAGCTGAGGTTGAACATGCTGTCGCCTCGGCGGCCAAGCCCCTCGCTTGGGTGGCCTCCGGCAACCAGTTTTTCGCTTCAATTATCCGGGCAGATCCGGCGGTACGTGGCGTGCGGACGGATGTCCTTGTCCGCCCCGTCGAATTTGATGCCGGTAAGCGTGGCGTGCAGGCCTTTACGTCTTGGGAGTCGCCACTTGGGGCCGATTTATCTTCATACGTCGAAGGTGATTTCTTCGTCGGCCCGAAGGAATATGCCCGGCTGGCGGCGCTGCCTGACAGCCAGGTTTCTGTCCTGCAATTTTCCAAACTGCTTGGCTTCATTTCCTTCGGGGCGATCTGTAAGTTGCTCTTAGCCTGTTTGGGTGGCGTACATTGGTTGTTGGCTTGGAGTGGGAGCTGGGCTTGGGGTTGGGCCGTCGTCATGCTGACAGTCTTGATCAAAGTGATCACCTGGCCGCTGACCGCTACACAGCAGAAGGCCGCGAAGAAGATGCAGAAGTTCGCCAAGCCGATGCAGGATATTCGCGAGAAGTATAAGGATAATCCCGAGAAGATGCAGAAGGAACTCATGAAGCTTTATCAAGACAACAAGATCAATCCGTTCGCAGGTTGTCTGCCGATTCTCATCCAGATGCCGATTTTCTTCGGCCTCTATACGGCTTTCCAGACTACCGTAGAATTACGATTGCAATCGTTTCTTTGGGTTTCTGACCTTTCGGCGCCCGACACCTTGTTCCATATCGCTAATATGCCCGTGAACATCCTGCCGATTCTGATGGGTCTGACCATGTGGCAGTCGATGCGGATGACGCCCACGCCGTCGGCGGATAGCTCCCAGAAGACGATTTTCCTGATGATGACGCTGCTTTTCCCCGTCATTTGTTACACCATGCCGGCTGCTTTGACCCTTTATATGACGGTGCAGAACCTGTTGACGATGCTGCAGGCTTGGCTTACTAAAGATGAAGACGTCGAAGTGATTCTTCCTCCTTCAGGTAAGAAAGTTAAAGGCTGATTTTCCACCCCCCCCAACTCCCCATGTCTGGTCATAGTAAATGGCACACGACGAAGCGGCACAAAGCCGTGATCGACGCTAAACGCGGGAAAATCTTTTCCAATTTAGCGAAGGAAATCACCTTGGCGGCCCGGGCCGGCGGCGGGAATCCCGAGACGAACACCCGCTTGCGCACTCAGGTCGACAAGGCCCGCGGCGCCAATATGCCGGCGGATAATATCAAGCGTGCCATCCAGAAGGGCACCGGCGAAATCCCTGGCGTCATCTACGAAGAAATCACCTACGAGGGCTATGGCCCGGCGGGCGTCGGACTGATCGTCGAAGTCACGACGGATAACAAGAACCGTGCGGCGGCGGAGATTCGTCAGGCTTTTGGCGATAATGGCGGTAACATGGCGCAGACGGGGGCCGTTTCGCACAGCTTCCAGCGCAAGGGTCAATTTCTGATTGGGTCATCCCAGATGGGCGAAGATGCCCTCATGGAGCTCGTACTCGAAGCCGGAGCGGACGACGTAATTAATCATGGCGACCACTTTGAAGTCCTCTGCGCGGTCGCCTCTTATGATGCCGTTGCCAAGGCCCTGCAGGGCAAATCCGTTAAGCCGGAGTCGAGCGAGATCGCTTATATCACGAGCGTACCTATGCCCGTGACGGACGCGGCGGTGGCGAAGCAAGTCTTTGAGCTCATTGATGCTTTAGAGGCCTTGGATGACGTGAAAGCCGTGCACGGTAATCACGAGATTGACGAAAAGTTGATCGGGTAAAATTTTGACGGATTTACGGGAGGGCGATTCGAATGAATTTGATACGATAACTTCGCACCTGTTGATTCATGAAGTTCCGCGGTATCTGGTGCTGGTCGGCGCTAAGCCGGAACATCAGCGATTAATGGCTAAGTTTGGTCTACCGATCATTTCATTAGAACAGTTGCTGGCGTGATGATGGTTGCCTGTCGAAGGACGGCATCTTTCGGCTTTGTTTCGTAATATCCTTCTCATGGGCGGGACATGACTGTAGCGTGGCTGAGACGTGGCCGCACCTTATCGTAAATCTAGCCGAGATGCTTCTGGGGTTCGCACCGCGGCCCGGGCAGTGATTTTGCATGAGGACAAAATCCTTGCCGTTCGAATCCGGACGGAGGAGGGGGAATTTCTGGTGCTTCCAGGGGGCGGCCAAAATCATGGCGAGACCCTGACCGATACCGTGCAGCGCGAGGTGCTGGAAGAATTGGGCTTAAAGGTGACCCCATTGGCTTTGCTCTACGTCCGGGAATACGTTGGTAAAAATCATGGGATGTACCGAATCCACGGGCATTTCCACCAGGTCGAGGCGGTCTTTCATTGTAAGTGCGAGGATTTTTCGCCGATCGGCGCCGGGCAGGAACGCGATCGCCGTCAGGTCGGCTTCGAATGGCTGCCCTTGGCCAATCTGGCCGATTATCCCCTATCGCCGAAGGGCTTGGGGGGCGTGATTGCTAAGGCTTTAAAGGACGGCGCCGCGACGTATCTGGGCGATATTCATTGAAGGCTTGCCAGCGGGCATCTGCCTCACTTTGTTCACCTTCCGCCTTTGGGGGGGTATAGCTCAGTTGGTTAGAGCGCCTGATTGACATTCAGGAGGTCGATGGTTCAAGTCCATCTACTCCCACCACTTCGAAGCCCCGGCCTGAAAAACTCAGTCCGGGGCTCTTTGTTTGCGGGTTTTGATACCTTTTTACTCGCACAGCCCCGCCCCTTGTCCCTACCCCTATAGGTCTTCATCTTCCATCATGAGCAGCACCAATATCACCGACATCACCGCCCGCGAGATTCTCGATTCCCGCGGCAATCCTACCATCGAAGTCGACGTCCGTCTCGCTTGTGGCTCTCTTGGTCGCGCCGCCGTGCCGTCCGGTGCCTCGACTGGCACCTACGAGGCCCATGAACTTCGCGATAGCGACGTGAGCGCCAAGTCCTTCCCGAAGGGCATCGACCCGAAGAAGCGTTACAATGGCAAGGGCGTTCTGAAGGCCGTCGCCAATGTGAACGAAGAAATTGCCCCCATGCTCGCCGGCGTCGATGCTCAAGATCAGCTGACGATCGACAAGGCTATGATCGAACTCGATGGCACCAAGAATAAGAGCAAGCTGGGCGCGAATGCCATCCTGGGCGTCTCGATGGCCGTAGCACGCGCTTCGGCTGATGCGTTAGGCCAACCTCTTTATCGATACATCGGTGGTCCGAACGCCAAGGTTCTGCCGATTCCCCTGATGAACATCATGAACGGCGGCGCCCACTCGGATGCCCCCGTCGACATTCAGGAATTTATGATCGTCCCTAAAGGAGCTAAGTCTTTTAGCGAAGCGTTGCGCATGGGCACGGAAATTTTCCACGCGCTCAAGAAAGTACTGAAGGCCCAGGGCCTCTCCACCTCCGTCGGCGACGAAGGTGGTTTCGCGCCTAAGGTTGCTTCGAATGAAGCCGCCCTTGAGGCCATCGCCGCCGCCGTAAAGGCCGCCGGTTATAAGCTCGGCAAAGAAGTCTTCCTGGCTCTCGACGTGGCCGCCTCCGAATTCTACGACGAAAAGACCGGCAAATATACCTTCCATAAGTCTGATAAATCTCAGCGCAACTCGGAGCAGATGATCAAGTTCTACCAAGACCTCCAGAAGCGTTACCCGATTGTTTCGATTGAAGATGGTTTCTCCGAAGCCGATTGGACTGGCTGGAAAAAGGCCACCGACGCCATGGGCGCCAACACCCAGCTCGTCGGCGACGACCTTTTCGTCACCAACACCGAGTTCCTCTCGCGTGGCATCAAGACCAAGACCGCAAACTCAATCCTCGTGAAAGTGAACCAGATCGGTTCGCTCACCGAGACGTTCGATGCCGTGGCGATGGCCCAACGCGCCGGTTACTCCGCAATCATTTCGCACCGTTCGGGCGAAACCGAAGATGCGACCATCGCGGATATCGCTGTGGGTCTCAACGCTGGTCAGATTAAGACGGGTTCGCTTTGTCGTTCGGATCGTGTCGCCAAGTATAATCAACTCCTTCGCATCGAAGGCGAGTTGGGCGAGCACGCAATCTACGCCGGCAATACCTGCAGCTGGGGCGAATAATCGCTAAGTTCTATAAAAACAAAAGGCCGCCTGTTCAGGCGGCCTTTTTATTGGGATGGCCGATGAGAGCTTACTTCGATTCGAGACCGACCGTATTGACCGTAATTATTTTATACCTCGCGCCAGCCTGGGCACCCTTGTCGACGAAGCGCATCCGGGCGAGTGGGAGCTCCGGAGTATCCCCGTAGCTCATGCCTTGGAAGAGCGGGCGACCGAAGGGGTTGACGAGTTTCTCTGGCACGCGACCGACTACCTGGCCGTCCTTCAGAACGATGAACTGGCGGATGCCGCTCTCGAAGTCGGCGTGCGCGTCCCAGGTCAGCTCGATACCCTCGGCGGTGGCCTTGGACGTGACGTTGAAGGGCGCGGGCGGGGGTGTGGTGTCGTTTGTGGCACCGGTCTTCACGTATTCTGTCCAGGCCTTGGCGAAGGCCGCGTTGGGTAACCAATTAGATTCGGTCTTATCGCCGGCGTATTCGCCGGCGGGCTTGGCTTCATTGCCGAGCAGGGGCGAGAGCCAGCCTTTCGACTGGTCGATTTTGCGGAGTTGGTTGCCGGATTCAGGCAGGCGGAGTTCGAGGCACGCGTCGAAGAACGCGATGGAGGCGTAGCGCTGATCGCCGGTCTGGTGCGAGGTGAGCGGATCCGGGGCGAAGCCGATGGGCGCACCCTTGGCGCGGTAGTCCTTAAACATCGCGAGGCCGCCGGTCCAGGCTCCGTTGAAGCGCTTGTCACCGTTCTCCTTGGCGCCCGGATTAGCCATCATCGGAATCTCGTAGGCCTCGGGCGGCAAGACGACTTCGGGGATGGCGCGTTCCTTAGTCGGGTCCTCGGGCTTCTGCCAGTAGGAGTAGGCCGTGCCGGAGCGGAACCAGATGGCGACGATGCGCTCCGGGTATTTCGCCTGCATGATACTGGACCAGAAGCCGCCGCCGCTATGGCCCCAGAGACACCAAGGGGCGGTCGCAATCTCGGGGTGGCCGGTCTGCTTGGCGAGGTCGGCCAGTGCCTGCAGGTAGGTCTTGTCGGAGCCATTGCGCGGGTCGCACCACATGCGGCAGTTGGCCTTGTCGGGCTCGCCGATGACGGGGCCGACGAGGGCGCAGTTCCATTTGCGGGCGAGGGCCTGCCAGTGGATATCGTCGGCGGCGGTCACAGCCTTGACGTTGGAGCCGGTGCCGCAGCCGTGCTGGTGAACGATGATGCCGCGGACGGTCTTCACGCCCTCGGGCAGCCAGAGATTATAGGTCGAGGCGAAGATGAGTTCGCCGGGCTTGTCCGAAGCCGGATAGCTGACGGAGTATTTGGTGCCGTCGGCCAGAGCGGACAAGGGTAGGAGGAGCAGGGCGATGAGGTTTCGCATGGGGTTGTTTTATGGACAGCCAGAATCTCCTTTGGTTCAAGCCAGCGTTGGCTGGACGCCTGCCGTGGTGGCGGTATGTTCCCGCCATGGCCGCCCCGCAGCCCTTGCATGAGCAAATCCTTGAGTGCGAGCGGTGGTGCGCCGGTCGGTCCGAGAAGGATTTCCGTGAAGTGGCCGCCAAGGGTCTGCGGGTCTTAGCGGAGCATCACGCCGAGACGGCTTCGCCGATGCAAGGCTTCACTCCGCGGGCGGATGGCTGGTTGGTCCGGCATAACGTTTTCGGCTTCTGGGGGTGGTTCGCCATGGTCATCATGGTGCTCGGAGGATGGCTGACCCTGACCGATGGGGCCTGGGGTCTTTTCGTTAACTCTCCTCACCGGGTCCTGTTCGTGTCCTTGGCGTCGCTTTTATTCCTCATTCTATTGGCGCTGGTTACCATCGGGATTTTATGCCGGCGTTATGAAGTCAGCCTCACCGATGGCCGCTTGCTCGCCCGCCGCCACATCCTGCGCTACTTCGTCCGGACCTGGGAGCTGCCGATCCATGACGAGGTGCGCGTGGGCCTGGCCTATCGTGACAAGTGGGTGTCGACCTCGTCCGAGCTGGCCGGCGGAAGATTCGCCGTGCTGTCCCTTGTCGTCGCTTCCGGCCAGTCTGAGATCGCCTTCGGGGCAGACCTGGACCGTCCGGAGCGTGCCCGGCTCGCCATCCTGATTGACCAATTCTACAACGGCGCAGGCTGACAGTTCGCGGATTGCCCGAATCGGCGAGGTAAGCCAATTTCCCGGTATGGGCCTACGCGAAGACTTCCTCGCCAAGCTCGCCGCGTTGAAAGAATCGGCGACGGCGCGACACGCAACGCTGCAGACCGGTCGCCCGGCGAAAGCGTTGATGGACGTGGAGTTGGCGAAAGGTCATCCCAAGGTCTCTTCTGAGACCGATTTCCAAGGTGTCCACTACGGCGTGCGCCTCGGTACCTGGTTTGGATGGATCTGGCTGGGCTTCACCTGCCTCCATGGAGCGTTTATGTTCGCTGGGCTCAGTGGCGGCACCGTCAAGATGAACGGTACTCTCATCGCGCAGGCCCACTGGTGGCACTTCCTTTTCCTGAGCCTGATTTACGTGCCGTTCCTGCTGGTCGGGCTCGCGTTCTCACTTGCTCGCTATCGCGTGACTCTGAGTGACGAAGCCTTCGTCGTCCGCTGGCGTATCCTGCCGTATCTCGGCTGGACGTGGACGCTTCCGGTGGGCGAAGGGGTCGCGGTCACGTTGGCCTTCCGTGGGTCGAGTGAAAACAAGAAGCCGGTCGAATCGATTGTCGTCGCGTCACTCGGCAAGGAGACGCACTTCGGGGCTTTCCTACCGGCTGAAGTGAAGGAGTTCCTTGCGGGTGCCATCCGACATTATTACGGCGAGCCTGCCGCCGAGGTCGTATCGACGCCGTTCATCCCCAACGACTGAGGTTCAGCGTCCGGCCGGATCGATGGCGCGGAATTTGACGACGGTATTGCTGGCCGGCTCATAGAGCACACCGATGCGTCCGTCCTTGAGGAGCGCCATGCTGCTATAGGCAAAGGGGCCGGGGAAGGTGAGGCGTGAGCTCGCCCACGTGCGGCCATCATCGTGTGTCAGGCGCAATGTCCCGTTGGCGCGCTTAGGTCCGGCGGCATTAAGGAAGGCAACGGTGCGATCATCGAGGCGAAGCAGGCTGCCTTGGCAGATCGGGTCGGGTAGATTAGCGTCCTCGGCAGCTTGGCTCCAGGTCTCGCCAGCGTCGTTCGACCAAGAGACCTTGCGGAGACTTGCCCCTTTTCTCCAGCTACGCGAATTCAAATAAAGTCCACCGCCCGCGGACTCGGCCACTTGGACTTCGTTGAGTTGAATCGTTTCAGTTTGCGGCACTTTCTCGCCACGCTTCCAGGTGGCGCCAGCGTCGTCGCTAGTGGCGACCCAGTTGAAGAAGTTCTTCTTTGCGTCTTGGGAATTGAACGGAATGACCAGACGGCCGGCCTTGGGGCCAGACTTGAGTTGGATGCCGATGCCAGGACCGGAAGCGGTGGTGATGGCTTCGTCGGGTTTCAGCGTCGCGGAGACATCGGTCGGCTTGCTCCACGTCACGCCATCGTCATCGGAGGTGATGAAGCAAGAGCGATTGCCCTTGGGGTCAGCCGGGCCGACCGGCAGCGAGCCGAACTCATGTCCGCCAGCCGGGAAGGTCTGGTAGAAGAGGAAGATGCGACCGGACTTGGTTTCCTGGACGAGGCAGGGGTTGTTGCAGCTGTCTGCCCCCTGTTCGTAGGCGACGCGTGGCTTGGACCACGTGGCACCTTCGTCCTTCGAGAAGGAGATCACCAAGTCGTTGCTGGCCTGGTCAGTGGGCTTGTCGCGTCCTTCGGCGACGGCGAGCAGCGTGCCCTTCTGCGTGCGTAGCAGTGAAGGGATGCGGACCGAGGGGTGTGAAAGGTTCTGCTTGGCTTCGAAAACGATGATGTCGGTTCCGTCTTCCGCGAATGTGCTAACGGCGAGCAGGCTGAGGAGGAGGGCGAGACGCATGTTTAGAAATTCCAGCTAAAGAAGCCGATGGCCTCGAGTTCACCGATCATCTTCTTGGTCTCGGCGGCATCGGGGTTGCCGTTGGGCAGGCGGGCGGGTCCGAGCGGCACGCCGAGGTGGCCCATCAAGGCCTTGGCGGCGCCCATGTAGCCGCGCTTGGCGAGAATATCGACGACCGGCTGGACCTTGGCTTGTTCGGCTTCGGCCAGGGCGGCGTCACCTTTCGCATGCGCCGCAATCGTGCGGAGCAGGGGGCCGGCGTTGAAGTTATAGGTACTACCAACTCCGGCTGTCGCCCCGGCGCGTAGCGCCAACAGGAAGCGTTCATCGACGCCGAAGGGCAGGTCGAAGCGGCCGCCCTCGAGTGTCTGCGCCCGACGCATTGCTTCCAGGTCGGGATTGGAATACTTCACGCCTGCAAGGTTCGGGATGAGCGGCGAGGCGGCCTTGAGGAATTCGTCCACCGGGAAGCCGCTGATGCCGGTCATACCCGGGATGTCGTAATAATAGAACGGCGTACGCGGAGCGGCTTTTGCCACCATCGCGCAGCTGGCCACGAGGTCAGCCATCGTGCGGGGCTTGAAGTAGGAAGGGGCGATCATCGACACGGCCTTGGCCCCGTTCTTCTCAGCGTGTGCGGCGAGTTGCGCAGCTTCGGTCAGGCAGTTGGCGCCGACATGGACGATGACGTCGATACCGGTCGCCGGGCCGACGACGGCCCAGCGGTCGTTGAGGGCGGCGCGTTCGGCGGCGGTGAGCGAACTGCTTTCGCCGGTGGTGCCGCCGATGAATACAGAGGTGATGCCTTTGCCGCGGAGGAAGGCGGCCTGCTTCTCGACGACGCCGAGGTTGAGCGTGCCGTCGGCCTGGAAGGGCGTATGGGTGGCCGTGCAGAGGCCAGAGAACTTGAAGGAAGGCATGAGATTAGGAAGTGATGCTTTCGCGCGGACGGATACAGAGCGCGATGAAGATGGAGAGCAAGGCGATCCCGGCGAAGACGCCGAAGATGAGGTTCAGTGGCATGTGTTGGTCGCGTAGAGCGCCGAAG
>Ga0208960_1000412_pt1 | contig 24144 bp, 24 predicted proteins | sample GreLakmeON33MSRF_FD_187703 | JGI IMG/M metagenome (GOLD analysis project Ga0208960, IMG submission 187703) | Freshwater lentic microbial communities from great Laurentian Lakes, MI, USA - Great Lakes metaG ON33MSRF (SPAdes) | ecosystem: Environmental > Aquatic > Freshwater > Lake | place: Great...
GTGCTTGACGGGTCAAACGCAGATATCCGTCCTCGCCGAGATAATGCATCACAGCCCAGGCGCTAGCCATTGATCCACCAGATTTGGTGCCGAGCATTCCAGACGATCCGTACATGCCGCCAAGCCAGTTGTCGGTAACGAAACTTTGAAATGATCGCAAATATTTCGTCGCATAAAAAATTACTGACGCACCTTTAGATGTGTAGCCGAATTTGTGTAGATCAACTGAGATCGAACTAACACCTTCGACTTGCAAATTCCATGGCGGAATATTTTCACCGAGGCGAGCAAGATAGGCGAGTGTGACACCACCCATACATGCATCGACATGGCAATTAATTTGAAAATCGATGGCGATCTTGGCGATACCGGCTACATCGTCGATCACGCCTTGTGGGTATTGTGGGGCAGAGGCAACCACAAGAACGGTGTTGCTATCGACCTTCGATCTCATTGCATCGACGTCAGCGCGCCAGTCAGTGCCAACAGCAATACGCCTGGCTTCTAATCCAAAATAAGCACAAGCCTTTTCGAAAGCGGCATGCGCGGAACTAGGCAAAACAATATTCGGATTCGTAATTGAACGCTCTTTACGTAGGCGATCTCGAGCAGACTTAACGGCCATCAAGATGCTCTCGGTGCCACCTGAAGTCATAAACCCAGCCGATTCGCTCGTGGCACCAAGCCATGACCCAGCCATCGCCACGACTTCTGCTTGTATCTGACGCAGGCTAGGGAAGGCATCTGTACTTAGGGCATTTTCGCCACTAAAGCGCCTATAGGCCTCCTCAGCGACGCTTAGAGCATCTGGCCCGGCGTTGTAGGCGAGACTAAATGCTCGACCTTCGCGCCAGCGAATATCTTTGCTGCGTAACACTTCAAGTGAGTCGAAAACTTCTGTGGCTGACCAACCGATTTTTGGTAGACCAGAGTCTGGCAGAAGAGTGTGATTGTTAATTAGAGCTTTATCCATTGCCGTTTCTACCTATAACAACTTTACATAACTAACATTATGGGCGAATACATAAGAACTAATGAACACGAACATGGCTCAGGCTGCACGACTTGGGCTTGGATGAATCTGATCTTCGGCTAATGGTTTTGCCGCCAGCAACAACCATTTAAGCGCAGCTTTGAAATCTCTAGTTGTTGGATCTATTGCCGGATCTAAGTCGGCCTCAACATCGGCAATGGCGCACTTAAGTACATAAACCAAGTCACGCAATGTGTCAAGTTCTTCGCGGGCAATCACCAGTTCATTTTCGCTAAGTTGCAATTCGCTGGCACGTTGGCGCGCCACCCAATCCCATTGTCGACACGATTGGCTACAGAACCGTCTTGGTCGACCTGCCCCTGGTTGTTGCTCAAATGGTGATCTGCACCACTGGCATCTGTTTTTAGCCACCGAAACTAATTTCGTCATGACAAAAACCTACGCTAGGTGAATGTTGTTTTGGTGGATTAACCAGCAAGCAGTTACCTATGTTGCGCAAAGGCATACTAATTAGATGGCAATCACTCATCAGGCCCCCAGTCGCCTATTTACTTCTGACAACGCAGCAGGTGCCCACCCAGATATTCTCGCCGCGCTAGTTCGCGCCAATGAATCTCATGCTCTGGCTTACGGTCAAGATAAATATACAAAGCAGGCCAAAGAATCTTTTTCGAAACTTTTTGCCGCTGATGTGCGAACCGAGTTTGTATTTGGCGGTACTGGTGCAAATGTTTTGGCACTCGCCTGCATTCTCAAACCTGCCGATGCAGTTGTTTGCACCTCGTGGGCTCACATCGCCGTGGATGAGACCGGTGCACCCGAAAAAATTCTCGGAGCCAAATTGATTGATCTGCCATCAATCGACGCCAAACTTCGTCCACAAGATATTCGCTCAGTGCATCACATGCGTGGAAATATTCATCACGTTCAACCCGCTGTTGTATCAATCACTCAATCAACAGAACTCGGCACGGTTTACACACCCGAAGAAGTTCGCGCACTTTGCGAGACCGCTCACGAACTTGACATGCTCGTACATATGGATGGTGCACGACTATCTAACGCCACCGCAGTATTTGGTGCCACACCCGAGGCGTTGCGAAGTTTCACGATAGATGCAGGTGTAGATGTCTTAAGTTTCGGTGCGATGAAAGCTGGCGTGATGTTTGGCGAAGCAGTTGTATTTTTGAAACCTAATCTCGGTGATCGCGTCGAATATATTCGCAAACAAATCACGCAGTTGAATTCGAAGATGAGATTTATCTCGGCGCAATATGTCGAACTTTTAGAAACCGGTTTATTTTTTAAACTAGGTGCTCAAGCCAACGCCATGGCGCTTGCTTTATTTGACGCGACAAAGCATCACAAGATTCTTGGGCTGACCACTCCCCCTGTCGTAAATAGCCTCTTTCCGATCCTTCCTCAGCCGGCTCGAAGCGCTTTGCAAGATTGGTCGTTCTTTTGGGATTGGGATATCGAGGCCCAGCAAGTTCGCTGGATGACCGCCTGGGACACGACTCAAGCCGATATTGAGTCTTTTGCCCGTGGGGTTGAGGCAGCGCTAGCGATCTAATTTCTGTGACCAGCGATAATTGACTGGTTAGTTAGTTATGCGCTATGGTCAGTGAAATGTCAACAGCTGATTTTTTCGTTAAGCGTCTTGAAACCGACGACAAATGGATGAACGATGCCGCGTGTCGTGGTCTTAGTGATGTGTTTTTTCCATCCCCTGCTGAACGACCTCAAGCAAGAGAACGTCGCGAATCAATGGCACGCGAAGTCTGTAATTCTTGTGAAGTTCTGACTGCTTGCAAAGATTTCGCACGCAATCATCATGAATATGGTTTCTGGGGTGGAGAATCAGAAGAACAACGACATCTGGCTGGTTTTCATTTGATTGCACCGATAGGTATTAGAGCTAACTCTAGATAATCTTCGCGATCGCAATCTGCGAGACTAGCGAGACATGCTTAAGTTGCTCGCAGACTCGTTGCCCAACGCTGTCGAAAGTGTCCGTGACGCCTGGGTTAACTACGGCGACCCGAGAAGCATCATCAAGTTCGACGAAGTTAGTGCGCATGTTTCAACCAACCGTGTATTTCGTCTGACAATGTCGGATAGTTCGCACTTAATTGCAAAAGTCAGCTCTTACGGTTCTTATTTTTTATTCGCCGAAGATCACGACCGTCTCGCCCGCTGCAGTTCTCAATTGCGTGGTGGGCGTTGGTCAGGGTTTCTCGCTGAAGTACTCAGCAAAAACGGACGACCGTACACATGGTACGACGGCTCTTGTTGGGCAGTGTTCTATACCGACGTGCATCGAGGTGACGGTCTGCCCCGCATCTTGACAGATAATGATGTAGTTACATTGGCTCGAGAACTTGCCGAATTTCATTTGGCATGCGCCGCAATCTCGCCTACTTTGCCACCAACTTCAAATTCAGTCAAAGGTGATGCAGTTCACCTTTACGACTTACTTCGTGAGCCTTCGGCTGCGCAGAATTTTGGTTTAGAGAGTTCAGATATTTCAACACTGCAACGCTTCACTCATGACTTACTAATGCACCTCGAAAAAGTTCATTACGACGAATGGTTGCGTATTCCGATCTTGGTGGATTGGAATCTTGGCAATTTTTCAGTTGAACCAACTATTGGTGGTTCAAATAATTCGTTTCGTTTAGCTACACGTTGGGATTATGACTGGTTTCGAGTCGAATCTAGGTTGCTTGATTTCTACTTCCTGAGTCGCGTCTCATCAAGCACTGGTGACAAGACTCAGTTCTCATATTCGGCGCACACTTTCACAGAGCAAAGATTTCTCAAGTTTCTCACGGCGTATCACGAGGTTTATCCGCTCAGCAAAACTGAAATCGAATTTCTGCCGTATGCCTATCGGTTCTTTATTTTGAACTATGTGATTCGTGAAGGTGCAAGATTTTTTAGGCCTGATCTATGCGCCCAATTTCGCCGAGATGCGGCCCGCGAATATTTGCTCAGGTCAGAGCAACTCGATTTAACTGAACTATTAAAAATCGTTAGCTAGTCGCGTAACTTGCGCAACTCGGCGGCAAAAAATTTGCCCTTCTTTACATAGACATCTACGCCCATCGAGATATCTTCTTGGCGCGCTCGGCCCGGTTTAATAGTTGCCGGCGAACCAACTGCCAAAGCGCCAGGTGGCACGATCATGTCATTCAAGACAACGCTGTTGGCGCCGACTATTGCACCTTTGCCAACAACAGCTCGATGTAAAACAATTGCTCCAGACGATACTTGTGCACCAGATTCGATCGTGCATGATTCAAGATGCACTAAATGACCTATCACACAGTCGTCGCCAACAATCGTCGGTGTCTCGGGCATCGTATGAATCACAGTGTTGTCTTGAATGCTCGTTCGCTTGCCGATTTTGATTTCGCCATCGTCACCGCGCAAAACTGCGCCCGCCCAGATGGTTGATTCTTCGCCAATCTCTACCGAGCCGATCACGACAGCCTCGGGATGTATAAACGCAGTCTGATGAATCTTTGGTTCGCGCGAACCCAGTGCATAAATCGCCATGAAAACACGGTAGCGAATTTTATGCTCGGCATTGCAATCGCATTGGGGCAAACGCTTGGTTTTCAGATACCGTAAAGGCTCATGTCTCGGCGCTTAGATATCGAACTTACTAGTACTCGTGACGACGGAACGTGGACTTGGCGCGCCGCCGGTGCAAAAGTTCCAAAAGGTGTGCTTGTTGCGACTCTTCTTCCCAACGAAAGCAAAATCGGCGACGTTCTAAAAATTGAAGCCGACTTCGACATTGATGGCATCACAGTTTTATCTGTAATTACTCAACGCGATAAGAGTCAAAAAGCAACTTTGTTGCAGATGATTGACGACAAACCATTTGTTGGTGTAACAGAAAAACTTGCTAAAAAATCTCGAGATGACAAACCGCGTCGCGGCAAGCAAGGTCCGCGCACCGATCGTCCAGATCGTGAACCCCGTGAACACCGTGAACCTAGAGCTGATCGCCCAGTGCGTGAACCGCGTGCAGATCGTTCGGTGCGTGAACCGCGTGAACCGCGTGTACCGCGTGAACCTAGGGCCGATCGCAAATCGTTTCCTCCAACCCCAGAGGTGCCAAAGCGACCGATTGCTAAACGTCTTAAGCCAAAGCGTGTACACCGCTCTGCGGTTCTTGCTTCATTGCCAGTCGAACAACGGGCAGTTGCCGAACGAGCACTAGCCGGCGGTCTGGCAGCAGTTCGCGATGCAATCAAAAAACAAAATGCCGAGCTCAGAAAAGAAGGCAAACCAGAGGTCAAAGCCGACGGTTTAGTTTCTATGGCTTCAGACATTTTACCGAAATTGCGTGTGGCTGAATGGCTCGACAAGGCCGAGGCCGCAAAATTAGATATCGAATTACTTGACCTGCGCGATCTTCGCGCAGTTGTTGCAGGCAGTGATGACCCGATGGTCGTGCGCGACGAAACAACTCGTGTTTTGGCGGGCGAATTAAAAATTGCTCTCAAAGTGCATCAAGAAAAAGAAATGAATCAATGGATCGATGACATGAAGTCAGCGGTTGAAGTTTCACGCGTCGTGCGTGCATTAAAACTTTCTGGTGAGCCACCAAAAGCTGGAGTTCTGTTTCCTGCTGAACTCGGCGGACAAATTGCTAAGGCGGCAACTGATTCGTTGGCTAGCGATGCCGGCGCAGATCGTTGGATTGCAGTTCTTGAGGCTCTCGCTTTTTCGCCGATTCGTGCGCAAGTAAAACCTGCCGCTGCGCCAGTTGCAACTACCGATACATTGCGCGAAACAGTGAAACGTCTTGCCCCGTTGTTGCCGCAGATCGCTGCCCTATTCGGTATCGAAGTTGCACCAGGTGCTCAAGCACCGCGACCTTTGCGTCCACCACGTCAGGCTCGTCAAGTTCGGGCACCACGAGTGAAAAAAGAAATCAAACTAGTTATTCCTCCTGCTCCCGTCGCGCCAGTCGTTGCTGATGCGCAAGTCATCGCTGATGCGCCTGTCGTTGCTGATGCGCAAGTCGAACCAACTTCTCAGTCCCCGTCTTTGTCTGAGCAGGCTTAGTCCTCTACGCTCGCGATATGGCAAATATCGTTGAATATGAAGTCCAAGGAAAAATCGCTCTAATCACTCTTAATCGTCCAGAGGCACGCAACGCGGTCAACGGAGATGTGGCCAGTGGTCTTGAAGCAGCAATAGACCAACTTGAGGCAGACCCAAATGTTTGGGTTGGAATCTTGCGTGCAAATACCGAGGGTCAGCAACGCCCTGTTTTTTGTGCAGGCGCAGATCTAAAGGCAATAAATTCTGGTAACGCTGCCGCGCTCAACACACCGCGCGGTGGATTCGGCGGTTTCGTTTATCGTCAACGCAAAAAACCTGTGATCGCTGCAGTCGATGGCTTAGCAACTGCAGGTGGTTGCGAATTAGTTCTGGCATGTGACATGGTGATTGCAACAACGCGATCAGCATTTGGTTTGGCCGAAGCGACACGCAACTTAATTGCTGGTGCTGGTGGACTCTTTCGCTTGCCTCGCGCGATTGGTCGTGCTGCGGCGATGGAAGCAATTCTGACTGGCGAACCATTCACCGCCCAACGCGCATACGAACTCGGAATGGTCAATCATTTGGTTGAGCCCGATAAAGCTGTTGAAGGTGCAATTGATTTGGCAATGCGCATTTGTAAGGCTGCTCCGCTTGCAGTTTGGGCAAGCCGCAAGATTGTTTTGGCCGCCGCTACCGAGTCAGATGAAACACTCATCGCAATGACTAACAAAGAGTTTGGTGCTGTCTTAAATTCGGAAGATACAAAAGAAGGACTTACAGCGTTTATCGAAAAGCGTGCGCCAAATTGGCAAGGCAAGTAACTAGTTAAGTTTTTTTGTAACTGTTATTAATCTGGCGACCAAACCAGATCGTTCGTAAAGATTCTTGGTTTCGCGATCTCCTGGCAGTGCTAAAGCGTCTAATGCGACGAAGTTATTTTGTTTCGCCCAAGCCAAAGCCTGTGCCACTAGCGCATCACCGACACCTAAATTGCGAACATCTCGGGTGACAAACACTTGCTCAACAGTTGGCAGTCGATTCGTTATTCGCACCAACATGAAGCCCATCACGACCAAATCAATGCCACCAACTAAAACATAAACAGATTCATCGATCAAAGTTGCAGACCAATTCTGTCCGATTTCTGGCACTGCTAACGCGAGACGATCCCCTCCACGAAAATCAGTCAACGAACTTCGCGCTTCAGATTCAAGAACAATCAATACATCAAGATCTTGTTGTGTGGCAGATCGTGCGAAGATATTCACAGCACCACTAATTGCGGTGATAGATCCGCCGTCATGTTCTCAGTGTACGAAAAGTGGACAGGCGTCGTCTTCGACAGGGCACCCAGGAGCGGTTTGACGTACCAGCAAGAAGCAGTGTGAGCACTGTGTTTCATCGGGACGTCGAGGTTGTAACCGCTCTACTCCATCTGTTCGATCATCGCCGATAATCTCTTCGTCTTCTTCTGGTGCAGTTTCTTGCGGCGAGGCTAACTTGTCTTGCAGAATCGACGAGAGGTCAGCCTCTACGTCATCTTCGGTGCGAAGATCGTCGTCATCGTCGTCTTCGTCGCTTTTTGGTTTCGTCGGATCTGTTGGAGTAAGCGTTGATCCTTCGTCGCTTAAAACTGCCGCACCATCGACTGAAAGATCAATGACAGATTCTCCAGCGGTCAATGCGTCTGGATCAAAATCATCGACTTCTGGCGAATCGGCCTCTGGGTCGAAATCTGCATCGACGATTTCTGTTAAATCGTCCGTCTCAATTTCTTCGCCCAAGATTTCATCACCTGAGTCTGTCGCAACTTCATTTTCAATCTCATCTTCGTCAGGCATGATGTCCATTCACTCGTTTCATTTTGATCGCGCATAGTATCGGATATTCGGAGTGATAACTCCAAATCGGGGTTTCTGTCACTTTCTTGCTAGCAAATCGGGTCATTTACGTCGTGACTCTGCTTTGCGCTCAGAATCTAAGCGCTCTAATTCTGGGGCTTGTTTAACAAGGTGTGTCATCGCATCTGCAATTGCTCGGTGCCCCGCTTGTTCGCCAATTAACCGGTGCATTTCAATTGCAACGCGACGATATGACGGGTGTCCCTGTGGAGATGATCGCAACTCAAGCATGTGAATCGCCTCGCGAGCATTAAATTGCATTACGTACCGCATTCTGTATGCCATTGAAACGGCGTATGGCGCTTGGCTTGGATACTCAGGCAACAAAGCATCGTAAAGTTCGCTTGAGCGTTGCATTGCTTCATCAAAAGAATCGCCAGCACCTGACTCGGCAACCAATTCGGGGCGAACAAAACCATGGTGCGGTGTCAAACGTTGCCACTCGATCGTTAACAAACGATGGCGCTGCAGATCTCGAAACGCGCCGTAGTCTCCGAGCACATCAAAGCGATAATCAATTCGTTCAAAAGCCCGACCAGGCTTGTGGCGACGATTTTCGCGTTCGCCGACATATGCCCGAATCAAATTTACGCGCTGCTCGTGAGTAAGAGCTCTAACTTCTTTTAATAACTGTTGTTCAGATAAATGCGAACTCGAATAGCAGATCGCCGCGAGAAGTTTGTCTTCTCCGTCTGGATCAAAATCGGTAAGAACGACTTCTTGTGTCTCCTCAGGGTCAAGCGCACCAAAATATTCATCTACGACGGCAAGTGTCTCTTGCTGGCGATTAATTAAATAGTCTGTCCAAACTCCGCCCCGCTCTGGCACATCAACACGACGCAAGAAACTTGGAACGACTTTGCGAAGTTCGGTCAACATTAGATCTGCATATTGTCGTGCCTCAGGAAGCAGATGTCCGCGCATTCGCAATAACAATGCCTCATACCCTTGACCGGTTCCATATATTCCAAGATTTGATAAAGATGCTGCCGGCAGAACTCCACGCACTGCGTCTAATGCTTTTGCACGCGTTGCTTGGCGAAACACAAAGTCAGAATCTTCAGGTCCTTTTTTAATTGTTTTTCGAACATGGTCGGTGACGGTTTCAACCATTGCTGAATATGCATCAAACATTCTGTCCATATCGCCGACATAACGAGTGCCGAACGGGCCATTGAGTACGTCTACATCTCGGTAGAAGCGATAACGACCACCAAGTCGAGCATCGTAATTTATATATCTAGTGCTTTGCTCTAGGTAACTCATCAAGCGCCCACGCTCAAGAATCTTGGTTAACAAATTAGACGCTTGTTCGCAAGCCAAGTGCACCCCACCAAGTTGAGCAACACTGTCATCGCCATATTCGACGAATACTTTTTCGTAAAGATCCTCAGCGCGTGACAACCCGATTGTCGCATCAACTGAATGATCTCCGCTGAGATCGAGATCAGAAACAAACTCATCCAAAAATAAACGACGCAAACTCTTTGAGCTTCTGCTGTATCGAGCAAATAATGCGCCCTTGACGACTTCAGGCAAATTAACTAACGCAAAAACTGGCCCGTCCAGGTTCGTGAAGTAACGACGGAGGATCTCCTGTTCGTTGGTGTCGAAGCTTTCAGGTACGTATACGGTCACGGCGCGTTATCTTAGGAGTCGCTAACGCCATCTAGCGGGATTACCTCAAAAGCATTTATCTGAGACTGTTTTATTGATGAATGGCTTAAAGAACACCGTCTGGCACTACCCCATCGCCGAACGCGGCCAGCACATCAGCCTGTAGCGCTGCTGATAGCCACATATCGATTGCGGTCATCGCCATAATCTTCGCACCATCCAAAACCGCCTTGTCGGCATCTTTGCTTGCTGTGAATTCGGCAAATGCTGCGCTGTGTAATGAAACACCATGAGGGGCTACTTGCAACATTGGATGAATTGAGGGCACTAAATAACTTAAGTTTCCCATGTCGGTTGATCCACCGCCAGTGCCTGGCAAGAGGTCAGTCGTTAATGCACGACCAAGTTTCGCAGAATTTTGCACGTAACTCGTTAACAGCGGCAAGTTATCAACCAAGTCGGCATAAGTATTTTTTTGCCAATCAAAACTTATTGTGCAATCAGCCGCCATCGCCCCGGCTTCTAAGCACTTCGCAATACGCGCCTTGAGGGGCTGCAGCGATTCAATCGTGTCCGAGCGCACATACCAATCCATTTCGGCTTCGCGTGGAACGATATTTGGTTTCTCACCAGATTTTGTAAAAATGCCGTGCACTCGTTCTGTTGGTTTGATGTGTTGACGCAATGCAGCAACGTTCATATAACCCAACACTGCTGCGTCGAGTGCATTCTTGCCTTTATTAGGCGAGACGGCAGCGTGAGCCGCAAGACCTTCATAGCGAACAAATAATTGTTGAATCGCAATTGCATTCATTCGCGCCAAATCTTGATCAGACGGATGAACCATCATCGCTGCATCAATATTTTTGAAGGCACCTTTACGCGCCATTTCAACTTTTCCTCCGCCACCTTCTTCGGCAGGCGTGCCCATCAATCTCAAATTTCCGCCGCAGATTTCGGCGACTGCACTTAATGCAACTCCAGCGCCAAGACCAGCAGCAGCGATGATGTTATGTCCGCAGGCGTGACCGATGCCTGGCAACGCGTCGTATTCGCAGAGAACCGCAACTGTCGGACCACTGCCGCCCCGTATCGAAACATCGAATGCTGTCTCTAAGTCGTACGCTCCACGCTTTACATTCAGCGTCGAGTCAGAAATATATTGCGTAAGAATATCGTGAGCGAATTTTTCTTGATAATTCAACTCAGGATGCTGATGAATCTGATGACTGATCTCAATCAAGTCCGCAGCCCGATTGTCAATATCTTGGCAAACCTTTTGCTTAATCTCAGCAATGTCTATTTTGGTCATAGACCTAGCGTAATCATCACCAACACAGCGTGACTGCGTCGGGCAAAAGGGTGAAGCTGATCTGACTGACCTTCGCAAATCGTTGTCCATCCACGAAAAGATTGGGTAATGCGTTGCTAGATAATTCAAGGCTGGTTGCCTGATGAGTTGAAATTTGGGGGTGTGGCAAATGAGTTCCGAGTCGCAGTCGTCGCGATGCAATAAGTCGCTGCATCGGTCGCATTTGGCTGCCGACAGTAACGACATCAAATTTGCCATCATTCGGGTGTGATCTGGGTGCGCAATCCCAGTCACCGATGAAACTTGTGTTTAGTACTGCCGTGATTTCGCCACGCCACCAAGAATTTCGAAGTAATGCATAACCAATTGCGATCACCATAACTTTTTCATTGCTTGAATTTGTGAAATTAATTTTTATCAGATCAAATGGCAGTGCTCGCATGCTCTTAGAGTCGAGTTGTGCTCCGTTGGTGCCGAGTGCTCTGGCTAATTTTGAACTTTTAATCGCAATGATCGGAAAATGCTTAGATTCGCTGATGAGCCCTGTCAGCAATCTTGAAGCCGCCGCATCGTCTTGACATATCACGAGATCCTCCGGCTTCAAAATTTCTCGGCCCCACTCGAGATGTTTGGATATCGTCATGACGAAATGGTCTGATTCATTTCAAAATACTGCCGTGTGAGGCTGCAACAACTCCACGCAGTGTTGCCTGTATCGCGGCCTGAGCGGCTTCTCGCGTTTGTTGTTGTTCTGCAACAAGAGATATTTGACGCAACAAATCGATTAACTGCTTCATCGTTCTCACAAAATCACCCGCAGTCAAATCTTCATCTAAAATGTCAATCAATTCGTCGCCACTAGCCCAGGCAAAAGTTACCTCCATAAGTCCAGCATCCAAAGACCGATGGGGTGTTACTCCTGAGCGTTCTTCATCTTTGGCAATTTTGTTGCTCATTGTTTGTAACAGCTTCCACCGAGATTGCAATGCACTTGGAATATGTGGTTTCGGAGGATCTTCAGCACGACGAAACTCGTATACGAAACAGCTGAGAAACGATGCAAGCTCAGCAGCGTTTAATCCGTCGAAGAGTTCATTTGATAGCGCCTCTGCTACGACTAAATCTAATTCGTGAAAGATTCTCGCCAGTGTGCGACCTTGATCGGTGAGACTCCATTCTGTTACATAGCCACGGCGATCCATCAATTGAACTAGTTCATCAAACCTGGCGCTTACAGATTGCACCGACTTCTCAATTCGTGACTCCATAAGTTCTAATTCGTGATCAATTCGGTCTGCTGACTTTGATGCAGTCAGACGTCGTCGCAATTCAGGATCTTGTGTGACTGCGTGCTCGTCTTTTCGGTGATGCTTTGAAAGACGAACATTTGAAGTTGCTTTGTTTCTTTGTACGCGTAGCGCAGCCTCTTTTATAAATTTTGGACTTGACGGCGCAAATGGTTCAGGCAGAACCAGCCGACCAAGTCTTGCCGGAGGCACTTCGAAGTCACCTGCTTGAATTTGCAACACTGCACGTGTTGCCGTCACAACAGTGAGCTTTACGCCGTTGACTCGCTGTGCCGTCGCAATAATCACTGCCTTTGTCTCGCGACCCGCCTTCGGAATCAAAATGATGTCACCAGGTCGCAACGAATCAATAGCGTCAGCGATTTGCCGAGTGTCGATTTTTGGCTCAAGAGAGTTTCGATATGCATCAATATCGCCAAAGGGGCTTGTGGCTTGTTGGCGAAGCCGATCGCGTTCTTTGCTGCGTCTACTAATTCGTGCTTGCAATTCAACGACATCGCGACCAGATTGAAATTGTGCAAATGAAAGATTAAGCAAGTGATGTGCCTCTTGACGCGAATGCGTCTGAATCAGATTTGCTGCCATGTTGTAAGTCGGACGAAAAGCAGAAACAAGACGAAATGATCTACTTAGGGCAAGCGCCGCAACTTGATCAAATCCCACAAACGGACTGTAAAGAACTAGAGCATGACCAACGGTGTCGATTCCGCGACGTCCTGCTCGACCAGTCAATTGGGTATATTCAGAAGCTTTAAGCGGTTGATGATTCTCTCCTGTAAATTTTGTCAACTTGTCAATGACTACTGCACGTGCGGGCATGTTTAATCCGACTGCCAAAGTTTCAGTCGCAAAAATAAGACGAACCAAACCTCTAATGAAACACTCCTCGACGATCTCTTTAAACGCCGGCACCAAACCGGCATGGTGTGCGCCAATCCCCGATTCAAGTTGATTAGCAAACTTCGAAAACCCGAGGGCAGCAAGGTCGTCATCGCTAAAGTTTGTGACTCGCGAATCAATAATTTCTGAGATCTCAGTTCGTTGTTCTGGGGTGGTTAAACGAATTCCGGCACGCACACATGATTCGGCACCTTCGTCACATTGGTTGCGACTAAAAATAAAAATTATTGCAGGCAGCAAATCTTGCTGTTGTAATAAATCGGCAATTTCGACTCGAGATGGAGTAAATAATCTTGAACGCTTCGCTACTGGTTTACTGCGTCTGTCTTGCCGATTTTGTGGTTGTCTGCCGGATCGATAATTGCTTCGTTGAGCCGACTCTGTTGCGTGTTGCTCAAGCTTTGAAACCTCTGGATTCGCCTGACCATTAGCAATTGTCTCAAACATTGAGATCTTACGGTTTGCAGAGTCCCCAACCACAAAATGATTGATTAGTTCGACTGGTCGTTTCTCTTCAACAATTGGCACAGTTCTGCCTCTCACGGTGCTTAACCACTCAGTAACTTCAGTTGCATTAGAAACTGTGGCTGACAAACAAACCAATTGCACATTTGGATCAAGATGGATAATCACTTCTTCCCAAACAGGTCCGCGATATGCATCTTGCAAGAAGTGCACTTCATCCAGCACAACTACACCGAGTCGGTTTAGTGCGTCAGATCGGGCATAGATCATGTTGCGCAAAACTTCAGTTGTCATAACCACGATCGGCGCATTTGTGTTGATGCTGTTGTCGCCGGTCAATAAACCAACATCTGACTTTCCGTAATGCGCGACTAAGTCATTAAATTTTTGATTTGAAAGAGCCTTAATTGGTGCGGTATAAAACGCACGTTGCCCTTGTTGTCGTGCAGCTTCGATTGCGTATTCGGCAATTAATGTTTTTCCAGAACCAGTTGGTGCAGCAACTAGAACTGAATCTCCACGGTCTAGAGCATCAAGCGCGTCTAATTGAAACTGATCCAGCGCAAAGTCGTATCGGGCGATTATTGATTCTCGACTCGGACGCGTCATTGCTGTAGCACTCGCACTAATTTGATGCGACACCTCGTCGACGGATGGCGACGAAACCCACAAAAATCGCAACAAAATAAAGCACCGTCAACGGAAAGCCCAGAGCCATCAAAGTAATTGGATCTCCGCTGGGTGTAATCACAGCAGCCAGAAAAAAAATAGCGACGATCGCATATCGCCACTGCGAAAGCAGAGTCCGAGGTGTTAGAACTCCGACCAGTTGCAAAAAGACAAGTAATAGTGGTGATAAAAAGCCAACACCAAAAGCCAAAATCATCAGCGTGACGAGACTGATGTATTTAGTAATCTGAAAGGCCTGATTGACTTCGGTCCCCGACCACGAAATCAAAAACTGTAGAGCTTTTGAGAGCGTCCAATAGGCAATTGAACAACCCAGACTAAAAAGCACCACCGAAGAAACAATGAACGGAACCGTGTAGCGCTTCTCTTTTTTACTAAGAGCAGGAACGATGAAGCGCCACAGTTGCCAAAGCAGAACTGGCAATGCCAAAATCAAACCACCGTATCCTGCGATTCTCATACGCGCAGAAAGTCCATCTAACGGTCCGAGTGCAAACAATGAACCATCACATTTAAAATCTGGCCGACTGGCGCACAGATCGCGATATGGCTTTGTCAGAAATTTTAGCACCGGGTCATAAAACGCTAAAACAGCTGCTGCTCCTAAAGCCACTGCCAAAATTGATCTAATCAATCGCATCCGCAGTTCGGCGAGATGGTCAACAAGCGACATCGATTTCTGGCCATCTTCGGTTTTGTTTCGAGACCTAAATGCCATCAAATTACTTGATCCAATGTGGGACTCAATTCTTGTTTAGCCTCGCCGCCATCAACGTTGTTATCGTCGATATTATTGCCGTCATCATCGGCACCAAAGTCTGAATTGATTGGTTCTTCATCTTTCTTGTCTTGAGCGATTTTTGCCGCAAGAGCAATCTCGGCTTCAATTTCAATATCTTCAGCAGTTTTAGTCACAGTTGCGTCTTGCGGTATCGAGTCGGTAGCCGAATTAACTTTTGACAACTCTAAATCTGCTTTTGTTTCGTACGGTATAAATGTTGGTTCAACTAACTCTTTGGCTGCCGATTTAAACTCGTTAGTTGTATCTGAAAATAATGATTTGACAGTATTCGTTGTATTCATCATTTCTTTAAGTGGTTCTTCCATCACCTTGCGAAAGTCTGTTTGCACACCAGATGACATGCGTTTTAGTTCTGCGTAAAGCCTTCCGACTCGCCGAATCGCGTCTGGCAGTTTTTCGGGCCCTAATACGACTAATCCGATTATCAGCAAGAACATCACCTCGCTGCCTGTCATATTAAACATGTCCAAAGTCTATTAGCCGTCCCCTCGTATCATCAGAGTGTGCAACAGCATCTGCCCTCCAAATTCGCGCGACCTATATTGTTTGCGCACCGTGGTGCCAAAGCGCATAGCCGTGAAAACACACTTGAATCATTTGAGTTGGCCGTTCGTTTGGGCGCCACTGGTTTAGAGACTGACGTCTGGTTGACACAAGACAACCAGGCTGTCTTAGATCATGATGGTGTGATTAAAGTTCGATTGCGACGTCGGCAGATCCGTGATTTCAAAAAAGACCAGTTGCCCGATTACATCCCAACACTCAAGCAACTTTTCGAAAAGTGCGGCGATCAACAGAACTATTCGATTGATATTTGCGATCCACTGGCGATCGATCAACTTCACGAGGTTATTAGCCAACGCGGTGAGAATTTCGCAAAAAAAGTTTGGCTTTGTCATCCCGACTTTCATCTGTTGTGTGAGTGGCATGAAAGGTTTCCTGATTTGCAATTTGTAAATTCAATTCGACTAGCGAAAATTACTGAAGGACCAGAGCGCCGGTGTGCGAATCTGGCTAAACACGGCATCGTCGCTCTAAATATGCATCACACCGACTGGAACGGCGGATTAGTTGCACTCGCCCACCGTTTTGATTTGGCGGCTTTTAGTTGGGACATTCAGTATCTCGAACAACTCACAAATGCCTACCGCATGGGAGTCGACGCGGTGTTTAGTGATTGGACTGACCGAATGGTTGATGCTTACAACCAAGAATTCGATAACAAATAATCTAAAGAAAGTGCCATTGAGTCACGGGCCAAATAATTACAAAGGCTCGACCAACAATCATCTCTCGCGTGATCGGACCGAACATTCGGCTGTCATATGACTGCGGTCGGTTGTCACCCATTAAAAAGAACTCACCTTGCGGAATAACTGTGTCGACAATATCGACGGTGCTGCACCGATCTTGTGGGTCGGTCATTTCTGTGTCTCTTGCTGGAAGATACGGCTCAGGAAGAACAGTGCCATTGATATACACAACGCATGACTTAATCGAGATTGTTTCTCCACCCAAGGCAATTACACGTTTAATCAAATCGTCATGTACCACATCGTTTCCGTTGACGGTTGCGCGATCAAAGACAACTACATCGCCTCGTTTTACATCACCGATTTGGTATGCAAGTTTGTTGACAAGCACTCGGTTGTTGGTAAACATCGTTGTTTCCATACTTGGGCCTGAGATATAAAACTGCTGCAATAAGAACATTCGGACAACAATCGCAATGACTAAAGCAATACCGATAACACCGACCCACTCGACTAACAAACGTCGAATCAACGCAGATGAACCATAAGTATTTTCGCCGTTATTCACCCGTTTATCGTACTGTAAAATCTAAAACAACTGATTACAAAGATGCGATCAATTTGTCGACACGATCATCTTTAAACTTGAACGGGTCTTTACATAAAACAGTACGTTGCTGTTGGTCGTTTAGTTTTAGGTGGACCCAATCAACGGTGTAATCGCGTTTGCGCTCTTTGGCTTTTTTAATGAAATCGCCACGAAGTTTCGCGCGAGTTGTAGCCGGTGGCGTATCTTTTGCCGACTCAATATCATCGTCCTTGCAGATGCGTTCGACGAGGCCATTTTTTTGCAGTTTATAAAACAAACCCCGATCGCGACAGATGTCGTGATACTGCAGATCAATCAACTGACTTCGTGCATCATCTAACGCCAAACTATGTCTGTTTCTGAAGGCTTCAACTAAGTGATATTTGATTACCCAGTCCACCTCACGATTTAACTTGAGTGGATCATTCTCGATCGTCGATACGCAGTGCTCCCACATCTCGAGTGCTTTTAATTCGAGCGGCAAAAATCCACTGCTGTCGGCAAACTTCAATGCTTTATCTAACAACTCACGCTGTATATCTAGGGCCGAAAGTTCACGTCCTGAAGCCAAACGAACTTTTCGCCTGCAGGTGATGTCATGGCTGATTTCGCGAATCGCCCGAGTTGGATTTTCTAGCGTGTAATCGCGAAGATCTGTGGGTTTAGATTCCATCATTCGCAAAATACAAGCAGTTGATCCAAGTTTGAGAAAATTTGTATATTCGCTCATATTTGAGTCACCAACGATCACGTGAAGTCGACGATACTTCTCGGCGTCAGCGTGCGGTTCATCTCGAGTATTGATAATTGGTCGACTGCGGGTCGTTGCAGAACTTTGGCTCTCCCAAATATGTTCGGCCCGTTGGGCGATCGAATAAATCGGACCTCGGGCAGTCTGCAGTATCTTTCCCGCACCCGTAAAAATTTGTCGAGTAACCAAAAATGGAATAAGCACTTCTGGGTAGCGCTCAACATCATCACTTCGAGATGTCAGATAATTCTCGTGACAGCCATAACTGTTGCCAGCCGAATCTGTATTATTTTTGAAAAGATATATTGTTCCGCGAATACCTTCTTCGCGTAGTCGCTGTTCTGCGCCGTCTAGAAGTTGCTCGAGTATTCGCTCCCCCGCTTTGTCGTGTACCACTGCGTCATAGATTGAGTCGCATTCAGGGGTTGCATACTCAGGGTGTGACCCGACGTCTAAATAAAGCCGTGCACCGTTTTCAAGAAAGACATTCGAACTTCTACCCCAACTAACTACCTTTCGAAATAGATAGCGCGCAACTTCATCAGGGCTCAGTCTGCGCTGACCACGCAGAGTGCATGTGACCCCGTACTCATTTTCGATTCCGTAGATGCGCCGGTCCATATTGAAAACCTAGTCAGCCGTAGGGGGCTTTGATGCATGCTTCAGGCGATGATTGAGAGTAGATCGATATCGTTGATCCGTCTAAAGCAACGTCTTTTGCCATTTCGCTCCAAAACAGCTACTTCTAGATCAGTATGTGCAAGTTTCTTGTCAGCACCTGAAAGTGCCGTGATTGCACTTTGAAGGGCAACTTTCAATGAGGAGTTCTCAACATACGCAGTTGTCAAACGTTCGGTCACGGCCTGCGTATCTCCACCCAAGACACTGAAGTTATGTTCGTCTAACACCGTTCCGTCGTACATCACATGAAATAGTCGGTCGCTGTTTTTATCTAATCCAGTTTCGGCCACGAGTAGTTCAACTTCCATTGGCTTTGGGGCCTCACTAAATACTTGACTAAGAATCTGCGCGTATTGGTTGGCAAGACTTCGCGCATCAACATCTTGTCGCGAGAATTGATAACCCTTAATGTCAGCCGCACGCACACCAGCAACGCGAAGTTGATCAAATTCGTTATATTTTCCTACACCAGCAAAGGCGATCCGATCGTAGATTTCGCTAATTTTATGCAGCGTTGTGGATGGATTCTCAGAAACAATAGCAATTCCATTTTCGTATTGCAGTGCTACTAATGCTCTGCCACGAGCAATGCCCTTTCGCGCAAAATCGGCGCGATCTTTCATAAATTGCTCTGGCGGAACGTAGAACGGCATGCTCATCGTGCACCAACTTCTTTTGCGATGTCTTTATAAATCTTGGCCAATACCTCATCAGCAACCGGGCTCCACCCGCTGCGCGTGATTGAAGCAATCACTGGGTAGATATTTCTCAGCGCATCTGGTCCGCCTGTCGCAGAGTCTGCATCAGATGCCTCCCATAATGCGCGGGCGCATAGTTTCACGGCATCGTCAACGGCCAAGTCTCTGCGCCATGCAACTCGCATCACTGTTCCGGCATGAAGCATTCCAGATCCAGTAGCAACAAAATCTTTTTCTTCGTATCGACCACCTGTTACGTCGTAGTCCCAAAGACGACCTGTTTGTGAAAAGAAATCAAAACCAGCAAAAATCGGAACAACAACCAGACCTTGCATTGCAGCAGGTAAGTTATTGCGCACAAACATCGATAATTGATTGGCTTTGCCTTCAAGTGAGAGTGTTTGACCTTCAACTTTTTCGTAATGCTCTAGTTGTAATTGAAAGAGTTTGATCATTTCCATAGCAGGACCAGCCGCACCAGCTATCGCGACTCCACTGAACTCGTCTGCCTGAACAACTTTCTCCATGCTTCGATGACTAATCAAGTGACCAGAAGTTGCGCGCCTATCGCCCGCCATCACGACACCGTCTTTGCATCGCATCGCTACACAAGTTGTGGCATGCGGAATTACTAAATCATTATCAATTACAACAGATTCGAACGGCGATAATCCGACACGACGTAGTAGCTCACCGAAATTAGCTCCAGGGTCTGCGCCCGCTGCGAACATTGGCATCGACATACGTTTTTAGGCTACGGCTACTCGCCGCCCTTCTGCACATAGCTCTTTACAAAGTCCTCAGCATTGGTCTCCAATACATCATCAATCTCATCGAGCAGATCGTCAAGTTCGGCGATTAATTTTTCGCCCTGAGCAGCAGGTTTGGATTCTTCAACTGGAGAAGATTTTGTTCTCGTAGTTGCCGGTTTTTGTTTTCTAGTGCGTTCAGGCATGATCGCACCATAGCCAATAATCTCGACATTGTGGTAATTGTAAAACAACCTTTAATTTGTTGGTTTGAAATTAGAGGTCGAGACCTCATCTCCTAGGGCGGCGACCAAATCTGCCGGTGTTGCGCATCGGTCAAATAACTCTTTAGTCAGAGCTTTAGTTCCGCGCAGCGGCTCCATCATCGGAATTCTTCTCAATGGATCTTTGCCAATATCAAATACAACGCTGTCCCAGTTTGCAGCGACCACATCCTGTGGCCATTTTTCTAAACATCTGCCCCTGAAATATGCGCGGGTCGAATCGGGCGGTGTCGTAGTTGCGATCAGTGCCTGTTGGTGAGTAACAAAAGTTTCTAGACCGGCACGTAACGCCAAACATTTTTCTGGCCGCATGTCGTGATACTGCAAGTCGATCGCCTTAAGTCGCGCGTCGTTGCTCCGAAGATTATGTCTGGCAGCAATTCCATCCACAATTCGCTTTTTTGCCACCCAATCCACGATGTGCGCCACTGTCATCGGATCTCGCTGCAGACCTTCAATGACTTCACGCCATCTGCGCAAAATGAGCTCACCTTGCTCTTGTCCGACGGCGTCAAGACCGAATTTTTTTGCATATTTTTCGGCACGGATACAAAGTTCTTGTTGAATTTCAAGTGCGGTCATTCGCTTATCATTTTCTAACAATATTGTTTGTCGCAACGAGGGGTCGTGACTGACTTGTCGAATTGCCGGTACTGGATTGCCAAGTAACAGATCTTCTGGCATTTGATTGTCTTCAATCATTGCGAGCAAGATCGCAGTGGTGCCGAGTTTGAGCAAAGTCGCTACCTCGCTCATGTTGGCGTCACCGACTATCACATGAAGTCGTCGATATTTAAGTGGATCACAGTGTGGCTCATCTCGTGTATTAATAATCGGACGTTTCAGCGTCGTCTCAAGCCCAACTTCTTCTTCAAAAAAATCTGCTCTCTGACTTATTTGATAAGCAACAGAATTATGCTGCATCGCTTCAAATTCACAGCCAACCTTTCCTGCACCACAAAACACTTGGCGTGTAACAAAGTGAGTGGTGATCAGGGCGGCCATTTTGGCGAATGAAAGCTCTCTGGCGAGCAAATAATTTTCATGACAGCCGTAACTATTTCCTTTGCCATCCGAGTTGTTTTTATACGCAATTAACTCAGCACCTTCTGGCAGAAAACCTTTGGCTGCGATCATGCTCTGTCGCACGATCTCCTCACCCCCTCGGTCATAGACCACAGCCTCGTTCACGTATCGACACTCTGGCGTTGAGACTTCTGGATGCGCATGGTCAACGTAATATCGCGCACCATTTGTCAGCACCGTATTGACAAGGTGCATTTCAATTTCAGGAGGGAAAGCGTCGTCTAACGAGAATCCTCTGGCGTCTGTTCCAGGTTGCTCATCTTGAAAATCCCAGCCAATATTCTGATCGAATCGCCCAACATACGAGTTAATTAGTAATGAAGATGCGGTAACTGCGCTGGCATCCATGCCTTTAGCAATAATTCCGTATTCGGTCTCGATGCCACAAACTTTTGGAATACTCAACTCAACCTCAGAGGTATTGACCAGTCGCGGTTTTCTCAATTGCCCGACCACCAGTAGTTGTGTCTCTATCATCGGTGACAAGTGTTCTGATGAAAACGATCCGCTCGCCCTTTTTACCCGAAATTTTCGCCCAGTCATCTGGATTTGTCGTGTTTGGTAAATCTTCGTGTTCTTTAAATTCTTGGCGAATAGACATAGTTAGATCTGCGAGTTTGATTCCGCGTTCACCGCCACTAATCACGCGCTTGATAGCCAACTTCTTGGCACGACGAACAATGTTCTCGATCATTGCGCCTGAAGCAAAATCTTTAAAAAACATCACGTCTCTATCACCGTTCTGGTAGGTCACTTCTAGAAATCGGTTGTCATCATCTTGTCGGTACATCTCAGTGACTGTTGCCTCAATCATCGCTGATACGGCCTTATCTATGTCTCCAAAGTTGGCCTCGATTTCCTCCGAAGATATTGGAACCTCAGTAGTCAAGTAGCGAGCGAATATCTGTCTGGCTGCATCTGCATTCGGTCGGTCAATACGAATCTTGACGTCGAGTCGCCCCGGGCGAAGAATCGCAGGGTCAATTAAATCTTCGCGATTCGTTGCGCCAATCACAATCACATTTCTCAGACCTTCAACACCGTCAATTTCAGCCAATAACTGTGGCACGATCGTTGACTCCATGTCGGATGAAATGCCTGTGCCGCGTGTTCTGAACATTGAATCCATCTCGTCGAAGAAAACAATTACAGGCCAACCCTCTTCACTCTTTTCTCGAGCACGTTGAAAGACCAGTCGAATCTGTCGCTCTGTTTCGCCAACATATTTATTTAGCAATTCTGGGCCTTTGATATTGATGAAGTAACTGCGCGCCTTTTCGCCTCCGTTTGCAGCCGAAACTTTTTGAGCGAGACTATTGGCAACCGCCTTAGCAATCAGGGTCTTTCCGCAACCTGGGGGCCCGTAAAGCAAAATTCCTTTCGGGGCCGGCAATTGATGTTCTGCAAAAAGTTCGCTATACAAAAATGGAAGTTCAACAGCATCTGCAATCTGTTCAATTTGTGAATCTAAGCCACCGATATCGGCATACGAAATATCTGGAACCTCTTCGAGCAACAAATGCTCAATCTCTGGTTGGGTGAGTCGCTCTAATAGCAAATTTGACTTTGGGTCCATTCGCAGCAAATCGCCACTTCGCAAATGCATACCACGCAAAGCATCAGCGAGTTCACAGACACGTTCATCATCAGCACGCCCAGTAACAACTGCACGTATGCCATCTTCGAGAACTTCTTTTAGATGGACTACTTCACCGATCGGTTCTGATTCGCGTACTTTAACTACATTGAAACTTTCATTAAGAACAACTTCTGCACCACGCTCAATCTTTTCTAAATCAATATCGGGGTGAACGCTGACGCGCATCTTTCGTCCATTAGTCAAAATGTCAACCGTCGAATCATCATTTTTTCCTACGATCACTCCGTAGCCAGATGGTGGTTGAGTTAATTTTTCAACTTCATCTCGAAGTGAAGAAATATGTTCACGTGATTCGCGCAACGTGTAAGACAGTTTTTCATTCTGCGCAACCGCATGAGCAAGTTGGCCCTTGGTTTCGAGCAGTTTGTCCTCTAACTGACGCGCGTGTTCTCTCACTGATTCAGGACTTCCGTCACCTGCTCGTGCCATAGTGAAGTTTGCCTTTCCGCTTGTGTATATCCCCACCGTATAGGTCAAGTCACTGCCCCTGAAAGTCCTAAAAACATAAACTTGTGATTATTGCCGTGTAACCTAATCTCGTCCTAAAGTTTGGTTTTCAAAAGGGAGCGCGACATGAAGGTATGGATTGATCAGGATCTTTGCACCGGTGACGGTCTCTGCGAAGAGATTGCCCCTGATGTATTTACCCTGCTCGACGATGGCCTGGCATATGTTCGCGAGGGTGCAAAAGTTTTCGCTACTGCTAAAGGAAACGAGCAAGGCGCCGCTGGTGTTGCTAATTTTGCAGACTCGATGCTTGACGCAGTTGTTGAATCTGCTGAAGAATGTCCTGGAGAATGCATCTTCATCGAACCGTAATCTTGGTTGCGCGTTACTAAAAATTAGTTACCAATAAACCTAGCGCTCGTTAAAAATCCTGTATGTGCGACCATTCGATGGTCAGGTCGTACGGAAGCTCCTTCGATATGCCAAGTTCGATGTAGCACTTCTAAAGTTCGCAGATCTAGCCAACCTTCTCCCATTGCTTCTTGTGTTCGCACAGCCTGTGTGATGCTCGGCGAATAAGAGACAAGCAACGCTCCTTTGCGCAACGCCGAACTTGCATGAGCAATCACTTGCCACGGCTCTGGCAAATCTAAAACCATTCGATCAAAACCAGTTTCGTCGATGCCTAAATATGCATCACGAATTGTTACGTTGTAACGCGACAGAACAGACTCTCCTAAAAACTCGCGAACATTCGTCTGAGCTCGGTTCGCAAAATCTTCACGCAACTCATAGCCAGTGATAATTGCACCGTACCTAAGCATCGTCATCGAAAGCGCTCCTGAACCAACTCCAGATTCAAAAACTTTCATGCCCGGAGAGATATCGGCC
>Ga0208960_1000413_pt1 | contig 24101 bp, 17 predicted proteins | sample GreLakmeON33MSRF_FD_187703 | JGI IMG/M metagenome (GOLD analysis project Ga0208960, IMG submission 187703) | Freshwater lentic microbial communities from great Laurentian Lakes, MI, USA - Great Lakes metaG ON33MSRF (SPAdes) | ecosystem: Environmental > Aquatic > Freshwater > Lake | place: Great...
GGGTGGGATGCCAAGCCACATCTGTCTCGATGGAAGTTATGGAACAAGCGGCGGCGACTTGGATCTCCATGGTTCCATTGAGAATGGGTTGATTCACGGGCCACTCATAGGCGAAATTGTCCAGCACATCGACGCCGGTGGTTTGACTTCGTTTCTGAAAGAGTTCAAGCCAGAGGGTCTGTATGACGCTCAGATCTCATATTCAATTCCAGTCGGAGGGAAAACTCCATCGTTTGAACTCGATGCTTGGATTCAACAACTTTCCCTTGGAAATTCAGCCAAAAGGCTCGCGCTTGGATTTGATGTCCCCGCACACATCAATGCCCGCGGAGATTCGCTGAAAGTCTCGCCCTTTCGTGCCGTCTTTCCTGGTGGGTCAATTGAAGCGTCCGGATGGCTCGCTGCGAATAGCACTGGCACGATTGATGATGGAGAGTTCGGCTTGAATCTGCATGCCATGGGAACTGGCGAGAGCGTCATTTGTGCACTCCCGGCGGCTGCGAGAGAACCTTTGAGCACGATCGGGTTTCAATGCGAAGACATCATGAGCGCAAAAATGCAGCTGCGCCTCACTCGACCAAAGGACATCGCACATATTGATATTGACACGACTGTTGAAATCTATGGAGCATCGATTCAGATCGGTTCCTATCTCTCAAACTTCTCCGCAGATCTCATGATGCATATTGCAACCGATGCACAGGCGACTGCTTTTGACTCCAAAGTCACGAATGGCAATTTCACTCTTGCAGGTCGCAAAGTTCATGATGTATCAGCAACTCTCCTCAAACCTGCTGAGAATTCCAATTTTTTCGTCAAGTCATTTCGTGGAATGCTTGGCAATGGAATTCTCTCAGCAAACGCAAATGTTGAGACCATCGAACCTTTCCATTATGAAACAGACATCTTGCTTGCAAGCGTTCCCTTGCACTCGCTGAAAATTCCAGGCGGAGGGGTTCCGTCACCGAAGGAAAAAACTGAGAAAATTACGGAGGAAATCGAACCTGGCTTGGTGGACGCTCGCATCAATATCGCGGGCACGTCTGCGGGAATCTCGACGCGCCAAGGACGAGGCAGCGCAACGATACGACAAGCAGAACTTGCGAGACTGCCCATCGGTGTTGCCTTGCTGCAGATCACGCAGTTGAGTTTGAGTCTCGACCCAATCGTGCAGCAAGGAGAATTTGATTTCACGATTGATCAGGATCGGATTCAATTCGAAAAGTTTGATTTGGCTTGTAAAGATTTGTTGCTGTCTGGAGAAGGATGGCTGAACACTGAATCAAATGAGATTGCTCTTCGACTTCGCAACCGCGGAACAATGCCGATCATCAGTGACATCCTTGGTGGTGTGACGAATCAACTTTTTCAAATTGATGTCCGTGGAACGATCACCGATCCAATCGGATCGCTCGCCCCACTGCCAGGCCTGACTGCGCCTCCAGAATTGCCTCCAAGTGCGCCGATTGCGAGCGCTCTCCCATGAGCGAAAAACAAAAGCGAATCGAACCAAATATTCGCTCTGCTATTGATGCGATCATCGATCTTGTTGCGCCAGCCAACAAGGCGGGTGTCCAACAGTCAGATGTTGATGATCATCAAAGACGCCTGCTCGTCGCAGAGATGGTGGCAACTTCGCTTCGGCTTCTCGATGACAAATTGACCGTTGGTGAACTGCGTCTCGTTCGTCAGGCACTTCGCGAAATGCGTGCTGGATTTACGATGTTTGATCGATATCGAACGCTCCGCAAGATCGCAATCTTTGGAAGCGCTCGAACGCCGCGCGAACATCCAGATTATGTCGCAGCATTTCAATTTTCCAGATTGCTTGCGACACGCGGTTGGATGGCGATCACCGGTGCGGGGCCTGGAATTATGCAGGCGGGAATTGAAGGACCAACTCCAGAACAATCCTTCGGACTTTCGATTCGACTTCCATTCGAGGACAAACCAAATCCTGTCATTGCGAATGATCCGAAATTGCTGAAGTTCCGTTATTACTTCACGCGCAAGTTGGCCTTCATGGGAAATGCTGATGCAGTCGCTGCGTTCCCGGGAGGATTTGGTACGCAAGACGAACTCTTCGAAGCATTGACTCTCATTCAGTGCGGCCGAAATGCTGTCGTCCCAATCGTTCTCATCGAAGGAAATTCACCCGATGGGACTCCAGGGGGATATTGGAAAAAATGGGAGCGCTTCGTTCGAGATTCGATGCATGATGCTGGCTGGATTAGTCCAGAAGATGAAGACTTGTATTGCATCGCGAAATCTCCATTGGCGGCAGCGGATATTGTGACTCAATTTTATCGCCGATATCAATCGAGTCGCTATGTCGATGATCTGTTCGTGATTCGTCTCGATACTCCACTTCCATCCAACGCCTGCGCTCAACTCAACAGCGAATTCAGTGAACTCTTGGCATCTGGCGGGTTTCTGCAAGGAAATCATCTTGATGGCGACGACGTTCCTGAAGGCACGGCCCGAGTGTGGTTTCGCCATAATCGCAAGTATTTCGGCCTTGTTCGACGATTGATTGATCGCATCAACGCTTTGCCAAGAGTTTCGAACATATGAATCGTGCCTTAACTTTTTCTATCGAAATAATCTTGATGGTCATGTCAACCTTTTTGACATTGACCGTTGGTTGTGCGACAACAAATACTCCGAGTGATCCCGCGGGACAAACAACGACTCGATCAACTGCACAGCGCCCCGAATGGGATTCGCCCTCGACTGGAAATGTCGCCGACGACGCAAAGTCTTCGACTTCAAACTCTCCCATGAAACACATCACGCTTCCTGTTGATGATGGAACAAGCGATGGAATCGCAGTCATCCGCTGGCAAATCTTCGATAACCAATCAGTCATTTCAACATTCTTCAAGAAGCATCCGCCTTCTGGAATTTCGGTCGAAGTTCAGAAACAACTTGCCAGCAATGGATTCATGGTGGCTGAGGTCAAACTTTCTGCGCTTCCTGCAGCGCTTGATGATCTTGGCGGGACGTATGCGAATATTCGCGCATGGCTTGGAGAAGCCACAACGTGGAATCAACTCGCCTCTTTCCAAATTCGCGGTTCATATGCAGCAGTCATTGACGGTTCGACTCGTCGATTGAATGACGGTGCGATCCAACTACTGCTGCGTGGTTGGACCGTTCCGCTGGAATCTGGAGCAGTCACAGATGTTGAAATTCTGCCCGCATTTCTCGCTGGTGGCGAAGTTCCTGGCGCACGCACAACAGTTCGCGAACCATTTCAGTCGGCTGGATTCTTTGTCTCGCTTCAACGCGGAAGCGTGCTCTTGATCACGGGAATGACACCAAAAAGCAGTCGAGAATCATCCACTCGCGGACCATTTGCAGGACCCCCTGTTACTTCCCCGCCAACTCTGGGTGAATTATTGTTGACTCGGCCCTACGAAGAATCCGCTCCAATTCCGCAGCGTCCGTTCATCGTCTTGATTCCACTTATTTCGGCGAACAACTTTTTTGATGACGCCCCCATAGAATCACTCCCAGCCAAAGAACCCTGATGATCGCTCAACCACCGATTTCTCCAGACGAATCACACTCGATGCGACACCGACGTCGAATTGCAACTGTCTCTGTCATCCCCACACTGCTCACACTTGGAAATTTAATTTGCGGATTCGCAGCGATTCATTATGCCAGTAAGCCAATCGGCCCAAGCAATGTGATGGGATGGAGCACGCTGACAATCGCAGGAGCATTGGTCTTTCTTGGAATGCTCTTCGACGGACTCGACGGATTCGCCGCTCGACTGACACGATCTGCAAGCGAATTTGGCGCTCAACTGGACTCGATGGCAGACATGGTGACCTTCGGGGTGGCTCCGGCATTTATGGTCTTGCGACTTGTGAGTTATTACTACGGCGGATCAGAGCATTACACGGGAATCCTCGGACCTGACGCAGACAATGCATACGGCAAAATAATGTGGGGAGTTGCTGCGTTCTATATTTGCTGCACTGCGCTTCGATTGGCACGTTTCAATGTAGAGATCGCTTCGACTGACGAAGCAGATCACCGCTTCTTCCGCGGCTTGCCTTCGCCAGGAGCAGCAGGTGCGATTGCTAGTTTGACTTTGCTTCACCAACATTTGATGGTGATTCAATTCCACGAAATTCCACCAGATGGATTTGAAAAAACATCGGCCCTCCTTCTGCCCCTTGCCACCATGATGGTCTCGGCCGCGATGATTTCGCGCCTTCCATACGCACACATCGTCAATCGTTACATGCGCGGACGGCAATCATTTGCATTCGTCGCTTGGATGATGTTGCCGATCGCTTTTGCAATCTGGTGGTTTCAAGTCGCACTCGCTGTGTGCTTCTGCGCTTATGCCGTATCGGGACCAATTAGCCGATTGTTCCGCGGAAGTAAAAATCATTCACTGCTCTCCCAACAGAGCGGAGAGATTGCGACAAAATCAACGAAGATCAAGATCGATCCTTCCAGACGACCTACGATTCGATCATGACCATCCTCGATTCCGCCACACTCCTGCCAGATCGATTCGGACTCTATGGTGGAAGTTATGTTCCAGAGACTCTTGCTCATGCGCTGAGTGAACTTGAGTTCGCATATATCGCTGCTCGCAATGACCCAGCATTTCTCGCTGAAGTTGACGATCTTTTGAAGCACTTTGTTGGGCGCGCCACACCGCTGACTGATGCTCCAAGATTGACTCGATATGCCAGCGGCGCTCGAATCGTTCTCAAGCGCGAAGACCTTGCGCATACTGGAGCGCACAAGATCAACAATACGATTGGCCAAGGATTGTTGGCCAAGCGCATGGGAAAGAAGCGTGTGATTGCTGAAACTGGAGCTGGTCAACATGGCGTTGCAACTGCGACTGCCTGCGCTCATTATGGAATCCCCTGCGAAATCTTTATGGGCACTGAAGATATTCGGCGCCAAGCATTGAATGTCTTTCGCATGAAACTTTTAGGTGCAAAGGTGGTCGAAGTCACTTCGGGTTCGCGCACACTAAAAGACGCGACCAATGAAGCGATGCGAGATTGGATGGGATCCGTCGCAGACACGCATTACATAATCGGAAGCGTTGTCGGACCGCATCCATTTCCAACAATCGTCCGAGACTTTCAAAGCGTGATTGGACGTGAGTGCCGCGCACAATGTCTTGATCGATTTGGAAAACTTCCCGATGCAGTTGTAGCGTGCGTCGGCGGCGGTTCGAATGCTGCTGGAATTTTCGCTCCTTTTATTGCAGATAAATCAGTGCGACTCTGTGGGATCGAAGCTGGCGGCCGCGGAAATGCTGCGGGCGATCATGCGGCTCCATTATCACTTGGAACACCGGGAGTTTTGCACGGTTCCTATTCTTATGTTCTACAAACTCCTGATGGCCAAACTGCAGATGTTCATTCATGCAGCGCGGGATTGGATTATCCAGGGGTCGGTCCAGAGCATTCGCATTGGCGCGATACTGGCCGAGTTCAATACTCCGTCGTCACCGATCAGCATGCGCTTGAAGGATTTCAACTGCTCGCAAAGCAAGAAGGAATTATTCCCGCATTAGAAACCGCGCACGCCGTTTGGGGAGCAATTGATATTGCGCGAAAACTTCCTGCCGATGCGATTGTTGTGATCAATGTCTCTGGCCGCGGGGACAAAGATGTCAACGAAGCGAATCGGTTGCTTTCTTTGGATTCACACTAGTCCTGCGCCTTCGAATCGGTTGCCTTCGCATCTTTGGACTTCCCATCCTTGGACTTCGCATCCATGGGCTGCAGGTCCTTGGGCGTAAAATCGATTGCAATTGGATAGTGATCGCTCGAGTACCCCGCCGGCGGCTTGTCCTTTTTCCAGTCATACGCGTCGCCAGGATGCAACGTGGAAAGAACAAAGTACGAACCAGGAACGATTTCATTTGCAAAGCCTGGCGAAAGAATGATGTAATCAATTGGACGACCCGATTCATGCGTCGTATATCGATCACGAAGCGCATTACGTTCGGTATCAGACATTGACTTATCTTTCTCCTGCTTGCTGCGATCCGCCACAGAGCGATAGTCATAACCATTCAATAATCCTGCATCTTTATAGAGTTTTCGACATGAAGACATCGGTGTCGAATTGAAATCACCAACAATCACAACATTCGCGTCAGGATTCTTCGCCATATCGTCCTTGACGAATTCGATGATTTTCGTTGCCTCGGCTTCGCGGTGATCGTTGAATTTCTCGCCCCCTGCTTTATGGTGAATTGCATACACAGTCAGCGTGTATCCATCTGGAAATTCGATATCAACTGCAAGTGGACTGCGCTGAAACTTTGTTTTGTCTTCGGGGACTTTGTTTGAAGCATCTTCTTGAGATCCTCCAGTTGGTTTGGAATCCTCAGGATTGTCGTCATCAGACGCAGTCGACAATTTCGTGTCCAGAAAAACTCGTGGATTCTTCGTCGGGAAGCGTGACAAAACGGATTGCTCAATCCCGCGGTAATAGCCAGCATCCAAACTTTCAAGATAGACATATCCCATGTCCTTGAGATATGTATCGCGAAACCAAGTGAGTGCTTCTTTTGATTCAACCTCTTCCAAGATCAGCACATCCGCATCTAATCGGTGAATTACTTTTGAGAGAGTTTCTACACGGTCATCCGTGATGGCCAACTTCATATCGTCCCATTCGCCAGACAACTTTGGGTCGTCAACACGATCGAAAAAATTCTGGATGTTGTATGCGGCCAAGCGAATTGCTTTGGTTTTCTTTGGCGCATCGGCGATTCCATAACGAAGGCCAGGACCTCGCTTGGGTTTCGCACTTTTTTGCGAGGAATCCTGTGTGTCTGATTGCGGTGCCGTTGGAGTCGCAGTTGGATTCGCAGATTGCGATGCTCCAAGTGTGATTGCAACAACAAGAGCGAACGACCCAATAAAGAAACTTGTGTGCTTGAGCATAGGGAGAGATAGTAACTCCCTACTATCCCACCATGCCAATCTGGTCCAGCCGAAAGCGATACAAGGAGTATCAAGTCGAATCCGCCGTGCGTCGCAGCAAGCGACGATCGGAACGGACGATCATCTCTCGGCAAGGAACTGAAATCAGCGCCAAGCGCTCTCGTTCGATCGGCCCACTGCTGAAAGCCTTCTTTTCCTTTGTGCGCAGGGACAAACGCGCAGTCGCCACGGCGTTGCTGTGCGCAACCGTTTCGGCAAGTCTTGAACTCTTCCCACCCGCTGCCACAAAGATCGCCATCGACAATGTTTTTTCTGGACTGCCCCTTCCAGTTTCAATCACGCGCTGGATTCCAGATTCTTCGACCATACTTTCGACTCCGCAATCACTACTCGCAACACTTGCGATTGCAATTGTCATGCTTTCATTGATTGCGGTGGTCTTTGGAATCATTGGACGATGGCTTGCGACACGAACTGTGAAATCAGTGCAAAATCGCGTACGACGATTGGTCTTCGGTCACGCGATGAAACTGCCTCTATCGCGCGTCCAGCAAATGCGAACAGGTGGATTTGTTGCAACTCTTCGCGAAGATGCTGGAGGCGTCGGCGAGTTAGTTTTCAGCATGCTCTATAACCCGTGGCGCGCAGTCATTCAACTGCTCGGCAGTTTGACAGTTCTTGCAATCACCGATTGGCGACTGCTGATTGGCGCACTCATGCTGCTCCCCGTGATCGTGATGACTCACCGAACTTGGATCGGGCGCATTCGACCAATCTTTCGCGACATTAAGGCGACGCGCGACTCAATCGACGCGCATGCAACCGAAGTCTTTGGAGGAATGCGAATCGTGCGAGGCTTCGCTCGAACGCGCACAGAATCTCTGCGATACACCGGCGGCGGTCACTTGATGGCTCGGCAAGAATTTCTCGTGTGGTGGTGGTCGCGTGGTGTGGATCTTGCGTGGGCGCTCTTTATTCCCGTCGCTTCTGCCGCGCTCCTTTGGTATGGAGGCCTGCAAGTTCTGAGCGGATCATTGACACCAGGCGACTTGGTTCTCTTCTTGACCTATGTGATGATGCTGCTCATCCCAATCCAAATGCTCGCATCCAGCGCGACTGCTTTTCAAACAAATCTCGCTGGATTAGACCGCATTCTGGACTTGCTCGTCGAATCTCCAGAGATGCCAGATCGACCGAGCGCAGTTCGACTCCCCAAGAACTCAATCGAAGGCGAAGTGCAAATGCACGAGATCGGATATTGCTATCCCAACACTGAAGGCAATGTGCTTCAAAATATTTCCTTCACTGCGAAACCTGGGCAGACGATCGCGCTTGTGGGACCATCAGGTAGCGGCAAGACAACGCTATGCAATCTCGTCGCTCGATTCTTTGATCCAACAACTGGCTCGATCACAGTTGATGGACGAGATCTTCGAGAAATCCATCTCGACTCATGGCGGCGAGCCCTCGGCATTGTCGAACAAGATGTTTTTCTGTTCGATGGAACGATCGGAGACAACATCCGATATGGCGACCGAGAAGCAAGTGATGCACTTGTGCGTCGCGCAGCCGACCTTGCCAATGCCACCGAATTCATCGAGCAACTTCCCAAGGGACTTGCAACACATATCGGCGAACGCGGCGTTCGGCTTTCAGGCGGACAGCGACAACGATTGGCGATTGCGCGCGCCATCCTCGCTGATCCACGCATTTTGATTCTGGATGAAGCGACCAGCAGCCTCGATTCTCAAAGCGAAAGACTTATTCAATCTGCTCTCTTTACACTTGTTCGAGAGCGCACAACATTTGTGATTGCACATCGCCTCAGCACCATTCAACATGCCGATTTGATTCTGGTTCTCGAGCGCGGGCAAATCAGTGCAGCCGGAACACATGCAGATCTCATGCAAAGCAGCGAGAAATACCAACAAATGGTGATGATGCAAACTGCCATTCCAGCGCCGCCAAAAGTGCCGATGCCTGCGACGCCAAAAAAATAATAAGCCCCTATTTAAGTCGGCTACTCAAGTCGGCAAGCAAGCAGAATCTGGCGAAGTTTGATCGCGACCCTTCCAAGATCTGCGCCCAGTCTTCGCAAGCCACAGACTGTGCCACTGAATGATGGTGAGCAGAAGAATCCCCAGTGGATGCAGAAGGACTGTTCGCCAAGAGTGCTGAAATCGCTTTGCAAAGATCATGCGCTGAAGAGTTGCGATTGCAATAGCAGCGATTGCCAGCACAGTTGCAGCCGTTGCAATTTGATCTGTGAACAGCGCCCAAACAATCCAACACCACGGCAAAACATGGCCGACTATATGAATGAGTGTGATGAACAGCAACAGCGCAAAAGAGCCCAATCCTTCATATGCGTTCTTCGCAAAGCCGCGCCACACTTGCCCTGCGGTGCGATACATCCGACATTCTGCAAGTTGTGTTCCATCGAAAAGATCTGTGCGGCCACCGACTGATCTCACCGCGCGTGGCAATTTTATTCCATCATGCATCGATTGACGGAATGCGGCGTGACCGCCGGAGCGAATCCACATCGATTTCCGTACAAACAAGAACTGACCACAACCTGCGCTTGCTGCTGGCAGAGTTGTGGTGCGCATCTGCCCCATTGGCAAATATGAAAGCAGCACGAAATGAATCAGAGGAATAATCGCATCTTCCATCCAAGTTCCAATGATCTGACGCGGAACCGTCGAGATGAGATCGCACTTCGATGCATTTGCAGCGATCCAAGTTGTGCGCAAACAATCTGTCGAGAGTCGAACATCTGCATCAGTGAAGAGCAACCATTCGCCTTGCGAAGCCTGCCCCATCCGCTCGCATCCCCACTGCTTCCCATTCCAATCCATCGGCAGAGTTTGCGTATCAACGCGACGCACTCGGCCATCCTGAGCAGTGATTGCTGCGAGAATCCGAGGAGTTCCATCCGTCGAATCATCGTCATAAACCAAGACTTCTACATTCACGCCCCGATTGGCGAGAACCGAACGAACGCACGCTTCGATATTCAACTCTTCGTTTCGCGCTGGAATGCATACAGAAATATGCGGCACTTCATTCGAGTCGAAACGATCGCTACCTTCATTTAGATTGAACCGACGATAGCGGCGAAGATTCACAAATCCAAGTGCTGCAGCGACAGCGCAGCATGCAAGTGAAACTGCCATGACAATCGCTGGAGGGCTGATGGTGGCGGCAACTTCATTCATTGTGATGTCGTCGCTCTTTCCTTCGTTCGCATCGAAAGGTCTATCCCAACTTTGCGACCAGTCATACGCAACCAGAAGTCATACACCGGATGAATCTTCGCTTTGTCCCCGCCAATGATCGATACAAATGCGTCGCCGTCGCGAGCCATCACACATGCGGCAAGTTCATCTGCGTTGGACTGCATCACAAGCGCAATCGCGCGCTGCCACCCTGCCGTCGTCGGTTCGGATGGCGAGGGGACATCTCGCAGTCTTAAAAACATTTCAGGCCTTGCATCAGTCCAGAATCCATACTCGACAGCGGCGGCGACCACGCGCACATTTGGAATTTTTGCAGCCAAGACTGCGGCACCAGGCCGAATCTCGACTGGAGATCGGACATCAAAGAATTTTCCCTGCGGATTCAGCAGAATCACAGCTCGGGGATCGATCGCAATCTCCTCTTGCACATATCGCACCATTGCGGGCAATGTCCGAGCGCTATCTGGATCGATCCCAAAGACTCCAAGTCTTCGAAACATAGAAAATCGCTGCAATTGCACGCGGTCCATCGGAGCGGTCACGCGACGTGTTGGGACGAATGCGCCATAAAAATAGACGAAAACCAAGACATCCCACCAAGCGCAGTGATTCATCACGATCATCAGCGGTCCCGAAGAATCATCCAATGTTTTCGATATGGCAACGCTTGATCGCTCCATTCGCACTGCGTGAAACTTCTTGGCGAAGTTTCGGCGAACATATAAATAGAACCACCCAGTAAATCGTGCGCTCCACTTCGCCCGCAGAATCAGGCTGTCAACGCTGGCGTCTGGCATGTTGCATTTCCTGCTTGAACCGAACCTTGAAGCGGAATCGACAAGTCCTCGCATGCCGCACGTGCTGCTGTCACGCCACTCATCAGAACCATCGGTACGCCTGGACCAGGATTTGCGCTCCCCCCTGCGATATATAAACCTGACAGAACTCGGCTTCTATTACGCGGCTTGAATCCACCTTTCAATCGACCGTGCGATGCCAGACCATAAATCGCACCGCCTTCGGCGTTGTACATCCGCTCAATCGACTGCGGAGTCAACGACTTCTCGACGACGATGTGCTTTTCTAAATCTGGCATTCCGCATCGCTTCAATTTTTCGATGACCACCGGTCGATACTGTTCCAAGATTCCACCCGCGCCTTCCCAGCGCTGACCTTCACGAAGAGGAGCGGTATGAATCAGCGCATATAACGACTCACCACCAGCAGGCGCTTGCTTTGGATCCGTTCTGCTTGGCACGCAAAGATAGATTGATGGATCCCGTGCAGGAATTCCCGTCTCGTAAATATCCTCGAATTCCTGCTGCGAATTGCCACTGAAGAGAAAGTCGTGATGCAGCAAGTGGTCATATTGTCGATCAAGTCCCAAATACAGAACCAATCCGCTGCATGCAGGTTTATAGTTCGCCGCAATTGTGCGCTGAGCCTTCGTTCCACTCTTGCCGCCAACAAGATCTCGATACGTTCGCTGCACATCACAATTAGAAACAACCACATCTGCGGCGAGTGTCGATCCATCTTCAAGTTCGACTCCTGTTGCGCGACCACCATCTTGCAGAATTCGCTTCACACCACGCCCCGTGAGAATTGTTGCGTGCTCTTCGGTCAAGATGCGTTCGAGCGCGCGCGCAACCGAGCGCGTTCCGCCCATGGAATACCAACAACCGTGATCGACCTGCGCTGCGGCGATCAACGACAAGATCGCAGGCGAGAGAAAAGGGCTCGATCCAACGTATTGCAGAAAGTGTTCGCACAATTGCGCAAGATGCGGTTCGGCAACATGTTTATGGACAGTCCCACCAACGGTGGCATACATCCGCATTCCAAGCACATCTTTCAAGAGCCCAGGCTCGCTTGTCGGCGATCGACGCATAAGATCCATCACGCCTTCAAGATCCTTATAGAAGAAAACTTTTTCACTCAATCCAAACATGCGCCTGCTGTACGAAAGAAATTCTCGCCAGCCCTTACCAACGCCTTGACCTGGAAATTGCAAATCCATTGCCGTCGCCATTGCATCGACGCCATCGCGAAGATCGATGACGGTTCCATCATCAAAGAAACAGCGCCATTGTGGATCGAGTCGCACCAAATCCAGATAATCGGTCACTGCACGACCACTTCGAATGATGATTCCTCGGACAACTTGCGGAAGCGTCAAGATGGTCGGCCCCATGTCGAACCGAAATCCGGCTTCTTCAAGAACATTCATCTTGCCGCCGAGATGTGCATTCTTTTCGATCACCGTGACCGCGAATCCGTGAGTTGTCAATTCGACAGCGGATGCAAGCCCTGCTAGTCCTGCACCAATAACAAGAGCAGTCGGATGGTTATTTTGAGAAGAGTGAGTGTTCATAGTCGTCGATTCTTTCTGAGTCCTCCAAGAATAGCCCTCAAGATGCGCTGCGACTTGAGATCTGGTTCGCCGGTGGGCATCCGAATCCACCGACTGGTATCTGACACAGTGACACTGCGAGTCAATTCCAGCAATCCTGACTCGCCGCGCGTTGCGCCCCACCCGCTTTCGCCGGTCCCGCGGATCGATGCGCTTGGGTGCGCAGTGGGAATCAACGAGTCATTGAAAGTCACGAAGCCAGCGCGAAGTTGTCCGATGAAGTGAGCATCCTTTGCAAGCGATCGAGCCTGCTGCGAACTTGCGAAAATCGACACGCTGAGATGCTTGCGAAATGTGTTATGAATCGCAAGCGCATGCGCCGCATCGTCAGCGCGAATCACAGCGACTGCAGGAGAGAAATGATTTCCCATCGCCAACTCACTCGTCGCAGAGCAATCGAAGATTGCGGTCGGTCGCACATTCGCTTGATTGGAATATTCCACAACTCCGCTGAGCGAATGACCTCCAAGAGAGACCGCCTGGCGCACGCACGAATCCATTCGTCTCGCAGCGGCTTGTGAAATCAGTCGCATCGGTTTCACCCCCGCAACCTGCGGCCCTAAATAGGTCAAAAACTGGCGATAAATTGGTGATTCGACAATGATTCGGCGCGGCGCCATACACGTCTGCCCCGCATTCAGAACCACCGCTTGCCAGAGACTTTTCGCAGACAACTTTGCATCAGCACTCGCGAGGACGATTGCAGAATCACAACCTGATAATTCCAATGTGGTTGGCGTCAGCGATTCAGCCGCACACTTGGCGATCACACGACCCACTTCAGTTGAACCTGTGAAGACGATGTGATCGAATGGAAGAATTCCTTCCACTGATCTATCCCCAAGCAACTCTTCGCCTGCCGCGCGAGTTGCAGGAGTCCGCGTCAAGATCCCATCGGGCAACCCTTCCGCGGCGAGCCGAAGAAGCAGACCTTGCGAGCGGGGCGAATTTTCTGAAGGTTTGACCACAGTGACATTGCCCGCAACGATCGATTGCACAAGTTGGATGCCAAGCAATTGCACCGGATAATTCCAAGTTGCAATGATCGCCACCCGACCTGCTGGTAGACGGAGAACTTGATGCCGCTGACCGAGCATCCACCAAGGCCGACCGGAAAGTCGACGCGATGCAAGAATCCTTCGCGCATTGCTCAAGTGCCAATGAATGCTCGCTCGCAGCGGAAGAATTTCGCTGGCAAATGATTCCCACGCGCTCTTTCCAGTTTCGGCGTGAATCAGCTCGATCAAATCGTCTGCGTGTTGGTCAACCCTGACGCCAAATCCTTCGAGCCAATGCAGACGCTCTGCCAACGGCCAAAGACTTTTCGTCGAATCAGAATGAAATGCTTTCGCACGAACTTGTTGCGAATACTGGCTTGAAATTTGGATTGTGTCTGATTCCATGAAATGCGCCTACAGTTGATGCGAGTCCGTTGAGCATAGGGACAAAAATGATTCAGAACCCCAGCCATTCAATTATCTCTTCTTCTGGCAAATCGGTTGCGGTGATCGGTGCTGGCCCCGGCGGACTTGCCGCAGCAATGCAACTCGCCGCCGCGGGAATGTCTGTGCGGGTCTATGAAGCGCAACCAGTGGTTGGAGGTCGAACTCGACGGATCACAAAGGGCGACTATTCGTTTGATTGCGGACCAACCTTCTTCTTAATGCCGTATGTCCTTGAAGAAATTTTCAGCGCATGCGGATTTCGTTTGTCGGACTTCGTCGAACTTCAACGGCTCGATCCGATGTACCGATTGATCATTGGCGATAAAAATGGACCGCCGAAAGTCATCGAGACAACTCAGAATGTGGACGAAATGGTTCGGCGCATTTCAGCAATCGAACCTGAAGACGGCCCCGCGTTTCGTCGCTTCATGGATGACAACCGTGTGAAACTTGAACGATTGACGCCAGTGCTCAAGAGTCGTGTCCGCAGCATCTTTGACATGATCACACTCGAGGGACTTCAAGCGGCTCCACACGTGCGACCTTGGGAATCGGTCTATACCCAACTTGGAAAATATTTTAAGAATCCTAAAGTGCGACTTTCCGTTTGTTTTCAAGCGAAATATTTGGGTATGAGTCCATACGAATGCCCAAGTATTTTCAGCATTCTCCCTTTCATCGAATACGAATATGGAATCTGGCATCCCAAAGGCGGATGCAATTCGATCACCACTGCAATGGCTCACGCATGCGAAAAGATGGGCGTCGAGATTGTGACCAATGCACCCGTCGAGCAAATTGCCTTTGATGGAAGGCGCGTGACGGGAGTTGTTGTTGGCGGACATCATCACCAACATGATCGAGTCGTCGTGAATGCTGACGGAACGTGGGCGTTAAAAAATCTTATCCCTGCGAAACTTCGTCCACGAGACACCGATGAAGGCGTCGATTCTCGTCGATATTCCTGCTCGACATTCATGCTCTATTTGGGATTGAAGGGTGCAGTCGATCTTCCCCATCACACCATTTTTATGTCTGGAAATTACGAGGATAATTTTCGGGACATCTCGCACGACGGCAAATTGAGTGAAGACCCATCTGCGTATGTGCACAATCCATCACCACTTGATCCATCGCTTGCGCCTGCTGGAAATAGTTCGCTGTATGTTCTGCTTCCAGTGACCAACAATCGGCCTGCTCAGTGCCAATTGGATTGGGCCGTCGAAAAACCCCGACTGCGCGAAGATGCAATGCGCCAACTCGAAACTGTGTTTGGCATCAAAGACATCCGATCTCGAATTGAAGTGGAACATCTTGTTTCACCTCTCGATTGGCAGAATGAGCGAATCAATCACGGGGCAACTTTCAATTTAGCGCATAATTTTAATCAAATGCTGCATCGGCGAATTCCCCACACATATCCGGGACTCGATGGGCTGCATTTCGTTGGTGGAGCGACGCATCCAGGTTCGGGATTGCCGGTGATTTTTCTCAGTTCGACGATCACCACTCGCCACATCTGCGAATTGCAAGGGATCGATCATCCTCTCGCTGCTCCGACGATGGCGACCGTCTGACCGTATCCTCGCCGCCGTGACAATGACATACGGCCAATACCTTCGGGTTCCAGAACTTCTTTCTCTGCAACAAACAGCATCCAAGGGGAAGGATCATGATGAAACTTTGTTCATCATCATCCATCAAGTTTATGAACTTTGGTTCAAGCAGCAGATTCATGAAGCGCTCTTTCTGCAGCGTGCATTGGAAGCTGGCGATGATCCAACTGCGCTCTCAACTTTGAAGCGAATGCTGACGATTCTCAAGACGATGGTTGGTCAAATCGATGTGCTCGAAACGATGAGTCCCGTTTCGTTTCTCTCTTTTCGATCCCTCCTTTCTAGCGCAAGTGGCTTTCAATCTTCGCAGTTTCGCGAATTCGAATTCATTCTGGGCAACAAACGCGCTGCAGCGATTGATCGATATCCCGAAGGAAGTCCAGAGCGCATTGCACTTGCCGGGCGCATGAATGATTTCACTTTATGGCAATCTTTTCTTCGCAGACTGAAGCATGTTGGACACGCCATTCCAAATCGATTGATTGATACTCCGATGCAGGCACTACCGGAAACAGACGCAGAACTGCAGGAAATCCTGCTGGATGTCTATCACAATCATCCAAATGATCGAATGCTCTGCGAATTGATGGTCGACCTCGACGAAGGTATTCAAGAGTGGCGTTATCGCCATGTGAAAATGGTCGAACGAACAATCGGAGCGCGAATGGGAACGGGCGGATCGCCTGGCGCCGCGTATTTGCGCGCCACGCTCTTCACGCCACTCTTTACGGATCTTTGGACGATTCGCGATCGAATTTGATCGAACAAAATTTTCTCGAACGCTGAAACTATTGACCGATCGTTCCAGAACCTGATCGAATCTGAATTCGTCCAGATTGAAGATCCCACGTCATTGCTGCTGCACGAAGCGGAGTTCCTTGTCCCTTTGGCAATACATTCACCAGTCTTCCAGGACGCGCGCGCATTTCGGCAATTTGTGTCACAACGTTGTAATCAAACTCTTCGCACTCCACGTCATAATCCGGAGTGCGAATGAAGCAGCGACCAATGCCGCGCACGCGCTGAACTTCAGACGATCCTCCCAAATTGAACGCGGGTTGCGTACCAGCTTTGGGATTCGAGTCATTTTCAATTCGACGCTCCAAAGTCGCTTCGAGTCGATCGCATGTCAATGTCAATGTGTCTGACTTCTTTGGTCCTGCTCGCACAAGTTCGACGGACTGATCCATTGACATCAAAAACTTTTCGTCGACGAGTCGCTTCAGATTCATCGCAGAACCCCAGCGAAATCGGCTGATACCTTCGATTCCTCCCCCTGGTACGGATTGATCACGCTTGCGATTCTGCTGCGCCTTTGGATCGAGCGAACCGCCCGCTGGCACATTGACAAGAACACTTCCTGCACTTGGCACACTCGCCTCGCCGGTCACCGCGTCATAATCGATGGTCTGTCCGCGCACTTGAAAGAGTCGTGGCTCACCAGTGCGATTGGCATTCAACCAAACTTGATTCTCCATGCGCGCATCACCAGTCGCGATCAATCTCCGCGGACGAATATCACCTCCCGCGGGAGTGGGTGCGTTTGCCTGAACAGCCGTCGCAAGCGCACCTCCTGCTGATGGACGACGATCCAATTCCAAATGAACAGTTTGCGCATCAAGTGCGTCGAACTCTTCGGGTCGAGGTTCAGCTCGAATCCTTACATCTTTCGCAAGATCCAATACTGCGCCATTCTGCGCGCGATCTGTAAAAGTCATCTGCCCCTTCCACTGTGCATCCATCTCAGGTTTCGCCGCAAGAGCTGCAGGAAGTTCTATCTTTCCCTGCAGTTCCGCAGCGACGATGGGTGCCTGCCAACTGCGCGCACGACCACCACCTGGTGATTCTGCCGTTCGATTGCGATCATTGACTGACAAAGATGGAATCGCATCGATCATGACTCCGCCACGAATGATGGAAAGTCCTGGGCCACGAAGATCCGCCAATCCCTTTGGCGGGAATGCAATCATTCCATCGGCGAATATGCGCGCTCCATCCTTCAGTTGAATTTGCACGCCGTGATCAGCATCGACACGCGTGACTTCAGATGGGCCGAGTGCGGGATCGCTCGCATTGGCAGATCTTGGTGCCGCATTCGCTTGCGTACTTTCAAATTGAGCGCGCAATGCATCGCACCAAAGTGTCTGCGCAACATCCGTCGCTTCGACTGCACCAGTTGCCACAAGCAGCTTTGGAGTTGTGCGGCCCATCGCATCTTTCACCAGATCCATATCAACATCCTTCGCTCGAAGTGCCAGACCAGCTTGATTTGCCAACTCAACTTCTTGGCCATCAATCCGAACGTTCATCCCTTGTGGAGAATCCGGAACTTTTTCACCCGCGGAGACGGGCACCATTTTCAATTTCCCTGTAAATCGAACCACAAGAAGATCACCTTGTGGTTCGGGTGCGGCTGCGATCACAGCGCCTGCAATGTGGCTGGCAATTCCCAAATGCAATCCCAGCGGAATTGTTCGACCACGAAACGCCAAAGGATCCGGCGAGCCAACAGGCGCTGCATTCATCACTATTTCCTTCGAGACCAAATCGCTTTTGAGCGTGAAGATTGCAACCAGTTCGTCGCCCTTCGACCAAGCTCGGTCAACAGTCGAATAGCGCAAAATCTCGACATCATCATGCAGTTCAAGACGATAAAAGCGCTCTGCTGGCGCAGGCGCGGCGGCGGCTTGCGCAGGCGCGTTCGCATAAAAATTCTCTCGTCCCTCAGCAGGCATAGAAACCGGCGTCATCAAAATAGTATTTGGTGCAAGCTGCTGTGACATCGCACTCGCTTGCGTGCGACTCTGCCGCGCGCGATCGATCACGATCGGACCAAGCGGACGATCAACGGTCAAACGTTCGATTGACTTTCCATCGGAGCCAAGAAGGAGATCGAGACCTTCTCCATCGAATGTCAGAATGTCGGTGGTCAATCGAAAAGCAGATTGACATCCGATTTGATTCAGCACTTGGTCGAACTCCAACTGCTCGGATTCCAGAATCATTGATGGACTGTCCTTGGAAAGATTGACCACCGCTCCAAGTGATGGGCGGTAAAGTCGAATGACAACATCTCCATTGAATGTTCCTGATTCAAGCGCACGATTTGGCACATGAACGCGCCCCGAATTCGCTCGCAGCGTTGCGACACGACCATCCTCCATATAGAAGACAGTTCGTGGTTCCGTCATTGACATGAATGCGCCAGGCTGGGGATCGATTTTCTGCGCGGTGTATTGCTGTGCAACTCGTCCATCTTTTCCAGCAACCTGAACCCATGCGCCCTGATCGAGTTGCACAGTCGTCGCACCGCCGCGATGTTGTTGAGCTGCTTCGCGCTCTGCATCAGTGAGCGGTTTGGGCGCAACTAAATCTTCGATTGGTGCAGATCGATCGCGACGAGAAGCGGGAAGATCACGATCAAATTCCCACGCTGCGAACAAGAGTCCAACAGCGACGAGCACCGAAATCCCGACAACCACATTGCGTGAAGCTTTGACTTTCATGAATTAAGCGGAGTGTATCTCATGACGAGTCTTCAATCGTCCGTCAACAGGACAACGACAGCAATGTCATACAGCGCGTGAGTTGCGACGGCAATACCAAAGCCTCGGACCACATACAAAACGCCGAAGTAAACTCCAGCCAGAAGAAAAAATGCCGCACGCCTGATATCCAGAACTCCAGCCCCAGTTTTCAGCGGGTGATAGAGCGCAAACAGCACTGCAGAAATGCCAATTGCGACACCGATTCCCCAGCGCTCTGGCATGCGTAAAAGGTCAACAAAGACCGTGTGGAGCAGCGACAGAAGAATCATTCTGAAAATCATTTCTTCATAAAGTCCCGCCCCGATGCTGATGGCGATTTTTCCGAAAGGACTCAGTTGCGAGATCGAATCTGGCATTGCGGGGGTGAACGCTCGTGAAATCAGTTGCGCAAAGACCAAGAGCGACAGTGCGAACAATGCGCTTTCGATCGCCATTCCCCCGATCGTCGGCAAATGAATCGACCACGGCTTGCGTACGAGAATCTGCCAGACAATCATCACCACCACGAGTGCGACAGCGGGCAAAGCCAGTGTCGGCAGATTGAGTCGAGCAGGATCGACTCCAAAGTTTGAAAAGAAGCGCAACAGACTTTCGTGTGCGCCGTTGGTCAAAGTTCCATGCGAACCACGCAAGAAAAAAATCAACCCGATTTCGTAGAGCACGATCAGCGGAGCGATCAGCGCCAAAATCTCCAGCGGTTGCTTGGAGCGTTCAAAATAACTGCTTCCCCCACCGCGAGTACTGAACAGAGAAGACGATCCTGCGGAACGTTCCTTTCCCCGAGCGCCTCGCCGAGTCGCCATTTTCTTATGCGGACTTCGCGGCAGTCAACTTATTCAAGCGTTTTGCCAAACGACTCTTTCGACGAGCCGCGGTGTTGTGATGCATGGTCGGCGTGAGCGCAAACCGATCCAACATACCGGAGAGCAAACGAAGAGACTTTTCAGCCGCGTTCTTATCGCCATCATGGATTGCTTTGAGGAACAACTTGGTTTCGTCCTTCACCTTGGTACGACGCCAACGATTCCGCGCACTGCGGTCTATGTTTTGTCGAACTCGTTTCTTCGCTGATTCAGAATTTGGCACTGTGATATTCCTCGCAAAAATCGACGTCGACCGCGCAAGCGACCAGAAAACGTCGGACGGACAGTATCGCAGAAAACTTTGGTTTGTGCAAGTGAAGGTCAAATGAGCACTTGACGAGGGATGGGGTTTTCAGCGACACTATATGACTTATGGCAATTCGCTCAGGATCTTCAGGTCCCCTCATCGCTGTCGTCGTATTCGTGATCCTTACGGTGCTTTCGATTGCAACTGCCATCTACTTTTTTACAGAACGAAACAAAAGCGATGCCATCGCAATGGAAAGTAAGCGAGCACTTGCCGCCGTGGTCAGCGCGGGCTATTTGGATCAGGATCCCGGCGCGAAAGTTCGGCAAGCTGCCGAAGGTGAAAACAAGAGTGTTGTTGAATATCTCGTCTCGAAGAACACAGAAGTTGCAGTTGTAGTGACTGGAGAAACCAGTGCTGATAGTGCGTCAGTTCGGTCAGCCCTGGGACTCAAGCCAGAGCAGACCGCCAAGCAATCTCTCGAAGCATCTCGACGAAGTGTTCTCGAAGCGGAATCCAAGACCGTTGAGCAACAAAAAATCGTCGAGCAATTGACCGCGCAAATGGAGACTGTCCAAGCACAAGCAGACGAGAAATCGAAGAGCGCCGACGAAAAAGTATTGCAATTGACAGCAACAATCGAGCCATACCGAGCGTCAACTGAAGCCGCACTTGCTTCGATCCAGGAACTGAAGGATCAACTCACGAAAGCTCGAGACGAAGCAAAGTCCGAATACGCGAATCAAATCGCAGAAGAAAAAAATAAACAGGCCAGCCTTGTCTCTGCGAATCAAGGACTCTCTGGAAGAGTCACCGAATTGCAAAAGCAACTTGATGCATTTCGCATCACTCCCAAAGATCCATCGCTTCTTGTCGACGGAACGATCATTGACTTGGCCGCAACAAAAGATCAAGTTTTCATTTCGCTTGGAACAAAGGATCGCGTTCGCCCAGGCATGACTTTCGAGGTCTATTCCGACGCAACGGCCATCATGTACGACCCGAAGACTGATCGCCAAACACCTGGCTATGCCAGCATCGAAATCATCAAAGTTGGCGACACAACCAGTACTGCCCGAGTGACTCGAAAAGCTCCACGCAAATCAATCTCCAAGGGCGATGTCATCGCCAATGCCGTCTATAGCCCGACGTATCAATACAAATTTCTTGTTCACGGGAAATTCGATGTGGACAATGATGGAAAAGTCACCGATGGTGAAACCGATTACATCCGTGCGAAAATCCGAGACTGGGGTGGAATCGTCGTCGAAGGAGAAGAAATCACCCCCGACATTGACTTTGTCGTGATTGGATCAATTCCACTGAAACCACAAATGCGATCAATGGGAGAGAGCGACGCGGCCTATGCCGCATCGCTTGCTGCAAGCCGTGCATACGACTCGTATCAAGAACTCTTGACATCTGCGTCCGCCGCTCAGATCCCCATCCTGAATTGGAACCGATTCCAAATTCTCACTGGCGCAGCAGAGCGCTGATCGCAGAACCTTGCGTCCCGACGGCGCCCTTCATCACACCACAGCATTTGCGCAGTACGCCGCATTGCGGGGACTCTTTGGAGTCTTCCATATGTTTGGCGTCGGCCAAAACATGCGCACCGCAGCAGGCGCAGGCAGTCTGTATTTTCGCGCAATTCGCAGACATCGAGAGCGCGCGATCGGGCATATCAGCCGGAGTTTTCCGCATCTCTCGCCATCCGAAGTCAACGACCTCGCGGAAAAATCTGTGCAAAGCCTCTTTCAAATGTTTATGGTGGAAACTGTTGCCATCCCCCGCTTGCTGACTCCGACTTCATGGCCTCAATATGTCAAGACTGCACAAATCGAAGAATCGCTGCGAATGCTGGTTGGGCGCGATCCAATTTTGTTTGTAACAGGTCACTGTGGCAATTGGGAATTATTGGGATTTGTCCTTGCACTTCTTGGATTCAGAATGAGCGCGCTCGCTCGGCCTCTTGATAATCCATGGATCGATCGATGGCTGAGCGATGTGCGCGCGGCGCGTGGGCTTCAAGTCATCACGAAATGGGGCGCGACAACCGAAGTGCAGAAGTTGATCGAGCAAGGTGGACGAGTTGGATTCATCGCAGATCAAAACGCTGGAAATGATGGCATGTTTGTGCCATTCTTTGGTCGCCTTGCTTCGAGTTACAAATCAATCGGCTTGCTTGCGATGCGGTATGAAATTCCAATCGTCAGCGGATCTGCTCGTCGGTGCGATGGGACTTTTTCGTACGAACTGAATCATGCGGACATCATCTATCCGCGAGATTGGAAGGATCAACCCGATCCACTTTTTTATATCACCGCTCGATTCAATCGGGCGATTGAAATGGCGATTCGAGGCGCACCCGAACAATATTTATGGGTTCATCGTCGTTGGAAAAGTCGCCCACCACACGAGCGATTGGGGCGTCCAATGCCTGACAGATTGCGAGAAAAACTGCGCCAGTTGCCGTGGATGACAGATGAAGAGATGGAGCGCCTTGAACAGCGAATTGAACCTCTTGTACCGACCGTATAAAAATTATTTGTTTGGGACAATTCTCAGCCAAGAACGGCTACCCTACTGTTGGTCATAAAAGACCTGTCTTCATAAGGCGTTGTTCACGGATGAGCGAGCGCCGCAACGGATCGACTTCGAATCGAATTCAATGACCACCACACCCTCGACAGAGTTATTGACAAGGCCATCTTCAACTATCCCGACGGAATTATTTCTTCGATATCTGTTGCCGGTCATTCTTGTGCATGCATTGTCTGTCTTGGCTGCCTTTCCAATATTTTTCTCATGGACTGGATTGATCGTTTGCCTCGTTGGAATTCACATCTTTGGGCAAGCGATCACCATGGGATATCACCGACTTCTGACTCACCGAAGTTTCGAGGTCCCTCGCTGGTTTGAATGGACACTTGTCACGCTTGCGTTGTGCTGCCTGCAGGATTCTCCCGCTCGATGGGTTGCCACGCACCGCATGCACCATGCGCACAGTGATGAAGGCGAGGATCCACATTCGCCACTCGTCGATTTTCTGTGGGGCCACATGGGATGGCTCTTCTTGCGCAATCACGATTTGACTCATGTTTCGAATTACTCGCGATATGCGCGCGACACGCTTCAAGATCCATTCTATTTCTGGCTTGAACGAAATCCCATTGCACCAATCTTTTTCTATTTTGGTCAATGCGTTCCTTACTTCGCAATTCCGATGGGGCTCTCGTGGTTCTTTGGTGCGTCGATCGCGGATGCTGCACTCTTCGCAACAAGCGTGACGATCTGGGGAGTTTTCTTGCGGACAGTTCTAGTCTGGCACATCACTTGGAGCGTGAACAGTCTGACTCACATGTTTGGTTATCGCAGTCACGAGACTGGTGAGAACAGTCGCAATAATTGGCTCGTTGCTTTGATTGCCGCCGGAGAAGGTTGGCACAATAATCATCATCAGGATCCCTCCTGTTGCACGGTGCAGCATCGTTGGTGGGAATTCGATCTGACATACTGGGAAGTTCGCGGGCTTCAATGCTTGGGGATCGTTCGCAATATCACCCCTCGCCGAGATGAGCGCGTTCGCCGAGCGGTGAGCGCTCGAGCGGGCGAATCTCCCGTCGAAACTGCGGCGAAATAGAACCACCTGAGCTCCACACGGGCGAGCGCACTTTTCCTATTCTGCCACCTCAATGCGAGTTCTTGTCGTCCTTCCATCTGTATCCACCTCCGACCGAAGTCCATCCTCGTTGGGTTCGAGAGCGTCTGTGGAGAAAA
>Ga0208960_1000418_pt1 | contig 23984 bp, 22 predicted proteins | sample GreLakmeON33MSRF_FD_187703 | JGI IMG/M metagenome (GOLD analysis project Ga0208960, IMG submission 187703) | Freshwater lentic microbial communities from great Laurentian Lakes, MI, USA - Great Lakes metaG ON33MSRF (SPAdes) | ecosystem: Environmental > Aquatic > Freshwater > Lake | place: Great...
AAATCTTCGGGATAACGTTTTCCACTCATAGTGAGACACCTCTTCGATACGTTAATATTACGCTATCGAGTGTCTAGAATATCGGGGGCTTGCCACACCCTGCGCCTGCCGGCAAATCTCGGAGTAACCGTGGATGCAGTGCTGGAAGTATCGCGTCGTGGTCGCGGCGATTATCGCATCTACACCGATTTCCCTCTGGTAATTGAGGAAGACGAGAGCAATATCATCGGACGTGGGGATATCAATGGTGGTGGCGAAATGGTTTCGATTCGCACCCAAAACAGCGATATCAATATAGTGCGTGTGGGTAACTGAGGGTATGGGGTTGCGACGTTAGTCTTAAACCCAGGTCTTGCGTAGTAACGGTTCGGGAATATTGTGTTCGATCTTCGCGTGCAGTTGCGGCAGCTTGGACCAGTGCAATCCTTGCTTGTAATGATGGGCGGTGTGATAACCGAGATTGCCGGTGAACAGGTTGTACCACTTGTTCAGGTTATTGAAAGAGGCTTCATACAAATTATCGGTGTTGAGTCCGGCATGATGTTCGTACGTTGCCCACGCCGTCATGAAAAGCCCCATGATCATCGGCAATATAAACAGCAATATCGCTGGACCAGGTCTATAAACGACCAGTCCAGCGAGGATAATAAATGTTATGGCGCTGTATAGCAGAAATGCCCGCATCTCCTTCGGATTTTTTCGACCAACCTGAAAACCCCGATAATACGCAGTAACAGTTATCATCAGGCTATATTCCAGTTCGCCCATCAGCTTGCCACTCTTGCGCTGCCAACGGCTCTGATCAACTTTCTGATCTAGATAATTGTGATGATGACCCATTACGTGATGCAGCACCCACAGATTGGTGGTGACGCCAGTGTGCAGGGCGTAAAAGAATTCGAGGATGCGGTTAAGCGGTGTGTGCAGAAAGGTTGGTGTATGTTGATGGTGATGGTTCCAGGCGCAGATTTGTGCCTTGGGGATAAGCATCACATAGAAATAAATTCCTAACAGATACAAGTTATCAACCAGGAAGTAGAGACTGAAATCGAGGACGCTGAGCGCAAGAATTATCAGTACCGGAATGCGGTCGGCGGAATTTTTAAACACGATACGATTATATTTAACAGTTATTGAATTGGGGCGGAGAATATCATCGAATCGGGGCCGATCAAAGCCCCTCGCTGCAGGTCGTCGACTGTAGCAGTGGTCATGCCTGGGTCTATTCGTAACGCAGTGCGTCAATGGGATCGAGGTTGGCCGCCTTGGCAGCAGGCAAAATACCGAACAGCACACCGACAAAACCGGAAAAACCGAGGGCGAGGGCCACTGACCAGAGCGGTATGCTGGCGTTCGGAAAACCAGGAATGCTGTTGGAAATCAGCGTGCCCAGACCGTAACCAAGAACCAGCCCGATCAATCCGCCCAACAGTGACAGCAGCAGCGCCTCAATCAGGAATTGCAATAATATATGGTGACGCTTGGCGCCAATAGCCTTGCAGATGCCAATCTCCCGGGTGCGTTCAGTTACTGAGACCAGCATGATATTCATGATGCCGATACCACCGACGAGAAGCGAAATGCTGACGATGCCGCCGATAACAATTGTTACCATGTTGATGACTGTGTCAAAAGTCTCCATCAATTGTTCGGCGGTTTGAATAACGAAATCATCGTCTTCTTCTCCGCTCAGGTCGTGTGCGTTGCGCAGCAGGGTGGTCAATTGCTGGACTACATCTTCAACAACAGCGTTTTCGCTCAGGCTTAATTGGATGGCGATATCGGTTTTGTTTTGATTGCCCTGTAAACTCTGCATGGTGGCGTAAGGGGTGAGCACCAGATCATCCTGGCTGAATCCCATCATCTCGCCTTTCTGTTCGAGCATGCCCACAATCTTGAACCACTCGCCACCGAGTTCCACAAATTCATTGACCGGATTCTCGGGAAGATTGAGATTTTCCCGCACTTTTTCGCCAATTACGGCGACGCGGCGCCGGGTATTATTGTCGCTGTCAGCGAGGAAGCGGCCTACCTGAGTGTAGGACTGGGAAACATCCTGGTAGGCGTAGGTAGTGCCCATGATCTGGCTAAACGCAGTTTGTGAACCGTATTTGATTTGTGAGGAGCGAGTGGCATTGAGCACTGGCGTGATGGAGGCAATGCCTTCGGCGCGATTCTCTATCAGTTGCAGATCATCCGGCGTCAGGCGCGCGCGAATGCCTTTCATCTGGTCTTCAAAGGGAGTGAATGAGCGGATGGTCAGACTGTTTGAACCAAGTGAGGCGAAGGTATCGCCGATGAAGGAACTCATGCCCTGAGTGACAGACACCACGGCGATTACACTGGCCACGCCAATTACAATGCCCAACGTGGTGAGAAAGCTGCGCAAGCCATGGGCATAGATCGAGAGCATGGCGGAGCGAAAACTTTCCAGTATTGAAAACAACATCAGTGACTCACCTTGGCCGAGTGGCTGGTACTGTCGTTATAGACCCTGCCATCTTTCATCTCGATGATGCGGTGGCAGTGATGCGCAATTTCATCCTCGTGCGTAACTAGAATCAGGGTATGGCCTTCTGCGTGCAATTCATCAAACAACTGCATGATCTCGATGGTGGTCTTCGAATCCAGATTACCCGTGGGCTCATCGGCCAGCAATATGGATGGGTGGGTCACGAGCGCACGTGCAATCGCCACGCGCTGGCGTTGGCCGCCGGAAAGCTGGTTTGGTAAATGGTCGGTACGATCGCCAAGACCGACTCGTTTGAGGGAGTTCAGCGCCATTTCCTTGCGCTTCTTCAGACCAATGTTGCGATATACCAGCGGCTGCATCACATTGCCTAACGCGGTAGCCCTTGGCAGTAAATTGAAACTCTGGAAAATAAAGCCTATTTCCAGGTTGCGGATCTCGGACAGTTCGTTTTGGTTCAAGCCTTCCACGTTCTTGCCGTTGAGGTAATATTCGCCGGTGGTGGGTTTGTCGAGGCAGCCGAGTATGTTGAGCATCGTGGACTTGCCGGAACCCGATGAGCCGATGAATGCGAGGTAATCATTCTTCGCAACCGTAATGTCGATGCCGTCGAGCGCACGCACTACCTGCGAGCCCATCGCATAATGTTTGGTAATTCCGCTTAGTTTGATTAGTGACATGCAGGTCAGGTTTGCGCCAGATTGCGCGGGCTTAATTTAATTCAATGCGGGTGGTATCGATGCGATCACCTTCAAGCAAATGCCGCAATTCCCGATTCGGACCAACTACAACTTCCACCTCGTTGTCGATGCCGCTCACCAGTTCCTGGTACTCATCGTCAGACAGTCCCACTTCAACCTTGGTTTTGCGCGCAATGCCGCCATCGTTAACGAAGATAAAATATTCGCTGCGCAGCGCTGATCGATCCTCTTCGAAAATTATTGCCTGAATCGGTATAGCTGCCACTTCCTGATCCTGCCGAGTAAAAATCTCGGCCCGGCAGGACATGCCGGGACGCAGAACTACGCCACCCGCATCGATGATATCGATTTCCACAGTGAAGCTGAGACCCTGCCGACCGACTTCAACCTTGGCAGTATTGGCGATGTAGCGCACCTCGCCAATCATCGGTTGATCGGGATAGGCAATGGCGACGATCTCGACCCGCTGGCCGATTTCGACATTGGCAATATCTGCCTCATCCACCAGCACTTCAGTGTAGATACTGGCGGGGTTGGCAATGGTCATTAAAGAGGAACCGGGAATGTTGGTGGCGCTGGCGATTGCCGTCTCTCCCACCTTGATGTCGAGACTGGTAACGACGCCGTTGATAGGAGACACAATCTTGGTCTTGCTCAACTGGTCATTGACCTGATCCAGTTGTGCCTTGGCCTGAGCCAGACGCTCGCTCGAAGATTTCAGGTCAATCTCAGCCAGATCCAGTTGATTCTTGACGGACTCATATTCGTCATCACCGACCATCTTGCGTTCATGCAGACTGCTGGTGCGCGCAAATTGGCGGCGCAGATTTTCGATGCGCACTTCCTGCCTTTCGATGTCGATGGTATTGATTCGAACACTGGCCTCAGTTTGTTCCCGGCTGGCAATAAAATTCTTGTCATCAACCTGCAACACCAGCTGACCCTGGGTAACCACGTCGCCTTCTTCGATAAACAAGGCGGTAACTTTGCCAATTACTTCAGAGCTGAGCAGAACTTCTTCCTGATGGGCGAGGAATCCGGAGGCGAGTATCGATGGACTGATCACGCGCTGCGCCAGAGTTGCCACTTCGACCGCCTTTGAATTCGAGCCAAACACGGCCCGATTGATGAAAGGCAATGCGATGACAATACCGGCGATAAAGACGATGAAAATGAGTTTCTTTGCATTCATGTAAGCTGTACTTCCTGAGAGGCTAGGGCGCCATGACAACTAAACGCCTCAATACCAGATCTGTTACGGCAAATGGGGTGCACCTTAGCATAATTTCTGATCAGGCGAGGATAAAATACGACCAGATGCCGAATATGAGGGCATAAGGTGCCAGAACAATGCTGAGCGCCTTCACCCACCCGGAGTGCAGCCACTGCCGGTACGCCATGACGATCAAGGTCGCACCCCAAAACATGGTCAGATTGAGACTACCCAATAGCGTTTGTACAGACGCTGAACTCGAACGCATGCCCAGATTGGCAAGGGTGAGGGGGTTCAGGTCGAGGGCGCTGATCTGCCCATTCGGGCTCAGCAGAATCGTAACTACCATACCGAGCACACCCAGCAGTGCGGGCAGGCTGGTCCAGCATACGAGGCTGAACCAGTGACTGAATCGATACTTGTCGCCATTCAGCGCTGAGGCCATGCTCAGGTAGCCTGCTTGCAACACAGAAATCAGCAGGATGCTGGCGCTGCTACCCGCTATGCCAAACATCTTGAAGGTGGTTTGCGACATGGATTCCATGCGTTCCTGCATGGTTGTCAGCTGTTCTTCCGACATGTTGCTGAATCTGGACAGCGAGTCATCGATATACCAACCAAAGTCGACGATAGTGAAATACCAGAACATAACCAGCAAGGTACTGAGCAAAACCGTCAGCAGCGGTACCAGCTTGGTGGGGTTGGCATCCAGTGCCTTGAATGCCTCGGAGGGCGCGGTGAGAATGTTTACCGCAGTGGTGAATGCCGAGCTTGGTGCGGCAACGGCGGCATGCAGATTGGCAACAGTCATAACAATATCCTTGTCAGTGCGGACACAGATTCGGGTTGAGTGTAATTGATTGTGGGGGCGGTTTTGAGTGTTGCAATCGAGCGCAACAGTCACTTTAGCTTTTGTTTCCCTCCATGGAGCCTTAAGAGGGAGGGGCGCTGCTGCTCTGACTCGCGCTCCAGCTGAGCCTGCGATTGCATTGCCTGGCCAAATTATTCGATAGCGCGTTCCAGTGCTCTCAAGTACGCAGGGCGGGACTGGTTGCGGGTCAGATAGGCATCCAGTGTGGGCCAGTTACCCAGTTGTCCGAGACGCTTGGCGAGAGAGACAACATAGCTCACGCCAAAATCGGCCGCCGAAAAACTGTCACCGAGAATGTAGGGCTTGGTGCCAAGCTGGGCAGCGATGTAGTCCATGTGCAGTTTAATTTCCCTGCTACTGAAGGCGTCAAACGCCGCGTGCTCCTGTCCGGAGCGGATTAACAACATCTTTACCAGCAGCGGCGTGAATACTGACCCCTCCGGATAATGCAGCCACTGGGTGAAGCGGGCCCATTCCTTGAGGTTGGAACGCGCCGGTGCGAACCGATTCTGCGGGTCATACATTTGTAATAGATATGTTGTTATGGCGCTGGACTCAGCCACGACTACGCCGTCGTCGTCGATCACTGGTGACTTGCCCAAGGCATGAACTTTTTTTAGCTCCGGCGGAGCCAGGAAAGTTTTCGGATCACGGATATATTCGATCAGCTCGTATGGCACTCCCAGTTCTTCCAATTGCCAGACGGTAAAGATTGAGCGCCCAATGCGCAGGTGATGTAGTCGAATCATGGAAATACTCCTGTGTCGCATAAAGGGCGCATAAAGGGGACGGAGGGATTATTTTTTGATCATTATAGTGGCGGCTTTCCAGAGCAGAGACTAAAGTTCTATTGTAAAAAAGGAGGTGACATACTAAGGCCTTGAGCAGCTTGAAGCCAGCTCGGGCGGCCACTGGAAGAGGTCTCCCATGGTCGACCCAGGCTGCGAACTGGTTAAAAAATAATCCCTCCGTCCCCTTTTCGGTGCTCTGTGTAGTACTCTGTGTAGTAAGCTTGCCAGCCGCGGAAGCTATTAGTGCGTATAAGTTAGCGATGAAGCATCTCCCTTGGTTGATGCAGTGTATGCCCCAGTGAGTGACGAAAGAGGAGCAAACGCAGTTATGGTCACAAATCTTTTTCGATTTATTATCGCCGCGATGCTCGTCGGTATCGTATTTGGTGCCGTAATTAACAGCACACTGCCAATCGAAAGTGCAACAACCATAGCCGGTTATCTAGGTGTCATCACCGATATTTTCCTCCGCCTGATAAAAATGCTCATTGCGCCATTGGTGCTGACCACGCTTACAGTTGGCATTGCGAACATGGGCGACTCGAAGACACTCGGCCGAGTTGGTTTTCGAACTATCAGCTGGTTCCTGGCTGCGTCTCTGATTGCACTGAGCCTGGGCTTGATCATGGTGAATCTGCTGCAACCCGGCGCTGGTTTTGCACTTGAGGTGCCAGAAAATGGTGCCGTTGCCAATCAGGCTAGTGCTTTTACTCTGGCAGTGTTCATCACACATTTGGTGCCTCAATCAGTCTTCGAGGCTCTGGCTGATAATGAGATTCTGCAAATTGTGGTGTTCTCGGTGTTTGCCGGTACTGCCCTGGGTGCCCTCGGAAGCAAAGTTAGTCGCTTTACTGAACTGCTGGAACAAGGTGCGCTGGTGGTTTTGCGCATGACCGGTTATATCATGCTGCTGGCCCCGTTTGCCGTCTTCGCTGCAGTCGGCAGTATCATTGCCACGCGCGGCATAGGCATCTTGATTACCTATGGCACTTTTGTAGGCGGATTTTATTTCTCGCTCCTGTTGCTCTGGATTTTGCTTACCTCGGTCGGCAGGTTGGTGATTGGTAAGCGCGTGTACTCTCTGTTAACAGCGATTCGGGAACCCGTGACGCTGGCTTTTTCCACGGCCAGCTCCGAAGCTGCCTATCCAAAACTATTGGAAAAACTCGAGCGTTTTGGTGTTTCCAATCGCATCGCCAGTTTTGTACTACCGCTGGGATACTCCTTCAATCTTGATGGATCCATGATGTACTGTACTTTTGCGACCCTGTTTATCGCACAGGTTTATGGCATCGAACTTTCGGGACTGCAACAGATATCCATGTTGTTGCTGCTGATGGTAACTTCAAAGGGTATGGCGGGAGTGCCACGCGCCTCCCTGGTCGTGATTGCCGCAACGCTATCTTTTCTTGGTTTGCCCGAGGAAGGCTTGCTGCTTATTCTTGCGGTAGATCACTTTCTCGACATGGGCCGCAGCGCCACCAACGTTCTCGGCAACTCCATCGCCACGGCCGTCATCGCGAAGTGGGAGGATCAACTGCGAGATCCGGCACTGGAACCTCCAACAATTGAAAAAGCGTTGGAACCTCGAGAAATCAAGCCAAAAATTGGAACCCCTGGAAAGGCGACAGCATAAACTTGCCTATCATTAACCACTCCCAGCAGAGTGTTGACGATTGTGATCCTGCGAGTTATTCGAGTTGGGAGAATTTTGAGAAAAGCCAGTGGGCATAAAAACACACGCCCTGTTCCGGGTTCCACAGTTGGTTTGATAATGTTGTCGGTCTGGCTGTGTAATGATGTCTTGTTGCCATAATGGATCAATGTAAGCGATCCCTCTCCTCTGGCAAGATATGAGCTGCCAATTCAATATGGCGCAGTTTGCTCCCGCTCAATTCCACCAGCCCTGCATAACGTTCCTCACCGGTAGAAGTAAATTCAAACGCATAACGACGCTGGATTTGCAAAATCCCGCTGTCATTGCGCCCTAGCCTCAGACCTTTAAGCACCATGGTCTGGTCCAGTAATTGCAGTTGCTGCTGTTGGCAATATTGCAAGACCTGGGCCAGCGCCATGTTCTTGATCTTGTCGCTTTGCCACCAGAAACTCACTAATCCTGCGACGCAGGTAGACCAGAATATAAAACTCAGACTCATAGTGGATTTCCGTATTGCAAAAAAGCAGTGCAAAAGAAAGGCCTCCATTCTAGCGAAGGGAGGCCTTCCGGTATAACGGATAGCGGTGGTTACGGCTAGTCGGTTCGGTACGAGCGCACTGGAGGCAACTGCGCTCCGGTCAAGTCATCAGGAATACTGAGCTCTTCCACGACTCTGTGGGTCAGTGTACCAATACCTTCGATAGTGGCACTGATGGTCTCGCCATCAACCAGGAATCCAGAACCAGTTGCACGCTGCACGCGCCCGGCACCGGTACCGCCCGAGGTGCCACTCTGCATGACATCACCAGGGAAAATGGTGATAAGAGACGAGGCATATTCAATGAGCTCAGGGATATTGTGGATCATGTCGCCAGCTCTGGCTTCTTGCACAGTGACACCATCGACGACGGTGATCTGGTGCAGGCGTTCCATCGGATCGCCATAGAATTCTTTTGGCACGATCCAGGGTCCGTGGGGAGCGAAGGTGTCGTGGCCTTTGCCGACGAACCAGTCGGAACCGGAGCCATAGCCTCCTGGCGGACGACCGCCACGATCAGAGACGTCCATGGCTACCATGTAGCCAAAGACATAGTCATAGGCGCGATGGGCAGAGACGTACTTGCCAGTGCGGCCGAAGACGATAGCCATCTCGACTTCATATTCGATGCGGTCACGACCAAACGGCATGATGATGTCTTCACCGTCACCGATGATTGCACCACGGGTAGGTTTCAGGAACAGATAGGGTACGCCACGATTCTCCTGGCGCTCACGTGTGCGCCGGGCCAGTTCATCGTCGTTGCAGCCTTCGCAAGCGTGGGTGTAGAAGTTTACGGCCGCATTCATGAGTTTACTTGGATACAAGATCGGGGCCAGGATGTCGACAGATTCCACCGGATGCACATAGGCTGGTCGATTGCTGTCGCTCAACAGATTTTCTGCCACCAGCCAGTTTACCACCTCATAGACGCGGAACTTCAGGCCGTACTCGTATTGCTCGATCAGGCCCAGCATATCTGCAGGTATACTAATCTTGGCGTATTGAGAGCTTAACTCCATGGCTTGGTTGGCGCCTGCCAGATCGACAATCAACTGGTCGTCGTTCACTACCAGGCCAACAGTTGGAACATTATTAATTGCAAATGTGCCAACCTTGAAGGGCATTACTGACTCCATGGCCTGGGCGGAGACTTCCACCGGTTTGGTAAAAATCGCCAATGTGGTTACAAGTGTCAGTGTGAATAGGGCTTTTCTTATCATTTTCTCACTCCAGTGCCGGGCACAAATAAGATGGATAGGGTTTATAAGAACTACGAAAGGCATCTTGCCGGCTTTTAAGACTGTCAAAAGGTATCCCCCCGGTCGCTTCTTGTCCAGTTTTTCGAGGTCCCAGAGCTGAGATGTTCAAGATTTAACGCAATTTCGGAGTGCCTGGAAAAGCTGCTCACTGCTCCCGGCAAGGATGCTGCAGAAAGGATTTATATAAGAAATGAAGAATTTGCCTGTGCGTTTAAGAGTCCTTGCTCTGTTGCCGCCTGGCATAGCGCTCAATTTGTGGCGCGAGTATTTCCAGTGCAGTCTGGTGGCAGGGTGGTAACTCGGCAGTTGACACTGTTAATGGTGTGACCCGATCGCCCCAGCGAATCACGCCGGCGCCCCAGGTCAATCCGGCGCCAAAGGAGGCGGTGAGCACATAGTCTCCCGGAGCGATACGACCTTCTTCCAGGGATTCCGCCAGCGCCACCGGGATAGTGCCTGCCGACGTATTGCCGTATTTGTGCACATTCACGAAGACCTTTTCCGGATCAACGCCAACGCGTTTCGCCAGCGCATCGAGTATGCGCTTGTTGGCCTGATGGGGCACGACCAGTTTGATATCGTCCATCGTCAGGCCGGTTTGCCGCAGTACATCTTCACAGGCTTGCGCCATGGCTCGCACCGCGCGCTTGAATACTTCCTGTCCCTGGAAATTCCAGTCTATATACAGAAAGTCATCGGTGAGGCGGCTGTAGGCAGAGCCGAGGTTGGTTATTTGAATCGCGTATTTGGCATCGGCCTCGCAGCCTATCTTCGCTGCCAACAGACCGACCGGTTCAGCACAGGCCTCGATCGTCACTGCGCCACAGGCATCGCCGAACAGCACCGCCACATCGCGTTGACTCCAGTTCATGTAGTGAGAGATAAACTCGCCCCCGATGACCAGTACCTTTTTGTGCGCGCCGGCCCGGATCAGATTGGTGCCGATATGCAGACCATATAGAAAGCCGGTACACGCAGAATTAATATCGATTGAAGCGGCATTGGTAGCGCCAATGGCATCCTGTACCAGCGAGGCCGTATTGGGACAGTAGCTGTCATTGGTGAGACTGCCCAGCAGTATGAGATCGATTTCTTTCGGATCGAGATCGGCGGCAGCCAATGCCCGTTGCGCGGAGACTATGGCCATATCGGAGAAGTTGCAGTGACAAATGCGCCGTTCCAGGATGCCTGTACGCGATGTAATCCATTCGTCAGAGGTGTCGATAAAAGTAGCCAAGTCGGCATTGGTGAGTACCGCCGGTGGTAGGCATTTTCCCCAACCGGTGATTTTTGCGTATTGCATCCAATCTCTCCAATCCGGAATCAGCGAAACTGCAGCAGGCTAGAAGTCTGATCCGTGTAACTTGGTTCAGTTGTTTTTTTTACTATGGCCGTTGCTGTTCTTGATACAGCCAAGCTTGTTGCAATGAGTCCTCAACAGGCGCGGTCTTAATGTGACCAGAACTTTGCACTTACCAAGTGTTCATGAAGCATACTGTATTATGTAGGGCCTGAATAGCCTCAAGATAGACAAGGGAATTACCAAACATGATGTTTAGCCCACAATATTTCGGCGGTATTTTAAAACTCCTCACAGTTTTATTCGTGGTAATAGCGGGCATGTCGGCACCGCATTCAGCAAATGCCGAATTTGATCATTCCAACTGGAATGATTTATTGCAACAACATGTGCGCAGCGTTGATGGTGGCAAAGTTACGCAAGTGGATTATGTGGGCATGTCCGAAGATGCAGCAGTACTGTCAGCGTATCTCGCGGCAACTTCGAGTATCAGCAGGTTAACGTTTGATCTCTGGCCCATGGACGAGCAATTGGCGTTTCTGATTAACGTGTATAACGCCGCCACCATCTCCCTGATTCTCAACGCCTATCCAGAACTGAAGTCCATTCGAGACACTGGCTCTCTCCTGCGTTCACCGTGGAGTCGCTCGTTTGTATCTTTGTTTGGCAGTACCGTGTCGCTCGACAACATCGAACACGACATGATTCGCGGCTGGAATATTTACCATGAGCCGCGCATACATTTCGCCGTGAACTGTGCCGCGATCGGCTGCCCGCCGCTGCGCGCAGAAGCTTATAGTGGAGCAACACTGCGTCACCAACTGGATGACAACACCAGACTATTTTTATCCGATCGCGCGCGCAACTATGCCGATGGCAAGCGCATTTACATTTCGAAGATCTTCGATTGGTACGAAGCAGATTTCAGCAGCGGCTGGCAGGGAATTGATTCTGTGTCGGAGTTTTTGCAGTTGTATGGAAGTGCACTAAATCTGGATGCAGCACAGCATGAGCTGCTGGCGCAGGAGCGCCTGTCTATTCGTCATCTGGATTATGACTGGGGACTGAATCGCGCAGACTGAGGGGCGTGAAGGGTTTGCAGCTCAGGCGATTGTGCTAGACTCGTCGGTGGAAGAGTATCATCCCCGGTGGGGTGCCCGGACTTCAAACCCGGTGAAGTTTGTTAATGACAGGCTTGGTGGGTTCGACTCCTGCCTCTTCCGCCACTTCAATTTCCAACATTCCCCATAATTAATCTGTCGTAAAAATAAATGAGGTGCCGCCATTCGCCGTGTTCAGTTTGCCGAAGCTGGTGATTATCGCATTTTCCATTTCCTTCAGGGTCTCGCAATAGCGTCGCTTGATATGCGTGCCGGCGCGCACTTCGCGGCGACAATAAACTTGCTGGTCAAGTTCGGCCGACGCATTGTAGAGCGCGATTTCCTCGTTGCTCATTTTTTGGAAATTCAGCTCGTTGCTTGCGCAGGAAAACAGTATTGGAAAAAGGGCGATCAACAATAATATGCGCATGTTGCTTCTCCTTCGAATGGCATAGAGGGCGATGTCTGAATTTAGCACAGCAATCCCTGCTTACAAAGTCGCGGGCAGCAGCCTTGCGGAGAAATCTTGTGCTTCGATTGGCCAATGTATAATGGCAGCCAACAAACTCGGCGCAATACCCAACCACCAGATGCCGTCGTAGTTGCCATAAGTGGTTGGCATAAGTAGTTGCCATAAATTGCATATAATTTGTCCCCTCCCAGCCAGGCACCGCTAAAGCCGCCAAGCTGGTGACTCGGAAATACGATGCCATACAGAAAGATCATATAGCGCGGAAAGTGGGCTGGACATAAATTTATAAGCCTGCAAAGGTCGCGGCGGATCGGAATGTTCTGCCTTGATTACAGCCAGATATTCAACAAGATGTGAATAAAATCTGTACATGCGGCTGTCGCTGAGAACGACAACTTGCTATTGTTGCGGCTTTCGAAAATTTGTCTCGCTGTGGTAATTTTTTTATTCGCAATCACGCCAGTTTGATAGCGCGAATAGTAGCGTGAATATTTCTAATCGAGGAAGTTTGTTAAATGGTTAAAATAGTTTTTATTGATCATGGTGGCGCGCAGCGCACCGTGAATGCCAAAGTGGGCGGCTCGGTCATGCAGGCGGCGGTGAGCAATGGCGTGCCAGGAATTGATGCGGATTGTGGTGGCTCCTGTTCCTGTGCTACCTGTCACGTGTTTGTGAATGAAGCATGGCGCAGTGTGGTTGGTGAAGTGAATCCAACTGAAGATGCGATGTTAAGCATGAGCGCCGATCGCAAGACAAGCTCGCGCCTCTCTTGTCAAATCAAAGTGACTGAAGAGTTGGACGGCTTGATCGTCACCACGCCCGAGTTCCAGTACTAGTCGCGGCAGCAGATAGGGAATTTTCTGTATTTGCCAAACAGGTGCATGCAACCGAAGCAATGAATCAAAAATATGAGTGAGTCAGAAATCGTTAGCCGATCGCGGCAAAGCAAATGGAGCATGGTGGGGAAAAACCCCAATACCATGTTGTTGGCCGATGTTGACTTTTCACACCCGGGCATCTGGCAGTCGAACGAATTTCTGCCTTTCCTCGACCGTCTGCGCCGGGAAGAACCGGTGCATTATTGTCGCGATTCCGCCGTCGGGCCGTACTGGTCTGTGCTGAAATATAAAGACATCATGCAGGTGGATACTTTACCGCATATTTATTCTTCGGAACCGACCATAGGCATCGTCGACACCATCGCGGAATTCAACCTGCCTTCCTTTATTTCCATGGACCCGCCCAAACATGATGCGCAGCGCTTGGTGGTACAAGGCGTGGTGGCTCCGGCAAACCTGAAGAATCTGGAGCCGCTGATTCGTCAACGTGTGTGCACTATTCTGGACGCACTGCCTGCTGGCGAAGAAATCGATTGGGTGCAACATGTCTCCATTGAATTGACTACGCAGATGCTGGCGACCCTGTTCGATTTTCCGTTTGAAGATCGTTATAAATTGACGCACTGGTCAGATGTTGCCACGGCAATTCCTGGCGACGGCATTGTGCAGTCACAAGCAGAGCGCTGGAGCGCTATAGAGGAGTGCCTCGCCTATTTCACCCGGCTGTGGAACGAGCGCATCAAGCTGCCGCCAGCCAGCGACCTCGTGTCCATGCTGGCCCACGGAGCAGCGACTCGCCACATGTCACCCATGGAATATCTGGGCAACATCATCCTGCTGATTGTCGGCGGCAACGACACGACACGTAACTCCATTTCCGGCGGCGTGCTGGCACTAAACGAAAACCCGGCTGAGTACGCCAAGTTGCGCAGCGATGTGAGTGTCATCCCCAACATGGTATCGGAGATCATTCGCTGGCAGACGCCGCTCGCTTATATGCGACGCACGGCCAAGGTTGACACGGTGCTGCGCGACAAGCACATCAAAGCCGGCGACAAGGTGGTGATGTGGTATGCCTCCGGCAATCGGGACGAGGAAGTCATTCCCCGTGCCAACGAGTTCTGGATCGACCGCCCGAATGCGCGTCAGCATCTCTCATTCGGGTTTGGTCTGCATCGCTGCATGGGCAATCGTCTGGCTGAGATGCAACTGCGTATTGTCTGGGAAGAGATCATGCAACGTTTTCATCACATCGAGGTTGTGGGCGAGCCGGAGCGTATCTATTCCAGCTTCGTGAAAGGTTACAGCAAACTTCCAGTGGTTATTCACCGTATCTGAGCTGATCACTCACTCGTCCCGTAAGCTGAGAATGAATCGGAAGCAGCAGGATTGACCTGCTGGAATTACCGCTCCGGTAATTCACCGTAAATATTCATCGTTGGCAGATCGGGCTTGAATTCGATATGGCATGACTCACAAATATCGACTATTTCGTCGCCAGAGCGTTCAATGAGTTCCACATCCTTGGAGCGAGCCGCATTCACTGCGTGGCCGGCAACAGCCGAGAGTGCGCTGGCATACCCGCGCCATTCAGCGCTACTGGTCCACACGTCGTCTGCTGGCCCGGTGCCGGGAATACTGAGTAAGGCGCCACCGACCTGGAGTTGCCGTGCCAGATGCTCCAGTTCACGCCAGTCCTCATCGGATTGCGGGTTGCGCCACGCTGCCACCCAGATCGGGTCGGCCGAGTGATTGATCAGTGACGCCATCAACTCGTTAATGCTGATGGGCAGGCGCAGTGCTTCTGCTTCCGGCGCAGCAGTGGGTTGCCCACAGGCTTGCAGTGATAGCAGCAGTAACAGCGTTAATCCAAATTTTGAAAATATGTTATTCGGCAGCAGGAGATGCATGGGATTGTCCTTGAAGTTTTGAGTATTGAATTTAGTGTGAGTCCCGCGCAGACAAAGCTCAATCGAATACACGGGTTCTTTTGACCTAAATCAACAGACCTGGATCAAATAATCAATATGCGGTGTTTGCCAGCAAGCACGATGCTGAGTGTGGTTCAGGAGCCCGCAAGATTTGCTGCAGGTGTGGACTAGTTGCCGAAAATATTTTCCTTTTCCGTGCGCAAATACCGTTTGTTGTCATCGCGCCGGGTATAGCCGACCTTATCGAAGTATTCCAGAATCTCGATGCACAGGTTGCGACCAATGCCGGTGGCATCACGAAACTCGATCACCGAAAAACCGCCGTCATCCGCCGTATTGCTCACCAGTTTTTCGGCAAATTCCGCCAGTGTCATGATCGTCTCTGGCAGGTAATAACGATTCTCGGCCACCTTGATCAAGGTACCGGCCTTGCTGGTAAGGCGCAGCAGGCGGTCCAGCGCTTGCAGTGGAATGCCGGTCATGTCCACCAGTTCACGGGTGCGTGGCGGCACGTTGCCAGCTTGCAGCAGGATTGGCCGTACCTTTTCGAGAAATTGCTGTTCCTCGGCGGTGAGACTGGTTTGATGTGCAGGCAGATGCAGCAAGGTGCCAGTGCGTTTTATGCGTCCTTCCTGTACCAGCGCATGCAGGATGCTATGGAATAAACGGTGCGAGCCTTCGAAGTGCACCGCGTGACTGAGAGCCGGTTCGCTGATGCCCTGCTGATTGCTGTTGTTGGCGTGAAAGGTTTTCAGGGCGGTGAGTATTACTGCGGCGTGATGCTGCAGTGTGCTCGCTTGCAGGATCACTGGTAACTCACTCTTGTCCTGTGGTAACTCAACCAAGGCAACTTTGGCTTCGCGTAATTGCAGCAGTAAAGTTTTAATTGCGGCGACCTTCAGGTTGCGACAATAGCCAAACTGGTTCAGATCAATTCCTTCCGGCAATAGTGGCAACAAGGACTGCAACGCCGCTAGCGCAGGCTGGTCCATGGCTGCCAATATATCCAGCCGCTGTGCGTTGGTGCGGCCACGCCTTGGCACAAAAATGTCGATGACCGAACCACCGGCGATTGTATGTTGCGCAGATGGATCGCGAATCACGAAGCGATTACCGAAATGCGCCACGATCGCGTCATTGCATTTCACCTGATAGTAGCCGGAGGTCGTGGTGTCAAGCTGCCGTAGTGTCACGATATGGTGTGAGGCACCGATGTGCAGGTGATACTGGGCATTCGCCACGATCTGGGGCTCGTCCACAATAAACTGCAGGCGGGCATCGAAGCGTGTAACCGGATGGTAGAGTGGCGCATCCACCAGCCACTCGCCACGATGCAGGTCGGTATGATTCAGGGTGATGTTCGCCGCCGCGCGTTGCCCGCGATTGATGGTATTGATTGCTGTTTGGTCCATGCGCAAACCACGCAGTTTGGTAATGGCGCCGGTGCCGGTGTGCAATACGCTGGCGCCAACTGCTGCGGAACCGGCACGTGCGCAACCAGTGACGACGGTGCCAATACCCTTCACCGTGAAACTGCGATCAATGAGATATCGAAAATATTGCGTATCGTTTGTCACTGCATCGCTTTGAACCGAGCCGAGCCAGGATTGCAGATAGGTGGTGAGCGCGGCAATCCCGGTTCCGTCCAGGTTTGAGACAGGAAATACCAGTGACCCGGCCAGCGGCGAATCCTGCAGCAAGGCGGCGATGTCTGCTATTACCACTTTGATGCGTGCAGCATCGCAGCGATCGATCTTGGTGAGTGCGATAGCGAGTCGGCTCACACCGAGCAGTTGCAGAATGGCCACATGCTCGCGCGTCTGCGGCATGATGCCATCATCTGCCGCCACCACGAGTAACGCAGCATCTACAGCACCAACACCAGCCAGCATGTTGTTAATGAAATCGGTATGACCTGGCACGTCGACGAAGCCAATGGTGCCGGCGCTGCTGCCGGTGTCAGTAATGGTATCGAAATGCAGGTACGCATAGCCGAGATTAATGCTGAGACCGCGCGCCTTCTCTTCCGGTAATGTGTCAGTGTCGACACCGGTGATGCGCGTAATCAGCGAGGTCTTGCCGTGATCGACATGACCCGCAGTAGCGATGATCAGTGATCTATCACCTTTGCTCATAATGGGTGTTGCAGTAATAACAGATGCAGATGATGTGATCATGCGTCAAGACGCAGTGCGCCTAATTATCGTTCTATTTATTGTCTTTCTATTTATTGTCGTTCTAATAACTGTTGTTCGATTTACTATCGAAATATCAATGACGTATCTACTTGTGATGACCTTTAGTGACTTTAAATAAAGCCTGACGAGTCGATTGCTGCCGCGAGGTGTCCGGCAGCTTAGCAGATAACACTGGCATGAGAAACTCTGCAGCGCTACCCCTAAAGGGAGGAAGACAACGAATGGGACAACGCCGCTCATAAGTGGAATAATGCACCGGTTTCCCGCTTACGCTTCAAGGAGCAACGATCATGGAAATAACTACTATTGTTTTCCTCGTCATTCTCGCAGCCCTGTTTTTCTACGTGATTGGCATCTATAACCAGCTCGTCAGTCTCAAGAACCGCTACCAGAATGCATTCGCGCAGATAGAGGTGCAACTCAAACGCCGCTATGACCTGATTCCCAATCTGGTGGAAACCGCGAAGGGTTATATCAAGCACGAACGCGAGACACTGGAAGCCGTAATCGCCGCGCGCAACACTGCCTCCGCCGGACTCGCTGCCGCGGCAGCGGATCCCGGCAATGCCGATGCCATCAGGCAACTGGCCAGTCAGGATGGGGCCTTGTCCGGTGCCATGGGTCGATTGAATGTGGTGATGGAAGCGTACCCGGATTTGAAAGCAAACCAGAACATGATGCAATTGAGTGAAGAGCTCACCAGCACCGAGAACAAAGTAGCGTTCTCGCGCCAGGCATTCAATGACCAGGTAATGGCGTACAACACGTATCGGCAATCATTTCCAGCCGTGGCCCTGGCTGGCGTGTTCGGACATCCCACCGATGCAGGCCTGTTGGAATTTGAAGACAGCGCCGCCATTCAGGCTGCACCCAAAGTGACGTTCTGATTCATTCCCGATGAATTTTTTCGAATCGCAGGACACCGCGCGCCGCAACACAAAAAAATTGATTGTGTTGTTTGCGCTGGCCGTCATTTCGTTGATTGTGATTACGAATCTGCTGGTAATGCTCGTGTTTGGTTTTGCCAGCACCAGCAGCAGCGGAGCTGCGAGCACTGCGCAATTCCAGTTTGATCTGGAGACCTTTCTGCTGGTAGGCGCGTTCGTTACCGGTGTTGTACTGCTCGGCAGTTTGTACAAGATGGCTTCCCTGCGTGGTGGCGGGGCACGCATTGCCGAGATGATGAATGGCAAGCTTTTGTTGGAAGGTTCCAGCGACTTGCACGAACGCCGTGTATTGAATGTGGTGGAAGAGATGGCGATTGCCTCCGGCACACCGGTGCCGCCGGTGTATCTGATGGAAGAGGCCGGCATTAATGCCTTCGCGGCTGGCTATTCACCGAGTGACGCCGTGATTGGCGTGACTCGCGGCACCATCGAAATCCTCACCAGAGAACAACTGCAAGGCATTATCGCGCACGAGTTCAGTCACATCCTGCACGGCGACATGCGCATCAACATTCGCCTCATCGGCATCCTGCACGGCATCATGGTGCTCGGCATTATTGGTTATCATCTGATGCGCAGCGGCACCTACAGCAGGCGTTCGAAAAACTCAGGTGGCATTGTCATGCTCGGCCTCGGGCTCGCTGTGGTTGGGTTCGTCGGCACTTTTTTCGGCAATCTCATCAAGGCCGCAGTCAGCCGCCAGCGCGAATTCCTGGCGGATGCATCTGCCGTGCAATACACGCGTAATCCCGACGGTATCGCTGGAGCACTGATGCAGATTGCCCGGCACAGCGAGCGCTCCTATCTCAACAATCTCAACAGCGCAGAAATCAGCCACACGCTGTTCGAAGAAGGCACCCATTCGGCCATGAGCGGTTTGTATGCCACGCATCCACCATTGGAGAAACGCATCGGCGCGATTCTGCCCCATTGGGATGGCAGGTTTGAATTGGTGGAAAGGCAGGCGCGCGCACCTGTGGCAGCTGAAGTGAGCAGCCAGGAAAAAGTCGCGGCGCAGCGCGAGAGAGCAGAATCCTTTATCAAAGGCACCGCCGGGATACTCATCGCCGATGCAATGATCAGCCAGATAGGCAATCCCGAAGCCAAACACATAGCCTATGCCGACCAGATGCTGGCGCAGATGCCACCGCTGCTGCACAAGGCGGCACAGGATCCTTCCAGTGCGCGGGCTCTGATTTATTTGCTGGTACTGGATCAATCGTCAGAACTGAGGCAGGCGCAACTGCAATTCCTCGAAGGAAATGCAGACAAGGGCGTGTTCGCGGAATTGCAGCGACTGGTGAAAGCCAGCGCGCGCATCGACGCCGGGATGCGTCTGCCTCTGTTGACTATTGCGCTCTCGAGTTTGCCCCAACTTTCCAGGCCGCAATATGATTTGTTCAAACGAAATTTCGACGCGCTCATTGCCATCGACAAGAAGGTGAACTTGTTTGAGTGGTCACTGCAGAAGATCGTGTTTCATCACATGGAACAAGTGTTTGGTCGCCAGAGCAGCCCGCCGCTTGGCAGAAAGGATTTACGGCAACTCACGGACGCCAGCAGCATGATGCTGTCCATCATTGCGCACGCCACGCCGCAGCGGGGTTTAAGCACAGAGGAAGCCTATAATATCGGTGCCGCGACACTGGCATTGAAAACCGGATTGGTGCCGCTGTCGGCGATTGATTTCGAAAAATTAAATGCGGCCGTGGATGTGTTGGCTGATTTGAAACCGCTGCAGAAACCGGCCCTGTTGAAAGCCTGTGCGGCGACCATTACCGCAGACCAGACAATTGCGCCAATCGAAGCTGAACTGTTGCGCGCAATCGCGGCGACCATCGATTGTCCGATGCCGCCGCTGGTGGGCTAGTCAACTATTGCTAATACGCGTCTTACTCTTGCTTGAGAGAAGGGTGTTCGTAGCCAATGGGCAGTGATTGATTAGGATCGACGCGAATGCTCAGGTAAGTAATCTGTCCCTGAATATTACTGAAGCCATGGGGAACCCCTGCTGGAATAACCACGACATCGCCTTCCGCGATGGTCTGCTTTTGACCGTTGATAACAGTGCGACTGCCACTTGGGCCGATCAGTTCGAGTACTGAAACATTGTCAGCGGCAAATTCTGCGGATACGGTGGCTTCGCCACCAGTGACCAGCGTGCCTGATCCAGACATGACGTAATACACCTCAGTTACCTCATGATGCACGATCGCAGCAACTGCCTCGCCTTCGGTACGCTGGCCGATTCTTTGCAATATACCCACCGCGACATTTATCTCGTCACCAATATCAACGACCCTGATTTGCTGATCGATCGTAGTACCCATGTGTTCGAACACGGTCATGATCTCTGAGCGCGGCACGTGGGTGGCTGTGGTTGGACGTTGTGCGAATAGACTGGTTGACAGCGCACAGAGTAATGTTGCACTGAGTAAAAGCTTGAGTGTTTTGCTGATCATGGTTTATTTACCTCGGAGTTTTATTTTTGGTTCTTTTAATTCAGCGGACCTAATGGTGACGGCGCGCAATCCGGTCGCTGGATAGTCCACATGGCGTAGCCAATTTTCCATTGCCCGTCTATCTTGATCAAATTCAGTACGTCAACGCCGCAATGGGAAAATTCCCCGTTGATGTGGAAATCGTAAGGCGCCCAGAACATAGCCAGATTATCCGCTATTAAAAGTTGCTCGTCCCAGTAGCGCTCGGTGAGTTGATTGTCGGCATTGAAATTGTCCGCACCAAACCATTCCCTTTCCACGAATTCGAATTGGCCTTTGATATCTTCCCGAATATTCATGATCTGCGCACCTTCCACTTCCAAGCTCGCCAGCAGCGCGCCATTGCCCGTGTTAATGCTTTCGAAGAACTGGCCTATCACCAGCTTCACCGCGGGATAGTCGGGATGGGATTGCTGGGCATGGCCCGACAGACTGTTGAGCAGTGAAATGCTGACTAACAGGAATTTGAGAGAATTATGCATAGGCCTGATCAAAGTAGTTGTTTGGATTAATGCTGCACAGGGATCATAGCCGATATTGCCATATCGTAGTCCATTTTCTCTCCCTGCCACCGCGACAATGCGGTGTACTCATCAATTTCAATACCCATGTTCTGATGCTGATGTTCAATGGCCAGCCTCTCCTCACTTGCCATCAGATCACTGAACTGGGGATACAACGCTGCTGGCAACTGCCGGCGCTCCGGATGGCGAAATGTGATTTCACCAGCACCCTGATTGGCGATTTCAAATCCCTGTTCATGCACCAACCGGTGATGACGTCGACACAGCAGCACCAGATTCTCCATGTTCGTCTCGCCACCGTCGCACCAGTGGTGGATGTGATGCGCATCGACGAAGCGGGACTCGGTACAACCCGGGAAACGGCAACCATGATCGCGTATGGATAAAGCGCGTCGCAGAGCAGGGGAGACAGCGCGAGTCTTGCGGCCGACATTCAGCACATTGCCATGGCCGTCCTCCAGCACGGGGAGCAAGCCGCTATCACATGCCAGTCGTCGCGCGGTGCTATGCGACAGAAAGGGCCCGTGCTCAATGCTGCAGCGTTGAATGGGGCCTTGCAGGAGTGAATCCTGCTCGATATGAATCACCAACTGGGGGCGCGGCACCGTGGTGTGGCTGACGTCGCTGCCGTTAGCGAAGTGCATGACAGATTCAGCCATTAGCACCAGTGCATCGGCGCGTTTCTGCGGCATGCTGTCCTTCTGATCTTTCTTATCCTTCGGATCCATCTGATCACCAAAAGACGTTTCCGCGGAAACGTTTTTCGCAGAGCCTGCAGTCTCTTTCGCAGCAGACTTGTGCATCTGCTCAAGCGCGCCATTGACGGCATTAATGAACATAGCGCCATCCTCCGGTGTCAACCGCCCGCGAATCACCAGCATGCCATCATCGTCATAATGCCAGTGCAGTTCACGGTTGTTGAACTGGACTGAGGCTGCTTCGCCATAGCTATCTGCATGCTTGCCCACTCGCGGTTGCTGGCCCTGCGCCTGACCCTTCTCTTTATCCTGCTTTTGACCCTGAACCAGCAAGACACGTTGCACGCGCTGATATTTTCGCACCAGCATTTCCACATGCTGGGCAGTGCCGTGACGGGCGATATTCAGTAGACCAGCTTCGTTCTTCGTAGTGGCGCTGCGCGTCATGGCGCGCACCTTGGAATAGCTAATAGCGCCGGTCGCGAACGCGGCATCAATCTGCGGCAATTCAGCGAGGCATTTCGCGACGCGCACTTTCTCCCGTGCCGCTCCAAGATCGATACCGCAATAATAGTTAAGCCAGTGGGCAGGCGACTTGATGGCGCCGCCGTCACTCCAGGCTTCGCGTTCGATGAGTGCGGCGAGTAATTTCAGGAAGCGATATTGGGCGGCGTTGATGTGGCCTGCGAGGTGCGTGATGGCGGATACGAGTGCTGCGTTGTCGGTGGGGATTTCTGTGCAGGACTGGCTGGGGAGGGGGCGAGAGTTGGTGGTGGAGGTAGTGACTGGGATGGGGGTGATTGCGTTCATTTTGAGAGCTCCTTTGGTAAGGATTAAATACTGGGTATATGTACAGTAGTTTAGCTCTATCTGGCTGTTTTAACTAGTTTTTATTGGAATTTTATTTAGGTTTTATACAGCCGACGTCCCCCCGAAATTGAGTAGCATCGGGATTTAAATTCCGGGGACAAATAAAAAAGGCCAGATCAAATACCCATTACAGGAATTTTGCTCTGGCCCCTTATTGTCAGGCGTCTCTCTAATTGTTGAAGTCTTACTTATTCCTTAACTTCGCCTGCGCCGCCGCCAGTCGTGCAATCGGCACCCGCGGCGGTGAACAACTCACGTAGTCCAGTCCTGCGCGGTGACAAAAGTCGATCGACGCAGGATCGCCAGCGTGTTCGCCGCAGATGCCCAGCTTCAGGCCAGGCTTGGTGCGCTGGCCTTTATCCACAGCCAGATTGATCAGTTTGCCCACGCCGGTTTGATCCAGGCTTGCAAAAGGATTCTGCAAGTAGATTTCCTTGCGCTGGTATTCGTCATAGAACAAACCCATGTCGTCGCGGCTGAGGCCGAGTGTGGTCTGGGTTAAATCGTTGGTGCCAAAACTGAAGAAGTCGGCTTCTTTGGCAATCTCGTCCGCGGTAATCGCGGCACGGGGTACTTCGATCATGGTGCCAACGATGTACTTAATCTTGATCTTGCGCGCCTTCATCACTTCTTCAGCAACACGGTGCACGATGCGCAGCTGGTCGGCGAGTTCCTCGCGGAAGCCAACCAAAGGAATCATGATTTCCGGGTTCACCTTGATCTTCTTCTTGCCTTTTAATACCTGTGCGGCGGCTTCGAAAATAGCTCGAGCCTGCATCTCGGTGATTTCCGGATAGATGATGCCGAGGCGACAGCCACGGCAGCCAAGCATGGGGTTTTCTTCATGCAGGGCCTTGATCCGGTCGATCACGAAATCCAGCGGGATGCCTAACCGGTCTGCCAACTGCCGGCGCACGACGTCATCGTGGGGCAGGAACTCGTGCAGCGGTGGGTCAAGGAGACGAATCGTCACCGGGCGTCCGGCCATGGCGCGGAACAGGCCCACAAAGTCTTTCTTCTGGAAGGGCAGTAACTTCTTCAATGCGGAACGGCGCTGCACTTCATCGGCGGCCAGAATCATCTGGCGCATATAGTCGATGC
>Ga0208960_1000419_pt1 | contig 23980 bp, 13 predicted proteins | sample GreLakmeON33MSRF_FD_187703 | JGI IMG/M metagenome (GOLD analysis project Ga0208960, IMG submission 187703) | Freshwater lentic microbial communities from great Laurentian Lakes, MI, USA - Great Lakes metaG ON33MSRF (SPAdes) | ecosystem: Environmental > Aquatic > Freshwater > Lake | place: Great...
GCGTGCCGAGAGTCTGGCCCTCGAAGGTGCCGGAGAGGATTTGCACGGCGTCGGCTTCCTTGCGGGGCGTGGTGATGCTGGACTGGCCGGGTCGGCGGCGGTCGAGGTCGGGCTGGATGTCCGCCTCGGTGAGGGCGAGGCGCGGCGGGCAGCCGTCCACGACAACGCCCACGCCCGCGCCGTGGGATTCGCCCCAAGTGGTGACGCGGAAGAGCTGGCCGAAGGTGTTGCCCATGGAGGGAGAATGCGGGAAGGGCGCGCCGACGGCAAGGCGGCAGCGGGGGCAATGTCTTCTCCTGCTCGTAATCCTGATCCTAATCCTGCTCTGCGTTGAGCGACGGGGAGGATCAGGATCAGGATCAGGATTACGAGCAGGAGGGGGGAAGCCACTCGGCGGCAGGAAAGCGAGAGGCGCACACCGGTTGAAGTGAACTTCTTTTTGTTCGCCCGCCGCTGCACGCCGCCTCAATATCTCCGGCATGAAAGCCGTCCGTAACTCCATGCGTTTCCATGTTGCCGTCGCGCTCGCCGCGTTCCTCGTTTCCCTGGCGTCGTCGTTCGCCGCGGCGCGCGCGTTGCCCGCCGGGCAGGTGCCCGCCGATGTTCGGCTCGCGGCGCCGAAGGACTACAACGGCTATTTCCCCTTCACCCCGCCGACGGCGAAGGACGCGTGGAACCAACGCGCTGAGTTCGTGCGCCGGCAGGTGCTGGTCTCGCAGGGCTTGTGGCCGATGCCGACGAAGACGCCGCTCAACGCGGTCATTCACGGGAAGGTCGAGAAGGCGGATTACACAGTGGAGAAAGTCTATTTCGAGAGCGCGCCGGGCCTCTTCGTCACGGGCAATCTCTACCGGCCCAAGGGCAAGACGGGCAAAGTTCCCGCCGTGCTCTTCGCGCACGGGCATTGGAAGGACGCGCGGTTGTCGGAGGAAAGCGACGCGGCGTTGGCGGGCGAAATCGCCACGGGGCAGGAGCGGTTCGTCGAGGGTGGTAAGAGCCGGTTCCAGTCGATGTGTGTGCAGCTCGCGCGGATGGGCTGCGTGGTGTGGCAGTGGGACATGATGAGCGACTCGGACGCGACGCAGTTCTCGGCGCAGACGGTGCATCGCTTCGCCAAGCAACGGCCCGAGATGAACACGGCGGAGAACTGGGGCCTCTACAGCCCGCAGGCGGAGGCGAATTTGCAGAGCATCATGGGCCTCCAGACGCTCAACGCGGTGCGCTCGCTGGACTTCGTCCTCAGCCTGGCGGACGTGGACCCGGAGCGCATCGCGATGACGGGCGCGAGCGGCGGGGGCACGCAGACGATGTTGCTCGCGGCGGTGGACCCGCGCGTGAAGCTGTCGTTTCCCGCCGTGATGGTGAGCACGGCGATGCAGGGCGGCTGCACTTGCGAAAGCTCCTGCCTGCTGCGCGTGAACACGGGGAACATCGAGTTCGCCGGGCTGTTCGCGCCGAAGCCGCAGGGCATGACGACGGCGAACGACTGGACCAAGGAGATGTTCACGAAGGGTTTCCCCGAGCTGAAGCAGCTCTACACATTCCTCGGCGCGCCGAACAACGTGATGCTCCAGCGGGGCGAGCATTTCCCGCACAACTACAACGCCGTCTCCCGCACGGCTTTTTACAACTGGGTGAACCAGCACTTCAAACTCGGCCTGAAAGCCCCGGTCCTCGAGCGCGACTACGAGCGGCTGTCCCGCGCGCAGCTCACCGTGTGGGATGACAGCACGCACAAGGCGCCGAAGGCGGATGATGCGGACTTCGAGCGCAAGCTGCTGGGCTGGCTGAAGGCGGATGCGGACAAACAGGTCAACGCGGCTGCGACTTCGCCGGAGAATTTCCGCAAGGTCATCGGCAGCGGCGTGGAGGCGGTCATCGGACGCACGCTCGCGACGGCGGGCGAGGTCGAGTGGGAGCTGAAGAACAAGGCGGATCGGGGCGGCTTCGTGGAGATGACGGGTCTGCTCCGCAACAAGACGCACGGCGAGGAGCTGCCCGTCTCGTGGCTCTATCCGAAGAAGTGGAACGGGCGCGCGGTGGTGTGGCTGGACGACTCCGGCAAGGCTGCGCTCTTCAACGCCGACGGCTCCGTGAAGGCCGAGGTGAAGCAGCTCGTGGACGCGGGCGCGACGGTGCTCGGCGCGGACCTGCTCTTCCAAGGCGAGTTCCTCAAGGACGGGCAAGCGGTGAAGCAAACGCGGCTCGTCGCCAATCCGCGCGAGTTCGCCGGCTTCACGTTCGGCTACAACCACACGCTCTTCGCCCAGCGCGCGCACGACGTGCTGACGCTGGTGAAGTATCTCCGCAGCTACGAGACCAGCCCGCAGCACCCGAAGCCGACCAGCGTGGACGTGGCGGGCTTCGGCGGCACGGGGCCCATCGTGGCCGCAGCCCGCGTGGTGGCGCGCGAGGGGATTGACCGGGCGGCGGTGGAGACGGGCGGTTTCCGCTTTGGCAAGCTGCTCGACTATCGCGACCCGGGCTTCCTGCCCGGCGGCGCGAAGTATGGCGATTTGCCCGCGCTGCTCGCGCTGAATGCGCCCGCGAAGTTGTGGATTGGCGGCGAGTCCGCCCCCGCGCTGGCGACGAAGCTCTACCAGTCGGCAAACGCGGCCGGCGCGCTGACGGCCACCGCGAAGGCGGACCGTGCGGCTGCCGCGCAGTGGCTGCTGGCGAAGTGAGGGCGGTGGCAAAGTGATTAGTAGTTAGTGCCGCGAATTGTCCGCACCACTGATTGCTAATTACTTTCTTCGGCCGCTTTCCCAATCCCCACTTGCCGCTCCCCTGCGCCCTCCTTAGGATTGGAGCATGGCCAAAGTGATGCTGGTGGAAGACGACTTGCTGAGCATCCAAATCGTCTCGGAGATTCTCCGGGCAGAGGGCCACGAGGTCATTCCGTTCAACGATGGCACTGCTGCGCTGGCCGCAGTGGAGAGTCTTGTCCCCGAGATTGTCATCACCGATCTCAACCTCGGCAAGGCTGGCCCGACCGGCATGGACATTCTCAAGCGCGCCCGCGCGCTCAACCCGCCGCCCATCGTCATCGTCATCACGGGTTACGGGTCGTTTGAGATCGCCGTGGAGGCGACGAAGCTCGGCGCGTTCGACTACTTGCAGAAGCCGTTCAAAGCCGTCGAGCTGCGGCTCAAGCTTTGGAAGGCGCTTTCCCACAGCGAGGTCGTCTCCGAGAACGCCTACCTGCGCAAGGAGCTGAAGAGGAAATACCAGTTCAACCAAATCATCGGCAGCGCGCCGCCCATGCAGCAGGTCTTCCGCATGGTGGAGCGTGTGGCGGACACCGAGAGCACCGTGCTGCTGCGCGGCGAGAGCGGCACAGGCAAGGAACTCATCGCCAAGGCGCTGCACTTCAACAGCCGTCGCGGAGCCGCTCCGTTCGTGCCGATTAATTGCAGTGCGTTGCCGGAGCACTTGCTGGAGTCGGAGCTGTTCGGCCACCGGAAAGGCGCGTTCACCGGGGCCATCGCGGACAAGAAGGGTTTGTTCCAGGAGGCCGACGGCGGGACGATCTTCCTCGATGAAATTGGCTCCATGTCGCCGGTGTTGCAGAGCCGGCTGCTGCGGGTTTTGCAGGAGCGCGAGGTGCGCGCGGTGGGGGACAACGTGTCCGTGTATGTGAACGTCCGCGTCATCGCCGCGACGAACGAACCGCTCGAGGAGCTCATCAAAAAGGGTGGCTTCCGCGAGGACCTTTACTACCGGCTCAACGTCATCTCCATCCCCATGCCCGCGCTGCGCGAGCGGCTCGATGACCTGCCGCTGCTGGTCTCGCACTTCCTCCGCCGCAAGGCCGCCGACCGCGGCCTCCACCCCTTCAGCATCAGCCGCCGCGCGCTGGAGTCGCTGCACGCGCACACGTGGCCGGGCAACGTGCGCGAGCTGGAGAATGCCATCGAGCGCGCCAGTGCGTTGTGCGAGGAAGGCTTCATCCAGCTCAACGACCTGCCGCCGATCCTTCACCCGCTGGGAAAAACTGATTTCTCCGACACCGAGGTCGCGCTCGCACCCAGCGGCGACACCACCGTGCTCGCTGCGCCGCTCAAACCTGCGAACGGCAGGACGTCCGCACCTGTGCCGAGCTCACTGAACCAGCCCATCGGCCATCTCAGAGATTTCATGCGCGATCAAGAGGCGGCGCACATCCATCGCGCCATCGCACAAGCGGGCGGCGACAAGGAACAGGCTGCAAAGGTGCTCGGCGTGAGCCTCGCCACACTCTACCGCAGGCTCGCCGAGGGGGAGTAGCACAGACCGGCGCGCGCTACGCCTTCGGCACGCCCCAGTGGCCTTCCTTCCGATACGTGCGGCTGACCAGCGCGTTCGCCTCGGCGTCGCCGATGAACTGCTCCTTCACCGAGTCGAAGTTCAGCGTGCGGCCCAGCCGCGTGGCGATGTTGCCGAGGTGGCAGAGGCACGCGGAGTAGTGGTGGATTTCCACGTCCGCGTTCGGCCGCGCGCCGGTCTTGATGCAGTTGAGGAAGTTGGCGTGATGCGCGGGGAGGTCGGGTGAGCCTTTGCCGGACTCGACTGGTTTGTTCTTCGCTTCGAACATCTGCCAGCCCGATTCCTTGCCGCCGATGATGTAGCCCTTGGTGCCATACCACGCGTCTCCGTTCTCGTAGGTCTCCTGCTTGTAGGGCGCCCAGATGCGCTGCTCGTAGATGAGCTGCTTCTTTTTTCCACCGGCGAAATCCCACTCGAAGATGCACGTCTGCGTGTCGGGGAACTGCTGGTCGTCATCGAAGAAATACTTCCCACCCAGCGCGGCGATGCGGCTCGGGTGCTGGAAGCCAACGTTCAAGCCCCACAGGCCCACGTCGAGGTCATGCACGCCGTCGTTGCCCATGTCGCCGCTGCCGAACGCGAACTGCCAACGCCAGATGCCGTGGAGCAGCGTGGACTTGTAAGGAACCATCGGCGCGGGTCCGATCCAATTGTCGAAGTCCAGTGTTGCGGGCGGCGCGGACGGCTGGGCTTTGCCGATGTTGCGGCGGAGTTGGCTGTTCCAGACGCGGCAGGCCAGCACGTCGCCGATGGCCCCGCTGCGGACCTTCGCCGTCGCTTCCGCCATGTGCGCGGAGCTGCGGGTTTGGGTGCCGACTTGCACGACGCGTTTGGTGCGGCGCGCGGCTTCGATCATCAGCCGGCCTTCGCGGATATTGTGCGAGCCGGGCTTCTCGACATACACGTGCTTGCCGGCGTCGCAGGCGAGGAGGGTGGCCGGCGCGTGCCAGTGGTCCGGCATAGCGATGAAGACGGCGTCCACGGATTTGTCCTCGAGGATGCGCCGCAGGTCGCCGACGGCCTTGGGCGCTTTTCGCCCGGCGTCGGTGACGTTTTTAACAGCGGCGGCCAAGCGGTTCTGGTCCACATCGCACACGTAGGCGAGGTCCACGGCGTCGTTCTTGACGAGGGTCTTGAGATGGCCGGTGCCCATGCCACCGGGGCCGATGAGGCCGATGGTGAACTTGCTGTTCGGGCTTTGAGCACGCACGCCGCTGGTGAGATGCAGCGAGGCGGCGGTCGCCGCGGAGAGCGAGGTGTGACGCAGGAAGGTGCGGCGGGTGATTGTGGGCATGAGGTGAACGAGTTAAGTGGCGGTGACGGCTGAAGCTAACAACCTGCTGTCGGCGGGAAAGGGGAATTTTCGGGACGGTGTTTCTGCGACTGCTTGTCGTGTTCGCGCTTCCTGAACCCACGGTCCCCTCTGTATGTTCGCCACCAAGTTTTCGTTGAGCACTTCAACTGACAAGACCTCCTTCGTCCAACGCCTCCTCACCCGGCTGGCGGACGCGGTGTATTTGCACCCGCGCGCGTTCTTCTATCCGCAGGTGCTGCTGTTCGTGGTCTGCCTGTTCTACACGTTCCACGGGCTGAAGTTCAGCACCAGCCGCAACGACCTCGTCGGCTCGGACAAGAAGTATCACCAGAACTTCCTCGAGTTTAAGCAGGAGTTCCCCGGCCAAGACGACCTCGTGGTCATCGTCGAGAGCGATCGGCAGGACAAGAACCGGCAGTTCGTCGAGCGGCTCGGCGCGAAGCTGGAGGCGGAGACGAACCTGTTCACGGATGTTTTCTACAAGGGCGACCTCAAGCTGATGGGCACCAAGGCGCTGCTCTTCGTGCCACAGGCCGACCTCGTGGAATTGTCGAAGAAGGTGAAGGACTACCAGCCGTTCATCCAAAACTTCTCGCAGGCGACCAACCTCGTCTCGCTGTTCAGCATCTTGAACAAGCAGTTCCTCACGGCGAAGCAGGCGACGAACGCGGAGAACGAATCCATGCTCGGCGCGCTGCCGGCGCTGGAGCGCATCGTGGGCGAGGCTCGGGAGAGCTTGCAGCGGCCGGGAAAGGCGCCGTCGCCCGGGGTGAGCGCGCTCTTCGGCGGCGGGCCGGAGGCGGAGCGCGAGATGTATATCACCTTCGGCGGCGGACAGATGTATCTCGTCACCGCGCACGCGAAGCACGAGGACTTGAACGGCGCTGCGGTGGAACGGCTGCGCGTGCTGGTGGAGGCGACGAAGCGCGAGGTGCCCGGCGTGAGCGTGGGCGTCACGGGCGAGCCGGTGCTGGAGTTCGACGAGATGGCGCAATCGCAATACGACTCGACGCTCGCGACCCTCGTGTCGCTGGTGCTGGTGTTGTTCATCTTCATCTACGGCTACGCGGAGTCGGGCCGACCGCTCAAGGCCAACGCGGTGCTGGTGGTCGGGCTGGTTTACACGATGGGCTACACCACGCTGACGGTCGGGCACTTGAACATTCTGACCATCACCTTCGCGCCGATGCTGATTGGGCTGGCGATTGATTTCGGCGCGCACCTCGTGGCGCGGTTCGAAGAGGAACTCCGGCTGGGCAAGACCGAGCGCGAGGCTATCACGCTGGCGATGGTCAACACGGGGCAAGGCATCTTCACCGGTGCGGCCACGACGGCGGCGGCGTTCTTCGCGATGGGCATCACGAACTTCAAGGGCATCCAGGAGATGGGCATCATCGCGGGCGGCGGCCTGCTCGTCTGCCTCGCGCCGATGATGACGCTGCTGCCGGTGCTGCTGCTGCGCGGGAAGCAGAACGTCATCGACCACATCGCGCCGCCGGTGGACCGCCGCGCGCAGTTCGAGCGCATCTGGCTGAACCGCCCCATCACCGTGCTGGTGGTGACGGCGGTGCTGTGCGTCCTGAGCGTGGCGCGGTTCGACAAGGTTCACTTCGACTACAACCTGCTGAACATGCAGTCGGCGGGTTTGCCGGCGGTGGTCTTCGAGAAGAAGCTCATCAACACGGCTTCCAACTCCGTGCTGTTTGGCGCGGTGGTGGCGACGAACTTGCAGCAGGCGGCGCAACTGGAGCACCAGCTCACGAACCTCACGACGGTCGCGAACGTGCGGTCCATGAGCCAGTTCCTCGCCGAGGACGCGACGCCCAAGCTCGCGCTCATCCGGCAGGTGAAGGCGGACGCGAGCACGGTGAAGTTCGCGCCGCGCGATATGCAGCCGACGAACGTGCCGGAGTTGCTCCAAGTGCTCTTCTCGTTCCAAGGCTTCGTCGGCCTCGCGGAGGACATGGTGCGGAAGGAAGGCGACGCGAAGCTGGCGCAGCAGTTCCGCTCGTTGAAGGACGCCGTGCAGGCTTGGCGCAACGCGCTGGTAGCTGCGTCCCCGGCGCAGGCGGCTCAGCAGACGGCGTTTTACCAACAGGCGTTGCTCGACGATTTGCAGGACACCTTCACCGCGCTTGCGAGCCAGCAGGCCAGCGCGCTGCGGGCGGAGGACTTGCCCACGCCGCTGCGCAACCGCTTCATCGGCATGACCGGGAAGTATTTGCTCCAAGTCTTTCCCAAGGGCGACGTGTGGCAGCGCGAGCCGCAGGAGGCCTTCGTGCAGGAACTGCGCACCGTGGACCCGAACGTGACCGGCACGCCCGTGCAACTCCTCGAATACACCACGTTGCTCAAGGACAGCTACATCGAGGCCGCGTGGTATGCGACGGCGGCCATCGCGCTGATGGTGTTCCTTCACTTTCGCTCGCTCGTGTGCGTGGTGCTGGCGCTGTTGCCGGTGGCGATCGGGACGGTGTGGATGGTGGGCTTCATGGGCTGGATGGGCATCCCCTTCAACCCGGCGAACATCATGACGCTGCCGCTGGTCGTGGGCATCGGTGTGACCAACGGCATTCACATCCTCAACCGGTTCGCCGAGGAGAAGAACCCGTCTATCCTCGCTCGCAGCACCGGGCTGGCAGTGCTCGTGTCCGGCCTGACGACCATCGCGGGGTTCGGCAGCCTCATCCTCGCCAAGCACCAGGGCATCGAGAGCCTCGGCTACGTGATGGCGGTCGGCACGGCGACCTGCATGATTGCGGCGCTGACATTCCTCCCGGCGGTGTTGCAACTGCTGCTGAAACTCGGCTGGAGAAAAGAAAAAGCCCAGTGACGGGAATGCACGCCCGCCACTGGGCTTGAGGACCCGGGAACAATTGGAACCTCAACTAACTAGCACAAGCCTAGTGGCCAGTGCATGAATGTCAATTAAGCAGAATCCCTATGCCCCACCCGCCGCGCGAAGGTCTACGGCGGCGAAACTTGACCCAAAACCCTGCTCTTCTACCATCCTCCTCGCGTGGTTCATCGCACCGCCAATTTCTTGGAACGCATCCGTCTGGCTTTCCTCCTGTGTTTGATGCCTGTGGGTGGCGGCTGGCTTGTCGGGGCCGAGTGGGCCGCTGGCCCGTTCGCGCATGAGTTCTCCCTGACGCTGTCCCCCGGCACGCGCGAGGAATGGCTCGGGCCGCTTTACTACAAGGAAGTTTCCGAAGGTCAGACCACCTGGGCCGTCCCGCCCTTCTGGTCGCGCACGGTGAGACCCGACGTCGAGATGGAGGAATACGACATCCTTTACCCTTTTCTCTCCTACGACCGCTTCGGCGCGGAGTATCGCTGGCACCTCTTCCAAGTCCTCAACTTCTCCGGCGGCCAGACGCAGGATGAAAAACGCTCCGACAGGTTCACCCTCTTCCCGTTCTACTTCCAGCGGCGCGCCGCTGACCCTTCTCAAAACTACACCGCGCTAGTGCCCTTCTGGGGCACGCTCAAGGATCGTCTCCTCCGCGATGAAATCACGTTCCGCCTCTTCCCGCTCTACTCACGGACGGTGAAGAAGGACGTGGTCACGGAAAACTTCGCCTTCCCCTTCCTCCACCTCCGCCACGGCACGCAGCTCGACGGTTGGCAGTTCTGGCCGCTCATGGGCCACGAGCACCGCGACCCCTTCACCAGCACGAACTACCTCGGCTTCGAACAGCTCACGCCCGGCCACGACCGGCTCTTCATCGGCTGGCCGTTCTTCCTCAACAGCCACAGCGGCGTCGGCACCACCAACCCCGTCCATCAGCACGCCTTGCTCCCGCTCTACAGCCACTACCGCTCCCCGCAACGCGACTCCTCCACCTACCTCTGGCCGTTCTTCACGTTCACTGACGACCGCGAGAAGAAGTATCAGGAGTGGGGTGCGCCCTGGCCGCTCGTCGCCTTCGCACGCGGCGAGGGCAAGCACATGAACCGCGTCTGGCCCTTCTACAGCCACGCCACCAACGCCATTCTCACCAGCGACTTCCTCCTCTGGCCGCTCTACAAATACAACCGCGCCCAAGCCGAGCCGCTCGACCGCGAGCGCACCCGCTTCCTGATCTTCCTCTACAGCGACCTCTCCGAGAAAAACACCGTGACCGGCGAAGCCAAGACCCGCACCGACCTGTGGCCCATCTTCACCGCGCGGAAGGAACTCGACGGGCGCGAGCGCTTTCAGTTGTTCGCCCCGCTCGAGCCGCTCATCCCGAACAACAAGTCCATCGAACGCAACTGGTCGCCCGTGTGGTCCGTCTTCCGCTACGAGAGGAACCTTCGCACCGGCGCGGAAAGCCATTCCATCCTCTGGAACCTCCTCCGTCTCGACAACAGCCCGACCAACTCCCACGCCTCGTTCCTCTTCGGCATCGCCAAGCGCGACCGCGATGAAAGCGGCGCGAAGTGGCGGTGGTTTGACTGGCGGCGATCGCCTGTCCCTGAGAAGCCGTGACGGATTAAGCGGCCGGGCACTCAGCAGCGCTCAGACCTGAAACCACTCTTTCGCGAAGACGATGCGGGTCTTCTTCGCGACGGCCTCGCTGGCCTTAAGCACGCTCACCGTGGCCTCGAAGCCGTCTTGGGCGGTGGCTGCCGGCTGACGCGGGACGGTGACGAGATGCTTCGTGAGCGCGGCCTTGTCGGCGTCGCCGAAGGTGGCTTTGAAGTCTTCGACTGCGGTGGTGACTTCGTTCGCATTCGTCAGGAAAGCCTCCAGCGCAGACAAGAGCGACGTGTTGACCGGCGAGGTTTCCTCCGCCTGATCGCCCTGCGCGGCGAGCTTGGTGGCGTTGGCCACGAGCGCGATGCCCGTCTCCTTTTGGAAGTTGTCCTTGCGCGCGTAGACCTCCCAGCCCAGCAGCGGCGCGTCGGACTCCTTGAACATCCACGCCTTCGCGCCGCGCATCAGCACCGCCGCCTCGGTCCCGTAAATCATCTCGTAGTCGGAGTCGAAGGAGTTCGCCAGCGAGATGTCGTAGCTGAAGTTCACGCCCTGCCCATACTCGAAAACGCACTGCGCGGTGTCGGCCACCGTGCGCCCGTCGGTCCAGTGCAGAATGCCGCCGAAGCCGGTGACGGCGACGGGTTGGTCCTTGAGGAACCACGAGTTGTTGTCCACCTGATGGATGCCGATCTCGCCGACGAGTCCGGCGCTCTGCTCGGCGCGGAGGTGCCAGTTGATTTCGCGCTCGCGGTCGGGATTCGGCGAGGCCTTGCGCCAGCTCTGCTTCTTGTGCCACTGCGCGCGGGCGAAGATATTTTTGCCCAGCGCGCCGGAGCGGATGAACTGCATGAGGAAATGCCGCTGCGTGTCGGAGCGTAATTGTAGCCCGGCCTGGAAGACCGCCGTGGGCGTGTTCTTCGCCGCCTGCGCAATCGCCCGCGCGTCCTCGACCGTGTGGGCGAGCGGGGCTTCGCAATAGACGTGCTTCCCGGCGGCGAGCGCTTCGGTGACGAGCTGCTTGTGCTGGTGCGTGGGCGTGGCGATGACCACGGCCTGCACGTCCTTGTTCGCGAGCACCTTCTTGTAATCGCTCTCCTGCGCCGCACCCGGAGCATTGTCCGCCGAACGCTTGAGCATCGCGGGATAGGTGTCGCAGATGGCGACGAGCTTGGCCTCCTTCGTGCGCCCGAGCGCGTTGACGATCTCGCGTCCCCATGGCCCGAGGCCGATGACGGCGACGTTCACGGTGAAGGCGGCCTTCTTCTCCGCAGGCGCTTGCGCTTGCGCGCGCAACTCCACGGCACCGAGCGTGGCCAGCATGGCGGCGAAGGAGCTGCGCTGCACAAACGCGCGGCGGTTCAAGTCGTCAGTCGAGCCGGTCTGATTCATGAGTGGGATGATGTTCAATCGAATCGGGAAGGCAACGAATTGTTCTCCGCCCTAGCGAGGTGGCTTGGCCAAGGCCTGCTCCTTGGCGAGAATGTTTCGCGCCGCGCCGCCGTCCACTCCCGCGATGCACCTCATTGCGCTCGCCCTCGCCGTCACCACTGCCGCCGCCTTCGCCGCCGACGGCAACTGGCCCAGTTGGCGCGGCCCCCGCAATAACGGCAGCACCGACGCGGGCACCTACCCGGTGAAGTTCGACGCCGACTCCGGCTGGCTCTGGAAGACGCCGCTCCCCGGCAAGGGCTGCTCCACGCCCATCGTCTGGAACCAAACGATCTACGTCACCGCGCCTGTCGATGGAAAGGACGCGCTCCTCGCCTTCGATTGGAACGGCAAGCCTCTCTGGCAAACCACCCTCGGCGCGGAGAAGCCCGGCAAGCATCGCAACGGCTCCGGCTGCAACTCCTCGCCCGTCACGGACGGACAGTCGGTTTTCACCTACTTCAAGAGCGGCCAACTCGCGGCGGTGGACTTCGCGGGGAAAGTCCGTTGGCAGGCGAACCTCACCGAGCGCTTCGGCAAGGACACGCTCTACTGGGACTACGGCACTTCGCCCGTGCTCACCGAGCGCGATGTGGTGGTGACGCTCATGCACAACGGCGAGTCGTGGATGGCGGCCTTCGACAAGGCCACCGGCACGCAACGCTGGAAAATCTCCCGCAACTACACGACACCTACCGAGAACGATCACAGCTACGCCACCCCCATCGTCACGCGCCACGCCGGCCGCGAGGCGCTGCTGGTCTGGGGCGCGGAACATCTCACCGCCCACGACGCGGCGGATGGAAAACTCCTCTGGTCCTGCGGCGATTTTAATCCCGAGGGCAGCCGCAACTGGGTCGCCGTCTCCTCCTTCGTGCTCGCGGGCGACCTCGCGGTCGTGCCCTACGGACGCGGCTCCCGCCTGCACGGCATCAAGCTGGGCGGCAGCGGCGACGTGACCGCGTCGCACCGTGCGTGGACGCGGAAGGACACCGGGACGTTTGTGCCCTCGCCGGTCGAGCACGCGGGCAAAATCTATCTGGTCCGCGACCGTGGCGAAGTCGAGTGCGTCGAGCCGGCCACGGGCAAAACGCTCTGGTCCGGCGCGCTGCCCAAGAGCGGCGCGAGCTACTACAGTTCGCCGAGCCTGGCCGATGGGAAACTTTACGCGGCCCGCGAAGACGGCGTCGTCTTCGTCGCTGGTGCGAATGGGAAGTTTGAGTTGCTCGCCGAGAACAACATGGGCGAACGCGTCATCGCCTCGCCCGTGCCCGTGGCCAACCGCCTCCTGCTGCGCGGCGAGAAACACCTCTTCTGCATCGCAGCGAAGTAGGACCGCTGTGCCGTTCGCTGGCACGCACGCGGTCAATCGAACTTCAGGGCGGTCCCGGGCAATAGCTTCTTCAGCGCCGCCTGCGTGTCGGGGCTGACCGGGACGCGATTAGCGGGAACCAGCCGCAAGGCCTTGAGGTGCGCGAATTCCTTGAGCAAGGGCAGCCGCGCTTCGGGGAGCGGGATGTTGCTCAATTCGAGGTTCTCCAGTTGCTTCATGGCGGCGACGGTCTTCAGCTCGTCGTCCGAGATGAGTTTGCAATCCGTGAGGGTCAAGCGCTTGAGGGTCTTGATGCCCTTGATGGTCTGGATGGCTGCAGGTGCAGTGAAGCCTTCGCCGAGTTGCAGATACTCCAGCGGCAGCGCGGTGATGTGTTGCAGCGCAGCGGCCGTGGCGTTGTGAGTGCCGACTTCGAGGCCTTTCAGCTTGGACATTTTGGCCAGCGCCACTGCGCCCGCATCGGTGAACTTGGCGTGGGCGAGCACGAGGCTTTCCAGAGTCGGGAAGCGCTCGCAGATTAGCCGCAAGCCTTCGTCATCAATGCTGCTCCCACGGAAGCTGCACCGCGTCAGGCGCGTCCAGCCCTCGAACTTGGCGAACGCATGGCCCTTCATCGCGGTGCCGACGAACGAGAAGGCTTCGAGGTTCTTGAGGCCCGCGAGTTTTTCCAGTCCGGCGTCACTGAGCTTCCCGTTGTTGGTGAACCGGAGTGATTTGAGGTTGGTCAGCTTGCCGATGGGCGCGATGCCATCGTCGCCGAGCTTGGTGGCGATGACGTTGAGCGATTCCAGAGCGGCGAGTTCGCCCAGATGCGCGAAGAAGGCGGCATCATAAGGATCGACCTTGCGATGGTCATGCGGCCCGGCGTTGGGGATGGCGAGGTCCACCAACCGGAGCGAATCAAAGACGGACAGTTCGCCACCCGCCGCCGCCTTCAAGCTCGCGGGCGTGGTGTTGGTCGCTTCGGTTTTTCCCTGGCCGACCTTGATAGCTTCAATCACGGCTTGCGCGTGCACACGTTGCTGCGCGGCGGCGAGGATGGCATCGGCGTGTGCGGACAACGCCTGCCGCAGCGGCCCAGTGGTCTTGGCAATGGCCGCATTTAGCTCGGAGCGCGAAGTGACTTTCGTGAGGTCGGGGGGCGCAGCGGCCAGTGAAGAGACAACGAGACAGAACGCAAGTGTGAGTGAACGAGTCATGTTGATTTTGAAAGGGAACGACTGCTAATCCCGCCCGCTGAACTCCTCTTCGCGAGGCAGGGCGATGACCTTCCAGGTGGCGGGGAAGAATCGGACGATGCGACGGGGCCGGTAGCCCTCCAGCATCATGCCGCATTGCACGGTGATCTGAACCCCGCTGCTGCCCGGCTCGACGGGGATTTTTTTGATGTCGAGGATGTTGCCGCCCTTGCGGTCGTTCACCGGGTCGTAGGTCATCAGGCTCTCGCGTGCGACGGCGATGCCGCCTTTCGGAGCGTTCGGATTGACCTCGTTTTTGGAGAACGGCCAGCCCAGCGGCTCCGGGTTCGTGTTGGTCAACTCGTTGAAGAGCTTCGCATCCACGCCGCCGAAGAAGGTGATGGTTACCAACTGCTTCTCGTCATCCACGGCTTGCACCCAACCGGGCAGGCCGCGCTGCCGGATGTGGTTGCGATGGCGTTCGAGCTGGTGGGCGGTGGCGAGCTGGCGGCTGGGTTCATCGAGCCAGATTTCGAGCACGCGTCCCGGGCCGTAGAGCGTGGCCCAGGTGAGGTTGAACAGCGCGGTTTGGCCGGGGGCCAATGATTTGAGGTCGCCGATCCCGGTGCCCTTCAGCACGCGCGTGCTGGTGAGCAGGTCGAAGCTCTTCGGCGTGCCGATGGGCTTGCCGTCCTGCTGCAAGGTCGCGCTGAACCGGTTGGTGGCGAGGTCCACGGACTCGATTTTCCACGACTGCTTTTGCCGCGCGTGAAAGCTGAAGTCATCCTCCAAGCGGAAGCAGCGGCGGAAGTCGGCGTCGGGGGTTTGGCGGTTGTTGTGCGGGCCGAGGGGCAAGGGAGATTTTTCCTTGGGGTCCTTCAGGTAGAACAAGCCGCGGAGGTGCGTGCCCAGCGGGATGTCCTGTAACGCGGCGGGTGCGCCGTGATAGTAGATGGTGCCATACGGCAGCAGCGTGGCGTCCACGGACAGATCCCAAACGCCGCGGTCCTGACTGTCGTCGCGGTCCACGCGGATTTGGAATCGGCGCTCCAAGTGGTCGCTCCGAATCAGCTCGCCGGAGATGGCGTGGGCGGAGCCTTCCGGCGGGAACTGGCCCTCGACGAGCTGATACCATTCCAGCGTGGCTTCCTTCTCCTTGCCTTTGGCGGGCTTGGCTTTGCTCGCCTTCGCGCTCGCCGGCCCGTCGGCGTCGGTGCGGAACTTGGGCGTGTCCTGCGCGTGGAGCAGGCATGCGGTGAGGAGCAGATTGAGAGCAACGAAGAGCGGGCGCATGACGAGATGCGGGAGGACGGGTTGGTTTGCTCGGCTCAAGCCAGCAACTCCTTCAGCGGCCGCACGCTGTCCTGGAATCGGTCTGCCTTCACGTCCACGCGCTGAAGCATGGTCAGTAGCAGGTTGCTCAAGCGCGCGTCGCCGTCCACGGGACGGGAACAAACGCGGTAGTGCGCGTTGGCGTCGGCGACGTTGTATTGGCCGAGCTTGGGCAGGTTGAAATCGAGGTGCTGGCCGTGCTGGTAGCCAAGGGCGCGACCGCCGGCGAGGAGCGTGGGCAGGTTGGCGTTGCCGTGGCTGTGACCGTAGGCCATGCCGCTGCCCCAAAGCACTTGCGTGGTGTCGAGCAGCGGTTGGCCGTTCGCCTCTTTGTGCGCCTTGAGCTCGTCGAGGAAGTAGCTGAGTTGCTCGACGAGGAAGGTGTCGGTTTGCGTGAGCCTACGAAGCTGCTCGGGGTCGCCGTTGTGATGCGAAAGCCCGTGGCGGGTCTGCGAAATGCCGATGTCGGGAATCGCGCCGCCGTTGGACTCGCTGCAAATCATGCAACTGATGACGCGCGTGGAATCCGTGCGCAACGCCATCACCATCAGGTCGAAGAAGAGGCGGTGGTAGTCTGCGACCTTTTTCATGTCGAGCCGCTGGCTGAGGCGCGAGGCGTCGCCGCCGGCGAGCGTGGGTTTGGGGATGTTCAGCCACTCGTCGGCGCGCTGGGTGCGGGTCTCCACCTGGCGCACGGCGGTGAGATACTCGTCAAGTTTCGTGCGGTCCTGACTGCCGAGTTTGTGGGCCACGCGCTTGGCGTCGTTGGCCACGAGGTCAAGGATGCTGCCGCGGCGGCTGAGGCGGCGACGGAGGGTTTCCTTGCTCTCTTTTTCCACGCCGAAGAGCTGGTTGAAAATCTGCTGCGAATTGCGCTCGGCGGGAATCTGGATGCCGTCCTTGGACCACGCGAGCGAGTGGCCTTCGATGGCCAGTTCCAGCGAGGAGAAACGCGTGGAAACGCCCTGCGCCTCGACCATGAGCTGGTCGGCGGAGACGGTGTTGCGGAAGGCCCCGCCGTCGCCGGGGACGTTGGCCCCGGTGAGCCAGACCTTGTCGCAGTTGTGGTGCTTGCCGAGGACCATGGGATGGTGCAGGCCGCTGATGGGCGTGACGTCGGAGCGGTGCCGTTCGAGCGACTTCAGCGGGGTGCTGAACTCAAACTCCCGGCCCGCTTTTTCAATCTGCCAACTCAGCGTGTTGACGCCGTTCGGGATGTAGAGAAACACGCTGCGCTTCGGCGTGGTCGGAGCCGGCAGCGCGCCCATGCAATCAAGCAACGGCAGGGCGATGGTGGCTCCGAGGCCGCGCAGTGCGGTGCGGCGGCTGATGCGCCAGTGGTTCAGTTTGAGGTTGGCCATAAATTTTGGTGGGTGGAATTTCAGCGCTTGGCGAACAGGTCGGAAAGGACGAACGCCTCCAGCAGGTCGCGCAGGCGGTAGTCCTTGGCCTTGCTCGCCTGGGCGATGCCCGCGAGACCCTCGCGGTCACCGAAGGACATGCTGCGGCGGAGGCCGTAGGTGGCGAGCTTCTCGATGAACGTGGCGTTAAACGTGTCGAGGTCGGCGAGCAGCAGCCGCTTGAACTCCTCGGGCGTCTCGTAGGTGCGACCGTCGGGCAGTTTACCTGCGGGATTCACCGCCGGGTTTTTACCCGCGCCGTCCGTGATTTCCTCCGTGCGCCAGCGACCGATGGCGTCGTAGTTCTCAAAGGCGAGGCCGAGCGGATCGATCCGGCTGTGGCAGGAGGCGCAGCTCGGATCGTGGATGTGGGCCTCCAGTTTCATCCGCAGCGTGGCCTTCGGGGCATCCACCGGATTCGGCGCGATGGGATCGACGTTCGGGGGCGGCGGCGGCGGGGACTTGCCCAAGATGGCTTCCGACAACCACACGCCGCGATGCACCGGCCGGTGGCGCGTGCCATCGGACGTGAGCGACAGGATCGCGGCTTGAGTGAGCAGTCCGCCGCGCCGGCTGTCCGTCGGCAATGAGACGCGTTGGAATTCGTCGTTGGCCCCAGCCGGGCTGGCCAGCCCGTAGAACTGCGCCAGCCGCGCATTGACCATGCTCCAGTTGGAGTTCAGGAACTCACGCAAGGTCAGCCCGCCGTTCAGCACCTCGTGGAAGAAAGCCCGTGGCTCGCGCACCATGCTCTTCTCCAAGTGCGCGTCGTAATCGGGGTAAATCTTTTTGTCGGGCGGGAAGCGGCCGACGTTGCGCAGCTTCAGCCACTGCGAGGCGAAGGACTCGCTGAAGCGCACGGCCCGCGGATCTGCCAGCATCCGGGCGACCTGCCGGGAAAGTTCCGCCTTGTCGCGCAGCTTCCCCTGCTCCGCCAGCGCGAACAACTCGTCATCGGGCATCGTGCTCCAGAGCAGGTAGGAGAGGCGGGAGGCGATTTCCCAGTCGTTCAGCTCGTTCCGGTTCGCGGACTCGTCGCCCTCGGCGATGAAGACGAAGCTCTTGGAACAAAGGATGGCGAGCATGCTGGCCTTCACTGCATCGCGGAATTTCTCGCCCGCCGCGCGCTCGGCCTTGGCGATGCCGACGAACTCGTCCAACTCCTCCGCCGTGACGGGACGACGAAACGCGCGCCGCGCCAGCCGGCCCAAGCCCTCGCGGAGTTGGTCCAGGTTGCCGTCCTCGCGCGGCACATACTCCTCGCGCCGGCGCTGTTCCTCGTCGGTGATGATCGGCCCGCGCCACGAGACCGAGTCCATGATCAGAAAGGGATAGCGCGGGCGGCCCTGCTCATCGGTCAGCTTCATCTGCCACGGGCTGCGGCCTTCCTTCGTGCTGACGAAGGGCCGGTCCCCGTGGCGACCGGACGGCGGCGTGTTCGACGGCCCGGGCACATCGTTGATCACATGGATGCTGGGTCGGCCCTTGGGCAAGTGCGCGCGGAACGTCACCGTGATGGGCTTGTCCTCTGCCGCGAGCACGTCCTGCTGGTGCAGCACGCGGTCGAGACGCGTCTCATACACGAAGAGCCGCGGCGCACGGTCCTTCTCCGGCTTCAACCCGCTCAACGTGTAGCTGATCTCGTAGATGCCGGCCTCGGGCAGCGACTCGGAAGCGGAGTAGCGGAAGATGTCCCCCGGCCACATCTCGAAGCGCACCTTGTCCAGCAAGCCCAGCTCCCGCAACCGCTCGCGGTGGCTTTCCTTGATCTGCGACTCGCGCACCGCCGGCATCGAATACTGCAAGGGTAGCGGCTTCTTCTCGGGATACGCCTCCGCGAGAATCACCTCCGCCGCGCTCAGATATTTCTCCACGTTCGACGGCGACAACGTCATCACGGAGCCGATGCGCTCGAAGCCATGCCATTCCGCGTCCTCCAGAAAACCGCCCGGGTCGGTGGCATCGAACTGCACGCCGATGAGGTCGCGCACGGTGTTCACATACTCCTCACGGGTCAGGCGATTGTAAGAGACGCGGCCCCGGGCGGCCATGCGGGCGAACTCGCCCTCCTTGAGCCGGGCGGCCAGCCACTCAACGATCTTGGCGCTGTCCGCCGCGCTAGGCCGGACCTTCTCCTTCTTGGGCGGCATCTCCCCGGAGCTGATGCGCTCCATCACCTCGATCCACTGCGGCGTGTTCTCGAAGCCGACCTTCGTGGACAACGTGTCGAGGCGGAACTCACCCTTGGGCTGCTTCGCGCTGTGGCAATGGCTGCAATGCTTGGCGAGGTAGGGAGCAACTGCCTTGCTGAAATCCGTTCCAGCGACAGGCGCAGCCGCCCAACTCGGCAGCGTTGAACTGAGCCAGAGCACTCCGCTCAAGCAGCGAAACGCTTGCCGGATAATGTCCCGTGCCGGCGAGGAGAATTTCCAAGTCACTGATGGCAGACGCGATGCCACTCGGCGGGCTTCACAGGGAGTCGGTAGCAAGCCATGACTTGGCGAGCTTCTGCGGGTGAACGAACGACGGAACGGCCCCGACTTCAACCCGCTGTTGCCACTGGGTCAGCCGGCCTTGAAGCCGAACAGCTTCGCCGCGTTCGCGCCCATCACCTTCGCGCGTGCCTCGGGCGTAAGGAAATCCAGCAGCGCGGCGGTGCGCTCGCGTTCGGCCCGGTAAGTTTCAGCCGTCGCCTTTTCATCGAAGCCGCCGCCGTAGATGAGCCGGTCGGCCCCGAAGGCATCGGCGAGCCGACGGACCACGCGCGGCAAGTCCGCCGCTTCCTTCGCGTCGCGGGCCGGGAAGGAAGAGAGCTTCATCACCACGTTCGGAAAATCCGCCCAGCGCAGCACGCGGTCGTTGTCCTCCGCCGCGCCCTGAAACGGCCGACCCAAGTGGTCCACGATGACGCGGGTCTGCTTGAACTCGCGGATGAGCGGCTCGAAGCCAGCGGCGTAGCGCGGCTCAAAGTGGAGTTGCACTGCCAGCCCACTGTCACTGGCAAGTTTCCAAAGCTGGCGCAACTCGGGCTTGCCGAAGGGCGGCAGGCGGTCGGCCTGAAATGCGTGGATGCGCGCGGTCACGACGGGCAGGCGCTTGGCGAGCTCCGGCAGTTTCTCCATCGAGCCGGGCCGGTCACAGAAGAGGAGCAGCGTGCCCTTGAGCCGGCCTTTGCCGACGGCGAGGCAGTGTTCCAGATAGCGGTGATCGTCCTGATACGGCTCGGGATGCACCACGATGGCGAAGTCCACGCCCGCGCCATCCATGAGCTTCAGCAGAAACTCCGGCGAGGTGGGCTGCTCCGGCTGGTAAGTGCCGCGCGCGTGGTAGGGGAAGCGCGCGTCCGCCTTGCCGGCGAAGCAGTGCGTGTGCGTGTCCACGATCGGCGTGCGCGGCACGGCGGCGTGCGACGTGAGGGCGGCGGTGGCCGAGGCGGCGGAGTAAAGAAACGTCCGACGGTTCATGGCAACGTGAGTTTGTGTCCGTTGCGCTCCGCATTCCCGGCGCGGTCGCGGGCGGTGGCAGTGATCTCCTTCGCGGCGGTCAAGGTCAGCTCCCAGTCCGCTACGCCCGCGTGCTGCGTCAGGATTTTCGCGCGCTGGCCGTTCACCGTCACGTCCGCGACCTCGCCATTGTCGTGCGTCACGCCGCGCACGAGCAGCTTGCCGTCGGCCTGCTTGCGGGCGGAGGTGATGACCGTCGCGGGCGGGAGGTCGTCCACGGGCGTGAGCAGTTGCGGGAACGAGACCGGCGCAGACTTCGCGGCGCGCACGTCCTTGCCGGTGAACTTGTCCACGCTCCCGAACTCCACGCTCCCAGCCGCCGGGAACTTCGTGCTGACCACCTTCGTCACCTCGCCCGCCGCCGGGTAGCCGTGGAAGAAGTAAGTCACCGCGTGCTCCAGCTTGTCGTTGCGCGGGCCGCCGCCGAGGTCCACGACCTTGCCCGCACGCGACTCGCTGCCGGGCCAGCTCACGTTGCGGAAGTGGCCCGCCGTGCCGGCCTTCGGCGACGTGCAGGCCATCTGAATGAGCGGGTCGCGGCCCGAGCGGCAGTTGATGAGCTGCACGTTCTCGTAGGTGAAGTCGCCATGCTGAATGCTCTCGTCGTCGTGGCCGCGGTTGATTGGCTCCGAACCAACTTGCGTGAAGCTGATGTTGCGATAGACGTGCGCGTCGTAGTCCGGGTGATAGATGCCATAGACACCGTTGCTCACCGTGAGGCCGTCGAGGAGGAAGTGCGACAGGTTCGGGCGCATCACGTAGTGCGTCTCCCACGCACGCAGGTTCCGCGCGATGAACGGATGCTCGCGGTCGCCGCCCACCGAGCCGTTCACGTCGTCGCCGAAGTTGAAGCTGTAAAGCCCCTCGCTGTGCGACTCGTTGTCCTCGAAGCGGAGGAAGGGAATCTTGCGCACGTCCACGCGGGCGCGCTCGCCGTTGGGCTGGAGCGTGTTCAGCTCCGGGTTGAAGTTGCTGCGCTTGGCGATCTCGAAGTGGTAGCCGTATTGGTCGTTCTCGCACGCGACGTTTCGGGTGAAGGAGTTCCGCCCGTTCGCCCACCAGAAGCCCGCGCCGTCGTTGCCATCGAAGGGCAAGACCTGTTTTGGCAACCGCTTCCCGTGATACGCCTGCACGGCGAGATTGCGGTCGAGCAGGTTGTATTGCTCCGTCGCGTCTTCGAGGAAGAAGCCGTGGCCCACCGACTGGTAGCCCACGCAATCGCGCACCACGAGGAAGTCCGTGCCGTGGATGGTGAGCCAGCGATTGTGCGAATCCCAGATGCTCGCGCCGAGCACGCCGCTGCCGCGCATGGAGTCGCGCACGAGATGGAAGTGAATGGCGTATTTGCCCAGCACGTTCTCTTTGCCGAGGTGTCGAAACTCCGCGTAGCTGATGCCCCCGGTGCTGTCGCGGTGGAACATCGTGTGCCCGCGCACGCCATCGGGCTGGGCGGACTCGATGGTGACGTTGCGGGACAAGTTCGCGACCTCGCTGCGGTAATCGCCCTGGCCCAAGTGCGCGTAGTCCAACGCGCGGTCGAGCGTGACCAGGTCGCCGGCCAACGCGGTGATGCGGCGCTCCTCGGTCTGCACCTTGCGCGGGCTTTTGGCGGATTGGCGGAAGGTGTTGCCACTGCCGTAGCTCTCCTTCGAGACGGTGACGATGACGGTGTCGCCCACGCGCCAACCGGTGACCGGCGCGGAGAGTTTCACGGTGGCATCCCCGGCCTTCACCGACGCGCCGAGCTTCAGCCACGTGCGATTCATCGGTGCGCCGTGCGTCTCCCAGCGACCGCCGCAGTTGAGGATGGCGGGCAAGGTCTCCTTGTTCATTCCCTCGAAGTGGACGAGGCGGATGAGCGTGGCGATGCCAGCGGGAATGGGCCGCTCCGCCGAACCAATCTCTAGCACCGGTAACACCCCCGCCTGCGCCCCGCTCGGCGCGTCCGCGTGGCAATCGAAGCCGTCCTCCGTCGTCGTCTCGCCCGGCTCAATCTTGATGAGGCCGACCTCTAGGCGCGTGGACTTCGCGCGGCTGAACGTCAGCGTGCCCGCGACGTGAATCATGCGGATGGCGTCCGTCGAGGCCACGTCATACACGACTGTGTGTCCCGCGCGGACCTGCACGCGGTCGCCAGCCTTGGGCGCGCGGCCGTTGGCCCATGTCCCGGGCGCGGACCACGCGCCGCTCTTAGCCGAGCGGGCGTCGAAGGTGACAGGCGCGTTTTGAGCGGAGAGTGGGGGCGAAGCCAACGCGAGCGCGACCAGCAGCAACAGGGTTTTCATCGCAATACCGGACTGGCCGGACGGAGAGGCGATTCAAACGCAGCCGGGAAAGTGCAGCTGACGGAGCGCGGACGCCCACGTCAGCGCTCTAAGCACTACGGCGCGCGGAGACGGTAGAACTTGCGCGGCGGCGAGGTGTCGTTCGTGACGTAGTGGAACACCACCGCCTGGTTCGTCACCCGCACGACGGACTCGGCGACGACCGTCCACACGTTGAGGGTCGAGATGAGATTCGGGTTGAACTCGAGAGTGAAGTTCGCCGCGCTCACCGGCCAGTGCAGCACAAACAGTGGCGATCCGGGGACGTAGTCGAAGGAGAGCACACGTTCCGCGTCCGTCACGACGGCGAAGTAGAGCGAGCTGAAGTTGTCGGTTGGATTGAAGTCCGTCTCGATGAGCGTGAGGTTGACGCGGTTCTCCGCCAGCCCGTTGACCGCCGCCGTGGCAATGATAGTCACGGTCACGGCCTGCCCGTTGGTCACCGCGCCGATGGGGCAAGTCACCACCCCGCTGGCAAACGTGCAAATTCCTTGGCTGCTCGTCGCGGAGACGAACGTGTAGCCGTTAGGCAGCGTGTCCGTGAGCGTGACCCCGGTGGCGATGGACGACCGGCTGTTCGTCACGGTGATGGTGAGGGTCACGTTGGAGCCGAAGGCGACGAGGAACGGCGAGTTGGTTTGAAACGCGCTCAGGTCTGGTTTGGTGGTGACGATGTAATTAATCGGCCCGGCTCCCGTGCCGTCCGGCGTGACGACGGTGAGCGGGCCAGTGCTCGCGCCGACGGGCACGACGGCGACGAGCTGTGTGGATGTAACCGAGGAGACGCTGGCGGCGACGCCGTTGAAGCGCACCGCTGTCGCGTTCGTGAAGCTCTGGCCGCGCACCGTCACCGTCGTCCCCACGGGGCCGAGCAGCGGCGTGAAGGAATCCACGCGCGGCGTGACGGTGAAGTTGCCCGCGCTGGCGATGACGCCGCCCGGCGTGGTCACGGTGAGGAGGCCGGAGATGGCGTTGGTGGGCACCAGCACGGTCATTTGCGTGGCGGTCAGACTCGTGATGGGCGCGCTGACCGTCGTTGAGTTCACCGCTGCGAAGGTGACGGAGGTGACGCCGGTGAAGTTCGTGCCGGTCAGTGTCACGGTCGTGCCGACCACGCCCGTCGCCGGAGTGAACGTCGTCAAACGCGGCGGCAGATAAAACGGCACGCTGCTCGTCACCGAGCCGCCCGGCGTGGTGACGGAGATCGGCCCGGTGGTCGCGGCGGCGGGAACGGTCGCAGTGATTTGCGTGTCCGCCGCTAGGCTGAAGCTGGCGGCGATGCCGTTGAAGCTCACGTTGGTTGCGCCAAGGAAGTTCGCGCCCTCGAGTGTCACGTTCGCGCTGGGCAGTCCGTTCGTCGGGGTGAAACTGGTGATGACCGGCGCGAGCGCGAAGAC
>Ga0208960_1000421_pt1 | contig 23866 bp, 25 predicted proteins | sample GreLakmeON33MSRF_FD_187703 | JGI IMG/M metagenome (GOLD analysis project Ga0208960, IMG submission 187703) | Freshwater lentic microbial communities from great Laurentian Lakes, MI, USA - Great Lakes metaG ON33MSRF (SPAdes) | ecosystem: Environmental > Aquatic > Freshwater > Lake | place: Great...
TCAGTGACACTTTTAAAAATAATAAAGACATTGGAAGCTGATAAAAAAAGAGGATTGCTATCAGCGCATGCAATCAATGTGATAAACAAAATGTTTGTCAAACATCCAGTAGAGTACAATAAAAGAGCAATTCGTGACCCATTGGCGCTGGTATTTGTAATTACAGAGCTTGCAATGGACGCTGAAAGAAATTTGTCACAGCCATACGAATTTGATATTACAATCCCACTCCAACTGGCACCATTTATGCAAAAATACCACATGGATTATGATAATGCACTTTTAGAAATCATTGAAGAATTTAATAAAATGCCAAAATTCAGATTGACGGTATTAATTAATGAAAGACATAAAGAAATTGTAACAAAATTTTTACAATTTGGAATTGGTAAACTATCACTTGAAGATAAATTAAGTAGAGCCAAAAATCTTTTAGAAAAAATTACGCATGAAAAAAATGATTCTATATCACTTGAGCACTATAATGTGCTAAAATTATGTTTTACAGACAAGGAATTAGCTCCACATTTAGCAAAAATTGCAAAAGAGATCAGTAAAACAGATAGACGATTTGCAAATACAATATTGGATGAAGTTTCAAAATTATAAAATATTTATAAAAATGGCAAATGCAACAATTGACATGTGGAAATAAAATTGGACTTTTCTACAATTATTTTCCAAATACTAAAATCAATTAAAAATTTAAAAGAGTGAAATCAAGTTCCACTTTTATTATCTAAATCAAAGAGTTCTCGTCGTAATCTACTGCGTTGTTTAACTAGTTCTTGAATTTCTAATTTCATTGAATTTGAATCCCAATTTACACTTAGGAGATTTTCTACACAATCCAACATATCCTGTTCAATTGCCATTAATTCATCAAAGATTTCAGGTTCTTGTTTTCCAGACAACACTAGACCAATTTTTCTATTCAATTAAGGGTTTAGAAACGTATCTAATTTTTTGTCTCTTGCTCTAATTCTTTTATTTTTAATTCAAGTTTTTTTATAATATTTCTTAATTCAATATTTTCATCTCGTAAAGCATCTTTTTCTTTACCTAGTATTTCATTTAAATCCACAAAGATCTAAAAATTGTATCAACTTAAGGATTTACGATTTCTTAATTTTCTTTCGAATCGTATGAATGACAACTGTAGGTCCTACAAAATACATTCCCACATTAAGTGAAATCAAAGAGATTCCATATCCAAGTACAGATATTTCGGAATCCATATTCACGTAATTCAAAATAGATAGAGATGCAATAAGTGGAGTCAGTGTTATTTTTACTGCTTCCCTGAATACAGGATTTTCTCTTTCCCAATCAGCTATTGTTGGACTAAATGAATAATAGAATTGATTAAAACTATTCATGAAAGATGTTCCAGATTCAGTTTGTAATAGTGAATTATCACGTAACTCTCGTAATTGCTGTACTTGTGTAGATAATTCACTACCATATGTTGCAGTAGCAATTAGACATCCACTTTTTGGTGTTGGTAATAATACTTTAGATACAGTGGATTCTTCAGGTTTAGTAGATTCTGCAAAGACACGGGTTCCAATTATTTCTATTGTATTTTTTCCAGCACCTGTAAAATTAAATGTGATAAATGAGATACTATCATTTGTATTTACTTTGGGAAAAATCTCCGTACCATTAATAAAAAAAGTAAAATCACCACTCAAAAGATTTTGTGGTAGATACATTTCCCCCAAATTATTTTCAAGACCACTATTTACAAATAAAGTTAATTTCTTTTCTTGTTCACTAAATTTAAAATCAGCAATGTCATAGTTTGCCACAGTTTCAACTTCAATTGTGTCCTCGCCAACTTTAATATCTAATCTACTTACAAGACCTGTCCTATCTGATAAAATACCAAATGCAGGTGTAATTACTAGAATTAAAAGAAATGAAATAAATAATTTTGTTTTCAATTTATGCCGTTATGTGAGGCAATCTTTGACGTAATTCTTTGTCTTGCACAATTCTTGGGTGCATTGGATCTGCCAAGATAATTTCAAACCAGTAATGCATTCCATCTTTGTAAACAAAGTAAGAACCCAATAGAGTCATGTTTGGATATCTTTCCAATACTCTTCTTTCTGAAACTGTTCGCATATCATCATCTGCTTTAATTCTTGTAACACCAAGATGTTTTGGTCGTCTACCAGCTACTGGTCTCTTTTTTCGCATACCACCAGTTCCAACTCTCATTCGAACTACAATAATTCCCTGTTTTGCTTTGTAACCCAATCTGTGAGCTCTTTGCAAACGACTTGGTCTATCAATCCTGATTATGGCATTTTCTTTACGCCATTGAACTACTCGTTCTCTGATTTCTGGACCATTTTCTTTTAACAGTCTGATCCAAGTCTTGTCCTCGATTGTAGGCATGTAATTTTTTAATAAAATCCCCTTTAATAACTGTAAAACAGTTGTTTTATGCCGGCACAAGACCAATGAAGATTTAAAGTAGAACCTAAACTCTTTTCCTAAATCCTTTAGTTAATACAAAATTTAGAAAGTTCGTTTGGTATCGGAGGTTTAAACACCTCCATATTTCAGGTCTCAGAGATTACACAGAACCATTTTAGGATAGTCTTAAGTATTATTCTGCAGTAGTAATCACTATGAGCTTTGAGAAACTCTTACAAACAATAATGGAATCGGATCCAAACATTAGACATAGCGTAATTACCGATGTTGAAGGTGAGATTATCGCCGTGAATCATCATCCTGGACTAACAAATTACTTATCTGAAGAAGAAACTAAAGCTTTTCTTAAAAAAGCAGCTAGTTCATGGAAAGCAAGAAAACAACTCAGTCCAAAAATAGGAAAGGGATTGTATGCAGTTGTAGCATTTGAAAAGATTACTAGAATCACTTTTCCATTAGGAGATAACAACCTTATCTTTGTAAGTATGGGTTCTGATACTACTCGAATGGACCTTCGTGAAGGAGGGCAAAAACAAATCATTACACACATTTTGAATATTTTATCAGGGGATCCAACAAAGAATTATGTCAATCAATGAGAATCTAAACTCTTTTTGCTTTTCTAAACTAACTGTGGCGCTCAAATTATGGCTCATAAGCCATTAACTAGTCAATATACAGCACTTTCTAAATGTAAATCATAAATCGACATCGCTTTATTAGATAGATTTTGTAATAGACAAATCCTGCCAACATTTCCAATCAAATCTGCACATACAAAAAAGTAAGATCATATAGAAATTATTATGTTTGTTACAGACTAGAAAAATATCTAAATTTGAAATTAAAACAAATTAATACGTTTCAGAAAGTATATGAAATTAGTTTAAAGAACTTTACAGATTGGCATATTGCCTGTGGGAGTTCCACGTGCTTCACCTATGCAACCATCAAAAACGGCACCAGATAAATTGGCGCCAGTCATATGCATGCCTCTGATATCTGCACCCTTTAGATTTGCACCGCTAAGATTTGCGTTAGTCAAATCGGCGCTAATTAGTATTGCACCAGTTAGATTTGCATTTGTAAGATCTGTACCAACTAGGATTACACCAGTTAGATTTACTCCAGTTAGATTTGCACCTGATAAATTAGCGCCAGTTAGAATTGCACCTGTAAAGTCCACACGTGAAAGGTCTGCACCTACAAGTATTGCATTTGTGAGATTTGTATTTTCAAATCGAATATTATCAAAGTTCACACTTGAAAGATTTGCACCTGTAAGATCTGCATTATAGAAATTTGCACCAGAGATATTGGCACCTACAAGATCTGCATTATGCATGCTTGCACCAGTTAGGTCCGCATCAGTCAAGTCAGCACCTGTAAATGTTGCATCTGTAAAGTCAGCACCAGAAAGAATTGCACCACTAAGATTGACGTTATTGAAACTTGTACCAGTTAGATTTGTACCACTAAGATTTAATTCTACAAAAATTGCACCATCAAGATTTGTATTTGTAAAGACTGTATCTTTTAAATTTGCATAACTTAGATTTGCACCACTAAGATTGGCATCAGTAAAGTCCACAGCAGTAAGAACGGCTTCAATCAAATTTGCACCACTAAGATTTGCACCAGTAAGATCAGAATTACTGAAATTTTTTCCACGCAAGTCCATTCCACTTAAATCACAACCAGATAGTATTGCAGATTCAGTAATTGTAGAGCATCTAATTTTTTCTTCAGCTGCTTTTTGTTCTGCAAGAGCCTTAGCCTCAGCCTCAGCCTCAGCCTCAGCTAGTAATTTTTCCTCTAATGCTTTAGCATCAGCAATTCTCTTTGCCTCCATTGATAAATAAATGGCAAGTACGGAAATAACCAAAATAACTGCAACTATTGCAATAATTGAAACAAGAATGATTTTCTTCAATGTAATCTATTTTTTTTTAAATTCAAGTTTAATATACGTTTAGAACCGACCTCCCTTGAATGTGTTTTACCACATTCAAGAAAGAGTCTCCACAGAAAACTCGATAATTAATCTCTCATGAAACTATTAAAAAGGATTTCTGAGCACAGATAAGAGATTTTATTATAGAATACAAAAAATGCAATTATGAAAAGATCCCTAATTATCCTATCATTATTTTTAGGATTTCTATTATTGCCAAATACCTATGCTCTTCAAAGTGTAGAAATTGCTACTGAAAAACCAATCTTTACTTATTGTGAAAAATTATCCTATACAATCAAGGTTTCAGAAATTACAGGTCAACCAGCAACTATGCACATTATAGACCAAACAGGCAAATCAAGTAATGCAATTTCCATTCCAATAATTAATCAAGAAAAATCATTTAAATCACCATATCCTTTTGAATCAGAAATTTTTCCACTGGGAAAATATTCAATAAATATTGAATATAATGGAACCAAAAACACAACACAGTTTGAACTAGTTGATTTGGGAAACATTTGCATTCCACTAGTTATGAAAAAAATAGCATATAGCTGGATTGATAACCAGTTATCTGACGGATTTTTCCTAGATTCAATAAATAAATTTGTAGGTAAAAAAGCCATTCTCATAGAAAAACAAATCAATAAAGAAAACATAATGAGCGTACAAATTCCAAGTTGGTTGAAAAATACAACTATTTGGTTGCTGGAAGATAAAATCTCAGATACAGAGTATGCTCACGCGATACAATATTTACTAGATAAAGAAATTATTTTAATTTAAAATTACTTTTTACTTGCTTTAGAAATCACACCAAGTACAACTCCAACTATACCTGCAATTACAAATCCGATAATTAATGAAGTGACTAGTTGTATACCCAATCCTTTGACTGGTGCTTTAGTTGCAACTGTAGGATCTGCAACACACTGTCCATCAACTAGTGTAGTTCCCTCTCCACACATCTCACTTAATACACAGACATTGTCCTTGAGAATTGTACCATCACCACATACAGCACTTGTTTTTTGCATCATTTCAATTGGTGGTAATTCTGTATCTTCCATTTCAATTGGTGGTAATTCTGTATCTTCCATTGCAATTGGTGGTAATTCTGTATCTTCCATTGCAATTGGTGGTAATTCTGTATCTTCCATGGCAATTGGTGCTTCAGTCATTGGAGTTTCTATAGTTACCAGTCCAAATTGACTGCCAATAATTTCAACCAAATCAGAATCAGCAGGTAATGTAATATCTAAAATTCTATTTTCAGCAGATGTTACTTCTGTAAATGTTCCAGTCTCACCATCAATTGTAACAATAAATGGAATATCTGTATTTGTAGATGGGTCACGTGAATCAAAGAATGCTCGCTCTAGTGTGACTTGTAAAGTTCCAGGTACTTCAGGTACTAGCACATTAAAATTTAAAGAAACAAAATCAGAATCAGCAACTATTGAAGATACTGTGACACCTGTACCGATATAATTTACATCAAATGAAACTCCATCTACATTAACTGGTGATGTTTCTGCATAAACTACACCTGTAGATAATACAATTAATCCAATTGAAAATACAACCATTAAAGAGATATTCTGAATTTTCAGCACAAGTAATCTAAACACAACCCGTCTTAAAAAGAATGAACCAAGATTTAATCACGTTAAAGTCAAAGCTTTTTTAGTTATTTTCAAAAAATATTCTAAATTACGCCACGTAATATCTGAATTATTTTTTCGCCAATAATGTTTGCAGCCAAAGATTGTGCCTCTTTTGTCTGAGCACCAATATGTGGTGTGAGAATTACATTATCTAATTCTGCCAATTTATTTCCTATTGCAGGCTCTTTTTCAAAAACGTCCAATGCTGCACCACCCAAATTACCACTTGAGATTGCCTCATAAAGTGCCTCCTCATCAATTACTCCGCCCCTTGAGGTATTGATTATTTTTGCAGTCTTTTTCATTGTAGATATTTTTTGAGCATTAATCAAATGATACGTAGAATCAAGCAGAGGAACATGAATTGAGACATAATCTGAGCTTTGTAACAAAGTATCTAAATCAGCTTTCATCAATCCAACTTCTTTTGCAAACTCTTCATCAATTGGAACTACATCATAACCAATGATATTCATATTTAGCCCTCGTGCAAGTCGTGCCAATCTTTTTCCAATGTTACCCAATCCAATTATTCCCAAATATTTTCCACGCAATTCAGTTCCCTTTAATTCATTTTTGAGCCACTGTCCATTTCGAATTGCTCTATCACCTCTAGTTGTTTGTCTTGCCAAAGATAACATGAATCCCAAAACTAGTTCGGCTACTGCATTCATTGCCCCTTCTGCTGCATTAATTACACGGATGTTTTTTGATTTAGCTGCACTTTGATCAACGTTATCAAGTCCAACTCCAACACGTGCAATAATTTTACAGTTATCAGCTTTTTCAATCATTTCTTTTGTTATTGTTGTTCTACTTCGAACAATCACAATATGAAATGTAGAAATTTTTTCCAAAATTTGTTCAGGTGTTATTTTTGGCTCGTACGTAACTTTGAGACCGTTATCTTGTAAAATTTTATTTAAAACTGCATCCACTTCATCACAAATTAAAACTGAATCATCAAATCCCATGTAACAAAGAAAAAACATACAGCATATAATTCATTAAAAATAAAAAATAGAAAAAGATGGAATATTACCTATGGTATTGGAGGTAATGTTGGTACAATATCCCATAAGGGTAATGCACCGTTTGCTATTTTATCGGCTACAGCTTCATCACTATAGAGACCATGTACATTAATTGCAGGATGTGCGATACTGTTTTTTCCTAATGGAGGAACAGCGTCACTTGGGTTTCCAAAGACGTAAGCATATGATGCTACTGGTGCTGGAATAATTCCTGCACTGACAAGTCTTGGGTTCAATCCAAATGGATCCCCTGCTACATATACTGATGCAGCACCTGAAAATAGTGCGGCATAGTCGTGATTAACTTGTGCATAAACACCTGGTTCTTCAAATACCAAATCGACAATCATACCTTGTGAGCCACCTAACGACCATGTTTCAGTTGCACCAGATTGTACTCTGTTGCCTTGTGTAACTCTATCCAAAATTTCTCCAACAATGTGCAAAAATACTGGTTCGTTACCTTGGTTCTCAATAAAGAGTCTCACATGTTGATTATTTTCAACAAACAATGCTTGTGATTGATATTGTTTTAGATCTAGTCCATTCCATGGTTGTGCAATAAAGATGTTCTTGTTTGCATCGCCTTTGATGATTGCGTTGTGAACACCGTTTGGTACATAACCAAATTGCATTCCGTTTACAACTGTGGCAGTGTTTTGATGTGAAAACATTGCTTCTGCATCATAATTGCCTTCAGGTGTAAGGTACAATTGATTGTACTGGAAAGTGAATTCTAATGCGTCTGCATCGTAGAACTGTCTTTCTAAAGATACTTTGCCATTACTGACACTAGTTCCTTCAACTGCCAATTTCTTGTATCCATTTATTGGGTCAACGATAGTCATTCCATACATTCCTGATAGAACGTGCTGATCCATACCCGCTAAGTGAACACCAGAACAATGGTATTTGAAAGTACCAGCAGCTTCTGCAATGTAACAATAGGTTTTTGTCTCACCTGGATTGATTGAATCGAAATTTCCAGCAGACATTTGTGATGAATGCATATCATTACCGTGACCGGTAACTTCACCTTCTGGAATACTTAGTGTCATTTTGACAACATCGCCTTGTGTAACTCTTAATGTTGGTCCTGGGACTTGTCCATTAAAGGTCATTGCGCTGTATGTTTTTCCTCCCATTATTGGAAGTGTGATACTTTGTCCAATTAGGTTAAACTCGACGATATTTCGTCCAGTTTGCTCTAATGCACCACAATCAGTTTCTGCAAATGCACTTGGCATTACAAAACTCAAACCACCCATTTGATGAATTTTTTCAATTGCATCGACGTTCATTTTTGAAACGTCAAATGATTGACTATTCATTTGGGTTTGTGTGTATGTGCTTCCGAATAGCGCGCCTGCGATCACAGCTACGGCTGTAACTGTGAAGAGCATACTAATTCGCTTATTCATGTGGAAACGTGAATTTTGAGAGTATATAATTATTAGGAGTTAGACAATAATTTAAAAAAAACTAGAAAAACAATGAATAGTAGGGGGGTCAAAACAGTGTTAGATTTGAAATTTAGAACAGACAAAGATTCTCTAGGTTTAGTAAAAATACCAGATAATGCATACTATGGCGCATTTACTGGAAGAGCCATAAAACAATACCACGTAACTGGAAATAAAGCCCATATTAATTTGATAAAATCATTTGTCATGATTAAAAGATCTGCGGCAGTTGCAAACATGAAAACAAAAGCAATAGATGCAAAACGTGGAAACGCCATAATTGTAGCATGTGATAAAATTTTGTCTGGAAATTATGTAGACCAATTTGTAATAGATATGATAAACTCTGGTGCAGGAACTGCATTTAACATGAATGTCAATGAAGTAATTTCAAATGTTGCACTAGAAATATTACATAAAAAGAAAGGTCAGTATGAACACTTACATCCAAATGATCATGTAAACATGTCACAGTCAAGTAATGACACATATCCAACTGCAATGCATGTAGCGATTTTATTAAATCTTAAAGATACAATTACTGCAATAGAGACATTAGAAAAATCATTAACTAAAAAAGCTAAAGAATTCTTTACATTTAAAAAAATTGGACGGACTCATTTAATGGACGCATTACCAGTTACACTTGGAAGCGAGTTTACAGCATATGCTACCGCAATTACTAGAGCCAAGACTGCAATAATTTGGGCAGAAAAAGAATTACAAAATGTAGCTTTGGGCGGTACTGCTGTAGGAACTGGCGCAAACACTCCAAAAGGATTTAGAAAAATTGCAATCGAGGAACTAGCAAAGATTTCAAAATTAGCATTATTACCTGAAAAAGATATGCAGTATGCATTGCAAAGTAAATTTGCAGTTGCAAATATTTCAAGTGCACTACGTAACTTGGCAGTAGAGATTAGCAAAATTGCAAACGACATAAGATTAATGGCATCAGGTCCAATTGCAGGATTATCTGAATTAGGAATACCAGCAGTTCATGCCGGCTCTTCAATCATGCCAGGTAAAGTAAATCCATCTTTAGCTGAATGTATGAACATGATTTGTTTTAACATAATTGGAAACGACACCACCGTATCTTTTGCAGCACAGAGTGGTCAGTTTGAATTAAATGTCATGTTACCAGTTATGCTAAAATCAATTTTAGAATCTACAGATATGCTGAAAAATTTTGTACCAATATTTTCTGCAAATTTAATTGATGGACTAACTGCAAACAAGACAAAGTTACAAGAGAACATAGAAAATAGTCCAGTAATTGTAACGCTGCTAACACCAAAAATAGGATATCAGAAATCTGCAGAGTTGTTCAAAGAGTCCCTAAAAACAGGAAAAACAATTAGAGAACTAGTTACATCAAAAAAATTATTGACCAACAAAGAAATTGATGCATTGTTTGGATAAGCTATGGCAAAAATTTTTGTAGAAGCATACGGGTGTTCTGCAAGTTTTGCAGATTCAGAAATGATTTCAGGATTAATTGTCAATGGAGGACATACACTTGCAGAGGATTCCTCACAAGCTGATTTGAATATACTTGTGACATGTTCTGTAAAAGATTCAACTGCAAATAAAATGATTCATAGAATCAAATCGCTAAAAGCAAAACCACTAATTGTTGCAGGCTGTCTTCCAAAAGCTGAAAAAAGCACAGTTGAAAAAATATCACAGCATGCAAGTATGTTGGGTCCAAACTCTTTAGGCAAGACATTGCAAGTAATTGATTCCACCTTAAGAGGAATCAAACATGTAGAGTTGGAGGATTCAGATATTTCCAAAGTAGGATTACCCAAAGTCAGATTAAATTCAGTTGTGGGGATTGTAGAGATTGCTAGTGGGTGTATGAGTGAATGTACTTTTTGCCAGACAAAATTAGCAAAAGGGGATCTTTCAAGTTATAGAATTGGAGATATTGTAAGGCAAGTTGAAACTGAAATCAGTGAGGGGTGTAAAGAAATTTGGTTAACTTCAACAGATAACGGCTGTTACGGCTTGGACATTGATACAGATTTACCAAGTTTGGTAAAAGCAGTATCAGAGATTCCAGAGGATTTCATGATACGTGTGGGCATGATGAATCCAATGTACATGCCAAAAATTAAAGACAAATTAATTGAATCATACCAAAGTGACAAAGTATACAAATTTCTCCATATTCCATTGCAAAGCGGTAGTGACCAAGTCTTACATGATATGAAAAGAGGTCACACAGTAAACACAGTCAGAGAGATAATAAAAAAAGCAAAACTGAGATTTACAAACTTTACTATATCAACTGATATCATAGTTGGATTTCCAACTGAAACTAGAAGTGATTTTGAAAAAACAGTTGAACTGATTAATGAAATACGTCCAGATATGGTTAATCTTTCAAAGTTTAGTGCAAGACCTGGTACAGAGGCTGCCAAATTAAAGCAATTAGATTCAGCAGAGGTAAAAAACAGAAGCAAAATTATCTTTGAATTAATAAATAAAATATCTCTAGAAAACAATCAAAAATGGATCGGTTGGAAGGGAAAAGTTTTGTTTGATGAGCAGACAGAAGACGGAATCAAAGGTAGAAATTTTGCCTACAAGCCTGTATTTCTTAAAGAAGAAATAAAGATCGGTCAAACATGTGTAGTTGAGATCGTCGATGCAACTACACGTAGCATTCAAGGAAAGATCGCAAGCTAAATTTTTTCGATCGGTGATTTGATTAAAAAAACGTAAGAAGGTTTTTTATCCAAATCAAAGAATAAAATGTACAATGAGTTTTCAAATCAAAGAACCAATCTTAGTTATTGGCTTAGGTGGGGCAGGCTCAAAATTAGCAATTCAAGCCAAAAACGCTCTAAATTCTGATTGCCTACTAATTAGCAATGATTCCAAAGATCTTAATTCAGGAATTGAATCAATCAAAGTATCTACAGATTCAGTCATAAATCCATCTATTCAATTAATTCGTGGCTCTACATACAAAGTCGCAGATCAAATCAAATCAAAAATTTCAAATTATTCTACAATTATACTAATGACAAATTTAGCAGGTAAAACAGGCTCTGCCATATCACCTATAGTATCAGAAATTTGCAAACAAACAGACAAGGGACTAGTATCATTTGCAATCATGCCATTCAAATATGAAAAAGATAGAATTTTCAATTCAGGCATATCCCTAAAAAGAGTAAAAGAGAATTCAGATTGTACAATTGTTTTAGATAATGATTCATTATTGGAAAGCAATCCAAATTTGAACTCAAAAGCATGTTATGAGATTGCAAATAATGCCATTATGCACGTAGTTTCCTCTTTAACTTCATTAGAAATTTCAAATCAAACAAATATTCTAGCTACAAGCACAGACGGACAAAGTATGGAGGAATCATTACGAGATTCACTCAAAATGCTTTATGAAAATACATCACCAAATGCAGTAAAACGTTCAATTTTGTATGTAGTTGGAGCAAACAATATTCCAGTTGGAGTTATCAATTCAATTACAAATTTGACTGGTGGGATATTGGGCGAATCAAGTTCACAAATAGATATGACATCATCTAGTAAATCAAAAATTGTAATACTATCTGCAATTCAAGGAATGACTAAATTTGATAAATACGACCCACTAGGAGTGATTCCACAAGAAAACACACTAGATTGGTCACAATCAGAATGCAGTGTTGATCATAAATTAGATTTATACCAATTAGAATAAAATTAGTTTTTATTTAAAATAAAATTTTCTAGTTCTATTTCTTTGCTGCAGGTTTACTAGGGGATTTCTTTACTGGTGTATCTTTTTTTGGTGTATCTTTTTTTGGTGTATCTTTTTTTGGTGCAACTTCTTTTAATATTGTTTTTTCAGGTGCTATAGATTCAACTGGAGTATCAACTTTAACTTCAGGTGCAGGAATATCGGCTGCAGAATCTTTAACTGGATCTTTCTTTGCATCTTTCTTTGAATTTTTAGAATCTTTCTTTGAATCCTTCTTTGAATTTTTAGAATTTTTCTTTGAATTTTTATCATTTGTGGTATCTACTTTTTCATCAGTATAAGGGGAAACTAGAACATAACCTTGATCAGTTTTACTCATTCTAACTCTAATCTTTCTTGGTGGACTACGAACTCCTCTTGCCCAAATTTGATGTGCAAGATCCTCATCAATCTTTATTTCTTCTGTCTTCATGTGATGACGAGCAAATTCTCTTATCATGTTGATAGCACGTGGTGCACGATGAGTATTTGCAGAAAGTAAAACTTTGCCTAAATTGATTGTATACACTCGCTCTAATTCTTGAGACAACTATCCGACCTCCACATCTGTTGATCTCCAAGCTCTACGTTTTGGATTGGATCTAACTGTTCTTTTTGTTCTTAAAACAATCCAAGCTGGGACAGGTGTTGATTGCAATGTCTTTTTTAATAGACGAATCTTTCTTGGAGAAGATTTGCGAGCTGCCATATTTTTCAGGCACGAAGACCTCTTTTTAAATGAATCTCACAATTTGAGGCAAGATACTATTTGCTTGAGAATTCTAGCTGACGCGCCCCAGATAATTTTATTTTGATATTCAAAAGTGTACATTTCTTTAATTCTATTATGCGTTGGATCCAAATCATCAGAAATTGTTTTTAAAAATGATTCAAGTGGAATGTGAAGAATGTTTTCAACTTCAAAATTTGCTTCCAATGGTCCAATTGTATCCAGTATGCAAATAAAAGGCAAAATGATAAAACCTGAATTCAAAGTTACAACTGGCTCTAACTGTCCAATTACCTGATTTTTTGAAATACTCAATCCTATTTCCTCTCTAGTTTCACGCAATGCAGTTTCCAAAAGATCTAAATCATTTGAATCAAATTTCCCACCTGGAAATGAAATTTCACCTGCATGAAATTTTAGGTGCTGTGGTTTTTTAGTCATTACAATGATTGGTTCCTTGCCATAAATTATTACAAGTATAGAGGAGAGTGTGTTTGTTCCAGATTGTTCTAAAACAGGATTTATTTTACTTGAAAGCAATGATTTTACTAAATTCAAGTCCACAGCATTATAGAAATTATCTATTTTATTGAGTTTGTGTTTAAAGGTTTTAACCAAGTTAAATTTGAGATCATTTATGGCTATTATCTATGAAATAAATCCGCCAAAAATTCCGGAAGAAAACACATCAAGTGATGAATTAAATGCACTAGTATCAAAACAACTACTACGCGTTTCAGAAATCAGTAATTTTTGCGACGGCGTTCATGTAACTGATTCAGTTTTGGGTACCAAACGAGTTTCAGCATTGAGTATGGGAAAATTATTAAAAAAAGAGCACCCGGATTTACAAATTACAATTAGTTTGCGTGTAAGGGACAAGGACATGAATTTAATTAAAAACATAGTTCAAGAATCAATTGAGGCAAAGTTAGATGGAATTCTTGTTCTTCAAGGGGATCCATCTAAAGAAAATCCAATAGATTTAGGCTTGATTCCAAGTAAAGTCGTCAAGGAACTAAATCAGTTAGGTTTTGCTGAAAAAACAAATTTTTTCCTATCATTGCCTAGTGATCCAAACTTTGAAAAAATTCACATGAAAATTACTGCAGCACCAGTAGGATTCATGACCCAAGTAATTCATTCAGTACAGCAAGTACAGCGAATTTCAAATAAATTAAAACCAGAAGGATTTAGAATTATTCCATGTGTTTTACTACCATCTGTAAAAAATGAAAGCTCTGCAAAGTTTTTGGAATTAGACTGGTCAGGATACAAGGAAAATCCTGCAAAATTTATCAAAGAAATTCACAATATTACAGGGGATGTACTAGTTACCTCACCAAATGATTTTGCATTTGCAAAAGAAACTCTGAAAAATATCTAAAGTACGAAATATTCAGATTTTGGATGATGTATCACGATTGCTGCAGTTGATTGTTCTGGAATGATTTGACCTGACTCTGTTAATGTCATTCCAGATTTTTCAGGTTCAAGCAAAGCCCAAACTAAATTGTGTTGCAAAACATCAGGACAGCTTGGAAAACCCCAGCTGTATCGCAATCCACCTTTGCCTTCTAATTTAAATTCGGATTTAATTTTTCGATTAATCCATTCAGCCAAAGCCTCAGCTACTTCTACTGCCAATCCATGCAAATAGTATGCATCAGCATACTTGTCCTCAGCATTCCATTGATCAATTACTTCGGAAACCTTGTTTCCAACTGTAACTGCTTGAAATGCAACAATATCGTCTTGACCAAAATAATCAGTCAAGCAAAGATGACTTGATTTAGACGAACGAGGAAAATCAAATTCAATTGGCTCCCCATTTGGATTATCAACCAAAAGTTTCCCATCTTTATTGTGACATTTGAAAAAACCATATACAATTTCAGGCGCAATTAATTTTTCTCTAATTATTCGAATTTTCCATTCAGATAGTAATGTCTCGTGTTCATCTTCTGATTCAGCACTTACATTTCCACGTAAACCCCAAGATAACTTGAATAGGGATTTTTTATCAATTAATTCCCAAACTTGACTCATGTTGATTTCATTTAATTTCAATCTAATTGGCTGTCCAATTATTTGAGGCGCATGAGGAACTACAGGTATGGTGTCACTTTTTGGAAGTTTGCTAGTATCAATTATAGCTGTAGATTTATCTTTCCAATTTTCAATTTTTTCTTTCCACTGAGATAAAAATTCAGGTTTTTTATCTGAAACTAGTGTCTCCATTGTTTTCAAACCTTCAAACATTGTATTGCAGTAAAATACTCCAGACTCGTAAATTCCTCCCTCTTTTGCAATTCGATTTATGTAATTGGTATTGATTGCAGCACCACCACATAAAATTGGAATATTCATATTATTTTTTCGTGCATATTCTACAAAGTACTGCATTTGTTTTGAGGTAGATACCAAGAGTGCAGATAATCCAAGTGCATCAGGTTTTACTTCCTCAATTTTTTCCAAGAATTTCTGTAAAGGTACTTGTTTTCCTAAATCATATACAGTGTAGCCATTATTTTGAAAAATAGTTTTTACAAGATTTTTTCCAATATCATGAACATCGCCATATACAGTTCCAAGTACAAGTTTGCCTTTAGAGGTACCTTCCTCTTTAATCAGATATTTTTCTAATTCAAGAACTGCAGCTTTCATACATTCAGCAGATTTGAGAACAAAAGGTAGAATTAATTCTCCTGAACCAAATTTATCCCCAACTTCCTTCATTGCTGGAAGTAAATCCTCATTTAGAGTTTGAATTGCGCCTGCATGTGTGATTGTTTGTGGTGCATTTAGAGAAAGAACTCCATTAGTGTCTTGAATAATTTCGTTTTTACCAAGCTTGTCAGCTATGGCACAAACAACATCGTTTTGAATTCCATCTTTTAATCTATTTAAAATTCTAAAGTATGCACGTTTTCCTGGTGCCCATGTTGGATCTATATCCACTTTTTTTACACTCTCGCTTCCCTTTTGACCTATTTTTTCAAAATAAATAATTAATTCAGATAAAGCATTTGCATGTGTATTAAAAATAAGATCTTCTGCTAATTTTTTCTCAGTTACATCTATTTCGCCATAAGGAATTATTTCTTTAGAATTCACAATTGCCGTATCAAGACCACATTTAACTGCATGATACAAAAATACAGAATTAATTATTTTTCGTGCATATGGAACTAGTCCAAAGCTAATATTACTTAATCCCAATGTTGTAAATGAATCTGGAAATTTTGCTTTAACTAGTTTGATACCCTCTAGTGTATTTTTTCCTGCATCTAAAAATTCATCTTCTCCAGTAGCAAGTGTAAATGTAAGAACATCAAAAATAAATTGCTCAATTTTTAATCCATATTTTTTTCCAGTTTCATAAAGCAATTCTGCAGTTTCCACTTTTTCTAAAGGTGTTTTTGCCATACCTTTTGGACCAATACATAGTGCGATTGCAGGTAAACCATATTTTGCCATTATCGGTGCAAGTTTTTCAAATCTACTTCCATCCCCTTCCAAATTAATTGAATTAATTATTGGTCTTCCAGGAATTTGCTCAACTGCAGCTTGTATAACTTCGGGATCTGTTGAATCAATTACAAGTGGAGCATCAATTTCCAAACTTAATTTTTTTACAAGATTTAACATGAATGCAAGTTCGTCTGCTCTTTCTGTTGTTGCAACACAAATATCAATACAATGTGCACCGTCCTCAACTTGAGTTCTTGCTAAATTTATCAATCCCTCAAAATCATCATCTAGTACAAACTGTTTTGCTTTTCTTGAACCCTGTGTGTTTATTCGTTCTCCAATAATTAATGGTGCAGGTATTTGCTTCAAATCAACTGCTTTGAGTGCAGAACTTACTCTAGGTATAGTCAATGTGATATTCGTCTCCTTTGTTTTTCTAAATACCTACCCCTTGATAGAATAAGCTTTTTCGTCAATTAGTTTTCTTAGTACAGCAATATGCTCAGGATTTGTTCCACAGCAACCGCCAATTATTCGAACTTTTTTGTATTGATCAATAAAATCACCTAATACTTGACCCATTTTTTCAGGAGTCATTTTGTATACTGCTTGACCACCCTGATTTTCAGGCATACCGGCATTTGGAACTACTAGTAAATTATGCTCATTTTGTTCATCAAGCCATCTAATACTAGGAGTCATTTCAACTGGACCTGTAGAACAATTCAAACCAAAAACATCAATGCCCATATCAGAAACTGTAGTGTATGCAGCTTGAATATTTGTTCCAAGTAACATTTTGCCATACTGATCCAAAGTTGTATTTGCAATAATTGGAATTTTTTTTCCAGTTTTTTTCATTGCGTTGTGACATGCCTCAATTACAAGTTTTACTTCTAAAATATCTTGACTTGTTTCAATTAAAAGAGCATCAACTCCACCAAGAATCAAACCTTCAGCTTGTAATTCAAATGCATTTCGTATTTGATCAAGAGGTAATTGTCCCAAATCAGGATCATTTGAGCTTGGAAGATAACCTGAAGGTCCCATTGAACCAATCACATACCGAGGCGTATCTGTATACTCTGAGCAAACTTGTACTGCTAGTTCAGATATTTTTTTATTAAAATTTACTGTATCATCACCAAAACCATATTCATCTAATTTAATTTTGTTTGAACCAAAAGAATTTGTTTCAATGCAATCAGAACCTGCATTCAAATAATTTCGATGTATTTGTTTAATCCAGTCAGGGTGAGTCAAAATTAAACCATCATTAAATCCGTCTTGATTATTTGGAAAATCTTCTGGAGATGGATTATGTTTCTGTATCTCAGTTCCCATCGCACCATCAAAAAGCAAAATTCTATTTTGTAATGCAGTTAGAAAAGGTTCTTTTTCTATCAATTTGTATCTAGTATGTCTCAATACAGTTTAACTCTTTTGAGAAAAATCAACCATGCAAACAGGGTAAATGGTATCTATGTTGAAATTAGGACAAGGCAAAATTTACGTATATTTATGCAAAAAATACAAATAAACAATCTAGTTCGGGGTGCTACTTTTTTTCAACATGGTGGAATTTCCATCGCGTATGTATTTTTACCAATAATGGCACTAGCCTTAACAAATTCTGTTTTTGAAATGGGATTAATTGTTGCATCATTTAGTTTTTCTGAGATCATTTCTCAAATTTACTTTGGCAGGCACGCAGATAAAAAAGGAATTAGACTCAAATTCATAAGAATTGGCTTTATTGGCTGTGCTGTAGCTTTTACATTACATTATTTTGCAACTAATTTTGAACTATTACTTTTAGCTAGAGTTTGTGCAGGTGCGGCAAGTGGAATCATGGTTCCATCCATGATTGCTTATGCCTATGAAGCAAATAAAGAAAAAAAACGTGCAATAACTGTAATTTCATTTCATGCGTTAGGATGGTTTGCTGGAACTGCTGCTGCAGGCATTGTCAATGATGTAAAATTAACTTTTCTTATTAGCGGTATTTTTTTTATTATCGGATTTTTGTTTACACTAAAAATGCCAAATAACATACAAGAAAAAGAACTTGAACCTGGAACTACAAAAAATATAATTAAAAAAAATAAATTTCTATTTGCATCTATTCTCTTGCGGCATATTGGAGCTGCCTCTGTATGGACAATTTTACCAATAATGCTTATGGAAAAACTAGGTGCAGAATTATATCAAATCTCAATAGTATATGTTGCAAACACGTTGGCTGCATTTATTGTGATGAATTTAATGGCAAGTAGAATAAAAATTTCAAATATAACAAAATTCAAAATAGGAATTGGCGGCACAACATTTGTTTTTGTTGGATTGGCTTTGATTACTGATTGGTGGATGGCAATGCCATTTATGGCACTTGTCGGTTCCACTTGGGCTCTACTATACATTGGAGGCAGTTTTCACTTGATGGAAAACAATCCACATACAACTTCAACTGGAATTTTTGGTTCTACAATTTCTATTGGCGGTGTTGCTGGACCCATAGTTGGCGGAGCAATTGCATTTGCATTTAATTATGTGTCAGTTATTTATTTTGCAATAATTATGATCACTGTCGCATTTCTAATTTCACTAAAAATAAAATCAGAGAAAAAAATTAACGCAGACCCCATCGAGCCATGACTTTATTTTCAATTTTTTTGAAAATAATTCCATCAATTGCAATTCCAATCATCATAATTACCAACATAATTGCAAAGACCTGAGAAATATCATTTAGTTGCCGTCCAACATTGAGCAAAAATCCCAATCCTAGAAATGAAAATAAGAGTTCAGCCCCTATGACCCCTCTCCATGCAAAAGCCCATCCTTGCTTGAAACCTGAAATCAAATATGGAAATGCAGCAGGAATCAATACAAAGATAGCCAATTGGCTTCCTTTTGCACCCATGTTTCGAGCAGCCTCAATATAATGTGGATTTATGTTTTTGACTCCAGTGTATGTGGCAATTGTAACTGCAAACATGGAACCAATAGCAGTTACAAAAATAATTCCACCGTCTGTCAATCCAAACCAAAGTATTGCAAGTGGCACCCATGCAACAGAGGGAATTGATTGTAATCCTAAAACCAATGAGCCTATAGTTTGATTTACAGTTTCAATTCGTGCCATAAAAATTCCAAGCAGCATGCCGGCAGATATTGCAATAGATAATCCAATGATTAAACGCAACAGACTTGTTCCAATTCCAAAAAATAAAGTTCCATCAGATGCAGTATACACTAAATCTTCAGCTACATCATATGGGGATGGAAATAAATTATTTGGCCAAATATTTGTCATAGAAACAATCTGCCAAATAGATACGATTGCCACATAAAAGATAATTTGTTTTATCAGAGTATTTTTTTTCATATAATTCACTAACTTTTCTTTACCTCAGGTCGTAGTTGAGACAAAATTTCTTGTTGTATTGGAAATAAATCTTGATCTTCAACAAGTCGTGGTCGTTTGTAATCTATATCAACTATTTTTTTGATTGTGGAAGGTCTATTACTAAAGATAGCAACTTTGGTACCAAGTACTGTAGCTTCTGTAACATTGTGAGTTACAAAAATAATTGTCTTTTTTGTTTTTTTCCAAATTAATTGCATTTCAACTAGCAAAAGATCTCGTGTCTGCGGATCTAATGCGGCAAAAGGTTCATCCATTAGTAATACATCCGGATCCATTACAAGTGCTCTAGCTATTGCAACTCGCTGCTTCATTCCAGTTGAAAGTTGATACGTGTATGAATCAGCAAATTTAGTTAATTGCATCATGTCCAAATATCTTTTAGATATTTCGGCACGTTTCACTTTGGAAACTCCCGCCATCTTTAATCCAAATTCTACATTATCTTGAACTTTTAACCACGGAAATAATGCACCCTCTTGAAAAACTAGAATTCGTTCAGGTCCAGTACTTGTAACAGGTTTTCCATCAAAAAGAATTTCCCCCTCATCTGGTGTTTCCAACCCGGCAATAATTCGTAAAAAAGTTGATTTACCACAACCTGAGGGACCAACTAGACAGATAAATTCGCCATCTTCAATCTTTAAATTTACATCATCCAATGCTTTCAGTCGGTGAGAATCATGATTGAAATACTTTACAATATTTTTAGCCTCAAGTTTAGTCATGATTTACTATCTCCTCTAATTGGGAATTTGAATTTATGTCAAAATAAATGCCATCAAGATTATACCCATGTCGTCCAAGATATCCAAGAGAGTAAGCTCTTTTTGCAAATATATCAATTGAATTTGGAATTGGATCTGAGATAATTTCTAAATTAGAAAATGCTTCATCAACTAAATTATCAGGCAATGTTTTTCCGGTTTCTTTTTTGATAAAGTCAATAAAAATCATTTGGGTTTGTTTAGGATTTGAATTTATAAAATTCACTGTTTGCTCATGTGCTTCAAGCCAGTTTTTAATTAATTCAGAATTTTGATTTACGTATTCTGCTCTAGCAATCAAGAGTACTGATGCAAATTTTCCATCAGACCATAATTTTTCTTCATTAAATAATCGCTTGCCACCTAATTGTTGAACCAACAATGTAGCTGTTGGCTCTGGAACCCAAGCACCATCAATTTCACCTTTAGCAAATAATATGTAAATATCTGAATTAGATAGATTCAAGACAGTTACAGAACCACCTTTTTCTGTAGGCTTTAATCCATTTTCCAGTAGATAACTTCTCAATGAAATATCTTGTGTGTTTCCAATTTGAGGAGCTGCAATTCTCTTTCCTTGAAAATCAACAGCAGAGTTAATTTCAGAATTAGATTGAACAATGAAACTTGCACCGCCACTTGCAGCACCAGATAAAATTCGTATATCATGATTATCTGATTTTAAAAATCCATTAATTGCAGGTCCAGGTCCAACATATGCAATATCTATTGAATTTGCAAATAATGCCTCAATCACTTGCGGTCCAGCATCAAACAAAATAGGTTGAATTACTGTATTATTTCCAATTTGGTTTTGAAATATTCCTTGCTCTATACCAACAATTGGAACTGCATGACTTATGTTATGAAAATATGCAACACGAATCTTATTTTCATGCCTATTTTCATTGGAACTTTGTGTGACTAAACCAATAGAGATCAAAGTAATAACAAGAATTCCAGTAATAATCAATGCTCGTGTTTTCATAAAACAGCGTTATATTCGAGCATTAAATAATAATCTAATTTTAGCTCAAGCTAGTTTGATAAAAACTATAATTTGTTTTTAATTTTCAGCGTAACACAAAAGATAAATCCCAAAATACATTCGAAAAGATGTTTTATGACTCAAAGAGGAATTCTTGCATTTTCTGGCGGATTGGACACTTCAGTTGTAGTAAAATATCTTCAAGAAGAATACGACATGGAAGTAATTACTGTAACTGTAGATGTAGGTCAAGGCGATGATCAAAAAGAAATTGAAGCCAAAGCAAAAAAATTGGGAGTAACAAAACATTACAACATTGATGCAAGAAAAGAATTTGTAGAAGACTTTATTTTTCCTTCAATTAAAGCAAATGCATTATATCAAAAAAAATATTGTCTTGCAACAGCATTAGCTAGACCATTAATTGCCCAAAAAGTTTTAGAAATTGCAAAAAAAGAAAATGTAACTGCACTAGCTCATGGTTGTTCAGGTAAAGGAAATGATCAAGTACGATTTGATATTACATTGCGTTCCGGTTCTGATTTACCAATTATTGCACCAATTCGAGACAAAAATTTAGACCGAGATACAGAATTAATATTTGCAAAAAAACATGGAATTGAAATTGATTCAGTAGCTAAGAGATTTAGTATTGATCAAAACTTGTGGGGTCGTGCAATTGAAGGTGGAGTTTTAGAGGATCCATACAATGAACCACCAGAGGACGCATTTATTTGGGTAAAAACAAAAAATTTACCAGACACTCCAACATACATGGAAATTAAATTTGATAAAGGAATACCTGTTGCCGTTGATGGACAAGTTATGGAACCAATAAAATTAATTGAATATGTAAATAAAATAGCTGGAGAGGCAGGAGTTGGAATTGTAGATCACATTGAAGACAGAGTTGTTGGAATAAAATCACGTGAAGTTTATGAAACACCTGGCGCTACATGTCTAATTGAAGCTCATGCAGATTTAGAAAAAATGGTTCACACAAAACATGAAAATAAATTCAAATCAATTATTGATGATGAATGGGCATACCTTGCATATTCAGGATTGTGGCAAGATCCACTAAAACAAGATCTAGATGCATTTATTGAAAAATCACAAAATCCAGTCTCAGGAATTGTAAAGCTAAAACTATACAAATCAAGTCTCCGTGTTGTAGGAAGAAAATCTGAATACTCACTATATAATCACAAGATCGCTACATACAGTTCTGAATCGACATTTGATCAAAGAATGGCAAAAGGATTTGTAGAATTGTGGGGAATTCAATCAACAGAAGCTATTAAATTACAAAAGAAATTGTCAGAAAAAATATGAATTGTCAAGATTGTGATGCAACTCTTAACATCCCAGACGATGCCGCTGTTGGAGAAATTATCTCCTGCCCTGATTGTGGTGCCGACTTTGAGATCGCAAAAAAAGTAGGATCTACTGTTGAGCTTAAACAAGCAGAAAGTGTCGGCGAAGACTGGGGAGAGTAATGCCAAAAATTTGTATTGTTTTTGACCGCCTAAGAACGGAAGAAAAAATGCTTGAAAAAGAAGCATCCGATCTAGGTTATCAAGTAGTAATGCTTGATGCAAAAACTACCAAGATCAATACAGATAGTAAAAGAAATGATTTTGATTTTGGAGACGTTGTCTTAGAAAGATGTGTTAGTTATTTTAGAGGTCTGCATTTTACTGCAGGTCTAGAATTTATGGACGTACCAGTGCTCAATAAATTTCAAGTTGCAAATCAATGTGGAAATAAAATGTTCATGACTATGCTTTTAAAAAAAAACAATGTACCTACACCAAAAACATATTTTTCATTTTCAAGTGAAAGTGCATTAGAGAATATAGAAAATATAGGATATCCCATGGTGATTAAACCAGTAATTGGAAGTTGGGGTAGAGGTGTAATGCAATTAAAAGACAAAGATACAGCTGATGCAGTTTTTGAGATTAGAGATATTACAGATAGTCCACATGATAGAATTTTCTATTTGCAAGAATTGATTCAAAGACCACCAAGGGATATCAGAGTAATTACTATAGGGGATGAGCCAATAGCTGCCATGTATAGAAAATCCACAGGCGGTTTTAAAACAAACATAGCATTAGGTGCAGACCCAGAATTATGTGAAATTAC
>Ga0208960_1000423_pt1 | contig 23778 bp, 17 predicted proteins | sample GreLakmeON33MSRF_FD_187703 | JGI IMG/M metagenome (GOLD analysis project Ga0208960, IMG submission 187703) | Freshwater lentic microbial communities from great Laurentian Lakes, MI, USA - Great Lakes metaG ON33MSRF (SPAdes) | ecosystem: Environmental > Aquatic > Freshwater > Lake | place: Great...
CAGCTAATTACGATCTTGGTTTATTGTATTGGAATAAAGGTGTTCATTTAATGAATAACATTGATTACGAATTAAACCTCGATAGCGTAATGCAAGTCCAAAATTATTCCGTTAGTATTTTTAAAGAATCCCTCCCTTTTGCACAAAAAGCTTATGAAATGGAACCTAAGCGTGAAGAAACATTGATTGTGCTATCTGGAATATTTTATAGTCTCAATGATTTTCCGAAGTCAAAAGCTTTTGACGCAATACTTAAGGACCTTCAGAAGGAGAAATAATAAAATTTAAAATAGAGATTCTGATTTATGGGTTTTCGTTTTACAATTGGTCGTAAAATTCTTGTTGGGTTTGGTGTACTTATCTTCTTAGTACTACTTGCATTTTCGTTAACACTTATTACCATTCGAAAAAGTCGTGAAATTAGTGATAAAATTGCAAATTTATATAACCCATCTGTTTCTGCTTTGCAGGATATGTACGTTCTGGTTTTGCAATCCAATACCTTAATAAATAACTGGATTAATACGCCTGCTTCCAGTAGTGATAAACCCAAATTGAAATTTTTGATAAAATTTGATTATCCTTCACAACGAAGGATAATTGATACACTTTCAAAAGGTTGGTCTCAAGTAGATCGCCAGCTTTGTGATTCTATTTTTAATGATTGTGACAGATTGTGGGTTTTGGATAGGGAAGTGATGGTTAATTTGGATGATGTGGATAGCTACAATGATGCTTCTATTTTCCTTCTTTGTCAGTCAGACGTATTGGATAATGATGGTGTCATTAAGGTTAAGATAAATACGATATTAAATAATTTAAATAATTTAATTGGTGTTCAAAACGAGGCAGCCCATGAAAAACGGAACGAAATGTTGGCGTCTTTCAAGACGTTATCAATGGCGGTAATGTTATTGCTGATTGTGCTACCGCTTGGCGGACTTTTAATTGCATTTCTAACTGCACGAACGATTACCAAACCTATTAAAATTCTTAAGAATATTTTACTTTCAATGGCGCGAGGCGTTCTTCCAGAAGCGCAAAAAATAGAAAGTAATGATGAGGTTGGAGAAATGTCAGTTGCGCTCAATAGCTTGGTTGATTCTATGAAGTTGACAACTGAATTTGCAGGTGAGGTAGGATCAGGGAACTTTGAATCGTACTACCAACTGCTCTCCGAACAAGATACTCTTGGTCAAGCACTCTTAAAAATGAGAGGGGAACTTCGTGAAAATGAGCGAGTGTTGGAAGCTAAAGTTGTTGAACGAACGGAGCAGGTGGTGCGTCAAAAAGAAGAAATTGAATTACAGAATCAAAAGCTTGAAATTGTTTACAAACACATCACCGATAGTATTCGTTACGCTAAACGCTTGCAGGATGCAATTCTTCCTCCATTAAGTTTTGTAAAGCGAATACTTCCTGAATCTTTTATTTTATTTAAACCAAAGGATATTGTATCGGGCGATTTTTATTGGTTGTTTGAAAATAAAAACCGGATTTATCTTGCTGCGGTTGATTGTACAGGTCACGGTGTACCTGGCGCTTTCATGAGTATCGTTGGCAATAACATGTTGAATCAAATTGTAAAAGAAAATCCTGAAATAAATGCAGGGCAATTGCTCGATGAATTAAACATAATGGCCGGGAAAACGATTAACCAGAATGCAGATGAAACGGCTGTTCGTGATGGTATGGATATGACGCTTTGCATTTTGGATACCGATACAAAAATTATGGATATGGCAGGTGCAAATAATTCACTCTATCATTATCGTAATTCAGTTTTGAAAGAATATAAAGCGGATAAAATTCCAATCGGTTTTGTAGAAGGAAATTCGAAGCATTTTACGAACCACCGTATCGCCCTAGAAAAAGGAGATACTATTTATTTATATACAGATGGGTATGCCGATCAGTTTGGCGGCCCTAAAGGAAAAAAATTCATGGTTGAAAAATTCAGAACTTTTCTTAACACCATTCATCCATTGCCTCTTTTGGAACAATATTTAAAATTAGATTCTTCGCTTGAAAGCTGGAAAGGCGATTTAGAACAAGTTGATGATATTCTTGTCATTGGCTTTAGGGTAAACTAATCATTTAGATTCTTGTTTTATTATCACATGTACCATGATTGGTTCGTAGTAATAATAATATATTTTTACAATAGAGTTTATACTGAATTAGATGTTATTAAAATGGTTTTAAAATACCTCCACCCTACGGGGCTTTGAAACAATTTAACTTTTGTTTTGCTACCAAGAAGTGTTAGAAGATTCATTTTGGCGACTCCAATATTGATTAATTTCCATCATCGCTCTGCCTGAAATTGTTTTTTCTCTATCTTGTTGTTTATTCACGATGGTTTTTTACTTTTGTTAGTAAATTCTACTTGTTAGAAAATTCAAAAAATAAATGAAGGGTTCTTCTTGTTTTTTGAAATATTTGTAGAATCAATCTTTAATGATTTTTTTGAAATACTATAATTCCATAGACAAATGAAAAAAGTAATTTTATTGATTGCTATCCTCTTGGTAGATTTTGGTTTTGTTGCTGCACAAGCGCCTCAAGGTATAAATTACCAGGCGGTTGCTCGTGGAACTACAGGATTAGAATTACAGCTTACACCCTTAGTTGTCCGTCTAGGAATTTATTCTGATTTAAATGCTACTATTCAGGTTTATGAAGAATCGCATGCTGTAACTACCAATGCATTTGGTTTGTTTAATGTAGTTATTGGGCAGGGAACACAAATTTCCCCTTCGGCTTTCAATACCATTTCATGGGGCACAGGATCATATTTTTTGAAAGTTGAAATTGATGGTGGTACTGGATTTACCAATATGGGAACTACTCAGTTATTATCAGTCCCTTACGCTTTGTTTGCACAAAATTCTGCCAATGGTCCAACCGGTTTACAAGGACCAACTGGTGCTATTGGTGCAACAGGGCCAGTTTCTACAGTTGCAGGACCAACTGGTCCTGCCGGAATTAACGGATTAAATGGTGCAACAGGTTTAATTGGACCAACAGGTGCGGCTTCTACAGTTGCAGGTCCAACTGGCCCAGCTGGAATAAACGGATTAAATGGTGCTACAGGTGCGACTGGTTTAACTGGCGCAACAGGTATTCAAGGTATAACAGGTGCTACTGGAATAACAGGTCTTCAAGGTTTAATCGGTGCTACGGGCTTGTCTGGCGCTACTGGTATTCAAGGAGTAACAGGTGCGACTGGTGTTACTGGTGTTCAAGGTTTAACTGGCGCTACTGGCTTGACTGGTGTTACTGGTATTCAAGGTGTAACAGGTGCTACTGGAATAACAGGTCTTCAAGGAGTAACAGGAGCAACAGGAGTAACAGGAGTAACAGGAGCAACTGGTACACCTGGATCACTCAGTGCATGGGGTTTAACTGGAACTACAGGTACAGTTGATGGCGTCAATTTTATTGGTACAGCGGATTATGTCCCACTTAACTTTAGAGTGAATAACCAAAAAGCAGGAAGAATAGACATTCCTACATGGAGTACATTTTTTGGTTATCAAGCAGGTAATGTAACTACAGGAAATTATAATACAAGCTTTGGGGATTGGTCTCTAAGGCTAAATAGCACAGGTTCTAACAATACTTCTGTTGGAGTAATGGCGCTAACAAACACTACAGGTAGTAACAATACTGCTGTTGGAAGTAATGCACTTCAAACAAACACTACAGGTAGTAACAATACTGCTATCGGAAATGGCGCAGGGGTTAGTAATCCAAACCTATCCAATGCAACTGCAATTGGTAATAATGCTGTAGTAGGGGCAAGTAACAGTTTAGTTTTGGGAGATAATGCAAATGTTGGTATAGGGACAAGCATACCTACTGCAAAATTAGAAATAGCAGGTCAAATAAAAATTACAGGTGGAAATCCAGGTGCAGGTAAATTATTAGTCTCAGATGCGAATGGTTTGGGCACTTGGGTTTCTTTTGATAAAGTTGCGTTCCACGCAGGAACAAATCCAGGTCCAAACCCCCAAGTTATTTCTGCCAATGTTATAACAACCGTCGCTTTTGGTCAAGGAATTAATTGGTTTAATCATGGACTGGGTTACAATACTTCCAATTATTCTTTTACCCCACCTGTACCAGGTACCTATCAATTAAATGCACATGTTTCATATTTTAACGCTCCGGCTAATACTCCAATTACAATTACAATCAGAGCAGCAGGTGGATTTGCTGCGAGAGAAATTAACACTAGTCCTCCTACTGGTAGTGGTGTTTTGCAATTAAGCACCATTATAAATTCCGCTATTTCACAAGGACCTTATTGGGTTGAGGTTAATATAATTGCCACAAGTGGGATGTCGATTGCTCCATACGACAGTCATTTTTCCGGGTGCTTGCTCTATAAAAATTAAGGTATCAATTATGTTAAATTATTATCTTAAACATATTTTTTTCTTGGTGGCAGTAACAGCAATGGTTGTTTCATGCCCTGTTGCCGCTCAGGTAACTGTAGGGTCAATTACTCCTGTGCTTGTTGGTTCTACCGGTAATTTTTCAATTGCTGGTGGAATGATGATTTCCGCTTCAACGGGAGAACCAATGGTCAGCACATTTTCAAATGGTAATTTTCTTCTTACACAGGGCTTTCAGCAGCCTTCTGGTAATAGCACACTTACTTTAAATGCCAGTATAATTTATACTAATGCTAGTTGTGCTGGATCGAATGATGGCTTTGCAAATGTGACTCCAATGGGTGGTGTTGGCCCATATACATTTGTTTGGTCAAGTAATCTGAATGATTCAATTACAAATAATACAATTGATAGTTTATCTCCTGGAACCTATAATGTAACTGTAATTGACGCGGGAGGATTAACAATAAATCAAACTTTTTCGATTTTGGATGGAACAGGAATTTGCGGCCTTAAAGCTTATTCAGGATTGACACCCAATAATGATGGTCATAACGATCTTTGGATTATTGATTTTATTGATTTATACCAGCCCAATACAGTTTTAATTTATAATCGTTGGGGAAGTTTAGTTTGGAAAGGGAATAATTATAACAATAGAGATGTAGTTTGGAATGGTAACGATCAAAATGGGAAAGCGCTTACTGACGGGACCTATTTTTATGTTATAGAAGTAACGGGTGGTCATATGGAAAGTTGGGTTGAACTTTCACATTAATAATTTTTTGTAATGAAAATGAAAATAGTTGTATTGTTTATTCTTTCTGTTTTTGCCACATTAAAAGTGACAGATTTATTTGCACAGCAAGATCCACAATTTTCTCAATACATGTTTAACCCACTTTATGTTAATCCTGCTTATGCGGGAAGTCGTGGTGTTGTTAATGGGGCACTTGCATATAGAAAGCAATGGATTGGTTTTGAAGGAGCACCTTCAACAATGGCTTTTGCTGTAAATATGCCATCTAAAAAAGGAAAAGTAGGAATCGGTTTTGAAGTATTTAATGATAAAATTGGTCCGAAAACTACAACTGGTGCAATGGTAGATTATGCTTACCGCATTCCACTTGGAAAGGGGAAATTAGCTTTTGGATTAGGCGCAGGCCTCATGTCATTCAATGTGAATTGGGACGAGGTTACTTATAAAGATGGCGCTGACAGTTACAACCAACTTGGTATTGTTAAAATTACTAAGCCGGATTTTAAATTTGGCATTTATTATAATTCTAAGAAATTTTATACGGGCATATCATTTACGCATTTGAATCAGGAAGTTTATTCGGTAACGCAAGATTCTTTAATGTTCACTGCAATAATGAGTAGGCATTCTTACATAACAGTAGGAAGGGCATTTCAAATAGCAGATAATGTTGTTTTCAGTCCTTCTATCATGTTTCGTAATTCAGGAAATAATTTAGGCAATAATGTTGATTTAAATTTAAATTTTAAATTGAGGGATGTGCTTTGGGTTGGATTGACAATACGATCCAATAAATGCCTTGTTGCGTTGGTACAATACAGTATTACCAATCACCTTAAGCTGGGTTATTCATTTGATATGAGTGGAACTCGTCTTGCTACTTATAACTCTGGCACGCATGAAATAGTACTTGCCTTTGACTTGAATATTTTTCAATCCAAAGTTCTTTCACCTCGTTTCTTCTAATGGCTTGTTATCAGCAATGGTTAATATAAAAAAATACTTTTTTCTAGTATTAATACTTTTAATATGTTGCCCTGTTTCTGCTCAGCTGCAGCGAGGGGATAAGTATTTTAATGAAGGCGAGTTTGCAAAAGCCATTCCTGCCTATGAGAGAATCCTAAAAAATAAAAGTGATTCTGCCGTAATGGAAAATCTTGCTAATTGTTATCGCATTACAAAAAATTATAAGAAAGCAGAGGAATGGTATTCAAAAACAATTGCAGCTAATCCCAATTGTAAATCAATCGTTTATTTTAATTACGGAATTGCATTGAGAAATAATGGCAAAATAGATGAGGCGAAAAATCAATTGCAAAATTACATTTCTAAAAACACAAATTCTCAAACCGCAGAACTTCAAGTTCGTAGTATTGATTATGTAATAAATTCGCAGAGCCAAGTTCCATTGTATGCTGTATGGAATAGTCCTTCATTGAATACACCTAGCGCGGATCTTTCACCTCTTTATTTTCAAAATGGATTATTATTTATTTCTGATAGGGGTGAAAAAGATCTCCTTAATGATGAAAATTCAGCTGTTTCAGGACGTGCATTTTTTTCTATTTATTACGCAAAAACATCCTTCGAAAAAGAGGATTCTATTTTCTACAGTAAAGCATCTAAATTTTCTTCTGTCATAAATAAAGAATTTCATACTGGTCCAATTTCGGCTACAGCAAACGGGAAATTTATTGCGTTTAATCAGGTAGAATTAAAAAAAATGTTGAAGTCGAAAAAATTTGTTAATCGTTCAAAAATTTATTTCAGTAATTACATTGACCGCCATTGGTCCACACCATCAGCATTTCAGTATAATAGTAATGCTTATTCTTGCGCACATCCGGCATTATCTAATGATGGAAATTTGTTGTTTTTTGCATCAGATAGGATAGGGGACGGTAGTATGGGTGGTATGGATATTTGGGTGTGTAAGCGAGAGGGTGACGCTTGGTCTAAACCAGAAAATTTAGGACCCGAAGTAAATACTACTGCCGATGAAGTTTTTCCCTACTTGCGAAACGATGGAATACTTTTTTATTCTTCTGATGGACTAGTAGGAATGGGGGGGCTAGATATTTTTTCTACCCTAAAAGATACCGATGGGAAATGGAGAAATGTTGTGAATCAAGGTGCGCCTTTAAATGGAGTTACGGATGATTTTGGAATAACTTTTAATGCAGAAGGAAGTCGAGGTTATTTTACATCTAACAGAGTAGGAGGAAAGGGTGATGATGATGTTTATTGTTTTAAGGTTATTAGCAAATTTATTCGATTTAAAGGCAAGATTTTAACCAGTACAAAAGCTGAGGAAATTTTAGCAAATACAAAAATAGAGTTATTGTCAAAGGAAGGTAGATTGTTAAGCAAAACTACTACAGATGGTAAAGGGGATTTTATTTTTGAAAATCTTTTAGTGGGTCAAAATTACCTGATTCGCTTGGATGAAAAAGATTCCAATATTTCGTGTCGCAAGAAATATTACATGATGGATGAAAAAGATAAATTAGTGCGCGTAACGGTATTGAATGAAGTTGGTGGTCGATATACTTTTATGAATATACCTATTGACTCACTACAGCCCCCTCAATTATTGTCAGATGATGATTACATCACAGTGGCTGGTAATCTTATTTCTGATTTTTCACCACCACAACCAATTGCCAATACTAAAGTAGAATTGAGAGACGCAGATGGAAATGTTGTACAAACTACTACAACCAACGCATTTGGAGCATTTATATTTACGCATATTCCTCCTGATAAATCCTACATCGTAGCCATAAGCGAGGGAATAGAACCTCGGCTTATGGCTACATCTAAAATTTTAATAACTGATAAGAGCGGAAAAGAATTGATGTCTTCCAAACCTAATGCAAAAGGTCGCTATGAATTCAAAATTATTAAAGAGGATAAATCTATTATTACTGCAATGACAGTGAAAGATATGGATTTGCGACTTGACATGAAAGGTACTTTGGTTGGTGCTGACAAATTAGCAACAGCACTTGCTAATACAATAATTAATATTTTAGATGAGAATGGTAACGTAATGCAAACTGTTAAAACTGACGATAAAGGGCAATTTATTTTTATAAATCTTCCTGCTGATCAATCGTTTCTTGTTTCAGTAGAAGGTATTACTGATCCGGGATTATTAGCTTTAGGTAAAATATTTCTCAAGGATGCTACAGGTAAAACTGTAAAAACGTTGCTTCTTGATGATTCGTATCACTTTGTATTCCGTATTCTTCCAACGGAAAGAAACACAATTGGGCAGATTTATGTTGATGATCCTTGGCTTCAGGTACTAGCAATGAAGTCCAAAGTGAAAACTGATAGTTTGATTATTATCGAAAATATTTATTACGATTACGCAGCATGGAATATTTTACCAGGTGCTGAAAATACTTTGCAGAAAGTTGCGAAAGTAATGCAATTAGATACTACCATTCAAATAGAAATCTCAGCGCATACAGATGCCCGCGCCAATGCAGATTATAACTTGAAATTATCTCAGAAAAGGGCACAGGCTGCACTCGATTATTTGGCTCAACGAGGAATAAATCCTAAACGTCTTACAGCAATTGGTTATGGAGAAACGCGTTTGTTGAATAAGTGTTTCGAGAACGTTGAATGTGATGAAGCGGAACACGCAAAAAATAGACGAACGGAATTTAAGATTAGCAGGAATAAGTAATGCGTGTAATTTAATACACCTTAATTTTATAGATGAAAACAACGCGCTTTTTATTGATTTGTTTTTTTTTAATTGTCGTAACTTCTTTTCGAAGTGCTGTCACTTCTTACAGTTGTCAAATTGGACTATTAAAATATAATGGTGGTGGCGATTGGTATGCCAATCTTGAAACCTCTATTCCTAATTTGATTGCATTTTGCAACGAAAATCTACACACCACTATTAATCCTGAGCAAGCTATTGTAGAAGTTGGAAGTGCTGCTATTTTCAATTATCCTTTTGTTCACCTAACGGGGCATGGAAATATTGTATTGACAAATATGGAGGTGCAAAATTTGAGAAGTTACATGCTTAGTGGTGGTTTTGTGCACATTTCAGATAATTATGGTTTGGATAAATTTATTCGACCTCAAATGAAAAAAGTTTTTCCGGAGTTAGATTTTGTCGAAATTCCGTTTAGTCATCCTATCTACCATCAGTTTTATGAATTCCCATCTGGCCTTCCAAAAGTACATGAGCACGATGGAAAGGCGCCACAGGGTTTGGGTTTATTTTGGCAAGGGACATTAGTATGTTTTTATGATTTTGAATGTGATTTAGGCGATGGTTGGGAAAGTTCAGAGGTTCACCACGACTCCGAAGAAGCTAGAATGAAAGCATTAAAAATGGGCGCCAATTTAGTCCAATATGCATTGTTGGGTGGCGCCTCAAAAAAATAAAAAAAAATTATTGTGGTGTTGTGATTTTGTAAATTGTAAAAACCAATTTTCAGATTAAGCCAATACTAATAAATTGCATTGCATTTCTTTATTAATAGTTCAATTCCATTTTGGAAATTTTACTATTAATAGTCAGCTGGGCAGAGGTAAATGTAATCGTTAGAGGGATTGAAGGCTGGCTCATGCTCTAATAAGGCTTCTGCAAGTTGACGTAAAGCATAATTTCTTACTGGCCGTCCCTCATTTAGAACTTCTAGCCGCGTAATGTATTGAAATGGAATTCCTGTCCAAACTTGAGCAAGAGGTTCTGAAATATCGGTGAACTTAAACTGAACCCATTTGTCTAATTCTGCATTTGGAAATCCATGGCTACCATTGAGCATACGTGCTGCATTAACAGGTACAATTCGGTATCCGGTTGTCATTTCCAAAACATTTAGTGCCATAAATATTTTTTTGTTTTTATTATAATCAAAAATAGATACCAATACCATAAATAAATGCTGCAGATTTCGAAGTTCTCTACATTTACCTGTTAGTAGTGTTTTGAAAAACTGATTTATTATGTTGATAAGTAGATTATTTCTTATCAAAAATGTCCTGAAGCACCTGCTATTGCTTGTTTTTTAATTCTAAAAAACGTTTTTGCATTTTGTTAATATCGACAACGTTTATTTTTTTTTAAACGATTTTAGTTTTCAACAAAAATAGCAAACGCAAAAAAGGCATTCAGAATTTGAACGCCTTTGAAAAAAGAAGTGAAATTAATTTATTTATAACCGAGCATCATTACGAGGCATTCTGATGGAGGTAATGAATCAGTAACCATTGGAATAGTATAGTCAATAAAGAATTTAAATTTAACACCTACTGGTTCGTAGGTTTGTATTTTTTGACCTGGCTTTACAGTAGTGCTGAAAATTTCTTTGCGTTTTTTCGACTCTTTATCTTTATCGAAAACACTAATTTTTACATTTCTGGTTATACCTTCCGTATTCCAAACTACTTTGTAATTTTCACCAAGGAAAATTGGGATTTCTAATTCTTTAACTTGTTCCTTTTTCTTGTAATACAACCGCGTCACTTTGCCGGAATCGTATTTAAATGGATCCAATGCAGCTTTAGCATTTTCCTTCATGGTTTTTACATCACAAACGTCAATGGCTTGGATAAATGCACATGTCAGAGATATAAAAATTATTGCAATTGGTAGAAGAAGTAGTGTTGAATGTTTCATAGACAGTTTTTTTCGGTTATCCGTTCGTGATTTTTTTACGTAGTATTTCAATTGTTGTAATTACTGATTCAATTTCAGCTTTTGTAGGTGAGATGTCTTTAAAATCAAGTTCAGGATTATCCTTTAATTTTTTCAATGAAGGCATTGAGTTTATAGCATCTTGAATTATTTGCATATCAGCTATAAGTCCTGTGATACTTTCATTTTTAGACTCATTTATTTTTAATTCTTCAATGATGTTAGTTGAAACGGCCATTTGCTCCAATAATGCCTGTACTATTTTTTCATTTCCCCCTTTGCGATAAACCTGACCACCCAAGTACATTGATTCAACCCATGCACCAGCAAAAATGACTCCATATAATTCGTTTTGTTGATTTGCGTCTAGCTGCATATCCGTTTCATATTGGATTTCACCAATGATTGTTGCCAATGAATCTTCATTATTTACATTTTTATTAAACCGATCGAACAAGTTGGATTTTTCAAATACCTTTCCAAGATTGATTCTGCCGCCAATTGTACGTATTGTTTTTAGTAATTGCTGTCCTTCGTTTGTTTGTTTGTTTAAAACGCAGTAAGCCATATCTGAGCTATAAACCCCCATATTCTCTGCACATGCAAAAGAGGTGGAATAACTAGCTTCTTTTTCGTTTCCATTAGTTAATCCTGGAATATATTTCAACCCCGATCTTTTAAACATTGCAGCAATGCGAAATGGGGAAGGTAATGTTGAGCTAGATTCAGAAGTTTCTATTACCTCTTTAACAGTGTCTCCATTAGTAGAGTCCGTATTACTATTTTGGGATGTATCATTACTGCATGAAAATGCCAAAAACAGGGGTAAAAGAGCAACAATATATTTTTTCATAGTTCAAGGGTTTTATTCAATATTTGCATCAAATGTAAAGATTTTCCCCAATATTTTTAGCAGAAGTTTCTTTTAATTATTCCCTCAATTAGACAATAAATTAGTTATTTTTGTGGTCCTAAAAAAACAAAAAAATAATTATGAAAAAGGGGATTTTAATAATCACAACTATTGCTTTATTTTTTGCTAACGCATCTGCTCAATTAATACCAGGGCCTATCCAAAATACGGACAATGTTAGTCCTGTCTTGTTGACTATTGGAGATACAAAAGTTCAGCTTTCTGATTTTCTTTATGTTTATAAGAAAAATAATAAGGATCAAGCAAATGACCAAGCAGCTCTTGATAATTATATTGACTTGTTTACAACCTTTAAGATGAAAGTAAAGGAGGCTCAAGATTTGTCATTAGATACCTCCGCAGCATTTAAAAATGAACTTGCAGGGTACCGTAAACAAGTAGCACAGCCGTATTTGACAGATAAAAAAGTAAACGATAGCTTATTGATGGAAGCTTATACGCGCATGGGCGAGGATTTAAGTGCAAGTCATGTTCTTATTCGATGTGAAGAGGGTGCATTTCCTTCCGATACAGTAATTGCTTGGGCAAAGGCAATAATTGTGAATGGATTGATTTCAGGAAAGACCAATGCAAAAATGATTAATGATTATGAAATCAAGTTGAAAGCGAAATATAAAATTACAAAGGCATCCGCTGCTAGTGATACATTAAAAGTTTATAATCTCGTTAATCCACTTCGTATGTTGGAAAAAAAGTTTCGAGGTAAACCAGCTCCATTTGATGAAATTGCATTCGTTGCATCAGAAGATGAATCGGCAAAACAAAACAGAGGTAACTTAGGCTACTTTACTGCTTTTTCCATGGTTTATTCTTTCGAAACAGCTGTTTACAATACTCCTGTTGGAAAAGTAGTTGGTCCAATTCGTACAAAGTTTGGATACCACATCATCAAGGTAACTGATCGTCGTGCTGCACAAGGTGATGTTCTGGTAGCTCATATCATGATTAAAGCACCTGATGGAATGGCAGCTCCTGATTCTATTATTGCACTTGCAAAAATTGATGAGATTTATAAAAAAATTAAGAACGGAGAGGATTTTGTAAACTTGGCTAAACAATTTTCTGATGATAAACCATCGGCTTCCAACGGAGGTCAACTTCCTTGGTTTGGACTTTATAAAATGCCCCCCGCTTTTGAAAAAGCAGCTTTTGATTTAAAAAATAATGCTGACTTTTCTGTGCCAGTGAAAACTGCTTGGGGGTGGCACATTATCAAGCGTATTGATAGGCGTTCAATTGCTACTTTCGAATCTATGAAAAGTGATTTGAAAACGCGTGTAGGAAGAGATAATCGGGCTATGCAAGGTCGCACCTCTTTGATTTCAAAGGTTAAGGTAGAAAATAAATTTTCTGAAATCACTTCTACTAAACTTGATTTTGTTCCTTTTTTAGATTCAACTTTTTGGCAAGGTCGTTGGTCTTCAGAAAAAGCTAAGAGCTTAAAAAAAGTAATGTTTACACTTGGAAAAACGGCATATACACAAAATGATTTTGCTGTATATCTTGAATCTCATCAGACCAAACGAACAAAAGTGGACAACAAAGTTTTGATTGACGAAGCGTATAAGAATTTTGTTGATGATGCATGCGTGGCATACGAAGACCAGCTGCTAGATTCGAAATATCCTGATTTTAAAAATTTGATGCAAGAATATCGCGATGGAATTTTATTATTTGATTTGATGGACAAAAAAGTTTGGTCTAAAGCTGTAAAAGACACCGTTGGACTTCGCGCTTATTACGAGGCAAATAAAACTAAATACATGTGGAAGGAAAGAGCTGACGCAACTATTTACTCCTGTCAGGATGCAAAGACTTCCAAAAAATTGCGTAAACTTTTAAAGTCAGGCAAAGATGAAAAAACTATTCTTGCAACTTTGAATAAAGAATCTCAGTTAGTAGTTACTGCAGATCATAAAATTTGGCTTAAGGGCGACAATGAAATGATTGATGCTAATTGGCTGGTTGGTGTTTCTGCTGATCAACAGAAGGACAAAAGAATTTTATTTGTTTCTACAGCAAAGATTATTTTACCTAGCTGTAAGACTTTGCAAGAAGCCCGAGGTACGATTACTTCTGATTACCAAAGTCAATTAGAAAAAGATTGGGTGGATAGTTTGAAGAAAAAATATCCCGTTGTTAAGAATCTTGATGTGGTCAAACTCATAAAGTAGGCTTAACTTATTTTGTTACGCATATAAGATTATTAAAGAATGATGAGTATGATTTGTAAAAGGCAACTTTCTCATTCCGTTTGCGTCTTAGTTGTGGGAACAATAATGCTATTGTTAGTTAATTCCTGTACTTCTTCCGATGACCAAAGTCAATTGCATACAGGAAAAGTATTGGCTCGGGTATTTGATTTCAAATTATATGATTCGGATCTAAGAGACGTAATTCCAGATGGAATAACTTCGGAGGATAGTGCAAGACGCATAAAACTTTTTATTAATTCTTGGGTGAAAGAAAAATTGCTTGTCCATAAGGCAGAGGCCAATTTGGGAAAAAATCCAAAAAATATGGAGAAGCAATTGGCTGACTATAAAAATTCATTAATTATTTATGCCTATGAAAAGGAATTGGTTCGACAACGTTTGGATACAATTGTTTCCGATGCAATGATTCAAGAATATTATAATGTACATCCAAAAGATTTTGAGTTGAAAGACAATATTTTAAAGGTTGTATATGTTAAGGTTAATAAAAAAGTTCCAAATCTTACTAAGTTGCGCACATTAATTAAATCTGATAAACCAAAAGATAAAACAGAACTCGAAGTTTATTGTAAACAATTTGGTCAAAATTATTTTCTTGATGATAACGTATGGTTATTATTTGAAGATTTATTGAAAGAAGTGCCGATTGAAACCTACAACAAAGAACTTTTTTTACAAAACAATCGTTTTATAGAATTGGCAGACTCAGCAAGTTTTTATTTTGTGAATATTAAGGGTTTTATGACTCGTAATAGTCATTCTCCGCTTTCATTTGAAAGAGAAAATATACGAAGCATTATAATTAATAAACGCAAGCGGGAGATGGTTGATCAAATGCACAAGGATTTGTATCAAGATGCTATTGAAAATAAGGATATCGAAATTTACAGCAATTAAATAATTATGTTGAATTTTAAAAGAGTAATTCTTTTCGTTGGTTTTTTCTGTTCTACATTAATTGTTTCTGGACAACAAGCAGGCACAATCATCGACAGAATAATTGGTGTTGTAGGTAACCAGATTGTAAAGGAATCTGACATGCAAGATGCATTTCAATCCTATAAGAGTGAGAACATTCTGTTTACAGATAGTCTGCGTGGTTTAATTTATGACCAGCTCATGTTTAAGAAATTATTGGTTAGCCAAGCCATTCATGACAGTTTAGATGTAACAGAGGCTGAGGTTGTTGGCGAAACCGATCGTCGTATGCGTTACTTCCAAACGCAATTTAAATCGGAAAAAGAGTTTGAATTATTTTATGGAAAATCGATTGATGCTTTCAAATTTGAACTTCATGATCAAGTGAAAGAACTTTTATTAGCACAGAAGATGCAAGGATCCATTACGTCCACCATAACTGTTTCTCCTGCTGATGTACAGGTTTATTTCAAAGCACAAATTGTAGATAGTTTGCCTTTTATTAATGCCGCTGTTGAATTAGGTCAAATTTTAATCGTACCTAATATAAATCCAGAATCGAGAGAATACACCCGTCAAAGTCTCGAAGATATTAGGCAACGAGTATTAAAGGGAAGCCTAGGCTTTTGCGATGCTGCTCGGTTGTATACAGAGGACCCAAGTTCAAAAGAAAGTTGTGGAACCTATGAAAATGTGCGTCGCGGAACTTTTGTACCTGAATTCGATGCAGTTTGTTTTTCACTGAAGGAAAACGAATTTTCTAAAGTTTTTAAAACTGATTATGGTTTTCATTTTGTTCAATTGTTGGCTCGTAAAGGCGAAGAGGTAACCATTCGTCATATTCTCCGTTCTATCCCAACTTCACCTGATGATCTTAAATTATGTAAAGAGAAATTAGATTCAATACTTCTTCTTATTCGTAATGACTCCATCACTTTTTGTAAGGCGGCGGCTAAATTTTCAATGGATGATGATACAAAATTTAATTGCGGCTTATTTATGAATCCTGAAACAGGGATTTCTAGAATTGATGTAGATTTGCTTGGACAATTAGATCCTGATCCTCAATTTCCTTTACTTGTAAATCAAATGAAGGTTGGTGCTTTGTCATTAGCACAGCCGACTTTAACTCGTGATGGCAAGCAAGGTTATCGAATTTTATATGTCCAATCGCGAACGGAACCGCATCGTGCAAATATGAAAGATGATTATCAATTAATTCAAGGTTCTGCACTTCAAGAAATGCAGGCAAAGGCCGTTGATACTTGGATTAGAAAGCGATTAGCAATCACTTATGTTCGTGTGTCAGATGATTTTAAAAATTATAAATTTCAATATCCTTGGTTGCAGTATATCAAGTGAGGTATTTTTGCTAAACATAAAAAAATAAATTATGAATTTTAATTCCGATGTTGAAGCTGTAGATTTTTTCAGGGCTAAACATACCCAACTTCGTAAAGAAATTGGAAAAGTAATTATAGGGCAGGATAGTGTTGTACATGAAGTGCTCATTTCAATTTTTAGTAATGGTCATTGTTTGCTTGTTGGTGTTCCAGGATTAGCTAAAACACTTCTTGTCAATACAATTGCACAAACGCTTGGATTGAATTACAATCGTATTCAGTTTACGCCCGATTTAATGCCATCAGATATCATTGGCACTGAAATTTTAGACGAGAATCGTCAATTTAAATTTATCAAAGGACCATTATTTTCTAATATTATTTTGGCCGATGAAATAAATCGTACACCCCCAAAAACACAATCAGCACTTTTAGAGGCAATGCAGGAGCGTTCCGTGACTGCGGCAGGAAAACGGTATGAATTAACTAAACCATTTTTTGTTTTGGCCACTCAGAATCCGATTGAACAGGAAGGAACTTATGCGCTTCCTGAGGCACAGCTCGATCGATTTATGTTTAATGTTTGGTTAGATTATCCTTCGTACAAGGAAGAATTATTGGTGGTAAAGAACACAACTTCCGATCATACGGTAAAGGTCGAAAAAGTGCTTGTGGCAGAAGAAATTATTGCATTGCAAGAATTGGTGCGACGTGTACCAATTGCAGATAATGTTTTGGAGTATGCTGTACAACTGGCTACAAAAACTCGACCAAATACACCAAATGCTACTGCCGAAGTTAATCGTTTACTCACATGGGGAGCAGGCCCACGTGCATCACAGTATTTGGTATTGGGTGCTAAATGCCATGCTGTAGTTTCAGGAAAATATTCGCCCGATATTGAGGATGTTCGAGCTGTAGCAGCTCCAGTTTTGAGGCATCGCATAGTTCGCAATTATAAAGCTGAGTCTGAAGGTGTCAGTGTGGAAGCTATTATCAAAGGCTTATTGTAAGTGCAAAAGGAATAGACACTAATTAAATGTCATTTTGCTATATGCTCCCAAGCATATGTTTTTGTTGCATGATCAAAGTGCAAACTGCTTGCTCCAGCTTTGTAAGTAACGTTAATTATATTGTAATCTAATTTGTAACGATGTGCCAGCCATATAATTCCTATTGGTGGTGTTTTTTCAGCTGTACAAATAATAGTTAATTCTTCTTTAGAACGCGATGCAATCGTTGGGACTTTGTTCACAATTTTAGTGCTAATAGTTTGCCGTCCATCGATTGAGTAGTACTGTGCAAATTCTGGTCCGTACCATATATTTCCGTCTGCATCTTCAGCTGGGAAAGCGATGATACTAATGGTCATATCAATTTTTATTTTGGAAAATATTTTCCAAGAGGAAGTATTATTATTCATTTTTTGTATTGAAATATTTGCATTGAAAAGGGCTCTGCCCAACGCAGCAACTTGAATGGTGTCAAACTTTTTCTTTATTGCAGTGACAATTCCTTTGTAGTCTACATGGTAGTAATTGGCTTGTTTAAACCCTGAAGAATCCACAGTTCCAACAATAACTTTCCATCCCCGTTTATCTGCATAACAAATATGGTCTTTGTATGTTGTAATACTCTCGTATTGACTTACACGTAGGTAGGCACTGTCGTATTGTAAAAAGTAAAAGGATTCATTTTCATTTTCCTGAAATTTTTTTAATTCAAAGCCTGCCGGAAGCCCAAATTGGGCCACACTAAGAATGGGTGCGCAAAATAAAAAAAGAAATAGAAAAATAATAATGTAATGTTGTTTCATGGTTGTTGTGCTGCACATTTTAATCAAATAATATGCCAGTATGTGCATTTACCCAAAGTTATAAATAATGAATGAGCTTACAAGAAAGCCCAGTAAATTTACCGGGCTTCATTAAATAAAAAAATAAAAATTTATCCTTTTAGATAAAGTATGTTTTTGGTTTTAGTTACCGGCATGCTTTAAACACATTTCTTTTTCTTCTGGAGAACATTTAAGCGAGTCGCAATATTTTGCACACTCTTCCTTGCTCATCTTCATGCATTTGTTCATGTCACATTTTGCACCAATGAATTTTCCATCTGCCCCAAACATACTCATGCAATATGCTTTTTGAGCTGCATCACAGCCACTCTCGTCACACATCTTTGCACACTCGGCTTTAGTCATAGTAGCGCATTTTTCCATTTTGCATTCGCTTGGCATTTTTTCAGTATGGCAACAGGACGCATCCATTTGTGTAGAACACTTTGATTTCATAGAATCACATCCAGCACCTGCTGCATCATTCATGGCGATGTATGGAGCAATTACCAATGAAACGATAGACATTAATTTTATCAAGATGTTCATTGATGGGCCTGAAGTATCTTTAAATGGATCACCGACAGTGTCACCAGTTACCGATGCTTTATGAGGTTCTGATTTTTTATAGAACATTTCTCCATTGATCATTACACCTTTTTCAAATGACTTTTTTGCATTATCCCAAGCACCACCAGCATTGGATTGAAAAATTCCCATTAATACACCTGATACGGTAACGCCTGCTAATAATCCACCCAACACTTCTGGTCCGAATGTAAATCCAACAATAACAGGTGTAATTAAAGCAATTGCTCCAGGCATTATCATTTCACGTATTGACGCTTTGGTTGAAATAGCAACACATTTTTCATATTCCGGTTTTGCCTTATATTCCATAATACCTGGAATTTCACGGAACTGGCGGCGAACTTCTTGCACCATATCCATTGCCGCTTTGCCAACTGCCTGAATACACAAGGCAGAAAAAATAAATGGAATCATTGCACCTACAAATAATCCTGCTAAAACGGGTGCTTTATAAATATCAATAGCGTTAATATTTGCAATGCCAACAAAAGCGGCAAACAAAGCCAAAGAAGTTAATGCAGCTGATGCTATTGCAAATCCTTTTCCAGTTGCAGCAGTAGTATTACCCACAGCATCTAAATTATCAGTACGCTCACGGACTTCTGGAGGTAACTGACTCATTTCGGCAATACCACCTGCATTATCTGCAATTGGTCCGAATGCATCAATTGCCAACTGCATTGCAGTTGTTGCCATCATACCTGCAGCAGCAATTGCGACACCATACAATCCAGCGAAATAAAAGGATGCTATGATTCCCGCAGCTAAAGTTAAAATTGGAATAACTGTTGATTTCATTCCAACAGCTAATCCAGAAATAATATTAGTTGCGTGACCAGTTGATGATTGTTGGATAATTGCGTTAACAGGAGGTTTTCCCATTGCCGTGTAATATTCTGTTACAATACTCATGATTGCTCCTACAATAGTTCCCACAACGATGGCCATGAACACGCCTAATTTTGTAAAGGTGACGGATCGTAATGTAATGTCACCTTCTGGTAACATCCACATGACAATAAAGTAGGATGCAATAACTGTAATGAGCATTGATGCCCAATTACCGAGGTTCAATGCATTTTGAACGTTTGATTTTTCATCTTTTATTCGAACAAACCATGTTCCAATAATTGAAAACACAATTCCTAAACCGCAAATTACCATTGGCAATAATATTGGAGACATGCCTCCAAAATTATCTTTCACTAAAATCTCTTGCCCAAGAACCATTGTTGCTAAAATAGTTGCAACATAAGAACCGAATAAATCGGCACCCATACCAGCAACATCACCAACATTATCGCCAACGTTATCTGCAATTGTTGCAGGATTACGAACATCGTCTTCAGGAATACCAGCTTCTACTTTACCAACTAAATCAGCGCCAACATCAGCAGCTTTGGTGTAAATGCCACCACCAACACGAGCAAACAATGCAATTGATTCTGCACCTAATGAAAATCCAGTTAAAACTTCGATAGCGGTTTTCATTTCGTTGCTATCAACTTGAACAACATTAAATATTTTTAGAAACACAATGAATAATCCACCTAATCCTAAAACAGCTAATCCTGCAACACCTAAACCCATAACTGTTCCACCTGTAAATGAAACTTTCAGTGCTTGCTTTAAACTTGTCTTTGCAGCTTGAGTTGTACGAACATTCGCTTTTGTAGCTACTTTCATACCAATATATCCTGCGGTTGCTGAGAAAACAGCTCCTATAATAAACGCAATTGAAATGATCCAACTTCCATGAATTTCTTTACCATTAATTTCATGTATAGTTCCTGAATATGCTAATAAAGCTGCAGCAAAAACTACGAAAATGCTAAGAACTTTCCATTCTGCTTTTAAAAACGCCATTGCACCATCAGCAATATATCCGGCTAACTCTTGCATTTTGGCATCACCGGCATCCTGCTTTTTTACCCAAGCAGATTTTATTGCCATTACTATCAGTCCTAGAATTCCTAATGCGGGTGCTAAATAAATTACGTACTCGTTCATGTTTTTTTAATGTTGTATTCTAAATATCAGGTACTTATACAGTACCTTATTTCTTAATGGGTTGCAAACTTACGAAGAAATAATTGGAATTGAAAGCGAAAATCAAGACCATTTTTGTCTCTTAAAGCCCTCATTTTTAATATGCTTTTGATTTTAATTTTGAAGAACGAGCTCAATGGAATTTGTAATTATTGTTTTCCACAGCCAATTGCAATAAAATTTATCAAACGATATACATTAACTCTTTGATCTCTCTGATTAACTTTTCTGCATTCGGTAGCGCTGCTTCAATAAGTGAGGGTGCATAAGCAAGTGGCACATCAGCATTTACTACACGACGAACGGGAGCATCCAAATAATCAAATGCATTTTTTTGAACGTGGTAGGCAATATCAGTAGAAATGCTTGCCAATGGCCAGGCCTCTTCCAATACAACTAAACGGTTCGTCTTTTTTACCGACCTGATGATTGCGGGATAATCAATCGGACGAACAGATCGCAAATCAATAATTTCACAGGAAATACCTTCTTTGGCTAATTCATCAGCGGCTTTGTAAGCTTCCTTGATAATTTTTCCGAAGGAAACAACAGTAACGTCTTTACCGACTCTCTTCACATCTGCTACTCCAATTGGAATTAAATATTCGCTTTCTGGAACTTCTCCTTTATCGCCATACATCACTTCTGATTCCATAAAAATTACTGGGTCATTATCGCGAATAGCAGTTTTTAATAGCCCTTTTGCGTCAGCTGGATTTGAAGGAACGACAACTTTTAATCCAGGACAGTTTGCATACCAATTTTCAAATGCTTGTGAATGTTGTGCTCCTAATTGTCCAGCACTTCCTGTTGGTCCACGGAATACAATAGGAATATTAAATTGCCCCCCCGACATTTCAAGCATTTTCGCTGCTGAATTTATAATTTGGTCGATAGCTACAAGTGAAAAATTAAATGTCATGAATTCCACCACAGGACGTAAACCATTCATAGCAGCACCAACAGAGATGCCAGTAAATCCAAGTTCAGCAATAGGTGTATCAATGATACGCTTTGGTCCAAATTCAGCTAGCATTCCTTGGCTCACTTTATATGCGCCATTATATTCTGCCACTTCTTCTCCTATTAGAAAAACTTTTTCGTCACGGCGCATCTCTTCATTAAGTGCTTCACGTAAAGCTTCGCGGAATTGTATTGTTCTCATAGTAGTAGATTTTTCCCATGGTTTTAGGAATGGGCAAAGGTAATAAAATGTAGAAGATTGAGGATGACCTTAACCTGCTAAACGAGGTTGTATCTAATTTATTTATAACAATCCAATTTTATATTCTAAAATAAAATCGGTAAATTTTAGTAATTTTGCAATCCTTTAAAAGAAAAAAATATGAGCAAAATAAAAGTTGCAAATCCTGTAGTTGAATTGGACGGTGATGAAATGACCAGAGTTATTTGGAAATTCATTAAAGAAAAGCTAATACTTCCATATCTTGAAATTGATATTAAATATTACGATCTCGGAATGGAAAATCGAGATGCAACGAATGATCAAGTGACAATCGATTCTGCAGAAGCCATCAAAAAATATTCTGTTGGAATTAAATGTGCAACAATTACTCCTGATGAAGCGCGTGTAAAGGAATTTGGATTGAAGCAAATGTGGAAATCCCCAAATGGTACAATTAGAAATATTTTAGATGGTACTGTCTTCCGTGAACCTATTGTTTGTAAAAATGTCCCTCGTTTAGTGCCAAATTGGACTGCACCTATTATTGTTGGACGTCATGCATTTGGCGATCAATATCGTGCCACAGATGCGGTAATTAAAGGTAAAGGAAAATTGACGATGACTTTTGTGCCTGAAGGTGGTGGAGAGGCAACAAGTTGGGAAATTTATAATTACAAAGGTGACGGTGTTGCTTTGGCTATGTACAATACAGATGAATCCATCCGTGGCTTTGCACATGCTTGTTTTAATGTGGCATTGAATAAAAAATGGCCTTTGTATTTATCTACCAAAAATACAATTCTTAAAAAGTACGACGGACGTTTCAAAGATATTTTCGAGGAAATTTATCAAGCTGATTACGCTGTGAAATTTAAGGATGCAGGAATTGTGTACGAACACCGATTGATTGACGACATGGTTGCTTCTGCTTTAAAGTGGCACGGAGAATTTGTTTGGGCATGTAAAAATTATGATGGCGATGTACAATCAGATAGTGTTGCGCAAGGGTTTGGCTCATTGGGAATGATGACTTCTGTATTGGTAACTCCAGATGGCAAAATAATGGAGGCTGAAGCTGCTCATGGTACAGTTACTCGTCACTATCGTGACCATCAAGCAGGAAAGCCAACATCTACAAATCCTGTTGCCAGTATTTTCGCTTGGACTCGTGGCTTGGAATTCAGAGGCAAATTGGATAACAATGCTGAATTGATTCGTTTTTCAAAAGCACTCGAAGAGGTTTGCGTTGAAACCATTGAAAGTGGAAAAATGACTAAAGATTTAGCAGTTTGTATTCATGGAAATAAAGTTACATTAGGAGAACATTATTTGAATACAGAGGATTTCTTGAATTCATTGGATGTTAATTTGAAGAAAAAATTAGGAATGTAAGTGCACAGTTTTTTATAGAATTAATTTTTTTTGTTCTAATATGAATTGTTATCTCTACAAAATCCCTTCCGCAAAAGAAACCCTTCATTTGCTTTCTCCATTAGGTAAAGAGGAACTCGCTAAATTAACTTCGAAATCAGAGTTATTTCTTGGTCGATTGATTGCTCCTGATAAAGAAATTGGGCCTGATAATATTTCCTATAATGCCGATTTTTTAGTGGTGTTACATCAAGTTGTGCGTGGGTTGATGGTAAACGACGAGGATGTTCTTAAACAAGCGGCTTCACAACAAAATGGATTTGTATTTATAGTAGATCGGCGTTCACCTGAAGGCGAAGAGGTAGAGAAAGAAGATGTGATTGGAATTTTTCTTGTGAATGAGTTTAAAACGGATATTTCGAAGTACAGGCCAAACCCAGACTATAAGTTAATTTCGAAAAGAGGTGTTGGACAATTTCCTGATGAAGTAGAAATA
>Ga0208960_1000424_pt1 | contig 23714 bp, 18 predicted proteins | sample GreLakmeON33MSRF_FD_187703 | JGI IMG/M metagenome (GOLD analysis project Ga0208960, IMG submission 187703) | Freshwater lentic microbial communities from great Laurentian Lakes, MI, USA - Great Lakes metaG ON33MSRF (SPAdes) | ecosystem: Environmental > Aquatic > Freshwater > Lake | place: Great...
TCTCTGCCCCCCCCCGAATTCAACCAAGGGAATTAGCCGCGGTAGGGTCTCATCCTGCGGCTTTTTGAGTTTCAACCTTCTGCTAAATTAGCGTGGCGCACCCGTCTACCTTGTTTTATGCAAACTCGAACTAGACACAAATACTGGTTCGTATTTACTGTGCTTGCGCCTGTTATGGCGCTTTTTGGTTACTTGCGTGTTATACCCACTGCTCAGGCATTTGTCATGAGCTTCTTCAATTGGCAGTTTCTGGGCTCTGCCCCGCAATTTGTTGGGTTTGAAAATTACACAAGTCTGCTAAGGGACAAAAACTTTCAGCTATCATTTTTCAATACGACGATCTTTGCAATTGTTACCTCTGTCATATCAGTGCTATTGGCGATAGTGCTTGCGGCTGTGCTCTCTCGTTCGGTTAGCGGAAGAATTGGCGGATTTATCGAGTTACTCTATTTTGCACCTGTACTCGTGCCGATGGTACCGGTGACACTGGGCTGGCGGGAGATATTTAATTATCAACACGGCATCCTCAATGCGGCACTAAATCTAATTGGTTTTGGTCGGCAGCCGTGGCTAAGCGATCCTAAAATGGCTCTGATTGCGGTAATTATCCTGTCTGTTTGGAAACAGGTGGGTTATAACATGATTATCCTGATAGTTGGAATTCGGGCAATTCCAAGCCTTTATTATGAAGCAGCGGCAGTTGATGGGGCAGGCGCGTGGCATCAATTTCGGCAAATCACAATGCCGCTTTTGGCGCCCGTAACGCTTTTTGTTGTGGTAATCACCACTATATCGTCGTTTAACGTATTCACACAAGTTTATGTTCTGGCTTCTGATGTGCAAGGGGCGCCAGGTAAGCTCGTCCGTGTGCTGGTGTATGATATTTTTGAAAACGGGTTCAGATTTTTTAAAATGGGTTACGCCTCCGCTGAGGCGATGTATTTGTTCTTAGTTATTCTTGTGCTCACATTTATTCAGTTTCGGTTTCTGCGCGGTGATCAACCATGATAGATAACCCCCGCGCATTCGCCATAGCTGCTGGCCGTTGGATTCTGATTGCACTATTGCTTGTCGGGGGATTTGTAATGATTTTCCCTATTTTTTGGTTGTTTAGCACGTCATTTCGTCCTGCTCCAGAACTAATGACCATCCCCCCAAATCTTCTTCCTGTTCACTGGACGCTAGCAAATTACGTGACTGTTTTCAAGCAGGCCCCGATAATTCTCTATTTTAGAAATAGCCTTGTGTTTGCTAGTGTTTCTACCGTTTCTATCTTACTTACTTCGTCAGCTGCTGGTTATATATTCGCAAAATTTAGTTTCCCTGGAAACAATTTTTTGTTTATGCTAGTGCTGGCTACCGCAATTGTTCCTTTTGAGATTTATATGGTTCCACTATTCCTGCAGATAAACGCGCTTCATCTTGTAAATACGCCAATGGGCATGCTCGCCCCATTTCTGGTGCTTAGTTACGGTATATTTTTTATGCGCCAGAACACCATAGCAAGTGTTCCCGACGAACTGCTTGATGCTGCCAGAATAGACGGCATGACCGAATATGGGATCATGTTGCGAATGGTCCCGCGCTTGCTCTTGCCTGCTCTGAACGGACTTGCTATATTGGCTTTTATTCAGGCTTGGACCGCATTTATTTGGCCCCTGCTCGTTCTCAACGACCAGAAATACTTTCCGATGGAGCTTGGATTGTCTCAATTTTCCAATAAATTCTCGGTCGATTTTGGAGTTACTAGTGCGGCAGCAGTTGTTTCTATGCTGCCGACATTGATTACATTCGTGCTCCTGCGGCGTCAGATAGTGGATGGAATTACGATGACTGGTCTTAAGGGATGAATGACGCCCGTCGGGAATTTTTGTTGTTTACACTGGAATTGGTCTCAGTTGGCTTTTGGTTCTCTAGGCTTTGATCAGCTTAGACATTGCGTTTTAAATCCGTAATTTTGGAAACATAATTAATACTGACAGTGCTTGCTGTCTCTGGTAAATGGTTAATGTTGATAACATCAATTAAATATGCCTGACACAGTTAATTCTCTAAATGATCTAGTGCTTGAGGGGAAGCTCTTGGTAAGTGGTAGCGGCTGCGTGCAGATCGTTGTCAGAAACGGAATCGTTGCCAAAATTTCTCACGTAGCAGGTAATGGTGACGGTCGGTTTATTTCTGCCGGTTGGATAGATCTGCAGATTAATGGGTGCAATGGCTCTGATATTAATAGCGCAGATGTTGAGCCCGATGCGGTCGCTTCAGTGGTGCGTTCAGCCTGGAATTTTGGTGTTGCTGGCCTGTGTCCTACAATTTGCACGCAATCAGAGGCTCGGATTACCCGCTCCCTAAAGGCTGTTGCAAAGGCATGCGAGGCGGATCCACTCGTTGCGCTGTCGGTTTTAGGAATTCACGTTGAGGGGCCATTTATTTGTGGTAACGATGGACCGCGGGGGGCACATCCATCAGCACATGTTAGGCCTCCCAACTTGGATGAGTACAGGCGCTGGCAGGCAGCTGCAGGTGGAACAATCCGAATAGTGACCCTGTCTCCAGAATATGACGAATCCATCCCATTTATTCGTGAGGTGGTTAGGGATGGAGTTGTCGTGTCCATTGGACATACAGCTGCAACCAGCGACCAGATTCGAGCTGCTGTTGATGCCGGAGCTACTTGGTCCACCCATTTGGGCAATGGGGCAGATGCACTTATTGCTAGACACCCCAATTATATTTGGGATCAGCTTTCAGAAGACCGTCTCGGAGCCGGCTTGATCTTCGACGGTCATCATCTACCGCCTGCATTCATGCGTGCTGCAGTGCGCTCGAAAACTGTCGAGAAATGCATTTTGGTGAGCGACGCAGTGGCTGAAGCCGGCCTACCATCTGGTATCTACAGAAACTCTAACGGTGGATCTGTGGAATTATCAGAGTCGGGACGCCTTACATTACTAGGCACCCCGTATCTGGCTGGGTCTGCCTGTATGTTGCCCGTGTGTGTGTCAAATGCAGTGCGTTACGCGGATGTGACACTAGCCCGTGCGGTACGCATGGTAACCACGAATCCATCCCGCCTGTTGGGGTTGTCAGTTTGGGCGGGGCACGAAGAGCTGCGAGTGGGCTCAACCGCAAATTTCACAGTCTTTCGTCAGGCGTTAGACACGGGTTCTATTTCGGTATTGCACACAATTCTGGCTGGTAAGATCGTCTCTACTCTTCAACCGCTCTAACTAAAAATAGTATCTTGATAATAGTGGCGGTTGACCTACTTCGCGTTCGCTCAGGCGTACTCTATTCCCATGCTTGCAATCCTGTTTTATGTTTTTGGCATTCATCTCAGTGAGCCACTGATATGAGTGTAATGAGTTTTGATTTATCAGGCCGTGTTGCCGTGGTTGCTGGTGGTTATGGAGTGCTCGGCGGAAGCATTGCCGCTGGACTTGCTGGTGCAGGGGTTCATGTAGTAATACTTGGACGGTCAATCGAATTGGCGCAACGAAAGGTGATAGAAATCGGAATTGTAAATAGAGATCTGAAACACATTGGCGTTGCTGCTGATGTTTTAGATGTTAGCTCTCTGACTCGTGCGCGCAATCACATTATCGGAGCCTTCGGTGGGATTGATATTCTGATTAATGCCGCTGGCGGCAACATTGCCAAGGCGCGTACGAATGCAACTTCACCCTTCAGTATGGATCTGGGCGGTTTTGACGAGGTAGTGCGCTTGAATCTACACGGAAGCGTGACTCCTGCCCTGATTTTTGGTGAGGCTATGGCAGACCGTGGCCGAGGCAGCATAATCAACATCTCTTCAATGGCTGCGCTCCGGCCATTGAGTGGCATTGCCGGCTATTCGGCTGCAAAAGCAGCGGTTGAGAATTTTACCCGTTGGCTGGCGGTGGAATTGGCACGCTTTGGTGCTGGTGGTGTGAGGGTGAATGCAGTAGCCCCCGGTTTTTTTTTGGCGTCCCAGAATCGAAGCTTGTTGGTCAATACTGACGGTTCACCCACGGTGCGTGCTGCCACGATACTTTCGCGGACCCCGATGGGCCGGTTTGGGGAAGCCCGTGAACTTGACGGCATTGTTCAGTTTCTTGCCAGTGATTCCGCCTCTTTTGTGACCGGGGTTGTTATTCCTGTTGACGGGGGTTTTAGCGCTGACGCCGGAATTTAATTTGTCGCCTAATCTGCGGCTCGGTTCGGAACCACTGGTGCTTCACCCGGATCGCTTTTTTGATTCGGATATTGCGGTGCGGCGAATAGCTCGTACTTTGTATGATGAAACGCGCACACTACCCTTGCTATGCCCGCATGGCCATGTGGATCCGGTGTTATTTGCACAAAACGGTTCATTTGTTGATCCGACTGCGTTGTTGTTCACCCCTGACCATTATCTTGTGCGCATGCTTTATTCGGCCGGAGTTCCACTTGAGGCGCTGGGCTTATCAGCGGTTGGTGAACAGGAAGTGCAGCACACCCCGCGCGAGATTTGGGGACGACTTGCTGTTCATTACCACAGATTTCTTGCCACTCCGTCTGGAGCTTGGCTTGATTTCCAGCTCCATGAAGTGTTTGGTGTGCGGAAGCGGCTCTCGGATTCTACTGGAGACCGTATCTACGATGAAATAAGCGAAAAGCTTGGTACGCCAGAATTCCGTCCTAGGGCATTGTTTGAGAGATTTGGGATAGAAGTGTTGGCAACTACAGACTCTGCCGCAGAGTCGACGGAGCACCATTGCACCATTCGAGCGTCTGGGTGGAGTGGACGGGTTGTACCCACATTTCGCCCGGATACTTTATTCGAAATTGCTTCTCCAGCATGGCGATTGGAGCTCACTAAACTGGAGCAGCTTGTTTGCAAAGAAATTGATAGTGCCTCTGGTTTTGTCAGCGCATTGGCTGAGCGCCGCCTTTATTTTCGTGCGCTCGGTGCCACTGCAACAGATCACGGAACTGCAGACGCCTACACCGGGTCGCTAAGTGTTAGTGCGGCTGACGCAATTTTCTTGCGGGCGCGCCAATCCGTGGTGCAGCCAGAACATGAGCGGGCTTTCAGAGGCCATTTGTTGATTGAGATGGCGCGGTTGTCGGTGGAGGACGGCTTAGTTATGCAGCTTCACCCAGGGTCGTTTCGAAATCATAATACTGATGTCGCAACGCGGTTCGGGCCTGACCGTGGGGGCGATATTCCAGTCGCCATTGAGTTTACAAAGAGCCTTAGGCCACTGCTTAATGCCTTTGGTAATAACCCTCAATTTCGTTTCGTAATTTTTACTCTCGACGAGTCCACTTATTCGAGGGAATTAGCGCCAATATGTGGGCATTACCCAGCAGTGCGTCTTGGTTGTCCGTGGTGGTTCAACGACTCCGTTGAAGGAATCAAGCGATTTCGCGCTCAAACTACGGAGACGGCGGGTATATGGAACACGGCCGGATTTACCGATGATGCGCGGGGATTGTGTTCAATTCCCGCACGGCATGATCTTTCGCGACGCGTTGATGCTAACTATTTAGCACAGCTCGTAGCGCGCCATCAAATTGGAGTGACTGACGCGCGAGTAATGGCGCATGCTATGGCATATGGGTTAGCGCGCGATACATACTTTTCCCAGAACCGTTAAAATTATGAAAATGAGCTTCCGTCGATCTGTCACTGAAAACACTATCCCACCTGCATTTATTCGGCAGATTCCTAGTATTGAAGACATTGTCAGTGCTCTCCACAAGACTCCAATTGGAGAAGCATGGACGAGAGGTGTAATAGAAAAGCTTAGTGATGCAGTTTCCACTGCAGGACTTCGACTCTCGGTAATAGAGAGTATAGCGGTGCATGAGGAAATTAAACTCGGCGCTGCCACGCGAGATTGTTGGTTAGACAATTATTACGAGAACATTCGCGTTGTAGGCTCTGCTGGAATTTCTGTGGTGTATTACAACTTCATGCCTGGTTTTGACTGGATCCGCACTGATCTTGCGCAGCAGCAGCCGGATGGATCAACAGCGTTGGCGTACTCGCATTCAAACATGCAAGCGATGGATCTGTCGATAGGAACTGGTCAATTACCGTGATGGGGCGCTGTATACGATGTGTCCGAACTCAATCGCTTACTTAATGCTTGGCGGGTCGTCAATGCGGAGCGCCTATGGGAGCATTTGGCTTTCTTCCTTGAGAGACTCGTTCCGGTAGCCGAGGAGAATGGTGATCGAATGGCCATGCACCCTGATGATTCGCCTTGGCCAGTCTTGAGTCTTCCGAGAATTATTACTAATGTTGATTCACTTTGCCGACTTCTACATCTAGTAGACCGACCGGCTAATTGACTGACACTTTGCACTTGTTCTCTTGGTACTCTTGAAATAAATGATATTCCAGATATAGTGTGGGAGTTTAGTGTTGCTCAACGCATTCACTTTAGGCATTGTCGGGACGTCCGACGAACTAGATAACGCGATTTTAGGGAGGTTTCGCATCCATCACGCTTTGGCGATGTTAATATGAGAAAAGTTATGCAGGCTCCTAGCGAGTCCAAATTTACATATTTTACGCGACCGGATCTTGGGCGCATGATTTGGGGTGAATCTGGTCGGGCCGGCTATGGGTTATACGACCGCGCCCTTGGCGCAATGTATTTGCAGGGCTTGTGGGAGGGTATCAATATACTTGACGGCGGACTGGAGGCCTAGCTTTACTTTATGCTGGTAGTTTCTGAAGAAGACAGACCAAAGTTTTGTGGTGCACTAATGGTGCCCCAGAACATGTTGGAGTTCTATGGAACAAAGCCTACATTCTTTCCTTGCGTACACCGTGCTGTAGTGATAGACTTGAAAATTGATGAGTAATAATTCAAAATTATGTTAGTGACACAAAATAAGTTAGCTGATGATGGGATACTAATTTCCCCTGGCAAGGTGACGCTTCCCGAGCTGCGCCACCTGCTATATAGTACAAGTGCACTTCAACTTGGAGTTCAGGTACGAAACGCAGTCCACTACTGTCACACGCGGCTAGGTGAGCTAATTGGTATGGGCGGACCGATCTATGGAGTGAATACCGGTTTTGGTAAACTGGCCAACATCCGTATCGGAAATGAGGATCTGAACGCTCTTCAACGCAACCTTATCTTGTCACACTGCACAGGGTTTGGTGCTGATCTTGGTGACGATGTGGTGCGGTTAGTGATGATTCTGAAAGTTATAGGTTTGGCGCGCGGCCATTCGGGCGTGCAATGGCACATTATCCAGATGATAATGGACTTAATTCGGCATCAGATCTATCCGTGCATACCATCAAAAGGATCGGTTGGTGCGTCAGGTGATCTTGCTCCGCTTGCACATTTAGCTGCAGTATTAATTGGGATCGGAGAGGCCAGGCAATTTGGTAAGATTGTATCTGCCGTAGAAGCACTGAGCATTGCGGGTCATACGCCTGCCGTACTTGGTCCTAAGGAAGGTCTTGCGCTAATTAACGGCACCCAAGTGTGCACGGCGCTGGCGCTGACATCTTTGTTTGCCACTGAGAACTTGTTTTCCGCTGCTCTAATGGCAGGTGCACTTTCTGTGGAGGCATCTCTTGGTGGCTACGCTCCATTTGATGATCGGATTCACACTGTTCGGGGCCATGCAGGACAAGTGGAAGTTGGCGCTGCATTTCGTAAACTTTTCTTTGGGAGCTCAATCAGGAGCGCAAGCTCAAATCTACAACGCGTACAGGATCCATATTCATTGCGCTGTCAGCCGCAAGTAATGGGTGCTGTTCTCGAGTCGATCCGTCATTGTGCTGCTATATTCGAAGTCGAAGCCAATGCTGTGTCGGATAACCCAATTATTTTTCCGGATACCCTTGAAGTCCTGTCGGGCGGAAATTTTCACGCCGAACCGGTGGCAATAGCTGCGGACCTTCTTGCCATCGCGATTGCGGAGATAGGCTCAATTTCGGAGCGACGTGTTGCGTTTTTAGTAGACAGTAACATGAGTGGTCTTCCACCTTTTCTTGTGGAGAACAGTGGTCTTAAATCCGGTTTTATGGTTGCTCAAATCACCGCTGCGGCATTAGCCTCAGAAAATAAGGCTTTGGCGCACCCTTCAAGTGTTGATAGCATTCCAACCGCGGCAAACCAAGAAGATCATGTAAGCATGGCAACTTATGCCGCACGACGTCTAGGCGAGATGATTAATAACACCAGCGGAATCGTTTCGATTGAGTTGCTAGCGGCGGCACAAGGCCTCGATTTTCGCCGGCCTCTGAAAAGTTCAGAGTTACTTGAGGCGGTTCACATAAAAGTTAGGGAGACAGCGACACACTACAATGATGATATGCAAATGTCTGAAACCATTGAAACTATTGGGTCGCTAGTTCGTGGTGGAACATTTAATCCTAGCTTACCGTTGCGGCTCCCAAGTTTAGGCTAGGTAAGTGCCCTCGGGTCAAGGGTTTTATTTGATCAATAAATTGGCTGAAAATATCTTTGTTTTTGTCGTTGTCGCTTGCTTCACTACCAGCCATTATAGCAATTGCGAAGGCTAGCGCGGACATCGCTGGGGATCGACCTGCATTTCCGCTGGCTGGTGTCTTTGCAAGAAGGTTGGTAACAAGGGTTGGGCAACAGAAGAGTGCGCAACGCAGTATGCGAACCCAATCATTGGGCAGTAGATTGCGATTATGTAGTGCAGATACTAAGGGGCTCCACACCTCATTAGTTTTATGTAGTAAAAACAACTCGCGCAACGGTGATAAGTGCCAATCGTGACTAAATCTGATCGTGTCACCCTCGGTGATTATGGTTACTTTGTACCTTGAATGAGCCTCTTCCGGATGATACAACCAAAATGGGTGTGCGAAAATATTGTGGAACGTAGCTTTGACCTCTGCAAGGAGAGCGGGTATGTGATTTCCCGCGAATGCTGGATCGAAAAGAATTAGGCGACCCGCCTCACCATGGCCTACGAACCAGACATTAGCATTGTGCGCATCGCCGTGACCAGTAACAGCTCCGCATTGTACTAAATATGCGGGCGCCAATTTGGTAAGACTTTCTTCAAACAAATCGAAAAGGGATTGTTGGTAGCGAATTCCGTTTATTACCCATTTCATATTCGCGAATTTGTCCCACGGCAACGCTAATCCGGGGAGTTGTACTATTTGGTTTGCATAGAACCGGCTATAGCGCCCCCCCAAAACCGCATCTTGAACTGAATGTATTAGCCGATAGTAAAACAATTGGTGGATGGATTCCTCAGAGCAATGTTTCACGTTTGTCTGATGTAGGGTTGCACGATAAACTTGCCCGACTTTGCGGTCTAGAGTGCGCTGGGCGGCCTCAAGTGAGAGAGCGCTGACTGATTCTTTTGCACGCTCAACGTTAAGGCATAACTCTGATAATTGGGGGTTGCGGCGAAAAGAGTAGAGAAGTATTTGGCGGCCAGGTTGGCGACAGGCCAGACTGGGCATGTCTACTGGAAGACCGGCGCTCGCAAGTATTTCAGCTTGATAGTATTCATCCAGTGTATCTTCATCTCCTTCTTCTTGATGGAACTTAAAAAAAAACTGTTTTCCGTCCAGTGTTGTCACCATCCCATTTATTGAATTTAAACTGGTCCAATCATTGTTAATTGTTGTTGTTTGCACTAATAGGCCGAAATTGTCGCCAATTAGTTTAGTTATAACGAATTCGGCTTCGCTGCGTCGTCCTTCTGACACTAATTTACGTGCAAGTGCGGTGGGCGATAATGTCGAATTAGGTGGTGTGGTCATGGTGCATCAATAAGTGGGTTTCGGGCGAATACCATGGTAAGTGCTTGTATAAAATGCTCGTTTTGTTTAGGTGTGCCCACACTCACGCGTATGAAGGATGAGTATCTCCCCCCCCACGGTTTTACAATGACACCTTGTTTTAGTAAACTTTCGCAAATAGCACTGCTAGCCCGACCGGTATCTACAAATATAAAGTTCGTGGAGGAAGCTGCAGGTGCTAAACCCAGGTGCGTTAGTTTATTGATAAGCCAATGTCGTTGAATATTATTATGATTTACAGAGCGCGTGACATGCTCATTGTCCGCCCACGCTGCCTGAGCTGCTATTTGCGCAAAATGATTTACATTAAATGCTGTACGGAGCAAATCTATTTGTTTGGCAATTGCATTGTTTGAGCAAATTCCGTAGCCGATGCGGGCACCCGCTAGGCCGTAGGCTTTGGAGAATGTACGGAGGATAATCCACGGTGAATGCCGCTTAGATAGGGTGGCAAGGCTGTCCGGGTAATCCGGGTTTGTTCTCGCGTATTCGTGATAGGCTTCGTCAACTACTAAGAGGGTCTGTGAGGGCAGGTTCCATGTGAGGCGGGCGAAATCCTCTGTATCCATCAACGTGCCCGTTGGGTTATTTGGATTGCAAATAAATAGTAATTTGGTTTTAGCGGTTAAAGCCGTGAGGAGTGCATCCACGTCAATAGCGAAGTCGGTTCGGCGCGGGACATCAATAATGTGCGCACCCATTGCAGTGGAGCAATTGGCGTACACAGAAAATGTTGGAGATGACAAAATGACTTCTTCCGTATCATTGAGGAAGGCGTGACATAAGGTAGATAGTATTTCTTCCGAGCCATTACCAAATACAAGGTGGTTTGGTGGCACGTTTAGTGTTTCCGCAATTGCGTTGCGGATTACAGTACAGTCTGGGTCAGGGTAAAATGATACGCTTGAGGGTGCGCGAGCTATTGCTTGGGCGACAGTTGGGCTGGCCCCGAGAGGGTTTTCATTACTTCCTAGTTTTGAAATTTCGTCAACCACATACCGTTGCCGTACGGTTTCTTCTGATAGTCCAGGAATGTATGGTACTAGAACACTTGTAGCATTACGAATCAAAAATCTGATATTTACTGGATCACTGTTTCTTTTTTGGTACGCACGAGAGCTAACCATTTATGTTAGCTCGCGCAACTTTGCATAACTGGTGCATTGCAAAACTCCCATGTAAAACTGGTTTTTCGAAGTTTGAGTAAAAGAATATGTGTTACAGAAAATACCTCGGTTGGTATTTGTATTGTTTTAATAAGTGCGCAAATGCCCAAACAATTTCATTTAATATCACCGTAAATGCATTTGCACACTCCTAATTTGTGGTGCTGAGTTGGATTGTAGTCTGTATCAATTCTCATCAGTTAACATCTCAATTGCGCTTGACTGCGTTACAGTTCGAGTGATCAAAAAGTGTAAGACGCAGTGCCAACTCTATTTTTGCACACCTAAAAACTGCATACTTGAAATGTTTCTCATGGTAAGTGGAGGCCCATTAGCTTGGCAGTAGTTTGAGCTTCCTCGTAACCAGCATCTGCGTGGCGGATAACGCCAATTCCTGGATCAGAGATCAGGCACCTGCCAATCCGATCTTCTGCCTCATCTGTTCCATCGGCTATAATGATCATACCAGCTGAAATTGAGCCACCCATCCCACTCCCTGCGCCTTGATGAATTGTGACCAAATCAGCACCGTTAGCTGCATTTAGAAGCGCATTCAATAATGGCCAATCAGCCACAGCGTCAGATCCATCTCGCATTCCCTCGGTCTCACGCGTTGGCTGCGCTACGGATCCTGAATCTAGATGGTCCCGCGATATTGCTATAGGGCCCTTCAAGCGGCCCTCGCGAACTAGCTGGTTCATAATTTTTCCAAAACGGTCACGTTCACCAAGGCCAAGCCAGCATGATCGCGCTGGTAACCCCTGAAGCGGCACTTTTGACTGTGCGGTAGTTATCCATTTGTGAAGTAGTTTGTCATTTGGGAAGGTGGCTAACACTGATGCATCGGTTACTGCAAGATCTTCCAACGCGCCAGATAAACAGACCCAGCGAAACGGACCGCGCCCCCGACAAAAGCTTGAGCGAACGAATAGTGGAACAAACCCAGGTATTTCAAAAGCTCTTTCCTCCCCGGCATCGCGCGCATGCCCGCGAAGGTTGTTCCCGTACTCAAATGTGATTGCTCCATCGGCTTTGAAATCAAGTAATGTCCGGACATGTCGGGCCATCGACTGCAAACTTTGTTCGATATAACTATCAGGATATTTTACACGGAGCTCGCTAGCTTGTGAAAGCGAGTAGCCACAAGGTATAAATCCATTTAATGGATCGTGAGCAGAAGTCTGGTCCGTGACCGCAACTGGTTTTAGGCCAAGTTTGTGGAGTTCCTCGAATGTTTCTACGGCATTGCCAATTAGTGCAATCCCAAGAGTTTCGTAACTTTGGGCGGCGGCTTGGGCTCTTAGGAGGGCATCTTTTGGATTATCCACGATTACATCGCAGTACCCAAGGTTCTTCCGCCGCTCTGCGCGAAGGGGATCTATTTCCACGGCTATGCAAATTCCCCCCGCCATTTTTACCGCCAAGGGTTGCGCGCCGCCCATTCCCCCTAATCCTGCAGTCAGGACAATATGGCCAGCAAGACTTCCTGATGGTAAAAGTGCGCCGCACGCGGCAAAAGTTTCGTAGGTTCCTTGTAGTATTCCTTGTGTGCCAATGTATGCCCAATTGCCCGCAGTGTATTGCGCGTACATCATAAGGCCATTTTTCTCGAGTTCGCGAAATACTGGCCACGTTGCCCACTTGCCCACAAGATTTGTATTTGCACAGAGCACTCTAGGGGCGTGACTTGAGGTACCAAACACTGCAACAGGTTTGCCTGATTGGATAACCAATGTCTCGTCATCAGCCAGGTTCCTCAAGGCCGCCACTATACCGTGGTAGGCTTCCCAGTTACGAGCTGCCTTTCCTGAACCACCATAAATAATCAGTTTTTCTGGATACTCGCCATTTGCCACCGTATTTTCTAGCATCCTTAAAATACCTTCTTGGCGCCAGCCTTTGCAACGAAGAGTCGATCCGCGACCAATGCTAGCCACGAAGGTGTCGTTGGTCACGTAAAACCCCCAAAAAGCGGGTTGCGGACCATGTGGGAACGGAGGTACCTAAGAAGTCTGCAAGAGTTTTGTTGCGCATGCAGTGTGATAAATGCCACGAGGGAGTTTTCCAGAGTGGTGGCCAGCACGGTACAAAGGATTTCCTCGGTGTACGCATGCTTAATTGAGTTTGAAAAACTGGTAATGGTGATAATTGCAGGTTTCATAAAGACATAACTCATGCTTCCGCCAGCTCAGACGGATTTGGCACACTTTCCCTAACTGTGAATACGTAGCTTGTTTGCGGGAAAGTTTGGTTTTTACGCCGCACCACAAATAGTGTTAATGTTTGTCGTGCCATCATCGTATGTGAGTGTACCATGGAAGCGTGCAGTCCTAACGAATAACACATTTTTACAGTTTAGCTAGTTGTTGTGGGTATGAGCAGACACGTGCGAGTACCCTCTCAGTTTGACAATCTGACCGTTCCAAAGCCATTAGCTTCGAGACCTGGATATTACCCCCAAAAACCCCAACATACTCCGCACTTGCTGTATCTAACTTTGTGTGGTGAGGTATAGTTAGTGCACATCAAACTCGAATTCTAGTGAAAGTTGTGAGGTTAAGGAGAATAGCCGTGCTCAGTAAAGCTTATTTGTGCAAAGTTACCATAGATCACAATCGGGTAATGGGTGAAGTGCTGAGTGATTTTCCAGTGCTTTTAAAGTTACATGGCGCGTATTTACAGGGGTTGAAAGAGGACAAATTGTTTTTCGAAATGCCAACTGCAGAAGCAACAATACTTTTGACACACGAGATGGTCTCATTTGACCCAGTTACGGGGGAATTACAAGCGTGGGTTTGGGTAGCGCGATTATCTGGAATGCAGGACACGTATATATGTGTTGGAAGTGGAGATACGGGTGCGACGCCGCGGAAAATGGCGCAAAATACCTTGGCTTGGCACGGGCAACTGAACGCTGGTGGACTTTCGAAGTTTGAACAGGCGGTTACGGTTGAAGCTTGGGTTCACTGCGATTTATACGCCGCAGAGACGGTGCAGCCGTTGGTCTCGAAGTGGGCAATAGATAGCAATTTCGCTAAATTCTCAGCTTTTGACGCGAGTAGAACCAACGGCCTTGATTGTTTCGGGTTTTACGGCGCGATTTTTGACGGGCAGTATATATACTTTTGTCCGATTCGGTCCACGATCAATCGCTTGTCAGTTCATAGCAATGTTCTGCGCTATGATACCCACCAGGAGTTTTCGGACCCGCAGAGTTACCAAGCATTCGATGCTCGTGGTATTTCGGACCTAAACACGGTTTGTTATTACGGCGCGGCATTTGATGGGCGATACGTGATATTTATTCCTCGCGACGATGGAAAAGCTTACCATAGCAGGATTTTGCGCTATGACACCCATAGTGATTTTAGTGACAGGGCTAGTTGGGAGGCATATGATATTGGATTGGCACACTCGCATCAATCCTCAATTTTTGACGGCCGATACTTGTACCTTTGTCCAGGGTATTCTAGTAATGAAGATATTCCACTAGGGGAGCATCATCGCAGTGGAAAAATTATTCGTATGGATTCCAGTGGCGATTTCAAGGATAAGTCAACCTATCGGGTTTTTGATACCCAGCAAATTGAACCGGAGGCAGCGTGTTTCGATGGCGGAGTGTTCGATGGTAGGTATATCTACTTTGTACCACTTAGTACGGGCGTAGCCTTGCGCCACGACACCCGGGGAGATTTTGGAGCTGCTTGTGACTGGAGCAGATCTGGTTTTATTCGGCGGGTTGCAGCAGGCAGGTGGTATGTGGGTGGGTTGTTCGACGGTATATATGTTTATTTTGTGCCGTTCGGTCACAGTCGAGTGGTGCGATATGACACACGAGATGCATTCAGTAATGACACAAGTTGGGGCTTCCACGATGTGGCCGGAACCAGTGGACTTAATGCTGGTGGATTTGATGGCGCTTTTTTTGATGGCCGATATATTTATCTAGTTCCGTATATCCAACAAGAAGAGCCAGGTACCGTTACACAAGAACAGCAAAACCAGTTTCATGCGCACTTTGTTCGATACGACACCAAAGGAAAGTTTAATGATTTCACGAGTTGGGAAGGGTACGACGCAGAAACGACCGATGGTTTACATACCGTTGGCTACAATGGTGGGGCTTTTGATGGGAGGTACTTCTACGCTGCTCCCACGTGGGATGGGATGAGTGAAAAGTGGCATTGCAGAGTTCTGCGAGCAGATACTGTGGGAACAGGGGCATCATTTAGTTTGCGATACTGCGATCTAGGCCACAATGGTGGGTTGTGTGCTTCGGTTCCTGGGCCGACCTTCATCGTGAATACCAACCGCGGTCCAGTGAGCGTTGCTGGGCATCAAGCGCTTAGTGCAGGGTGGCATTATTTGGTGGGTGTATACGATGGCCGCAGCATCAAACTTTTTGTTGACGGGGCTATGGTCGCTGAACGTGTGGGCGCGGGTGAATTAGTGCCGAATGACACCCCCATAACTTTAGGTCGGCTGGAAAATGGTTCAACCCAATTCACCGGTACAATTCATATGGCTCGGGTCTCGGACATAGCGCGCAACTATGAGTGGATCAATACATGCTATCACAACTTAGTCAAGCCTAATAGTTTAGTGTGCATGGTGGAGCCGCAAAGTGCGGTGCCCAGTGTTTTTGGGGAGGTCTGAAAAACTGACGACTATCAGAGTAACCTCAACAGTTAGTGTTATGGTAGGTTGAGGACTAGGATTGATGAGTTTGTGCCTAGGCTGCAAGGTGGGTGGAGACAGTTTTACATATTATGTGATGTGAGGAGCTCTGTGGCGCGGCGCGGGTCCGAGGAGCTATAGGTGTCGCCATAAGCCCATTCGGCGAGCACGAATTTGAAAAATGGGGAGCTAGGTCGTTAGTTCTCGACGTTAATGGTTTGGTGCAAATAAGCTGCACGCCGAAGTCTTTGGAGCCACAGCGGAAAGCAAAAGCTTTCTAGTAGGGGTCGTTATTGTTGATGACCCGCGTGATGGTTCTGTCAGTGATGCTGCAATAGGTGGATGCGAGGAAGGCACTGGCACCTGTGGTTTTCTGGCTGGGAAAGATGTCTCTGAAGCTGATTTGGAGTCATCATCGCTGTAAATAGATTCCTAACCAACAGTTTGTTTATTGGATTGGTTCTTGTGGTCCCTGCTGATGCAGTGGCTTACCCCGTAGAAGCGCCCCAGTGTTTCGAGCGACAGAATGTCTACAATCCACCACATAATGATTTAGCCAGCGCAAGCTTACAAATTGAGGTAGTGGTGCCCAACCGCATCTTCAGGTAGTTGTGATGCCGCGTTTTTGCGCGAGCCGTTGTCACTGTACCCTGGCGTTTTCCTGTTGTAGTAAGGAACATCGGCGTCACTTATCTCGCTGGTGTTTAAGTGGGAATGTTAGTATTGACTTACTCGGTTGCCTATAGCTGCTTACGGGCCATACATGAATTTCTTCAATTAGCTAATATCGTGATCTGCGACATAGTCTTCGTTGATGCATGATTTCGGATGGACTGTTACCCAAACTGGCGCTTAGTAACCCAGAACTAGTGCTCCACTATAATATGTTAATTTTCCCGTTAGCGCTCGATTCGATCTTGTGTTAGGGAACAATTCGGCGTGCGGGTTCTTATGCGGGTACGAAACACTGGTGTAGTTGAGGCTCAGTTACGTTACAGCTGCCATATCTCGTGCTGCCCGCTGCGGCGCTGGGCGCCTATGGATTTTCACTAGCAGCACATCACTTTGTTTGCAATAAGTTGACGTGGTGGTTTATCTAGGGTTATTGACTTGGAAAGATAGTGTACAATAATCTTTATGTCTTCCTCCCTAACCACAATTCTTAGCGAACTCGTCGCCATCGACTCGACGTCCTCAAAATCGAACCTTGTCATTATTCAAATTCTTGAGTGCCGCCTCGCAGCGCTTGGTTATTGTTGTGAAATTCAGAAATACAGCGATCATGCTGGTGTTGAGAAGGCAAATCTTATTGCTCACGTGGGTTCAGGTATACCAGAACTTACTTTGGTTGGTCACACAGACTGCGTGCCCTTTGACTCTTCTTGGTCTGAGGCACTTGCACTGACCGCTCGCGACGGCAGGCTATATGGCCGAGGCTCATGTGACACGAAGTCATTTATTGCTTGCGCGCTGTTGGTAGCTGAGCAGACGAAGAATCGCCTTACGAAACCCTTCCAACTTCTGTTCACGGCAGATGAGGAGCTCGGTTGTGTCGGTGCTAAGCGATTGGTCGAGTCTGGCAACGGCTTGACACATCGTGCGATCATTGGTGAGCCGACTTCGCTCCGGCCTATTTATGCGAACAAAGGATATTGCCTCGCAGAGATTAATATTTATGGTGAGGAGGGTCATTCTGCGTATCCTGCGAGTGGCGTGTCGGCCATCTTCCGAGGTGCACGGCTACTTACAAAACTCCAGCAGTACGAACAGGGTCTACTTCGAGAGGAGACTGACACCAGCTTTTTTCCAAGTTTCAGTACCCTTAATGTAGGTATGGCTGTTGGTGGCACAGCGAAGAACGTAATTCCCGGCCTGATGAAGTTAACATTAGAGTGGCGTCCTCTGCCTCGCCAAGCAACGGAGATGGTATTGCGTAAAATTGAGGCTCTAATAGACGAGTGCCGAAGTGAAGAACCTCTTTTTGATGCATCCATCACACTCCTTCGGATGGACCGCGGATTTGTCACAGCGCCGTCTGCAGATGTGGTTACGCTTCTTTCTAGTCTGTCAGGACATGCTCCCGGCGCAGTATCTTTTGGTACCGAGGGCCCGCAGCTGGCAGCGCTTGGTGCGGTGCCTGTAGTCTTTGGGCCCGGTGATATCACCGTGGCACACCAAACTGGCGAATTTGTACCTGAAGATGAACTGTATCGCTGTGCGCGGATCCTTGAGGATGCCGTGTACCATTTCTGCACCTAAATTCGCGATTGCTTTACAACTCGTCTTTAATCGAGGTGTTTGTCTACCGAATGGTCTTGAGCCTGCGGCTATAATTTATTGAGGGGTTGCGGATAGTTATGTTCGTAATCGGTGATAACTATCTATTACGATAAATCTATCTAGCTAGCTGTAACCGGAGCCTGACCGGTGGGGAGTCCAGAAAGCAAGAGCTATCAAGCTTCGTTTTCCGAGAATTGCCCCGCATGAAGGTTTACGAGAATTTTCTATCGGAAATCAAGTTGCCATTAACAATGGCTTGGAAATTATACCTCTGTAGCGTTTGCGGTACGATGATGCGCAGTACCGCCTGCCACAGGAGGAAGTAGTGACAAAGGATGCGATATCCCTCAGTAGGTCCGCATCGGTTTGTTGGGGTAAGGGACGTGAAGATGAGTGAGACGATCATTGCGGGTCTGTGCGGTCACCTGAAGGTAAACAATTTAAGGTTTCATGCACGCTTACCCTAGCCCGCGCGAGCGAGGTGCCCCACCAAATCACTTTGCGATCCCGGTTTTGCTCGAACCAGTCGAGGTGGAGCGGCGTTACGCGCGTAAGCGCCTAGGCAAGTTGATACGCTCCGACATGAATACGCAGGGGCGCTTCAACGGAGTATGTCGCCGAATAAACCGGCGGCATTATGGGCACATCTAATTGCCGAGGTGTCGTCTCTGACTATGTTTATATCTGGAACGATGACGACGACCGTATTAGCTAAACCGAAATGTTTACCTTACGAAAAGGTTAGGGATAGCATTGCTTAACTAAAATACGCAGTAGCTGCTTACGAAAGACTTTGTATTGGATTTTGTTGTGTCATAGTGTACAATAAAGTGGTGCACAAAGCAATTGCCTTCCTCGGTGCCTGAAAGTATAGCGATTGCCCCAAATTTATACCAGACTGGTCACTCCAAGACTTAATTACCAGACTAAACGCATACTCAGCGCAATGACCTCAACCTAACTAAGGCGAACTTTCAGAATTGCATATCAAAATCCAAAAGGTGGCAACATAATGTCTAAGAAAAAGCTTGTATATAAACTCGAGGATACTAGCATGATGGGGATGCTGGGAAGTGCTGGCGCAGCGGCTCAGTGCTACCGGGCCGGGAACTTCGTGTACATGACAGGACAGACTGCATTCACTCTAACAGGCGAACTGGTAGGTGTGAATGATCCAGCAGCACAGGCCGAGCAAGCATGTAAAAACATCAAGGCGCTCATGGAAATGGCTGGTGGCACCCTTTTTGATGTAATCAAAATTATCACATACGTGACCGATCGGGCGCACAGGGAGTTCGTCTACCCAGTCATAAGAAAGTACTTCGAAGTTTTGCGTCCCTGCGGAACGGGGATTGTTGTCAATGGGCTCGCCCGGCCGGAACTAATGGTTGAGATCGATGCGTGGGGCTTCATCGATGACGTGGATGAAGCTTCTATTTAGTTATAGAGCGCCTGATTTCCCCCCCAAAAATTTATGGGGCTCATCGGTCTTCTAAAAACTACCACCGGGACTCCGATGTAAATAAGTATCCGAAATAGTAGATGGATCCCAATGCCTTTATTTTACTGTGTACTTCAACCGGTCACACACTAAGTGTTCGCTGCGCACGAGAATCACAAGTGCGTCGCAAGCGCACACTGTTTCGCTAATGCGGTAGATGAGGCGCGCCCGCAAGAATTATGATTTTGCAAACGATAACGGGATGGGATTTTTGGCTAGTTACTCCGCTTTGCGGTATTTCAATTATGGTAACACTTATGCATTTGAAAAGTGTAGCTGTGGGTTGAGTCTATACCAATCGAAAAACATGCCATTCAGAATCAAGCCTGCTGGGTGGCTGAGTGCTTTAATGTGTGCACTTGCCACTTGCCCCAGCTAACGTGCTTTAATTTGGCATCCGATGTGCCTCAGGCATTGCGCTACCTCGTTTCCTATTATTGCTAGTTTCCTGAATACGCGTTGAAACGTACAACATCGGTACATGTTGCCAACGACAAAAGGAATGAAGTCATTTTTATTACGTCAATGAATACATTGTTGTCTTGGTAATTATATCTTGGTATTCACCTGTGCAAGGATGACAAATGGTTCTTAAGCTAATTCATAGACCAGTGACCATTGTGGTAGTCGTAGGTTGCCTCGCAATTATGTTGTTTATCGTTATCGCTAAAGAGGATTACGCAACTCAACCCAACAAGGTCAAATGTGTGGACCGCGCTGCACAGAAGGGTCTCGATTTTGTAGGGCGGTACGGGAAGACAATCGCAGACACGGATGAAGGAAATATTATGCAGCGTAACATGGGTAACGGTGCAGCAGTTGGCGACTATGATGGTGACGGGTTTTTGGATGTTTATCTGCTTGGTCAAGCAGGGCAACCAAACCAGCTATTTCGTAACGATCCTGATCCTTCTAATGGAGGGCGGCGGTTCACAAATGTGACGGAGAAAGCTGGCGTGGGTGATCTTGGTCTTAGTCGCATAGCCCACTTTGCTGATTTCAATGGAGATAGTTGGCTGGACCTGATTTTATTCAACGACGTCGACCCTGAGGGACGCCTTCCGAAGTCTCGACTGTACCGTAACCGTGGTGACGGAACCTTCCAAGATGTCACAATTAATTCGGGTTTTGATCCGATTGGTTACCTAGTTGGAGGCGCCACTCTAATTGATTATGATCTTGATGGTGATCTCGATATTTTTGTTTCGTTTTGGACTATGGAGATGGGGGAAACAATACAAGGGAAACCTGTCAGGGGTAGATTTCCGAAGTCCAATATTATGTACAGAAACAATGGCGAGTTTAAATTTACGAATGTTACCAACGGAATTGGCCTTGGTGGTATATCAAATGATTCGTTCACGGCTATTTTTCACGATTTCGATTCTGATGGAGATCTTGATTTATATCAAGCTGTTGATCACCGCCCGGATCTATACTTTGATAATCAGGACGGTCACTTTGTTGATACCTCATCGGACAGTGGTGTGTCCCACGGGGGCAATGATATGGGCATTGCTGTAGCTGACGTTGACGGAAATGGCTCCCTGGACTTATTTATTACAAATATTTTTGACATAGAAGAAAATTTTGGTAGAAAACCACGGGGCAACGTACTTCTTGTGTCCCAAGGCAACCTAGAGAGCTTTAGATTTGTCGACAAAACACTTACCTACAAAGTACGTGATACCGGTTGGGCATGGGGTACGTCATTTGTCGACATTGACCTCGATGGCGACCTAGATCTTTATGTCGTGCAGGGTTTTGATGAACTCGTCAGTATTTTTAGCAAGTCCCTGTACGATAAAAAGTCGGTAATGTTTCTGAACGATGGCACAGGAGCTTTCGATAGCACACGTGGGGCAGGGTGTGAAGCCGGCGGCGATCAGCGATCTCTCGTAGTGTTTGACTATGATAGAGATGGGGATGCGGATTTACTTATAACCCAAGTGGGATTACATGTCATTTTACTTGAGAACCATACCAATTCGCGCAATTGGCTCACAGTAAAGCTTAACGATGAAAATAGTCGTGGATCAGGCGCTCGTGTCGACTTAACGATCGCCGGACACATAACCAGCCAGCTTGTTGTGCACGGTGGCAGTTATTTGGCTGGACCCCCACTTGAAGCATATTTTGGCCTCGGCAACGCATCAAAAGTAGATGAGATACGCGTGACTGACGTGCGCGGGGTATCTGTCGTGCTTCGTAATGTGACTGCAAACCAAGTAGTGGCGATTCACTTGCCGGTACAGCGTTAATCTGTCAATTCGAAGTGGCACAGCTAACCGCAAACTTTTGGAAGTGGTTGGTTAGGCGTTTGGTTACTGGCGTTGTAGTGATCGTTATAACAATCACACCCGTAATCCCGACACCCGCTATAAGGCTACTGAATGGAGCACCCATTAAATGGAGGCTAATTCAGGAACCATACCTACCGGTATTCACTGTGCTCGGTAGTAGCGATCTATATCCTGAATCCGAAATAGTTACGACTGCGCTAGTACCTAGACCTGACAGCACAATAGCACTTTATGAAGGGGCGGCTCTTGTAGACCTATGGAATCAAGAATTGTTTTACCAGATTCGCAAGTACAAAATCAATCCAATTATTGCGGCTAGAATTATTTCGCTTGTTAATGTAAGTGTTTATGATGCGATACTTTTATCAGAACGTATGCATCAATCTCATAGATTACTGGACACACATCGTAACTCGGACGTTTATATTATGCCCAATGGAGAAATTTGCAATGCCTCTATGGCTTTAGTTGGTTCGGCGGCTGCAGAGTCTGTTCTTGAAAAATCGTTTCCTCTAGAATTGCTTCGGTTTAGCGCAAGATTCAAAGATGTTTCGGACGCGTATTTAATCACAAAGTGCGTGACACAAAAAGAATTACGGGAATTCAGGAAAGTTGGTCGCGCCGTATCCGATGCTCTCGTCGAGCTCATGACCGGAAACGAGTCCCAAATAGTTTGGAATGGTACAGTCCCAATCAGTGAAGATGGCTGGAAACCCCTACGCAAGCTTTCTAGACCATTATTGCCAGCCGCGGGTATGTGGCGACCGTGGCTATTGTCGGACGGCGCAGAATTTCGTCCATCCTCACCACCAATTGTGGGTTCACTAGCATGGCGGGCTGATGCAGACGAAGTAGTTATGCTTAGTGAAAATTTGTCACCTAGTCAACTTATTACGGCGCGATTTTGGAACGACGGGATGGGGACATTGACGCCGGGTGGCCATTGGCTACAGTATGGCATTGAGCTGGCAAAAAAATACCGTACGAGTCTCCCGCAGACAGCCCGAATGACCGCGTATCTATCTATGGCTATTTATGATTCGTTTATTGCTTGCTGGGATGCAAAATACACATATTGGACAGCCCGCCCCGAGCAGCTTTTACCCGATTTTTTTCCTGCAATTCCTACACCCCCATTTCCGGCGTTTCCATCTGGTCACGCCACAGTCTCTGCCGCAGCTGCCGAAGTCCTCGGGTCCATATTCCCTCTTGAATATGAAGTGGTTCTGGGTATGGCGCATGAGGCAGCTGAATCACGAATATTCGGTGGCATTCATTGGCGAATAGATAGTACTATCGGGCTAAAACTTGGTGCCAGCGTCGGCCGTCGAGCAGTGACAATGCTTGCTTCTGATTAGGATAAGTGTTAGTGTTGTTTGTGAAACAATGTTGACTGTATAGTAAGGATTACTATCCGATAAATTAGTAGTTGAAATATCCGATTAATATTTCTTGTGCGACTTGGTGCTCACACGTGGCAAATGTTAATAAAGATGCAAAGAGCGGTAATTAATGCTTGGTTATAAAGCCAATAGGTGGACTGTGCCCATTGCATATTGCGATCTGTGGGTGGAGCGCTAAGGGACTAATTCTGAGCAGTTGTACGTGCTCGCATTGACCTATTGGACGCGAACGTTTTTGATATAGCGTTTCGCTTTTGCTGTTTATCCTCAAGGTAATTGGGCTAGTGTTAAATTAGCGCAGCCTCAAGTGCTCTAAGACATCGCTAAAGCAGTGATTATTCTCGTACGAGCCATTATCGGTGGCTGTGCGGGCGATGGTGAAGCCAAAGCTGTTCCAATAAATAGCTATGGGTTCAAGGAATGCGGTGGCAGCTGATGCTTATATGTTCGGAAGACATTCATTGTATCTATCTATGGACTATCAGAGACTGGTGGCGTTGCGGGTAGATGTGAGAGACTATTTATAACATCACCGAGTTTCACTTTTGACAGTTTCGAATACGCTGATTAGTGCGTGCGCCGAGATGTTTCTAT
>Ga0208960_1000425_pt1 | contig 23631 bp, 16 predicted proteins | sample GreLakmeON33MSRF_FD_187703 | JGI IMG/M metagenome (GOLD analysis project Ga0208960, IMG submission 187703) | Freshwater lentic microbial communities from great Laurentian Lakes, MI, USA - Great Lakes metaG ON33MSRF (SPAdes) | ecosystem: Environmental > Aquatic > Freshwater > Lake | place: Great...
TGTCAATATTGACATGATGAAAGTCATGCAGCGTGATCACAAGCTCGATATGTACAAACTGGATTATGTTGCCTCGGTATTCCTTGGCGACAACAAGCATGATGTGTCGCCCAACGAGATTTTCGCAAAGTTCAAAGGAACATCTGCAGACCGCTGTGAAGTTGCTCGCTACTGTTTGCAAGATTGTGCGCTCGTGAATCGTCTCTTTCACAAGCTCAAGGTTCTCGAGAATAACGTCGGTATGGGCAATGTTTGCTCGGTGCCTTTGAATTATCTCTTCATGCGCGGGCAAGGCATCAAGATCTTTTCCCTGGTGGCAAAAGAGTGTCGCACGAAACAGTATGTCATCCCGGCCAAAAAGTACATTCAAGACAACGACGTGATCGAAGACGGCTATGAAGGTGCCATTGTTCTAGAGCCGAAAGAGGGTATGTATCTAGACGAGGCCATTACAGTGTTTGATTATGCTTCCCTTTACCCATCGTCTATGATTGAGCGCAATCTATCACATGACTGCTATGTGAGCGACCCCGCGTACGCAGATCTTGAAGATGAAGGCATCAAGTATGTAACGGTATCTTATGACATTTATGAGGGCGTTGGAGACAAGAAGAAGTCAGTGGGTCAAAAGTCGTGCATGTTTGCGCAGCTGCCGGACAACAAAAAAGGCATTATCCCGACCATTCTCATGAAGCTTCTAGATGCGCGTAAAACCACGCGAAAGAAGATCGAGTATGAGACGGTCACAACGCGTAGTGGCCCATCCTATGCCGGTCTTGCAAAGCGATGTGACAATGGCGACATTAAACTTTTCGATGTGGAGTTGGGTGCAACCAAGCACATTGATGCGGCCGATGTGGGCGATGTGCAACCCACCTTCAGCAGCTTCGAGCAAGCGGTCTTGGACGCACTGCAAGTTGCCTATAAAGTAACCGCCAACTCGTTGTATGGCCAAATCGGTGCGCGCACGTCGCCCATCTACCTAAAAGAGATCGCGGCTTGCACGACCGCCACAGGCCGAGAACGCATTCAATGCGCCAAAAAATTCATGGAAGACACATACGATGCTGAGGTAATATATGGCGACAGTGTTACTTCATATACACCCGTTTATGTTCGTCAAAATGGGCTTGTCGAAATTTGCACAATCGAGGATCTGGGAAATACATTTGGTAACTCGGCATGGGTACCGTGTTATGAGGAAGGAAAGCAAAACAAGGAAGCGTGCGAACTTCATGGAGTTGAGACTTGGACAGACAAGGGTTGGACGCCATTGCACCGAGTTATCCGCCATGAACTAGCACCTCACAAGAAAATTGTACGCGTCCTTACACATACAGGTGTGGTGGATGTTACTGACGATCATTCTCTTCTAGATCCTTCTGGAAACCCTGTTACCTCCAAAGAGGTCACTGTCGGAACTTCATTGCTCCACCATTCATATCCGGAGTGTCGTTCTGATAACGCAATCTTCTCCGAAGCCGAGGCCGAAGTAATGGGTTTCTTTTTCGGCGATGGGAGCTGCGGATATTACGAGTGCGATTCGGGGAATAAAGCATCTTGGGCTCTAAACAATTCGGATGAGCGCCTCTTGAACAAATACGTAAATCTTTGTAAAAAAGCCTACCCAAACCTATCATGGGTTATCATGGATACAATGGAAAGTTCTGGTGTAAATAAAATTTCTCCAAAGTGCAATACATATGGATCACTCACTAAATTTATCAAGCAATATCGAACCATGATGTACAATGGAAAATCTAAAATCATACCTCGTGAGATTTTTGACTCTCCATTAAATGTCAAAGAAGCATTTTGGCGTGGTTTATACGATTCAGATGGTGATAAGGATGTACATGGGTATATTCGAGTTGATCAAAAATCAATGTTGAGTGCGTCTCATATTGCTCGGCTTGCCGTTTGTCTTGGCAATAAGGTCTCATTCAACACGAGATTGGATAAGCTCCATATTTTTCGCACAACGGTAACAAAAAGGACACAGCGTAAAAACTCTATTCAAATCAAGAAAATGTACGAGATCCCATACGAAGGGTATGTATATGATTTGACAACGGAGAATCATCACTTTGCAGCGGGCGTAGGACAACTCATTGTACATAATACGGACAGTATCTTCTGTAAATTTCCGCACTTCGATGGTAATGGAAATCGCGTGTATGGCCAGAAAACTCTTGAGATGGGCATTAAGGCCGGTCAAGTTGCCGCCAAGGCGATCAAAGCATTCCTACCGCCGCCGCAATCACTAGAGTATGAAAAGACGATGTACCCGTTTATCATCTTTAGCAAGAAGCGATATGTTGGAAACTTGTACGAAGACGATCATACAAAGAAGCCGAAGCAAAAGTCGATGGGCATTGTTTTAAAACGCCGTGACAATGCACCCATTGTTAAAAAGGTATTCGGGGGGCTCATTGACATCTTGTTGAACCGTCAAGACCTTCCAGAATCCGTGAGCTTTCTTAACAAAATGTTGCAGTCGCTTGTGAATGGTGAGACCTCGTTGGACGACCTCATCATTACCAAGACGCTAAACTCGGGATACAAAGATCCCACAAAGATTGCCCACAAAGTGCTTGCAGACCGCATCGGGGATAGAGAGCCGGGAAATAAGCCGCAGATCAATGAGCGCATACCTTTCATCTACATACAGTCACCTCCCGGAGAGCATCGGCTTCAAGGAGATCGCATTGAAAGCCCAAGCTTCATTCGAGCAAATAACCTGAAACCCGACTATAGATTCTATATCACCAATCAAATCAAGAAATCAGTCTGCCAGTTGTATGCTCTCTGTGTGGAGCGGATTCCCGATTACCCATATGCACAAGACTATTGGTCAATTGTCGAAGAGCATTTGATGAAGCAGAACATATACCAAGATGAGTTTAAACGCCGCCGCCGCATCAATGCACTGCGGGAGAAGATGGTCGAAGAGCTCTTGTTTGATCCATACCTCGCACAGCTCCCCGATCACAAACCCAAGAAGCGCACAATGGCCGCATACATGGAGCCGCCAGGAACCAAAAGCAAGAGCACCAAGAGCACCAAAAGCAAAACGCCTAAAGTTCAAGCACCGATTGACAAAACGCAAGCCCCGACGCTTGAAGTGTCCGTAAAGATTGCAACAGGCTATGAGGGATTCTATCAGATCACACAAGGGGATGTCGTCCTCTTGCGAGAGGAGTTAAAGCAACCGAAGAAAAAGACGACGAAAAAGGTGGATGTCGAAAAGGCATGGCTCCAAAAAGCCCTTGAAACCATAGGTGAGAACAAAGAGCTTTACGAAAACATCAAGAAAAACGGCATCCAACTGTCCCTTGACATTGCCATCAAACGCCTTATTACATCGACCATGAAAAATAAAGAAAAGTTCATCAATGGCAGTTTATATCAGCAGATCACCGATGCAGCCAAAACGACCGATTGTGACGTATGTAAGAATCTATCACAAGAGATATCGTGTCTCTTCATCGTCTCTTTCTTCGAACCCAATATTCGCTTTGAGTTTGTTTGAAACACATATGTACCTTATTTTTACTTTTGTCACTCTGATTTTAGAGAGGCCAATTCGTGCATCATGGGCAACCAGCTGAGCCAGGAGAATAAGAATAATTATTCCATGTATGCGATTGGTTCCGTACCAAGTGCGCCAAACCATGCACAATACCCCTTACACCACATTGGTTGTGTGGTGACAAATACAAGACGACATGATGCCCATCTTGTGAATGCTCCCTTTCGAAGCATTCGACTGACCGCTAGCAATGAGAGCACGGTACATTCGACCATGACGAATGCTCTACAACAGGTTGCATCGATTGCAGGAGGATCCATATATGGCCCCGTTTATGCCCTGGTCATGCGTAATCTCGATAAGCAAAATACACCGCATCCCCATGAATCGCCCATAGACATCATCATGTACCTGCCTGGAATATCGTCAAGTGGGCAACGAATCACCATATATGATTCGCTTGGTAGAAGTCATCGATGGTTGATGCGACTCATTTTATCCCCTCAATTCACGTTCATCACCGGAGATGCAAATAAATGGTGTTCTTCAAAGTGCCTCTATGATTCTCGCGGACCATCCGCCCCCGCCAATCCTGCGGTTCCCTTTATTGGGACCGTCCGTGCGAGCAGCGCTTTCAAACGATACTACATGACGACTTTCTCATACTTTGCATTTCTTATGATTGCTCCCAAAATTGATATTGGCGACTACTATCCTGCGGACTATTATCCATGTGGTACCAAGGGCGGTGGAAAACGAATGCGTGTTGCAGAGTACGCCCCGGAACAAGATCACTTTTATGCATTTCATGTTCTCAATCCCAGCGCCATGTCGGTGCCATGGCAAAACAACTTTCTATGCTCGCATATTCTTCCCCAAGGCTATCCCTTGTATTCAGGGGCACGTTATGCACTGAAATCGACAAATAATCGATACATATGCATTCTCGAGCATAATAACATGACGGTGTATGATGGTGCCTACGATTTCTTTCAACGAGCACGTGAAATGGAGCAACAAAAGTACATGCATGTAGGTATGAAAAACTGCAACAAGGATTCAAACTATTGCTACGCAATTGCGATGATGTTGGAAAGCAGTTTTTATAGTAAAATACGTCGATCATACGGAGTCAGATTCAACGTTTCATCGGGAGACTACATGAATCAGTTGGTTTTAACACCAGGACTCCTTCAACTTACAGCAGAGTCATCGTCCTCAAGTGAAATTATCATATGGAAAGTAAAATTTTCAACAGATGAATTTATTCAGCCGTATTCCCTAATGCTTACAAACGAGGGCGATCTTGTAATTTTCGATGGTATGAATCGACGCGTCTATTCAATCGGTTACCCGCCACCGTCTGCTGCCACAACGGTCCCTTCTTCAACTCCGACACTCCTTCGATCCAGCACACTCACGGCCGCTGACATTGCACCAAGTGGCTCTCAATCAGGGTCGTCGGGCGACGGATCAGGCGGCAGCAGCTCGTCTCAATCTGCCCAAGCCGCTGCCGCAGCATCCGCTGCATCAGCAGGCAATGATCAAAGCAAGTGTCCCGCACCACCATTTATCACAAAGTAGCATTTTGCATGCGAGTTTAAAGATGCTACACCATCCAAAATATATATCGACGATTTAGTTAGAAATGGCCGATCTATGGTCCGTCATGGACACGTACTTCAGTGACCATCACTATGCTTTCACGAAGCATCACATAGATAGTTTTCGGGAATTTTTGCGAAAGCACATACCTGATACCATCCGGTCCTTCAATCCAATGACTATGGTAAAATATATGGATGAAACCGAATCAGATCTCCTTTTAAAAGTTGATGTCTATATTGGGGGAAAAGAGGAGGATTTGAAATTGTACATTGATAGACCGGTAATATACGACGAATCAGGTAACGCGATACTATTAACACCCCAAGAAGCTCGCCTGCGCAATTTGACTTATCAAACGCATGTGTTCGCCGACGTCCTCGTTGAATATACAGATAGTACTAACGCTGTAACAAAAGTCTCCTTTCCCAAAGTCTTGATCGCCACGCTTCCCATTATGCTACACAGCGACCCATGTATCTTACATAAGCAAGCGCATCCCGTTTTGAAGGAACTCGGCGAGTGCATCTATGACCAAGGAGGGTACTTCATCATCGACGGCAAAGAGAAGGCAGTTGTATCGCAAGAGCGCATAGTAACGAACCGCCTCTTTGTACAAAGCGTAAAAGACGACGACTTCAGCGTAAAAGCCGCAATTAAGTGTGCAGGAGATAGCGGCGACTCTGCTCTTTTGCCCAAGAGCGTGTTATTTTTTGTTATAAAAACAGATTTACCCCGAAACAACACCAACCCATTCGATCAATCGGACGAAACCGAAAATACGAGTGATGGCGTGAAAGGTGGCGAGGGACCGGACTCGTCGCGCGCAAAGGAAAAGGACATTCGCGAAGAATACCGACCTTACCGCGGTGCCATATTGGTATCATTGCCCAACGTAAAAGGCAAAATGCCACTTTTCCACTTGTTTCGCGCACTCGGTGTCGAAAGTGATGAGGACATTATTGAAAACATACTCGGACCCCTCGACAAAGTCCCATCAAATATGATTGACGCCATACGACCATCCGTCTATCAAGCTCAAATGGAACGCGTCTTCACTCAACAAGAGGTCATCAAAATCCTAGCTCCGCGCACACACTTTAGAGGCGAAGACAATGTGCGTCATGTCCTCGTCAATGATGTGTTTCCAAATATGAACCTTCCCGAAATGTTCCAGTCTTCGTTTGATGATCAACGCATTCCGCCACGCATCTATCAAGAGCTTCTCAAAAACAAGGCAAAGTACCTTGGACAACTTGTCCATGAAATCCTTAAAGTACGATTGAATTTACAATCGCCGTCGGACAAAGATAGTTACATGTACAAGCGCATCGACATCAGTGGATTCTTACTCGCACAACTTTTCCAAAAAGCCTACATGAAATTCCGTAAAAACGTTCGCGACAGCGTCGATAACATCTATCATTATATTGCAAAAAACAAGGGCGACGTAAAATCGCTTATTGGACAAGACAATTTGCACCGTGTCTTCAATTCAATGTTGATTACGGAGAGCATTGCCAAGTCGTTCAAAGGTATGTGGGGGCTTGCGGGGTCCGATCCCGATCAAGCGGTTGTGCAAGACTTGTCGCGCATCAGTTACATCGGGTTCTTGTCGCACCTACGTCGTGTGAATTTGCCCCTTGATAGAACGATCAAGATCACCGGCCCTCATCGCCTACACGCGCAACAATGGGGTCGCCTCTGTCCATTTGAGACGCCCGACGGTGCCTCCGTCGGCTACTTGAAAAACTTTGCGCTTCTCAATCACGTTACCTTTGGTTCTAACCCACAGAGCATGTACGGTTGCTTCAAGGACCTTGATGTTATAGAACTTCAACGAGTGCCCGTGTCGGAGGTAGCGGGATTAAGTAGAACAAAAGTATATCTCAATGGGCGCCTTTACGGAATTCATGCAGACCCTCTAAAACTCACCCGCGCTTTGCGTCTCATGCGTCGCAATGGTCTATTCAACATCTTCACATCGATTCACTGGAACATCAACACCAATGAAGTGCGTATTTTGACGGACAACGGCCGCCCATGCCGCCCACTCATGATCGTTGAAAAAAGAGAGATGATTTTCGGGGCCTCCACCACCCCTGCCGCCTCAACATCGCCCTCTTGGTTTGATCTCATTTACGGCAAGTATTTCACGACAGTTCATGCCGATTTTCTGAAAGAAAATGACCGCGCTGACTTGTACTACTCGTCTTACTACATCTCACCGTTTAGCATCGGCGCTTACCAGTCAAAGTCATTGGATGCCATTCTTGTAGAGCTTGAAAAGAGTCAGGCGGCGGTCGAGTTCCTTGACGCCGATGAAGAAGACACGTGCCTCGTTGCAACCGAGCCGAAAGACATTGGAGAATACCATACACATTGCGAGATTCATCCTTCAACCATGTTCAGCGTTGTCACCAGCAACATTCCGTTTGCCAACCACAATCAAGCCCCGCGCAACATTTTCCATGGCGCACAAAGCAAACAGGCCATCGGTATCTATGCCACCAATTTCAGCAAGCGATTTGACACCATGGCATATATCCAACACTATCCGCAAAAACCCATTATAACGACGCGCAATGCTCAATACACAATGTCGGATCGCATGCCCAATGGTTTTAATGCAATCGTTGCCGTTGCAAGCTACACGGGATATAATCAAGAGGACGGCGTGATCATCAATAAGACAGCAATTGAACGAGGCCTCTTTAACATCACGGCGTATAAGAGCATGTTTGCGCGCGAAGAGGGGGACATGGAAAATGGCGAGGTCGAATACCGTTTTGGAAATCCTCTGAAGCTCGTGGAACAAAATAAGAAATTCACACGAAAAATACCAACCGACCGATACGACTATACTCTATTGAATGATGAGGGCATCATTGAAGAAAATGCGTCAGTGCCATCGGGACATGCCGCGGCGGTCATTGGAATGGTGAAGCGTACGCGTAAAATCGTCAAAAAACGCCATGGTATTATGACTAAAGACGAGGTTGTCGAGGAATACGACGATGCGTCCAAGAAGAGCGATGTGCATCATTACGGAAAGGTGGATCGTGTGTATTTGGAAAAATATGACTTGAGCAAGAACCTTCGGCTCTGCAAAGTTCGCTTTCGCAAAATGCGCAAGCCCGAGCTCGGTGACAAACACAGCTCGCGTCATGGTCAAAAGGGCGTGGTCGGCATGATTGTTCCGGCCGACGACATGCCTTTCACCAAAGACGGCATCATTCCTGATATTATTATCAATCCTCATGCCTTTCCCTCGCGCATGACCATAGGGCATTTAGTGGAGTGTGTATTTGCAAAATTGTGTTGCATGGAGGGTATGTTGGGGGATGGCACTGTGTTCCTACCTTTTGACATTGAGAATGTTGCAAGCGCTTTAGAAAAACATAAATTTGAGAAGTATGGCAATGAAATCATGTACAATGGCCGCACCGGCGAGCAGATTCCCACGGAGATCTTGATTTCACCTACATTCTATCTCCGTTTGAAACACATGGTGGCAGATAAAGTGCATGCTCGCGGTGTTGGTTTTAATGCACCGCACGACCAATTGACGCGCCAGCCCACTTCAGGACGCAGCAAAGGGGGTGGCCTGCGTATAGGTGAGATGGAACGTGATGTCTTGTTGTCGTATGGATTCTCGCAATTTGCAAAAGAGAGCACCATGGAACGTTCTGATAAATACCGATTTCAAGTATGTCGTAGATGTGGCACGGCCACAGTTCAAAATAGAAAAAAGAATCTGTCATACTGCACGGATTGTGGAGACAATGACATCAGCTCTATTGAAACGCCGTATGCATTCAAGCTGTTTGTGCAAGAGATGGAAGGCATGGGTGTCCAAATTCGCTTCAGCACTGAATCAGTAGCTGAAGAACCCGACGACACACTTGACAATGAGCTCGAAGTTATTGACGAGGAAAACCCTTCTCAGTTGGAAGAAATGGATGGTGGCTCACGAGCAGGTGACGAACAATTTGGTATGGGCCGTCCAGGAGATAATTTTGGAGAGGATGATGAAGAAGGAGATGAAGAGGATGAAGGCGAAGAAGACGGTGGGGAGCAAGAGGGCGATGATGACGAACACGGCGAAGAATATGTAGAAGGCGAAGAGGGTGGTTACAGCGAAGATGGAGAGGAAGACGATTTCGAAAATGCTGCAACTAAAACAGTTTCATTTGACAGTAACATTGCAAGCGGGAGTAAAAATCAATTATTTGAAGGTGAGAACGAAGATGGTGAAGATGATGAGGAAGGTGAGGAAGACGACGACGAAGAAGAAGCACCTACACCTGCACCTTCAAGTGACCCTCCTTCACAATCCGGAGGATCGGATGTCAAGGTCATATACCTCTAATAAATAAACATTTTATCCAATCTAATTAGTAGATATGGATATTTTCGGAGTTATCCTTGTAATCATGGTGCTTTCTCTTTTGGGAGGGGCAGGATACTTTGCATATGATTATATTCAGCACAAAAAAGACCTTGACGTGAAGCTGAAATCTACGGAGACCAAGATCGAGAGCACGGCGGGTAAAGTTACAGACGAGGGCAATACACGCATGTCAAACTTAAAATACATGGTCGGAGAAATCAACAAGGTACATGATGATATTTACACTACACTGGAGACACGTGTCGATGAACAAAAGACTTCAATCTCCGGCGTGCAAGCGGATCAAGGCCGACTTATAAGTGGCCTCGGTTCTCTATTTAAATTTGAGGCAGATCCAATGGTATCTTCATCTTCGTCAAATGTCATGTCCATCATGGATCTTCCCGGAAATGCCAACGTGAATGTTGAGCTATTGAAGCATGTGACTGCGATCGGAGGTTTAACCGCAAAGGATCTCAAAACAGAGGATGGTGTTGTGACCGGTGTTAAACTATGCGGCACGGGTGATTCCCCAAGATGCATCCAGTTCCCGAATGAGAATGGCGATACATACATCACTAACCTTGCCAATGGCCGCTCCGTTGTCATGGACAGTGTGACCGAATTTACAAACAAGATTGTTCTCAAAGGTTCAGGTATCATTGAATCACCGGATGCACCCATTCAACTTGTTAGCGAGAAGGGTGTTACCACGTCAAACATTACAACATCGTACTTGAACATCAAAGGCGATGGGTCAAAAGATCTCTTGAAAGTTTCTAATGCGTCGGATGCCCTTCGCATTGACGCCACAGGTAAGCTCATTCTCCCAAATAACAACACAATTCAGGTAGAATCTTCAAAGCTCATCATGAATGCCCCGCAAGGCCTTGAGATCAGAGGTCGTGTGGATATGAACGGGGAGGCGTATATCAATGGCAAAGAAGTTGCCGTACGCCGTACATAATAATATCTTTCTCATTTGTTTTTAAGGGACCACGAATGCTTTTTTATCGCATATATGTTGTCACATTTTTACTCATAGTTATCGCTGCATTAGTGCTTCCAAAGTACGAACACATGAGCACGATGACCGAATATAGACGGAAAATAAAGTCCAATCTTGCGCTAGTTCCGGACGGACTCGAATTTGTTTCACGGCCCCATGGAAGAATGCTATATGATTACTTTCCCAAGCGAATATGTCACGTGAATCGATTTTACGATAACATGTTGGTCGATCAAGCAGACCTTCTTACAATACGTCATTGTCTTGAGATTGACAACCAAGGCAGGACGCTTCAAGCAAACATGCAGCGCTTTGCAACTGGGAGTTACGCATTTTACACGAAAAAAATAGAAATACAAACCGGTAAGATGGCAGATGTTTATGAAAAAATAAAAGAAGACTTGAAGGATTTCTCTGAACTACCTGTCGTTGGTGGTAAAATACAAGGTCCTGTTTTACTGCTTTTGTTTCAAGCACCCTATTACCGTGACAAAGATAGTAATGTTGTTACAGTGACAGATGCAAATGTGTTTTCGTACAACTACCAACCACACATCATTCTCAATCGCGATGTAGGTTCTTCGGGCATTCCCGAGTTTCAAAACTATATTTTGGCATATCTATTATTTCCCATGCACACCACACTTGGTGCTGCCAAGAACATCTCAAATATTCCAAGTTACTTATCATCGTGTTTGGATTGGCTGAGATCAAAAAAAAGTGAGTCTCCTACATGCAAGGTACGTTGCCTTGATGACTCAAGCACATTTTGTGGATGTCTCAATACGACAGGATCGTCACCAGAACCGTACGTTGGAAAGTGTGCAAAAGTGCCAGCTATAGGCGGAGACACTCCTTCATTCAATGATTATGGAATGGTGTATCGTATCAATGAGAGAAGCCAAGTAGGTTCTCTTTTCACTTCAACATACATCAATGATCTCGATTTGGACTCGTAGCTCCTATCTCGTCACTCGTAACTCGTCACTCGTCACTCACATGCTCAATCATCATCAACAAAGTCGTATTTGGGCTTTTTGTATTGTTTCACTTCTTTTACTTTCGCTTTGGTTTTGGTTTTGGTAGAAGACGGCGGCGGCGGCATGTCGGTTACACCGTTAGCCATATTTTTGCGTCCCTCTACCACTTCCTCCCAAAAGGCATAAATGAGAGGCACGGTTTCCGCCCATTTTTGTTCATCAAAATTCACACGAACAATGTTGATTTTGGACAACTTCCATGGCGTAATTTTGCACAGCTGTCTTTCATCATTGTCGTCGAATGTAGCGACCTCGTCGAGTACCCACGAATATGCTTGTTTTGATGTCAGTCCAATGGGGGAATAAATGTACTCATATGCATCGTTGCGCGTGCATTCAATGATCACACCATGTAGTGTTGTTTCGGGATGAAGCTCCTTGTACTCTTGAATATCACTATACGCCGCAATCTCAGCCTCTACATAGTCGCACTTCTCAAGCCCACACACGGATAACTGGCCAAGAATCTGGTAATAGTATTGCTCAGGTACTTGGCCCATTTCTATCTTGCGTTTGTAGGGGGCCTTCAACTCAACCATGACACCGAGCTCAGTAATACCATCCGGAGATGCTCCAAAGCAAGGGATATCGGGATGTGGGATGAGTCCGAATTCTTGAACGCTGACATTCCCCATTTTTTGTTGGTAGCAACGCATAACAACATCTTCAAACATTGTCCCCCATTTTAGTGGCGGACAGCGGGCATTAAATTTAGAATCATCGAATATCTTTTTTCTCAAAAGATCCTTTCGGGATCCAAATTTTCCTTTACCAAGTGCTTGTGCTAAATCACTTGCAGTAAGAAGGTTTTGACGCAATGCCTTCCATTGCTCTGACCGTTGTTCAACAATAGGAATATCTTGCAGTGCTTTCAGTTTTTTCCTAGAGGCTTTTATATCTTGAATTGTGTCTTCTCGATCATCCACATCTTCCAAAACATTAAAGGTCTTGCAAAGATCACTAACAAAACTTTTGAGACGGTCTTCAGGCCACTCGTCAAGAATATTGTAACCAAGATTGTTGCAAATTGTTAAAAGACAATCCATAAACTTGTTTCTTCTTATTTATTTTAGGGTGAAATCTTTATATCGGAATCGTCTTCTTTTTCCTACGGAGCGTATCGAGCTTATTTATTTCATTGATGACCTTGTTGGTTCCAAAATCAAGACGCGCCGGGGTGTTTTTTGTGCTAACTGCGTCCTCATCATCATCGTCAAGGAGTGACGCTCTTTCAATAACTTTGGCAAGTCGTCGATCTTCTTTGTCGTTCAACAACTTGCGAACCATTTTGTGTTTTGCGTCAAGAATTTCGCCAACTTTTTCCTCGAACACGTTCATTCTGGTTTATGTATAATACTTTACTTTACTTAACTCTACTCTACTCCATCTCTAAAATCATTTTTTTATACATTCAAAACCATTGCTTTGTAAGTTGGGCTTGCTTTTCCACTGTCAAAAACTTCAAGAATCATGGGCGTTGGTGCATTAAATGCTCTTGATAAACCCGTATCAACAAAAAATAACTTTCGATCATACATGGCCATAATTTGAGGCACGACACTATGACCTACGTACATAGTTCGCGAGTTCGTGCGGGCAAGGACGTTTTCAAGCAGTCCTTTATTCTCAGCGCTACATGTCGTGTATTGACGGTTCCACAAAATCGACATGGGCCCTAAAAAAAGCTCTTGAAATGCCTTGTGCTCATTTGGATTGAGGGGAAAGCCCAATAAGAACTTTTTAAAGAGGCTATTTATCTTTTCGATGTCGTCATTTACAATAGACAGATGATGCGGCAGTAGGCCCGCATGACAAAAGACACAATCTCCAATCTTGACAATCACAGATCGGTTTGCAAGAAGTTTCGCCAATGGCCCTCCCGGTTGAAATCGTAATAATCTCATTTCTGGTCCTCCGCTCGCAGCAAGACTCTTCGGACTAACGTACATAAAGTCTCCCATGCAATTCATGAGCTCGTGGTTACCAATAATGGATATCACCTTCCCGCCGTGCATGGACGCAATAAGATTCAGATGATCCGAAAATCGCAGGACATCCGTATCCGGCATCGTTTCCCAATCGCCTGCTTCGTTTCTAGTAGCCCCATCTACTTGATCCCCAAGTTGCACAACAATGGTGTTTTTTGGTTCCGCAATCCATTCGAAGTTGTCATTTATAATTTTAGAGTTTGCTAATATATGGATGAATCGCTGCAAATCCCCGTGAATGTCCCCAATAACAACTAAACGCGGACATGCAGAAAGTATCATCGCCTTAAAAAATGAAGTTAAAATATATTTGAGAGATAACATATACACAATAACCATGCTCTTTAAATCATCAAGGACCGATACAATCGAAGTGGGTGTGGATGAAGCTGGCCGGGGCTGTCTAATGGGACCGGTAGTTGCAGCGGCTGTAATGTTACCTGCCTCTTTGGATCACACCGCATGGAGTGAAGTAAGGGACTCGAAAAAGATAACCGAAAAGAAACGTACTGTCCTTGCGGAAATCATAAAACAGGAAGCGTTCTCCTATGGCATAGGTGTCGCGCATGCTGAAGAGGTTGATGAAATGAACATCCTACAAGCGACATTCCGCGCAATGCACCGCGCCCTTGATGAATGTCATAAGAAATGCACAGACAACAATCAATCCGCATTCACTCATATTCTTGTGGATGGTCCGCATTTTAGGCGCTACATGAGCCCCGGTTACGATGATGATGAGGTAATTTCATTCGAATGCAAGGAAAAAGGAGACGATATCTTTTTGAGCATTGCAGCTGCATCCATACTCGCAAAAGATTACCGCGATCGATGGGTTCTGAACATTGTTGAACAAATACCTGACCTAGACAAGTATAATTTCAAAAAGAATAAAGGATATGGTACAAAAGCACACATAGACGCCGTTCAAAAATATGGCATTACTGAATATCACCGAAAAACGTTCAAACCAATCTCGCTATTTATGTAGTCATAACATGATGTTTGATATAACGGAATATGAAATTGAGCTTGACAAGAATCATGATCATGAAAACTCCTAAGAAACTGATCACAAGCCACCTGAGGTATTTTTTTGCATTTGATGAAAAGTTATTCATAAATGTGTCCCCATACTTGGGAGCCGTACCTTTGTATGGTGCATTTGTACCCATTCCAGCGTCACCAACAGCGCCAATGGCCCCGCTCATTGCTCCAATGCCGCCCGCCACGCCTGCCGCGGCCGACGCCGCACCACCTGCACCACCAATGCGCTGGGCAACTTGGAACCTTCGGCCTGTTCCTTCGTTGTACGTTTCCGTATTTACATATCGAGTTCTAAAACAGATCGAGGGCTTACGAAGTAAGAGCGGCAAATTGCTTTTTTTATAACAAAACATTTGATCGCATGCTTGTTTTAAAACCTCCATTTTCACATCTCCCTCTGCTGCCGTATTTACGCCATCGCTTGCCCAACCGGACTTTATGCTCGATTCATTGTTTAGCACATTGGTACATATGTTGTACGCATCATCCACACGCTCTCTTGTTTGAATTTTACTACACGCAAGCTCTAATTTTGCCGAAGGTGCATCAATATTTTCCAAATAGCTGTGGCATTTGAAGAGAAGCGCCGTTGAATCTACATTTTGCAATCGATTATCAATCTGGGTTTTAAAAGATGGATTTGTGCTCGAAAGATTTTTACCAACATTTCTCTGAAGTTCAGAATTAATCGTTTCTTTTGTTGTTCCAAGTCGTTTAATCCATGTCATTGGGCAAAAATCAGATTGACTTGAATATTTTCCATTGAGATAGACATCTTTGCTAATGCATCTTGAGAGGTCATCCGGAAGCGTCGCATGCACTTTCTGGCCATCGACGGGATCTTTCATGTACATGGGCATTGAATCGGGCGCACATGGTTTTTTGCAGGCGCCGCTCACACTTTCGTATTTGTTTCCTAAATGATAATTTTCTACTTCAAACCAGTCATGCCATTTCTCGTCGCATCGAGTCCGTTGATCCACTTCTTTTGATATTATTGGCTTTCTGCATCGTGATGGGTTACCTTGCTCCTCTACAAAAGACGGCGGACATGATGTTCCTGCAATACATTGGTCCAAGTTTTTGGCGGTAAAACCAAACCCATATTCCACACTGCATATTTTACGTGCCTCACTTCCATTACTTTCTTCGGTACAGAGACGCTTAGGTCGGCGGCTATCATTCGGAACATCCTTTGCAAAGGTGCGTGTGTCGTTATACAAAGGTTGAAGGATCTGCTTGCTGTGGTAGATGCCATATTGCTTCGCTGCTGACACTGTACATATTTCACCCGGTGCCAACCTTATACTCATTTACAATCTCTACAAACCTCTGACATATATCAACATTTTTCTGGGTCGAGTACCTTGCTCTTAAGTGCCGTATATGTGCCACTTGCTTTTCGTTTTGCTGCAGAAATAGCTTGAATCTTGAATTTCATTCTATTCGGCATTGTTCTTGCACACACGTCGTTCGGCATGTCTTTGAAAAGGTAGCTTGCACTTGTGTTGTCACTAAATTTTGCGAGAGAGCATTTGGGCACGTAACGGTTTCTGTTTGCTTCAAACACAAATGGTATTATAACGGATTGGCGCTTTCCATTATTGCTCAACTTATCTTGAAGACGTTTTGGAAGTACGGGCCACCCGGCAAGATCCGATGATTTGATTTGCCATACAATGGGTGCCGGTTGCCCATCATAAACACACTTCTGACCAGTTGATTCAATGTACGTAAGATCATTGCATCGTCCCATTGCATGATTTTCACGGGTTACCTTCGGCACATTGTCGGGGTTAAACTGTGTGAAACCACGTAATCCACCATTCACGGTAGATTGAAGATTGTTTGTCCATCGGGTCCATATTGAACCACCCCCACCGCCACGCCCACCACCGCTTCTCATAGACATGCTCATCCCACGACGGATGCCCCATATGAGAAACACAATGAGCAAAATATACAAAATGATTTCAATTGCACGGGCATTCAGCAGTGCAATAAAGATTTTCAAACCATTGTAAAGCGCCGTGCCCACGGTTTTTGCAGTCCAACCAAGCGCCTTAAAAAATGGGATCACAAGTTTGTAAAGTTGTGCGCCAAGGCGGCGTAAGTTGTCCCATGTCCAATTAAAAATTCGCGTTAAACGATCAATAATACCTTTGTAAAATTTTTCATCCTTTTTTGAATTCTCCAAGGCTGCTTGCATTTCAGCCCTTATATTATCATTTGACATCTCTTACTTATTGGACGTTTAAAATTTTCTAAAATTTACATGTGATTACTTTAGATTGCATATATCATATGCATTGGTCCGTATCACTACTTATTGCGATTCTTATAGTGATCTATATAAGTTATTACTATAGATACCCAAAGGAAGTTGCAATTCTACAAAACCGTGTGAGCGACATTGATATGTCTGTTTTTCTTCAAAAACAACCCATTGTCATCGAGGACCAGGTTGTTGAATTAGAAACACTCGTGGCGGCATGGTTCAAGTTGTGCTTCAAGACGAAAAAGGAGCTCACCGCTCAAACGGATGAATCATGGAGCAGAAATCGCTACAAGTATCTTGTATTGCAACCGAATACCAAAGCAGAAGTGATGTTGTATCCGCCGGGCAAGCCCATGAATGCAACGAATGATGCTCCCCCTCCCGAGGAGACGCTTCTTGTGATCAAGCTAGCGGAATACCAACCCCTTATACTTCCAATGCATTGGCGCTATCGCTTCTTTGAGCCCCAAACCCAATATCATATTATAGGTGTTCATGATTGGCTTTCGTGGATTCTTCCATGAAACGTAACAAAAATTAAACAACCTCAAAGTAGAGATGGTAATTCGACTGATCAAGATTCTTGATATTGGATTTATAACGACCATTTATTTCATATTTGCGTTCATAGTGAGCACATATGTAGATCGAAAAATCCTAGGAGAATTTGACCCTGTCAAGGCTCAAAAGAAAACAACCCTTCGATTGCTCACTGAAACCGTATTTCACATGTATTGCATCGGAATAACAATTTACATTGCACGTAATATTGCGGAAAAAATACCATCACCGTTTCATGGAATCGGTGGTTTTGATCACTTTCGTGTCAAAGAATTAACAAATGCGGCCGTTTTCACCTTCATTTTCATATTCTATCAACTTCACCTTCGTCAAAAACTCACATACATTGCAGATCGCTTTTATCAAAGCTAATCGACCTCCTCTACATTCGGCTCACTTGGCGCACCAGCTCCACCCGCCGCCCCGCCCGCTCCTTCACCCGCATCTCCTCCTGGGCCGCCTGGGCCGCCTGCACCCTGGTACATTTTCATCATAATTGGCTGGAGCTTGCTCTCAACTTCTTTGTACTTTTGTTCGTACTCCTCCTTCGAAGTATCGATGTTGGCGGCCTCGAGCCATTTCACACCTTCCTCTACGACCGGCTCGGCCTCTTTCCAACACTCTTTGGCAATGTCAGTTTCGGCGTTACGCAGGGAGTTGCGGGTGCTATAAAGGTAGTTCTCAAGCGAGTTCTTTGCCTCAATACGAAGTCGTTGTTTCTCGTCTTCTTCCTTGAACGCCTCCGCATTCTTCACCATGTTGTCGATGTCCTCTTTTGACAGGCGACCCTTGTCATTTGTAATGGTGATCTTATTTGTTTTACCTGTGCTCTTCTCTACCGCGCTCACTTGGAGAATGCCATCGGCCGTGATGTCAAAGCTAACTTCAATCTGGGGAATACCACGGGGACCAGGGGGAATGCCGGATAGCTCAAAGGTACCAAGGCGGTTGTTGTCGCGTGTCATGGCACGTTCTCCCTCAAACACTTGAATGAGCACGCCCGGTTGGTTGTCTTCGTAAGTGCTGAAGACTTGAGACTTCTTTGTAGGAATCGTCGTGTTTCGCTCAATGATCTTTGTCATCACGCCACCGGCTGTTTCAATGCCAAGCGAAAGAGGAGAGACATCAAGCAGTAGAAGATCCTTTGTCTGTGAATTGCCTTGACCTGTGAGAATGGCCGCTTGAACCGCGGCACCATATGCAACAGCCTCGTCCGGGTTGATGCTCTTGCAGAGCTCTTTGCCATTGAAGAACTCGGTCAGGAGGCTTTGGATTTTAGGAATACGCGTAGAACCGCCCACAAGAACGACGTCATGAATTTCACCCTTGCTCATTTTTGCGTCCCGTAGAACGTTTTCCACTGGAGCGAGTGTTTGGCGGAAGATGTCATTGCACAGTTCCTCAAAACGCGCACGAGTTATGCTTGACGCAAAATCAATTCCTTCAAAAAGTCCATCGAGCTCAACATTTGCGGTTGCAGATGAGGAGAGGCTACGTTTAACACGTTCGCAAGCCGTGTTTAGGCGTTTCATTGCACGAGCGCTATCAGTCAGGTCTTTCTTATGCTTGCGCTTGAATTCTTGGACGAAGTGCTCAACAAGGCGGTTGTCAAGGTCCGAGCCACCTAGATGGTTGTTGCCAGATGTTGCCTTTACCTCAAAGATGCCGCCGTCGATGGCAAGGAGAGACACGTCGAACGTGCCGCCGCCAAAATCAAAGATGATGACGTTTTTCTCCTTGCCGTCGTTTGTTTTGTCAAGACCATATGCAATTGCTGCAGCCGTTGGCTCGTTGATAATGCGAAGCACTTCAAGACCGGCAATAGCACCAGCATCTTTGGTTGCTTGGCGCTGAGCGTCATTGAAGTATGCAGGCACCGTAATCACTGCTTTTTTAACATCGTGGCCAAGGTAAGCTTCCGCGGTTTCTTTCATTTTTGTGAGCACCATTGCTGAAATCTCTTCGGGGTGCATGGTTTGCATCTTTTCCTTGAATTCAACCTCAATGACGGGTTTCTTGTCTGCACCGGCCTTCACTGTGAAAGGCCATAGCTTCATGTCGTCTTGAACAACTTTTTCGTCAATGCGACGACCAATGAGGCGCTTAGCGTCATACACGGTGTTTGTTGGGTTCATTGACGCTTGATTTTTGGCGGCATCGCCAATAAGGCGCTCTTCTTTGTTAAAAGCGACGTAACTAGGTGTAGTACGGTTACCTTGATCATTTGCAATGATTTCAACACGATCTCCTTGCCAAACGGCAACGCACGAGTAAGTAGTACCAAGATCAATGCCAATGGCGACGTTGTCTTTAGTGGTGGCCATGTTTAAAAATAATAGCATTCATGTCTTAAATAAATTACAGATACTTAAGGCCCATACAAGTTTGGATTGACAGATTGTAGGCGGCGGGTTGTTGATCGCAACGTCATTTTCGTGCGACCAGGTGACATTGAAACCACGGGAGAACCTAACGTTGGAGTTGAAGCGGAAGTTGAAGGGGATGGCGACGTTGATTTCGTGCGACCAGGTGACATTGAAACCACGGGAGAACCTAACGCTGGAGTTGAAGCGGATGCTGACGCGGATCTCATGGAAAGTTGTGCGACCGCCCGTACTGTCTTCGCCATCGCGTTTGTCTTTCTGGTGTGCGTACGTGCTTTTGCGGTTGTTGCAGTTGCTTTTGCTGCTGTATCAACAACGATAGGACTCGACGATGCAAATATATCATACAGTGGTGACGGCGAGTTTCGTCCTTGGGTGGTGGATGGCGCTATCTTTGTGTTTGCGTTGCAGATCACGTTCAACACACTTATAGCCTTTTTGATTGAAATTCGCTTCAAGGGATGAGGATTCAAGCAATCTCTAACAAGGTTATTGAAAAGTTTGACAATCACGGCATTATCATTTCTTTCGGGAACACAATCATATGCACATTCTAGAAGAGACACCCCCAAACTATATACATCTGATTTCTCTGCAGCCTTCCAACTTTGAAGTTGCGCCTCTCTTTCGGACTCCAACCGCAACCTTGACATCGATTCCCACAATTCCAAATACGAGGCTTTTCGCGCAACATTGTCAAGATCAAATTTCCCATTCACCTTGAGCAACAGTGACGTTTCTATGTCAAATACTTTATCAAGATCCTTTCGATCACGGAAAACAACAAGTTTTCTATTAACCGAAATGTTGAGATGCTCTTTTACAAGACGATATTCAGGAGGACTATATGCATAGATTGCGTTAAATAATGTTTCATTGTCGGAATAGACGTCGTCAAATGGTTTCATCATTCCAAAATCTATCAAACGGGTGAATTTCAATTTAGGATCATTGGGAACAATGACGATGTTGAGAGGCTTGATGTCTTGATGACACATTCCATGTTTTACTAGTTTTTCAACACCCTCGAATGCGGATCTCATAAGTCTTGCAAGCCCTTGACGTGTTACTCGAACTTGACTACGACTTACGTGTGAATATATCGTTGTCGTGCCTCTAGGAAGGAGCACTTGATGAAAATCGATCTCATCATCTTTCGGCTCCGGCAAATTGCCATAAGATGCGTGATTCTTTACGTCAATAACACGTTTATCTATTTTATTGCAATACGCGATATGAGGCTCATTTGCTTTAATGAGCGCATAGTCGGTTTTGCAACTATGAAAAGGGTAAAAGAAATATTGAAATTTCGGATCTATTTTCGACAACACCGCCGAGCTTGTCATCTCTTCTTTCACCTCTTGGCCGTTATCACTAAACACTTTAGACGCATGTCCAATCGATGCATATCCTTTGCAAGGGATTGACGGCGCAAATACACACCCATATGTACCTTCTCCCATAAAGGCACCACCTTCTTTTTTGAGCTTGAGATTTCGCTTCGTTGTTCTCGGCATACCACGTGCTATAAGTAATTTGAGAAGTATTTTTGTCCTTGAGCCGCTTTATACACACGATGAATCAATCTCTCATCCTCGACAATGTTTATGTGATTGCGTTTATCAAACACATCAATGCTCTGCTCGTGTCCAATAAACAGACGCTTTGCAACTTCAAGACTTTGTACCGACACTTGGCCATCGCCATTTCCATATACAGTAGAGTATGGCGATTCCCCGTTATTTCTAATCCGAAAAGTTTGAGGTGTATCCACGTCCGTGTTATAAATGATCTCTACGGGCACATGAAGAGGCTTTGCAATGTCGGACAAAAACGGTTTGTAAAGGTCCCTCCAAATCATGAAGCTTATATTATTATTGCTTGCGAGCTTATCGAAATCACCAGGGCTCACGTTTTTATGAGGGTTCTCAATATTGATAAGTACTTCATCGTCTTGGAATGCAAGAGAGTTTGGAAGGCACATGATAATGCCGCCATTTTTCCGCAATGGTTCTTTGAATTGATGGTTAAACATCGGAACATAGTATTCGCCGCTGAAAATTATTCGCAAGGCCAGTGGTGTCCCACCAAAGGGCGCACTGATACAAAACCATCGGTGTAAATGAGTCGAAATCCATTGTTCATCAACATAAGATGTTAAAAACCATTTGAATAAAACACCGCCAAGACTATGGGACACCACCACACACGGTGCCTTATTTTTCCGCGTTGCACGCTCAAGAACATATTTTAGCCGGTCAAAAAATTCATTACGAATGCTCGAGTCTAGTATCAGTCTAAAATCATAGGGAACTCCATACAAGGACTGTTTCTCAACGTATCCATTTTCTTTCAAATAATCGCACATGTTTCCGAAATACTTGTAATGGAAATTGCGTTGCAGCATTTCTTGGTATGACTTTGAAAAGATGTCGAATTCGGGCACGAGATTCGTGATACCACGCGTTCCAATTGTGTCAAATGGAACAATATTTGCATCGTAACCCTTGAAACCTAAAATGTCATTGTTTGCCCGGTCTCTTCTAAGCTCGACATACATATCTTGTTTCCATTGGTCCATGCTTTTCTTGGAAAAGGGCGCAATGTTGATCCATCGATTGTCAATGATCCTTTGATTAAAAACGGTTTTGAATTTGGCATTTTTATTGACAAGAACACTCCCACCAAAGCCAGGAATCATGACAATCGGTTTCATTGTCAAATGTAACTTACAAGTTGTTAAATGAACTTCTCTTTTTATCTGCATATTGTATCGTTCTTGTTTCAGCGTTGTTGGCCCCCGACCCTGTCCCATTTCCAATATTTGGTGTTTCAAAAGCTCTTGGTATAAAGTCTAGAAACATTCCATCGGACGACGATAATGCCGTTGTCGCCGACGACTTTGATGACTTCTTAGAAGACTGTGAGGAGGCGGGTGGCGCACATGGTGTGTGCAACTGGACATAGTCGAGCCACATTGTTGGCGCTTGCGACTCTATTGTATTTATAAAAAGTAGCTCTTTGTCTGACCAAATAAGTGTATTTTGTGAATTCGGGTGCATTGCCCATGGGCAACCCAGTAAAAGGCCAATGCGTTCCGCTTTGTAAGTCTTTTTATAATCATATGAAAACAGCCACCATATTTTTTGGACATTGGCATGTTGTTTATAAAAGCACAAAATCGCGCCCCATAAAAACCACATGAAGTCATTGTCTTTCATGTCGTATGGAAATCCGGTTGGTAAGTCCATGAGTAATTTACGCCTTGAGAGGTATTCAAGCGACACACGAGACTCCTCGAATTTTCCATCCGTCCAAATGCTCGTCAAACCCACCAAGACTTTATGAGCCAACGGTTTTTCTTCAGCGGCCGTTGGAAGGATGCGCGCATACGTTTTGATGCCCTTTTCGGTGAGTTCGGCATCGTCCGGAAAGAACTCAATTATTTTGGATCGCAACGTTTGTATTTGAAGTGGTTGTCGAAATCTATATTTTATTCGGTGAAAGAGCAAACAGAATTTTACGGAAAGGACAAGCACTTCGGCGGCATCCAAATGGTCTTGTTCAATTTGTCGCAAAACATCATCGCAAATTAAAAGCCATGGTTTTACATTCTCTGCCGTCATGACCTCGCCTGCCTTGGCCAATAAGGAGATCCATGCATTTTGTAGATGATCCTCATTATTCGACATCAAAAGCTTGCATGTGGTTTCGAGGCAATGTTCGATATTACTTTGGGCCACAAAATCAATATATTGTCGCCGACATTGAGCCATTATAAATCACAAATACCT
>Ga0208960_1000426_pt1 | contig 23609 bp, 25 predicted proteins | sample GreLakmeON33MSRF_FD_187703 | JGI IMG/M metagenome (GOLD analysis project Ga0208960, IMG submission 187703) | Freshwater lentic microbial communities from great Laurentian Lakes, MI, USA - Great Lakes metaG ON33MSRF (SPAdes) | ecosystem: Environmental > Aquatic > Freshwater > Lake | place: Great...
GGTGGTGGGAGCCGCTAAAGCGCGCCTTCTCCCTTCCTCGGAGGAGGGGAGAAGGTGGCCGCAGGCCGGATGAGGGGTGGGGCCGCTTGCGCCGACGCACGCAACCCCTCACCCCAACCCTCTCCCCTCCTCCGAGGAAGGGAGAGGGAGTCAGCAGGCGGCGCGGATCTTCGCGGGCACGAACGCCAGCGCGTGTCCGCTCCACCCACGGCTCCGCCCACCCGAGTTCCCGGCGAGACGCCGGAAACAACCCGCGAGACGCGGGTGCCACCCGGAGCTTCCTCGGAATCCGTCCCCCGAAGTCGCCGCCCAGCCGGTCCTTCTACGCCCGTTCGACAGTAAAGGGTCGCACTCTCGTTTTGCCAGCGACTCGCTTTCCGGTCATTGTCCCCGTGCATGAGCTTCGCCATTCAGCACAGCACGTTGCGCGACCTCTACGACAAGGTCGTCGCCGGCGAGCGCCTTTCCGAGGCGGATGCCCTGCGCCTCTTCGAGAGCAAGGACATCAACGCGCTCGGGGCCATCGCGGACTTCGCGCGGCAGCGCAAGGTGGGCAACCGCGCCAGCTACATCCTCAACCGCTACATCAACTACTCGAACTACTGCATCCTCTCCTGCCAGTTCTGCTCCTTCGCGCGGAAGAAGCGGGATGCGGACGGCTTCGAGCTGTCCATCGAACAGATTGTGCAGAAGGCGCGCGAGGCGCTCGCGCTGGGCATCACGGAGCTGCACATCGTCGGCGGATTGCATCCCTCGCTGCCGTTCAGCTACTACGTGGACTTCCTCCAGGCGTTGAAAGCCCTCGACCCGCGCCTGCAGCTCAAGTGCTTCACGGCGATTGAAATCCTGCATCTCGCGTGGCTGGGGAAACGGTCCGTCGAGCAGACATTGCTTGAACTCAAGGCCGCCGGCCTCGAATCCCTCACCGGTGGCGGCGCGGAAATCTTTCGCAAGGAAGTCCGCACGCAAATCGCGCGGGGCAAGGAGAGCGCGGAGGAATACCTCGACGTGCATCGCATCTGGCACCGGCTGGGCGGGCGCAGCACCTGCACGATGCTCTTCGGCCACGTCGAGACGCTGGCGGACCGCGTGCATCACCTGAGCCTGCTGCGGGCGTTGCAGGACGAGACGCGTGGCTTTACCGGCTTCGTGCCGCTGCCGTATCAGCCGGAGAATAACGGCATCCCCGTGAACACGCCGCCGACGGGCTTCGACCAGCTCCGCACCATCGCCGTGAGCCGGCTCTACCTCGACAACTTCGACCACGTCACCGCCTACTGGGTCGGCATGGGCCTCAAGCTCGCGCAGGTGGCCCTGAGCTACGGCGCGGACGACCTGCACGGCACCATCCTCGAGGAGCACATCTTCCACATGGCCGGCGCGAAGTCCCCGCAGCTCCAGACCGAGGCGGAGATGGTGAAGGCCATCCGCGAGGCGGGCCGTGTGCCGGTGCAGCGGAATACGTTTTATGAGGCGGTGAAGGAGTGGCCGATTCAAGCGCCGGACGGTGAAGTGTCTGCGAGCCGTGCGAAGTCGAAGGTTTTGAAGGTTAATTTGGCAACGGCATGAGCTCATCTGACCCGCTCCCCGAACTTCGCCTCGCCCCCGTCGAGTCGGCGGACGACCTCGCCCACCGCGTCGAGCGCGAGCAGCGCAGCGCAAATGTGCAGCGCGAGAGCGAACTCGAAAACTCCCTCGCGCCTTTCCGCGTCGGCTCCGTGCCGTATCTCAACGCCGTGCCGCTCACGCGCGGCTTGGAGAGTCAGATTGAGTTCATCCCCCCCGCGCAGCTCGCCGAGAAGCTCCGGCGCGGCGACCTCGACGCCGCGTTGGTCAGCATCACGGAAGTCCTCTTCCACGACGGCTACGACGTGCTCGACGGCATCGCGGTCGCGTCGCTGGGCGAGGTGTTCAGCGTGTTCCTCGCGCACCGCGTGCCGCTGGAGCAAGTGCGCGAGGTCTTCTGCGACACCGCCTCGCTCACGAGCGTGAACCTGCTGCGAGTCCTGCTCGCCGAGCGCGGACTGAAGCCAGAGTTCAAGCCGCTGCCCAGCTACGCCGAGGCCGGCCAGCACGACGCCGTGCTGCTCATCGGAAACCCCGCCATCGAGTTCCGCCGCGCGCCGCACGCGCACGAGATTTGGGACTTGGGCACGGCGTGGTTCGAGCTGACGCAGTTGCCGTTCGTCTTCGCGATCTGGGCCTTGCGCCGCCGCGCGGACAACGAGCGGCTCCGCCGTCAGCTCCGTGGGGCCCGGGACTTCGGCCTCGACACGCTGGACTACACCATCACCTCGCGCTCCGACTACGACCTCAACTTCCGCCGCGATTACCTCGGCTGGCACATCCACTACCACCTCGGCTCGGACGAGAAGCGGGGCATCGCGAAGTTCATCGAACTGCTTCGCAAGCAGCAGGCAGAGCCGGTGATTGAGCCGCGCTTCGTCTTTTGAAGCCGGACCTTGAAGAGCAAGGCCGACTTGCCTCACCTCGCAGTTTCAGGAAAGCTCCGCCGCACATGAAGAAGAAAGCCGCCGCCAAATCCTCGTCCCTCGAACGTCAGTGGTCCTCCATCGTCGTGGACGGGGCCGAGCGCGCCGCCAGTCGCGCGATGCTCCACGCCGTCGGCTTCAAACGCGAAGACTTCCGCAAATCGCAGATCGCCGTGTGCTCCACCTGGAGCCAGGTGACGCCGTGCAACATCCACATTGACCAACTCGCCGTGAGCGTCGCGATGGGCGTCAACGAGGCCGGCGGCAAGGCGCTCGTCTTCAACACCATCACGGTCAGCGATGGCATCTCGATGGGCAGCGAGGGCATGAAGTATTCCCTCGTCTCGCGCGAGGTCATCGCCGACTCCATCGAGACGGTCGTGGGCTGCGAAGGCATGGACGGCCTCGTGGCGGTGGGCGGTTGCGACAAGAACATGCCCGGCTGCCTCATGGCGATGGCGCGGCTGAATCGCCCGGCGGTGTTTGTCTATGGCGGAACCATTCTCCCCGGCGACTTCCACGGCAAACCCGTGGACGTGGTCTCGTGTTTCGAGGCCGTCGGCCTGCACGCGGCGGGCAAGTTCTCGGACAAAGATCTCGCCGACCTCGAAGCGGTCGCCATCCCCGGCCCGGGTTCCTGCGGCGGAATGTATACGGCCAACACGATGGCCAGCGCGATTGAAGCGCTCGGCATGAGCCTGCCCAACTCCAGTGCGCAAGCCGCCGTCTCGCAGGACAAGACGCGCGATTGCGAAGCCGCCGGCGCCGCGGTGGTGAACCTCATCAAGCGCGGCATCACCCCGCGCGACATCATGACGCGGAAGGCCTTCGAGAACGCCATCACCCTCGTCATCGCCCTCGGTGGCTCGACCAACGCGGTGCTGCATCTCCTCGCGATGGCCAGCGCTGCGAACGTGAAGCTGACCATTGATGACTTCACCCGCATCGGCAAACGCGTGCCCGTGCTCGCCGACCTCAAGCCCTCCGGCAAATACGTCATGAACGAACTGGTGAAAATTGGCGGCACCGTCCCGCTCATGAAGATGCTCGTGGACCAAGGCCTGATGCACGGCGACTGCATGACCGTCACCGGCAAGACCCTCGCGGAGAACTTGAAGAACGCCCCGCCGTATCCCGCCGGTCAGGACGTGGTGCGCGGCTTCGACAACCCCATCAAGAAGAACAGCCACCTCGTCGTGTTCCGTGGCAACCTCGCTCCCGGCGGTGCGGTCGGCAAAATCAGCGGCAAGGAAGGCCTTCAGTTCAATGGCAAGGCCATCTGCTTCGATGGTGAGGAAAAGGCGCTCACGGCGATTCTCGATGGCCGCGTGAAGAAGGGCCACGTCATCATCATCCGCTACGAAGGACCGAAGGGCGGCCCCGGCATGCGCGAAATGCTCTCGCCCACCAGCGCCATCATGGGCAAGGGCCTCGGCAAGGACGTGGCGCTCATCACCGACGGGCGCTTCAGCGGCGGCTCGCACGGCTTCGTGGTCGGCCACGTGACGCCGGAGGCTTACGAAGGCGGCCCGCTCGCCGTCGTGAAGAACGGCGACCCGATTCTCTTCGATGCCGAAGCGCACGAAATCACCCTCGGCATCCCGGCGAAGGAGTTGAAAGCCCGGCTCAAGGCGTGGAAGCGCCCCGCTCCGCGTTACACCCGCGGCGTCCTCGCCAAGTATGCCGCCACCGTGAAGTCCGCCAGCGAAGGCGCGGTGACGGATGTGGACTTGAAGGTGTAGCTGAACGATCCCCGCGAACTCCCTGATGCGCCCGTTGGTGGACTCGATTCGCAACTTGGCCGCGTTCCCTCACGCATGAACAAACGCACTCTCCTCAAAGCCATCCTCGCCGCATTGCAGGAGGAGCTTCAGACCTTCACCCGGGCGGCCATGGCGGCGCGGGCGGAAGCCACTGACCCGCAGAGCCGCGCGGAGAACAAATACGACACGCGCGGCCTCGAAGCCTCCTACCTCGCCGCCGGGCAAGCGCGGCAGGTTGCGGAGTTGGAGGCCGCCATCACGGCTTTTACGATGCTCCCCGCGCGCGCGTTCGCGCCCGGCGAAGGCATCGGCCTGGGCGCTTTGGTGGAACTGGAGCAGAACGGCGAGCGCACGCTCTACTTCATGGGCCCCAGCGCCGGCGGCACGGAGGCGAAGTGCGGCAAGCGCGAAGTCCTCGTCATCACTCCGCAGTCCCCGCTGGGCAGCCAGTTGCAGGGTCGGCAACAGGGCGACTGGCTGAACCTCGCGCTGGGAATTACCAAGCGGCGAGTCCAAGTGTTGAGCGTTGCTTGAAGGCAGAACCCGCGCGCGGTATTGGATTCAGCTTCTCTCTAAAACCGGCCTTGCTAGGATTGCCTGATGAAATTGCCCTTCTTCGCACTGCTGGTTGTGAGCGTTATGGTCATTTCCGCTTGCCGCAAGCGACCCGCTCCGGCACCCGTTGAAAGTTCGGCCAAAGGCGAGACCTCATCTGCACCGGCGAGCGCGGCGGCGCCCAGTGCCGATGGAATCGCGTTTGCACCGGAAGTAGTGGCCGCCGCCATGAAGCCGTTCGAGAAAGATTTGGACAGCAAATCATCCAGTGACCATCTGCGAGTGATGAACGAGGCGCTGTCTTTCTGGCAGGCCTCGGGCCGTCCGTTCCCAAAAGACTTGAATGACTTGGTGGCGTCGAAGCTCTTGAAACGACTGCCCACGCCGCCCGCGGGAAAACAGTTCGTCCTCGATCGCGCCGGAAACCGTATTGTCCTGACCCCGTGAGGCGCGGTTACTGGGTGTCCCAAATGTTGCTGGGATGCCCTTCGGGATATAAGTAGAGCGCTGGCACTTGGAGCAACTCATATCGGCCGTCCAAAAATATGGCCCCAGCGCCTTTGTGGCGATTGGCAAAGAACCGGACAAAGCCCCCCGAGCCGAACGAGTTCATGCGATGAATGTGGCTCGTGCCGAATCCGGTGAGTTCCGACGTCGCCACACCGTTGGTCACGTTGGCGAGGGCTCCGGCTGTGACGTCCGCCCAAGAATCCGCCAGGTAAACGCTTTCGTTGGGTCTGGCCCACGCGGATTCGATCGGCCAGCCGAAGGCATCCCCGGTGTTCACATTGTTTCCTGAGGCAGTCCGATACGTGGGGGAAGACTGGTAGATGTTGCCCATCGAGCCGGCGTTCATGATGCCAGTGTTAACGGTGTCCTTCGCCTCGGCCAGCGTCACTTGATACTTCGAACTGGGGCAGTTGACGAGTTTGGAAGCGTCCGCGATGTAAGGCATGATCAAGGGACGCCACCAGAAGATATGGTTGGCCACGAAGCCGTTGTATTCCTGCGCGTAGAGCGCCCCGGCCAAGCCCATCTGCTTGAAGCCAGTCATGCACGTGACGGACTTGGCCTTCCGCTTCGCGCTGGCCAACGCGGGCAGCAACAGGCCGGCGAGGATGGCAATGATCGCGATGACTACGAGTAGTTCGATGAGGGTGAAACCCGCATGACGGGTTGCCGCTGAGGAGGAAGGTGGGCGCTTGGAGGACGTTGAATTCATGAGTGAAAATCGGACGGCGATTATCGATTGAGTCATCAGCGGAAATTCACTTTGACGGGGTCAAGCGCATAGTCCAAAGGACGCACTGGCCTTGGTGCTTGGCAGCGAATGGCCGCGCGATAATCTCCGCCCGTCCATGTCAAACGCACGCGCACGACTCCTTCGCTCTATCCTCATCTCGTTCATCGTTGCGGTCGTGCTGAATGCCTCGGGCGCAGCGGTGCCCACCACGTCTGCCCCGCTGCCGCCGGCCGAGGCAGCGCGCACCATGGTCGTGCCGAAGGGGTTTAACGTCTCGCTCTTCACGGCTGAACCCGACGTGCGCCAGCCGGTCTCCTTCTGCCTCGATGGGCGCGGGCGGCTCTGGGTGGCCGAGGCCATCAACTATCCCGAGCGCACCAACGGGCCGAACGACCGCATCCTCATCTTCGAGGACACCAACGGCGACGGCGTCGCGGACAAGCGCACCGTCTTCTACGAAAAGCTCAACTACGTCACCGGCATCGAGGTGGGCTTCGGCGGCGTGTGGGTCATGTCGCCGCCGCACTTCGCCTTCATCCCGGATCGCGACGGCGACGACAAACCTGACCGCGACGCGCAGGTGTTGCTCGACGGCATCGGCATCAAGGAGAGCCGCCACAACCTCGCCAACGGCTTCACTTGGGGGCCAGACGGCTGGCTCTACGGCGGGCACGGCCGCACCTCGCCGTCCAATGTCGGCAAGCCCGGCACGCCCGCGGGCAAGCGCATTCACTTCGATGGCGGCGTCTATCGCTATCACCCCACGCGCCATGTCTTCGAGCCATTCGCCGATGGCACCACGAACCCGTGGGGCGTGGACTTCGACGACTACGGCCAGCCCTTCATCTCCAACTGCGTCAACCCGCACATCTATCACGTCATCCAGGGCGCGCACTACGAGCCGTGGCGTGACCGCGCCTCCAGCCTCCATGCTTACGGGCGCATTCGCACAATCGCCGACCATCTCCATTGGGGCGACGGGAAGACCGGCGACACGAAGCGCGGCGACCTGCCCGACCTCCGCACCGGCGGCGGCGGTCACGCGCACGTGGGCATGATGATTTATCTCGGCGACAACTGGCCGGACAAATATCGCAACGGCGCCTTCCTCTTCAACGTCCACGGCCATCGCCTCAACCACGACGCGCTCGCGCGCAAAGGCTCCGGCTACGTCGCGACGCATGAGCCGGACTTCCTCATCGCCAAGGACCCGTGGTTCATGGGCATCACCGTGCGCTATGGCCCGGACGGCGGCGTGTTCATGAGCGACTGGTCCGACACGGGGGAATGTCACAGCTACGTGAACACCCAGCGTGGCACCGGACGCATTTACAAAGTTACCTACGGCCAGCCCGAGCCGCGTCCCGTGGACATCCCGCGCCTCAGCGACGCCGAGTTGGTCGCACTTCACCGGCACAAGAACGATTGGTTCGTGCGCCACGCCCGACTCGTGTTGCAGGAACGTGCTGCCGCCGGTCGTGAGCTGCGTTCCGCGCACCGTGCCCTGCACGATCTGTTTGTCACCGAGCGCGACGTGACGCGCCAGCTCCGCGCGCTCTGGACGCTGCACGCCACCGGCGGGCTGGACGAGACGTTCCTCCTGCAGCAACTCGGCCACGCCAGCGAATACATCCGCGCATGGTCCATCCAGCTATTGTGCGAGTCGAAGCGGCCGCCGGCCGCAGCGGTGCAGCAGTTCGCCACGATGGCGGTGCGCGACACTTCGCCCTTCGTGCGGCTCTACCTCGCGAGCGCCCTGCAACGCCTGCCCCACGCCGACCGCTGGGCCATCGCCACCGGGCTGGCTGGCCACGCCGAGGATGCGGACGACGCGAACCTTCCGCTGATGACCTGGTATGGGATCGAGCCGCTGGTGAAGACCGATTTGCCGCGCTCGCTCAAGCTCGCGGGCGAGGCGAAGATTCCGCTGCTGCGCCAGTTCATCTCGCGCCGCGCCGCCGGGTCCGAGTGAGGGCGCGCTCCCGGTTTGACACTGGGGTTCGCTAGTTAAGCGTCCTCCGCAGCCACGCGGTGAGCTGCTCCGCATAGTCGGCACCAGCTTGTCCCAGCCGCCGATGCCGTGAGCGGCAGCGAAGAAGAACTTCGAGAAATAGGAGATTGACGAGTGCCGCCAAAACCTCGTGCCGCCCGTGCCCGACCCGAACTACACCGTGCGCGCCTGGCGCGCAGTGGTGACGTATCTGCTGCGCCGGCAGGAGTTCCTCTACGAGAGAGAAACTGGCCGACGGGAAAGCGGCGGACTACCTCACCTCCACCAGCCGCTCGCCGTTCTGGAGGTCTTTCACCATCGTCGGCAAGACCCCCGTAAACCACGCGAACAACGCGCGGCGCGACGTGTTCCCCACGCGCAGCCAGACCACGGACGGGCCGGGACGCCCGCGCCGGGCCCATTCCGCGAAATCCTCATCCTTGGTGATGATGGCCGCGCCAGTTGCCGTGGCCCGCTGCCAGATGGGATTGTCCTTTCCCTGAGCCAGACCAATTTCGAGCACATGCTCGGCCTCGTGACCTTGTTCGCGGAGCAAAGTGGCCAGCGCGCCGGGCAACTGGTTGTCCACGAGAAAACGCACGGCTCAGGCAGTCACCAGCACCGGATGATTCACCTCGGCGGCGGCGTATTGCAGGCAGGCTTGGATGTCCTCGGTTTCCAGAAAGGGATAGTCCGCCAGAATCTCCGCCTCCGGCACGCGCGCGGCGAGCAGGTCGAGCACATCCTTCACGCGGAGCCGGTAATGGCGGATGCACGGGCGGCCCCCGCATTGCTCCGGGTCAAACGTGATGCGATCCAAGTAATTCATGACGCCACGCTAGCAGAAAAACGCGCGCGGACAAGGCAGAAGACAGCGCGTGAGCGACGCGGCGGGGAAGCGGGGCTTCGACAAACAGGAGATTTACTCGTGCCGCCAAAACCTCGTGCAGCCCGTGCCCGACCCGAACTACACCGTCCGCGCCTGGCGTGCGGTGGTGACGTATTTGCTGCGAAGGCAGGAGTTCCTCTACGAGTGAGGGTGACGGCGAGAACTCCCGCACTCCAAGGCATACCCATGAGCCTGCCGCCGCTCGACCACCCCTCACCCGCCCTTCGGGCACCCTCTCCCCTCCTCGGAGGAGGGGAGAGGGATGGGGTGAGGGGTGGCCGTTTGGGTTCAGGGGAACAAATCGCGAGCCTTGGCGGCTCGTGGCGTCTCCCTACTCCTCCCCGCTCACCGAGATGTCCAGCGTCACCAAAAGCGCCGTTTCGATCTGGCGCAACGCCCCGCGGGACAGCACGCCCATCCGCCGGACCAGCCGCGTCGCGTCAATCACCCGCAGCTGATGCGTCAGGACGGCGGATTCATTCGTGAGGCTTCCTTCGCCGGAGGCCAGCCGGACGCAGTGCGGGAACTCCGCCCAGCGGAGGTTCGACGTGCAGGGGATCACCAGCGCAGTGCGCAGGAAGGAATTGAGCGAGTCGGCTTGCAGCACGATGACCGGGCGGGTCCCCGCCTGCTCCGAGCCGCGCACCGGGTCCAGGCTCGCCATCCAGACCTCGCCGCGCTTCATGGCTGGTCGGCTTGGGCTAGGCCGCGTTGATAATCAGTCATGCCGGACTCCGCGAGCGCGACATCCTCCGTGACGAGGGCCTCGTAGAGTTTCCCCAATCGCTTCTCGGCGAGATTGCGGCGCAGCCGTTCGACGTCGAGGTAGCGGCGGAAAAGCCCGGTGGCGACCTCGTCTTCGCCGTGTCCCTCCGAGCGGCAGGCTTGCGCGAACTGGCTGGCCAATGAATCTTCCAACTCCAGCGCGATGGTTTTCATGGCGCAAAGCTATCACTCTGCGCAAGCCAACCGCAAGGCTGCAACTAAAGTCGGCATGGTGATGCGACGCGGTGGGGAAGAAGGGCTTCGGCAAGCAGGAGAATGACGAGTGCCACCAAAACCTCGTGCTGCCCGTGCCCGACCCGAACTACACCGTGCGCGCGGACGAGCAAGAGTCACCGCTCAATGACCCGGTAGAACCGGTGCGGCCTGCCGACGGCGTCCGTGTCCTGCAGCTCCACCTTGCCGCCGACCACGCTGCGGGTGGCGTTGGTGAGGTCGAACCATTGCGCGAAATTGGTGGACCACTGGAAGGTGAATGCGTTCAGGCCATGCGGGAGTGGACGCGAGAGTGGTGGGAAGTCGCAGTCCTGCGGGACGAACTGGTCACGTCGAAGCCGGTCTGGCTTGAACTGGAACGCACGCCGGAGCCGAAACGCTCGCTGGCCCTCCTCGCCTCCCTGCCGCTGCTGGACGAGTGGCGGCCGTGGACGAAATCATGGCGGCGTATTTGCAGCACCAACTGATGCCCCGCGACGCTGCGGGCGACGCTCGGCATCTTGCGCTGGCGACCTTCCACGGATGCGCTATCTTCGCGACATGAAACTGCCGCCACATCGCCAACGCGAACAAGCAGGAGCACATCCGCCGGGTGAACTCCTCGCTCGGCTTCGCGACGCCGGTGCTGACGACGCCGTTTGAACTGCTCGAACAACTGCCATGACACCTGACACCGAAGCCCCAGCCCCGAAGCCGCTCCGCGACGATGGTCTCGAAGGGTTGCGGGAGATCCGCCGCCAGTTCGCCGCCGAGTGCAACTACGACCCTTACGAAATGGGCCGCCGCATCCGCGAACGGCAGAGGGAACACCCGGAACGCATCTACCGAACGAAGCGGGTGCTGGTGCCGGCGAAGTAGTTCGCCGCACAGAGCACGCCGTGGCCCGGTCCTTGAATTTCTTTACGAATCATTATGAGACGTGACTTCCTGAAACTCTGCGGTCTTGCCGGACTTGGCTTCGCTTGCCCCGGCGGCTTCAGCTCGCTCTTGCGCGCGGCGGTGAAGGAGGAGCCGCCTTACGAGGGGCCGTTTTACATCGTCTTCAACGCCTCGGGCGGCTGGGACACGACTTACTTGATGGACCCCAAGGGCATCAACGAAATGAACCGCCTCTACCAGGAGGGTGACATCCTCACGAAGGGCGCGCACAAGTTCGCGCCGACGGCCAAGCATAAGTCCGGCGGCATGAGCAACGAGGAGTTCTACGGGGAGTTCGGCAGCGAGTTGCTCACGTTCAACGGCCTCGATTACTCGGTCAACAATCACTCGCCTGGCGCGCGCTACATGGCCACGGGCAAGCTCGACAGCCTCGCGTATCCGACCTTCGCCGCGCTCGTCGCCGCCGCGAAGGGACCGACTTGCCCGCTGTCGTTCCTCACCTTCGGCAACTACTCGGCCACGGGCAATGTCGTCGCGATGTCGCGCGTGCCTTACCTGCCGTCGCTCCAGAAAATCGCGAACGCGGACCACATCGAGGGCAACATCCGCTCGCCGTATCACGAGGACTTCGCGCTCACGCGCATCGAGCAGGCGCTGGCGGAACAGCGCGAGATGCGGAGCGCGCTGCCCTTGCTGCCGCGCCAGGAGCGCGCCGAGTCCATGCTCTACGCGGCGCAGATGAACTCCAAGACGATGGCGCGCGTGACGCCGCACATTCCCACGCACGTGCCGAAGGAGCGGCTCGCGCAGCAGGCGGAGATTGCGCTGGCGTCGTTCAAGGCCGGGGTGTGCGTCTCGGCGAACTTGAGCATCGGCCAGTTCGACAGCCATCAGAACAACGACGGGGACCAGATGAAGCTCATCCCGGAGTTCCTCGCCGGCATCGCCTACGTCATCCGCCGCGCCGAGGCGCTGAAGATTCGCGATAAGCTCGTCATCGTCATCCAGAGCGAGATGGGCCGCACGCCGACTTACAACAAGGGCAACGGCAAAGACCACTGGTCCATCGGCTCCATCATGTTCCTCGGCCCCGGCATCAAGGGCAACCGCGTCATCGGCGCGACGGACGACAAGCAGTTCGGCGTCGCGCTGAACCCGCAGTCGCTCGCACTCGACAAGGACAAAGGCATCAAGATCCGCCCCGAGCACATCCACGAGGCGTTGCGCGAATACGCGGGCATCGCCGACCACGCGCACGCGAAGAAGTTCCCGCTGGGCTTGACGGAGAAGGAGAAGCTGCGCGGGCTGTGGGGGTGATACCAAGTCCCGATGGTCGGCGATGGAATACCAACCGAAACGCGAGGGCGCACGCCTTCTCCCTCGGACGGCGCGGGGGTCAAGTTGCGCCCAAGGTAGTGAGATGCGATCCCAATTCGCGTGACTTCCCGCCGCGCTGTCGGTAACACCCCGCGCCGTGCTGGGTGCCTTGCTTGCGACTGTGGTGTTTGCCTTCTCCGCCGTCTCCGGCGCGCGGGTGGCCAAGCTCATGGGCGGAACAGAGGCGAACTTCTGGCGGCTCTCGCTGGCGACGCTCTTCCTCGCGGTGCTGGCGCACACGTTCGGTGCAGGGCTGGCGGGCAACGGGTTTTACATCTTCATTCTGAGCGGCTGCATCGGCTTCGGGCTGGGGGATGTTGCGCTGTTCCAAGCTTACCCGCGGCTGGGTTCGCGGTTGACGATCCTGATCGTGCATTGCCTCGCCGCGCCGTTTGCGGGGTTGGTGGAGTGGCTGTGGCTGGGCACCACCTTGACGGTCGCGCAGATGTCGTGCGGTGCGGTGATTCTGGCCGGAGTGGCAGTCGCGCTCGCGCCGGAGCACGAGTCGCACGGGGATCGGCGGGAGTTCGGGGTTGGTATTTTCTTTGCCGTGCTCGGGGCGATAGGGCAGGGGGGAGGCGTCGTCTTGAGCCGCAAGGCGTATGAGCTTTGCGCCTTGGCGGATCAGCCGATGGACGGCGTGACGGCGGCCTACCAACGCATCATCGGCGGGGTCATCATCTCGGGCCTAGCGCTGCTGGTGGTGAAGCGGCATTTCCTTTTGCTTAAGGCCGGTGGTTTGCACTCGCCGGCACAATCCACGGCAGAGAAGTGGCGCAAGTCCGGCAAGTGGATTGTCTTCAATGCGCTGGCGGGTCCCACGCTGGGCGTGAGCTGTTATCAATGGGCGCTGAAGACCACGCCCTCCGCGGTGGTGCTGCCCATCGTCGCGCTGTCGCCGCTGGTGGTGATGCCCTTCGCGCGTTGGCTGGAGCAGGAGCGGCCTACGAGGCGCTCGACTGTGGGGGCGGTGATCGCGGTGGCAGGTGCGGTGGCGCTGGCGCTGGCGAAGTGACCTTAACTCCGCAGCTTGGCCACGTAGGCGCCGTCCACTCCGTCGCGGAAGGGCAGGAGCTCTCGCTCGGATTCGAGGCGGAACTGGGGGTGGGCGGCGAGGAAGTCCTTTACCACTTCGGAGTTTTCCTCGGGCTCCAGGCTGCACGTGCTATAGACCAGCGTCCCGCCGGGCTTGAGGTGCATGGCGGCGAGGCGCAGGAGTTTCAACTGGGTCTCGCGCATGCGCGCGGGTTCCTCGGGCTGAAGCCGCCAGCGGAGGTCGAGGCGGCGGCGTAGGACGCCGGTGTTCGAGCAGGGCGCATCCACAAGCACTTTGTCGAACTTCTGGAATTGCAGCACGGCTTCCGGGTGGTCGCCAAGGGCCACTGTCTTCACGCACGTCACGCCGAGGCGCGCGCAGTTTTCGGTGACCAGTTTCAGGCGCTCTGTGCTGGAGTCGCAGGCGAAAAGTTCACCGTCGTTCTCCATCTTCTGCGCGATGTAGGCAGTCTTGCCGCCGGGCGCGGCGCAGAGATCGAGGACGCTTTCGCCGGCCCAAGGGTCGAGGGCTTGCACGGAAAGGAGGGTGCTGGGATCCTGCACGTAGAACCAGCCCTCGCGGAAGCTGCCGAGGGTGGCCAGCGAGGGGTGTGTCTTGAGCGCGAAGACGGTGTGCTCCTCAGTCCAAGGGCAGGTGACAAAATCGTATTCCACGCTCTCGTTGAGCCTCCAACGCTCGATGAGCCGGGTCGAGTTGGCCTTGAGTGTGTTGACGCGAACGTTCGTGGGAGGGGCTGTGTTGTTCCACGCGAGTAGGCGGCGCGTGTCGTCGGCCCCCCAGCGGGCGGTCCACTTTTCCACGAGCCATTCGGGATGCGAATAGCCGAGGTGAGGGTGCGTGGTTTGCAGCTCGGCGAGAGACTGCTTCACCGTGGCGCGCTCGGCGTCGAGCCGGCGGAGGATGGCGTTGATGAAGTTTGACTGCTGCACGAAGCCGAGGCGCTTTGCGATCTCCACGGTCTCAAAACACGCTGCGTGCGGCGGGATGCGGTCGAGGAAGAAGAGTTGATAAAGACCGAGCCGGAGGAAGACCTGCACCTGAGGCAACTGCGGACGATCCTCGGTTTTGCGCGCGATGAGCCAGTCGAGTGCGGCTTGCCAGCGGACGCAGCCGTAAACCATCTCCTGCGTGAGCCGGCGGTCGTCGGGCCGCATTTTGGTTGTGGCGAAAGCGTCGTCTAATAGGTCTTCAACGAACGTGTTGCCCTTCAGACGGCGAAGGAGAACCTCGGCGGCAATCTCGCGTGCGGCGCAAAGTGGCCCCGTCATTTCAGGTCGTTCTGGCGGGGCGGGGCGTTGGTCAGCCTTCGCGCCTTCAGAGCGGATGATGCGATGCTCCAAGTGGGGCGCGGGGCGCGAGGGCGCGGGGCGGTAGTCATCGCGGGGGCGGCGGTCGTCACGGCGGTCGTCGTATTGCCGAGTGTCCCGCTGCGGATAATCATCACGCCGGCCACCGGAGCGGCGGTCAGCGTCACGGCGTGGCTCGGATGTGCCAGCGGAGCGCGCCGGGCCGTAGTTCGACTGGCCGGGGTCGCGTTGCTCGCGGTTGAACGGGAGATCACGACGGTCGTCACGGGGAGCGCCGAAATCACGTGAGTCGCGCTGCGGATAAGAATCACGGCGACCGCCGGAGTCGGAGTCGCCAGCGGGACGCCGGTCAGGGTTTTGGCGTGGATCGAATGATCTTTCCGGAGGCCGCTGGCTGTAGGGCGGCGGACTCGGGTTGCGCTGCTCGCGATTAAACGGGCGGTCGCGGCGGTCGTCATATTGCCGGGTGTCCCGCTGCGGATAATCATCACGCCGGCCACCTGAGTCAGAGGCGCCACCGGGGCGGCGGTCAGCGTCACGGCGTGGCGCGAATGTGCCTTCGGAACGCGCTGGGCGGTAGGCGGGCGGGCCGGGATCGCGTTGCTCGCGGTCGAACGGACGGTCGCGCCGGTCATCACGGCGGTCGTCGAAATTCCGCGTGCTGGCCGAGGCCGGGATCCGTTGGGGGCGCTCGCTGGACTGGAGTGGTCGCGCCGGGAGTGAAGGTTCACGCGCATCGGCTCCCTCGGCGCGCCTTACTTTCGGACGCCTGGCGAAGGGTTCGTAGAATTTCCCCGCGTGCGGGCTTGGCTCGCGCTCGGCGGCTGCCGGGGCCGTGTTTGGGCCATTTTCCTGCGGTCGGTGACCCGCGAAACCAGCGTCGTCGGGCCTTCTCGTCTTCCACGGACGCAAAACCCCAACTCCCTCCGGTCGGCCACCGGACAGATCATCGGATTTACTGCGGAAGCTGCTGCCCGGCTTGGCGAATGGCTTGCCAGCGGGCTTTGATCCGGGGGGTTGAGATGGCCCCTGAAAGGGCTCGCCTTCCCGTTCGCCGGACATTTCGCTTGGTTTTAATCTCTGCACGACTTAACAATGACGGACATTTCGCAGAGCGCGAGTTATTTGAAACTATGAGAGCTGAACTGGATAAGTTGAAAGAAGCGGGAAAGATCGACAGCAAGCACATCGAACCCCTACTGGCATTGGTGCAGGGCGGCTACTGCTCGCACAAGAGCTGGGGCTTCGGGCGCATCACCACGGTCGACACTGTCTTCTGCCAGTTCACCATCGATTTTCCAGGCAAGCCCGGCCACAAGATGGACCTGTCCTTCGCCGCCGACTCGCTGAAGTCCATCCCCGCCGAGCATATCCTCGCCAAGAAAAGGGACGGACTGCCCGGCCTCCGCCAGATGGCCGCGCGCGACCACGTGGGTGTCATCAAGCTCGTGCTCAACAGTTATGGCGGCAAGGCGACGCTCGATCAGATTCAGAAGGAGCTTGTGCCTGAGGTCATCACCGAGGACTGGAAGAAGTGGCTCGAAGTCGCCAAGCGCGAGATGAAAAAGGACGGACACTTCATCGTGCCGCTCAAGAAGACTGAACCGGTCATCTACCAAGCTCAGGAGTCCACCGTCCAGCAGCGCGTCATGGTGAAGTTCAAGGCCGCCAAGGGCCTCAAAGCCCGCCTCACCGAGGCTGCCGACCTGCTCAAGAACGTGGACGATCTTGACAACAAGGCCGCCGTTGTCACCGAAGCCATCGCGACCCTCAACGCAGAAATCACCAGCCATCAGCGCACGCAGCCCGCGCTCGCGCTGGAGGCCGTCTTCCTCCGCGACGACCTGCGGCAGGCCGCCGGCCTCACCGTGATCGAGGGCGAACTCACCGAGTCTGCCCTTTGGGATCAGGGGCTCAAGCTCGGGCAATTGCTCGACGGGATGCCCTCCGCCAAGCACCGCCGCTCCCTCGACTCCTTCAAGACCGTCACCCCGACGCTCTGGTATGAGGCCGTCATCGGCACCATCAATAACGTGTCCGCCAAGCTCGCCGGAGAGTGCGCCACGATGCTCATGCAGAACGGCAAGCTGGACCTTTTGCGTGAGACGCTCGCCCGCCTCATCAGCCAGCACCAGGCCAGCAGCGAGCTTCTCCTCTGGCTCGCCAAGGAGCGCTCAGACACCTTCGCCGACATCCTCGGGCCGGAAGTCTTCCGCGCGATGGTGTCCGCCATCGAGCGCGACACCTTCAACGAGAAGAAGTCCAACAAGCTCCGCGACTTCATCCTCGCCGACCTCGAGCTGCTGCCCGAGCTGATTGCCTCCGCCGACATCGAAGTCGTGAAGGACCTCACCCGCGCGCTCCAACTCTCGTCCAGCTTTGATGACATGGACCGGCGCTCGCTCCTCGCGCGCATCGTAAAGGTCTTCCCCGCCGTCAAGGAACTCATCACCGGCGAAGCCCTCAAGCAGGACCACGGCTTCATCGTCTCCTGGTCCAGCCTCGAACGCCGCCGCGCCGAATACGACGACCTCTGCAAGAAGCGCATCCCGGCGAACTCGAAGGACATCGCGCTGGCCCGCAGCTACGGCGACCTTCGCGAGAACCACGAATACAAGGCATCGAAGGAAATGCAGAAGGTCCTCATGCGCCGCAAGAGCGAGTTGGAAATCCAGCTCAACCGCGCGCGCGGCACCGACTTTGCCGACGTGCGCACCGACGTGGTGAGCATCGGGACCAAGGTTGTGGTGCAGGACCTCATCAACAAGAAGAGCGTCACCTTCAACATTTGCGGCGCGTGGGACTCTGACCCGGACAACGGAATCATCGCCTACCTCAGCCCCATCGGTCAGGCACTGCTGAACCACCCAGTCGGTGCCGAGGTCGAGTTCGAGCTGCACAACGCGAAGCACAAGTTCCGCATTGATGCCATCTCAGCCCTCCCTCCCGCGCCCAAGCCGGCGGAACCCGCCGAAGCCGCGGCGAACTGACGCTGCGGCGGCGGTTGGCGATAGGGTCTCAGCGTGCTCATGGGCAACGCTCTGGGCACTTACCCACTTGGCTTGAGACTAGCCCCTGACGCATGAAAGCCCTGCCCCTGCCCGTTGGCTTCCGCCGCGCCTGCAAGCGCCTCGGCGTGGAGTCGACACCTCATGTCGTCACCGTGCACATCGCGGAACAGCGGGCGGCGCTGTTCGAACTCACCGCGCAAGGCAGTCGCCGCATCGCGAAGCTACTCAAAGAGTTCGTCTGCTCCACCTCGAAGTTCGGCATCGGCCAAGTCGCTGCCTCTAACTGCACACCTCTGGGCCTGCATCGCATCGCGGAGAAGCACGGCGCGGGTGCGGAGCCGGGCACCGTCTTCAAAGCCCGCAAGCCCATCGGCCACGTGCGCGACGGCCTGCCGCTGGAGTCCATTACCACGCGCATCCTGTGGCTCGACGGCCTCGACCCCGGCTTCAATCGTGGCGGCAACGTGGACACCTTCGCCCGCTACATCTACATCCACGGCTTCGGAGACCAAGCCAGCCTCGGTCGCCCCGCCTCCCACGGCTGCATCCATCTCGCGGACGTGGACCTGGTGCCGCTCTTCGACCTGCTGCCCGTCGGGACCTTGGTGTGGATTGAGAAGGGTGGAAAAGCTGAAGAGTTGAAGAGTTGAAGCGGCTGCTTCGTTCGCGCAGCCGGCCCCTTTCCGCCCTTCAACTCTTTAACCCTTTAACTCCCCCCTCACTTCCCTACCTTCCCCGCCATGTCGTTGCTCGACCAAATGACGCAGCTCGCGCAGCAGGCCAAGACCGCCTCGCGCGAGCTAGCCCGGCTCTCCACCGCCGACAAGAACGCCGCCCTCCTCGCGATGGCCGATGCCTTGCAAGCCAACGCCCCCGCTCTCCAAGTGGCCAACGCCAAGGACATGGCCACCGGCGCGCAGATGGGCCTCTCCGCCGCGATGCTCGACCGTCTCAAGCTCGATGACCAACGCATCGCCGCGATGGCGAAGGGGCTGCGCGATGTCGCCGCCTTGCCCGACCCCGTGGGCCGCACCCTCGACGACCGCACGCGCCCGAACGGCCTTCGCCTCCAGAAAATCGCCACCCCCATCGGCGTCGTCGTCATCATCTACGAGTCCCGCCCGAACGTGACCGCCGACGCCGCGAGCCTGTGCTTCAAGACCGGCAACGCCACAATCCTGCGCGGCGGCAAGGAGGCGTTGAACTCCAACACCGTCATCGCCGAGACGATGGTTGCCGCCGGTCGCGCCACGCTGGGCGAGCGCTTCCCCGCGCACGCGATTCAGGTCGTGCCGACCACCGACCGCGCGGCCATCTCCGCGCTCCTCTCGCTCACGCAATACGTGGACCTCTGCATGCCGCGCGGCGGCGAGGGCCTCATCCGCGCCGTGACGGAGTGCAGCAAGGTGCCCGTGATCAAGCATTACAAAGGCGTCTGCCACGTCTTCGTCCATGCCGCCGCCGACCTCGCGATGGCCGAGAGCATCGTGATGAACGCGAAGGTCCAGCGCCCCGCCGTCTGCAACGCCGCCGAAACCCTCCTCGTGGACAAGTCAGTGGCGGACAAATTCCTCCCCGCCATCGCCGCGAAGCTCTTTGAGAAGAACGTAGAACTCCGCGCCGACGAGGCCACCCGCGCCCTGCTCGCCGCTCAACTCTCAACTCCCCACTCTCAACTGAAGCCCGCTTCCGAAGCGGATTTCTTCACGGAATACAACGACTACATCCTCAACGTCCGCGTCGTGGACGGCGTGACCGCCGCCATCACCCACATCAATCACTACGGCTCCGCGCACAGCGACAGCATCGTGACGCGTGACGAGACGGCGGCCCGGCAGTTCCTCGCCGAGGTGGACAGCGCGGCGGTCTATTGGAACGCCAGCACGCGCTTCACCGACGGCGGCGAGTTCGGCATGGGCGCGGAGATCGGCATCAGCACCGACAAGATCGGCGCGCGCGGCCCGATGGGCTTGGATGAACTCTGCACCTACAAGTGGCTCGGCTTCGGCAGCGGGCAGGTGCGTGGGTGAAGGAGGGGTTCGGACCGCTCACGGCCGCTCCGCCGTGACGAGGCTTCGGTCGGCGGCGGTGGGCGTGTGCTTCAGGTTGCGGAAGCCCACTTGCGCGAACAGTTCCGCCAACTCACCGAGCGAGTAGCATTTCCCCTCCGTCGAGTGCATCAGGATGGCGGAATACTCGGCCACGGGCAGCGGGCCGGTCTTGTCCGCGAGCAGGTGCATGTCGTGGATGACCAGCAAGCCGCCGGAGGGCAGCGCGGCGAAGGATTTTTCCAGCAGCCGCTTCACCACGGGCGTATCCCAATCGTGCAGGACGTTCGAGAAAAGGTGCATGTCGAAGCCGGTCGGCAGCGGGTCGCTGAACATATCGCCGGCCAGCACGGAGACGCGCTCGGCGTAGCCGCGCTCGGCGATGAGTTGCGCCGCGACTTGGTCCACCGGCGGCTTCTCAAAGACGGTCGCGCGCACGTCGGGATGCCCAGCCGTGATGGCGCACGCGTAGATGCCCGAGCCGCCCGCGATGTCCAGCAGCCGCGTGCGTCCGCCGGGAGCGAGCGCCTTCGCGACGGCGCGGCCGAGGTAGATGCCTCGGCAGTCCATCGCCGCCGTGAAGCGTTGGGCGAAGTCCGGTTCCTCCATCGCCTTGGTCCACTCCTTTTCGGACTTTGAGCTGCCCCAGTTCGCGGGCTTGTCCGTGCGCAGCACCTTCACCATGTCGAGCGCGACGGGGCGGTCTTTCAGCGAGGCGAAGTAAGGGCCGAGAAACCACGGCGAGCCTTGCACGAGGTGTTCGCGCGCGACCTCGGTGACACGATGAACGCCGTTCTCCTCGCGGATAAAGCCGTTGGCCTTGAACAGCGTCAGCATCACGTCCACGGGTCGCGCAGCGAGCTGCAACTCGCGGCAAATCGTCGCCGCGTCCGACGGATGCGCGGCGAGCCAGGTGAAGAAGTCGAGATGCACGACAGCGGCGTTGAGCAGGTCCACCGCGTAAATGCCATCGCGGTAGCGGTAGATGCGAAGCGGATCGGAAAGCGGGTCGCGGGTCAGGTCGAGCATGGCCGGATGCTGCGGGAGTCGAAGCGTGGGTCAAAGCGGAAAGTTGTTCCGAGAGACTCCCGAGTCGTCGGCACGGCTTCGGGATTGGCAAACTGCCGGGCCGCTTCTAGTTTCCAGTCCATGTCTTTGAACCGCCGCCGCTTCTTCACCCGCACGGGCCTGATCGCCGCCGCGTCTGCTGCCGCTCCCGCTATCGTCCGCGCTGCCGAGCCGGGCAACGCGCGCCCCGGCCAGAAGCCGCGCCACATCATCCACCTCGTCGCCGACGGCATGGCGATGGCCACGCTCTCGATGGCCGACCATCTTGCGCGGGCGGTGCGCGGGCGCGGCCTCTCGTGGATGAACCTTTATAACCAGCCCGGCACCGTCAACTCGCTGATGGACGTGCGTTCGCTGAACTCCCTCGTCACCGATTCCTCCGCGTCTGCGTGCGCGTGGGGCAGCGGCTCGCGCATTGTGAACGGCACCGTGAACGTGCTCCCCGACGGCACCGTGCTCACGCCGCTCTACACACTCTTCGGTCAGCAGGGCTGGAAGCGCGCTCTCGTCACCACCACGGAGATCACGCACGCCACGCCGGCGGGCTTCGCGGCGAGCGGCCTCAAGCGCGAGGCGGCGGAGAGCATCGCGGTGCAATACCTGGAGCGCGGCGTCGAAGTGCTCCTCGGCGGAGGGCAGAAGTTTTTCGACCCCGCCAAGCGCAAGGACAAGCGCGACCTCGTGACAGACTACCAGGCCGCGGGCTATCAAGTCTTCAAGACCGCGAAGGAGTTCGACGCCGCGAAGAACGACGGCAAATGGCTCGGCATTTTCTCCAACAGCCATCTCCCGTTCACCGTGGACTGGAACCACGACGCGAAGCTCAAGGAAAGTGTCCCGCATCTGGCGGACCTGACACGGAAGGCGCTCGCGAAGCTGGAGAACGAGAACCACTTCATCCTGCAAGTGGAGGGGGGGCGCGTGGACCACGGCGCGCACATGTGCGACGCGGTTGCCGCGCTGTATGACCAGATTGCGTTCGACGAGGCGATGGATGCGTGCCTCGACTTTCAGAAGCGCCACCCGGACACGCTCATTGTCATCACCACCGACCATCCGACCGGCAACCCCGGGCTCTGCGGCGTCGGCAGCAACTACGGCTTCACCTCCGCGCTCTTTACCAACGTGCAGCGCGTGAAACGCTCGTTCAGCGAAATCTTCAAGCGCCTCAACGTCCCCGGACCGGACTCGGCACCGCTGGCGAAGGGGGCGTTCGCGCCCCCGGTGATGGACGACCCCAAGTTCATCGCCGATGTCATCCGCGACGCCACCGACTACCAGCTCACCGCCGAGAAGGCCGCCGCGTTCGCCCCGTTCCTCACGCGCCAGGGCAGGGCGCAGTTCACCGTGATGAACAGCAACGTCGCGCAGCTCGGCCAGCTCATGGGCAACCACCTCGGCATCGGCTGGACCGGCACGGCGCACTGCTCGGACTTCGTGCCGCTGGTCGCGACGGGGCCGGGGGCCGAGCGCTTCCGCGGCTTCATCCAGAACACGGATGTCTTCCGCCACTACACGCAGCTCGCGGGGATTGATTTCAAGAACCCGTCCGTGCCCATCAGGGAGAACCTCAAGGTGCCGCTGGATTTGGATAAGGACTTGCAGAGGGAGAAAGAGAAGGAGGCGAAGGAAAAGTCCGCCTCGCTGTGGTCGGAGCAGCACTGGGTGGCGGCCTAATCGAGCGACCTTGCCATGTTCACCGACTGGTCAAGCTGGCTGAACCAGCCACTGATGTGGCCGCTGCTGGCCTTTCACTGCTGGATGCTCATCGACGCCGTCCGCCGTCAGGAATGGGTCTGGGTGGCCTTCATCTTCCTGTTCCCGGTGGTGAACGACATCCTCTACTTCTTCATGGTCTATCGCGGCTCGACGCCGCACGCCTCCACCGGCTTCGAGCTGCCCGGCCAGCACAAGCGCGAGCGCATCGCGGAGCTTGAGAAGCAGATCCACCTGCTCGATAAGGCTCATCACCACCTCGAGCTGGCGGACATCCAGTTCCAGCGCGGCAAGTTCAAGTTGGCGGAGGAGTCCTACCTGCGCACCCTCGAGCGCGAGCCGCAGGACCTCGACGCGCGCGCGCATTATGGCCAATGCCTGCTGCGGCTGAGCCGCGCGGCCGAGGCCCGCCCGTATCTCGAGGCCGTGTGCTTCGAGAATCCCAAACACGACTACGGCCACACGCTCATGGCGCTGGCCGAGGCCCGCACCGCGCTGGGCGATGCCGAGGGTGCGATCGCTATCTGGGAACAGATCGTGAGCCAGCACTCCTACGCGCGCGCGCGCATGCAACTGGCGGAGTTGCTCGCCGCAAAAGGGCAGGGAGCTCGCGCCCGTAGCCTCGCTGAGGAAGTCATCGCCGAGGACAGACACACGCCGCATTACCAGCGCCAGCAGGAGCAGCCGTGGGTGGCGCGGGCGAAGAAGCTGGTGAAGACACTCCCCGCGTAGGGCAGTGCGGAGGTGGCGATTGCCAGCGACTTGCCAGCCTCGTCGGCGCGCTGGCGGAGAACGTGAATTACGCCGCGAAGCTCAAGGAGTCGAACACGAAGGACCGCAAGTTCGAGGACGTGGTGAAGTCCGTGGAGCAAGCCACCGTGCTGGTGCTGGTGTATTGAGCCTCGGGTGGCACCCGCGTCCCGCGGGTCGGATTCGGCGTCCCGCCGAATCCTCGGGCGCACGAACACCAACGCGTGACAGATTCACCCACGACTCCGCACGTCCGAGTTTCCGGCGGGACGCCGGAAACTACCCGCGAGACGCGGGTGCCACCGGAGTTTCCGGGAATCCGTCGGGGCATACCTCTCCAAAACTCCGCCTCAACTGCGGGGTGTAATACCAAGCACAGGTGAAGTTCGGTAGAATCGGCAAGGTGGGCGTTGGTGTTGCTCCCTCTCCCTTCATCGGATGAGGGGAGAGGGCCGGGGTGAGGGG
>Ga0208960_1000429_pt1 | contig 23514 bp, 21 predicted proteins | sample GreLakmeON33MSRF_FD_187703 | JGI IMG/M metagenome (GOLD analysis project Ga0208960, IMG submission 187703) | Freshwater lentic microbial communities from great Laurentian Lakes, MI, USA - Great Lakes metaG ON33MSRF (SPAdes) | ecosystem: Environmental > Aquatic > Freshwater > Lake | place: Great...
GCTCGGGTCGGACTGTGTCGCCGCTTCTGCTTCCAAAAGCAAAAGGCCGGCGGGTGGCCGGCCTTTGCGCGGAGTTGAGTGGCGGACGCAGTCTACTTCAACTGCGAGAGCAACTCGTCGTTGGTCTTGAACTTCTTCAGGGCGTTCAGGAGCGTGTCCATGGCTTCGACTGGGTTCAGGTCCACCATCATGCGGCGCAGCTTGCGGATGGCGTCGAGATGCTTCACGTCGAAGAGTTTTTCCTCCTTGCGCGTGCCGCTCTTGGGGATGTCGATGGCGGGATAGAGGCGGCGGTCGGAGAGCTTGCGGTCCAGCACCAGCTCCATGTTGCCGGTGCCCTTGAACTCCTGGAAGATGAGCTCGTCCATGCGGCTGCCGGTGTCCACGAGGGCGGTGGCCAGGATGGTGAGGGAGCCGCCGCCTTCGATCTTGCGGGCGGAGGCGAACATCTTGCGGGGAATCTCCAGCGCGCGCGCGTCCACGCCGCCGGTCATCGTGCGGCCGGAGCCGCCGTGGACGGAGTTGTAGGCGCGGGCCACGCGGGTGAGGGAGTCGAGGAGGACGACGGCGTCCTTGCCGCCTTCGACCATGCGGCGGCAGCGCTCGATCATGAAGCGGCTGAGGCGGACGTGGGTTTCGAGGTCCATGTCGTTGGAGCTGGCGACGACTTCGGCCTTCACGCTGCGCTGGAAGTCGGTGACTTCCTCGGGGCGTTCGTCAATGAGCAGGACCATCACATAGACTTCCGGGTGGTTGGTGGTGATGGCGTTGGCGATTTGCTTGAGGATGGTCGTCTTGCCCGTGCGCGGCGGGGCGACGATGATGCCGCGCGTGCCGCGGCCGATGGGAGTCACGAGGTCAATCACGCGGGTCTCGAAGACATCGGAGGCGGTCTCGAGGCGGAACTTCTCGATGGGGTCAATGGACGTGAGGTTCTCGAAGCGGGACTGCTTGGTGTATTCGTTGAAGGGCAGGCCGCTGACGTTGAGCACTTCGCGCAACTGCGGGCTGGAGCCGCGGTGCGGGGGCTGGAGCCGGCCTTCGACGAGGCAGCCTTCGCGGAGGAAGTTCTTCTTGATGCAGTCGGGCGTGACGAAGACGTCCGTGGGCTTGGGCTGGAACTTGTTCTCGACGGAACGGAGGAAGCCGAAGCCCTTCTCAGCGATTTCGAGGTGGCCGGAGCCTATCTCAGGGGTCGGGTGCTGAGGCTGCTGGGGCGATTGCCCCTGCTGCTGCGGTTGCTGCTGCTGCTGCTGCTGATTCTGATTCCGATGCTGCTGGCGCTGCTGATTCTGTCCTGGTCTGCTCATATGGGCGTGTGGTGTGGCGATCGAATCCTGAAGCGCGGCAACTACACTAGTGCCTAAACCTTGAGTCTGTTGAACCGGAGTGACCTTCTGGTCTGCTTTCAGGAAAACCGCGCCCGGCGTGAATGCCGAAGTATGGCGCTGGTTGGTTACGACGGAGCCAAGTGATAAAGCAATGCGGCTCGGATGCAACTATTTATTTCGCGAAAGGAGACAGGCGTCAGGAGCGGGAATTACCGTGCATACGACTCCCCGCTCATTCTGTCTCCTGTCTTCCCGGCCTTCTGCCTCAATCCACGCTTGACCCGTTTGCTCGTGCTGATAGGTTCGCGGTCATGTTTGGCACTGTCGGACAAGTCCAGTTGGCGGTAGTCGTCGTAGTAGGCGACGCCGCTGGGCCTTGTCGGGCATAAACAAGCTTCCGACCATCACCCACGGCTGGCCGCAGTCGTGGGTTTTTTGTTCGCCACGCACCGCCAGCCAAACCCAGAGCATAGCCATGAGCAAAGCAACCGCAGAATCCACTGAAACGAAAACGTCCGCGAAGGCCGAACTCGGCCCCCGCATGAAGGGCAGCGACATCCTCATCAAGTGCCTCGAACGCGAGGGCGTCGAAGTCATCTTCGCCTATCCCGGCGGCGCGAGCATGGAGTTCCATCAGGCGCTCACCCGCTCCACCATTCGCACCATCCTCCCGCGCCACGAGCAGGGCGGCGTCTTCATGGCCGAGGGTTACGCCCGCGCCACCGGCCGCGCCGGCGTCTGCATGGCCACCTCCGGCCCCGGCGCCACGAACCTCATCTCGGGCATCGCGGACGCCTACATGGATTCCATCCCGCTCGTCGCCATCACCGGCCAGGTGCCGCAGGCGATGATTGGCAAAGGCGCGTTTCAGGAGACCGACTTCTTCGGCATGACGCTGCCCATCGTCAAGCACTCCTACCTCGTCACCGACATCAACGACATCCCGCGCATCATCAAGGAGGCGTTTTACATCGCCACCTCGGGTCGCCCCGGCCCCGTCATCGTGGACGTGCCCAAGAACATCCAGCAGTCCGAGACCCAGCCCCTTTACCCGGCGGAGATCAACCTCCGCGGCTACCACCCTGACCCGCGCGCCAGCGACCTCGCCCTCAACGAAATCATCGGCCTCCTCGAGAAGTCCGAGCGCCCCGTCATCTACGCCGGCGGCGGCGTCATCACCGGCAACGCCGCCGAGGAACTCCGCGCCTTCGCCGAGTTGACCCAAATCCCCGTCACCACCACCATCATGGGCTGCGGTGCGTTCCCCGAGACGCACGCCCTCTCCCTGCGCTGGCTGGGCATGCACGGTGCCGCCGCCGCGAACTGGGCCGTCAGCGGCGAGTTCAAGAAACGCGCCGCCTTCACCGACCCCATGGTCCCCGTCGCTCCCGGCGCGGACCTCCTGCTCGCGTTCGGCGTGCGCTTCGACGACCGCGTGACCGGCAAGATCGAAGAGTTCTGCAAGCGCGGCACCATCGTCCACGTGGACATTGACCCCTCGGAGATTAACAAGAACAAGCCCGTCAATCTCCCCATCGTCAGCGACATCAAGTTCGCCCTCGCCAAGCTCAACGCCATGCTCCGCCAGCGCGCCTTGTCGAAGAAGTATTCCCCCTGGGTCGCCCAATGCGCCGAGTGGAAAGCCCGCGCCCCCTTCCGTTATCAAGTCAACGAAGAGGTCGCCCTGTCCCAGCACATGCAGGACCACATGGTCGGCCATGAGAAGGAAGTCATCCTCCCCCAATACGCCATCGAACTCCTCTACGAGCTTACCGGTGGCGACGCCATCATCACCACCGGCGTGGGCCAGCACCAGATGTGGGCTGGCCAATGGTTCAAATACACCTGGCCCCGCCAGTTCCTCACCAGCGCCGGCCTGGGCGCGATGGGTTACGGCTACCCCGCCGCGATGGGCGCGAAGGTCGCCTGCCCCCACAAGCAAGTCGTGGACATCGACGGCGACGGCTCCTTCCTGATGAACATCCAGGAGCTGGCCACCGCACACATCGAGAAGATCGCCGCCAAAGTCATCATCCTGAACAACCAGCACCTCGGCATGGTCGTGCAATGGGAGGACAAGTTCTACGAGGGCAACCGCGGCCACACCTACCTCGGCGACCCCGAGAACCGCAAGGCCATCTACCCCGACTACGTCCAGCTCGCCAAGGGCTTCCACGTCCCGTGCGAGCGCGTCATGTTCAAGAAAGACCTCCGCGCCGCCATGCAGCGGATGCTCGACTCCACAGAGCCCTACGTCCTCGACGTCATCACCCCCTACACCGAGCACGTGCTGCCCTTCATCCCCGCCGGCAAGACCGTGGCCGACATGGTCATCCCGTAAGCCACGGCCTCATTGAAGCTAAAGCGAGGGGACGGCAGCGATGCCGTTCTGCCTCACCCCATCCCTCTCCGGCTGCGGAGAGGGGGCACTTCGACCGCTACTTGGCTTTCTTCGCATCCGGCTTCTCCGCCTTCTTCGCCTTCGCCGGCTGCGAGAGCTTGGCACGGAGGGTGGCTTGGAATTCCTTGAAGTTCAGGTCCACGGCGGTAAACCCGTCTTTGCGCGGGGACTTGGCCAGCAGCTTCTCCAAGTGCGCGGTGCGCTCGGCGGTCGCGGGATGGGTGCTGAGGAAGTTCAACGCGTCCAAGGCTTCCCCCCCCGGGATCTTCTCGCGCAGCTTCTCCTCCTCGCGCCGCATCTTCTCGAAGAAGGTAATCATGCCGCGCGGGTTCAGCTTCGCGGCTTCGAGGTAGCGGAAGCCCTGCTCGTCCGCCTCGCGCTCGTGGTCGCGGGAGAACTTCTGCGAGAGCAGGAAGGGCGCGTTGTTCACGAGGATGGCCGCGAGGCCCGAGACATCTCCGAAGAAGGTGGTGACGATGGCGTAAAGTCCCAGTCCCTGGACGATGCCTCTCATGCCGTGCTGCTCGGTGACGTGCGAAATTTCGTGCGCGAGGACGCCCAGGACTTCCTCGGGCGTCTCCGCCGTGAGCAAGAGGCCGGTGTGGAAAGCAACATTGCCGCCGGGCAGGGCAAAGGCGTTGAGCGAGGCGTCCTCGATGATGTGGAGCTTGAACTTGTAGCGGTCCTGCGGCACGGCGGCGAGGAGCGGCGCGGCGAGCTGCTCAAGCTGCTTCTTCACGTCGGCGTCGGTGACGAGCTTGCTGGTGAGGGTGACTTGCGCGAAGGCGGTGTCGCCGAGCTTCTGCTCCCACTCGGCAGGCACTTGGCTGGCGACAGCCTTGACCATCGGGTCTTTCGCCAGCCACACGCCCGCGATGCCGACGACGATGAGGGCGAGGATGCCGAGGGTGATGCAGCGCGAGACGAGCTTGCGCCGACGGATGCGGTCACGCGCGCGGGTCAGCGTGGGGTTCTGTGCGAAGGCGGGATGGTCGAGGATGGCCTGGTCGCTGGTGAAGAGGGAGGCCTTGGGGAAGTTCGCGTGCGCGAAGAAGACCAGGCGGTCGCTCGCGCCGCCGAGGTTAACCTGCACGGTGTCGAGGGGGAAGGCGAAGAAGCCTTGGTCGCTGACGAAGTTCACCATGCCGCCATCGATGCGCAGCGTGCCGGAGATGCGGCGCGTGCCGTGGTCGGGGTGGAAAGCTCCGGCTTCGAAGGAGTCTGAGGAGGGGCGGGCGGGCATGAATGGCCGATGATTTGGGTTTCGGAACGCGCGCAGACTGGAAGAGCAGGCGGGGAGATTCAATCCGAATCCCGAAGTTCAGCCACGAAAGGGCGCATTCGCACACTGCCCCCGGAGCGCGGCGTTCACGCCGCAGAAGGCTCCGTGCGCAGGCGTGGCACCGATAAACCGAGAGATTCCAGTGCCACTCATCCCCCTGCGGCGTGAACGCCGCGCTCCTTCGGGGGCAGTGTCAAGAGGCGCCCGCCACGAAAGGGCGCAAGGAACACAAAGGAGCCGAGTCGGGGATGGCGGAACCTGGGACTATTTCGACCCGCCCCGTTCTCCTGCCAGAAGCTTGGCTTTGCGCTCTATGCGCCCTTTCGCGGCCATTCCATTTCGGAGTTCTGGTTCCACTCTGAACTTCTCGCAGGCGGGTAAAATGGACGGCATCCCGCCGCTTGCAAACGAACCAGAACTGGCTAACGTTTCAACGAACCAGCGCGAATGAAACAAACCAGCCCAAAAACCAGCCCGGCCCGTGTCACGGGATTCACACTCATCGAACTCCTCGTCGTCATCGCCATCATCGGCATTTTGGCGTCGATGTTGTTGCCAGTGTTGGGCAAGGCCAAGGAGCGAGCCAAGCGCATTAAGTGCCTGAGCAACCTCAAGCAACTTGGCCTCGCTACAACTCTCTACGCCGGAGATAATAACGATAAGGTGGTTAAAGCACGAAATGACGCCCAGGGATTTGTTCCGATCTCGCTCGATCCGCCGCAGGCGGCCTTGTGGGATTCTCTGGGCTTGGGTATCAAAACGAATGTAAACTCCTTCTGGACCTGCCCGAACCGCCCGGATTATCCCTTCCTAGAAACGGCCCCCAACAACACGTTCTATATCGGTTACCAATACTTCGGCGGCGTCACGTGGTGGCTAAATCCAGAAGGGAGATTTAACGCTCCAGCATCACGCAGTCCCGTTTCTTTAGCCACAGCAGACCCGGGTTGGTGTCTTGCGGCGGACGCTAATATGAAGATAGGTGTTTGGGGCGGGTTTGGCGACTGGGACAAAAATACGCCGCCGCACCCGAAGAGCGGCGGTGTCGGTGAGCCCGAGGGGGGCAATCAAGTGTTCTGCGATGGGTCCGCCAGTTGGATCAAGTTTGAGAGGATGTATTACCTGACCACATGGAATACCGGCGGCAGCCGCATCGCGTATTTTTATCAGCAGGACACCGGTGACATCACCCCGGCTCAACTCGCCAGACTCGCCGCCAAGCCATGAGCACTGGCTGAGTCAGTGGCGGCGGATTGGATGACTGGTTAAGTTCCCCGGTCGGCCGTTCTACCTGAATTTTGCGAATTACAATTATGAAAATGAACAACCAACTCAAGGCGATGCCACCCTGTCGCCCGGCTGGCTTCACCCTCATCGAACTGCTCGTTGTCATCGCCATCATCGCGATTCTGGCGGGGATGCTCCTGCCCGTGCTGGGCAAGGCCAAAGCCAAGGCCCACGGAACCACCTGCCTCAGCAACGAGAAGCAGCTTCAGCTCGCCTGGACCCTCTACGAAGGCGACGCGGACGGCCGGTTGGTCAGCAACTCAAACAATGGCGGCACCCTGGGGGCGGGGAACAACACGAATCTGACGTGGTGCCCGGGCTGGATGAAGCTCCCGACCAACGATGGCAGCGCGACCAATGAGTTGTTCTTCATGCACGGCCTCATGGGCCGCTACGCGGGCAACGCCAAGCTCTTCAAATGCCCGGCGGACAAATACGTCGAGACGGGCCGCACGCTCACTTACCCCCGCAGTATGTCCATGAACAACTGGATGAATTACCCGGCATCCCTCGGCAACGCTGGAGCACCGGTCTACACGCGGTCCACCTCGCTGGGCAAGCCGTCGGACCTTTATGTGTTCATGCACGAGACCCCGAACACCATCGAGGACTGTGTCTTCCGGCAGGACATGTATCTTTCGGGCGACCCGCAGAACGGAACTTTTGCACCGGGGAATGTGCCCTCCGCTTTGCACACTGGAGCCACCAGCATGGGATTCGCGGACGGCCATGTGGAGTCCAAGCGGTGGGATAATCTCGTCATGGTGAACACCATTCCCCAGCCTGCGGACGGTGGAAGCACGGCTGATAAATATTGGCTCAAGCAACGCGCCCACGAGTCGTTTGTGCCCTGAGGGAAAGGATGCTCATATGAAACGCTCCCCTCGCTCCGACGCCTTCACCCTGATCGAACTCCTCGTCGTCATCGCCATCATCGCGATCCTCGCCGGGATGCTCCTGCCCGCGCTGTCCAAGGCAAAGGAGAAGGCCATGGGCACCAAGTGCATGTCCAATAACAAGCAGCTTCAACTGGCGTGGACACTTTATTACGACGACTTCGACTCAAGGATCGCACGCGGAGGCAATGGGCAGGCCATCACCACCACCAACAATACCTGGTGCGCGGGTTGGATGCGTCCGGGCGGCACCTCCTACTTGCCCGGTGACGAGACCAACACCGCTTACTTCATGGATGCTCAACTCGGGCGCTATGCAAGAAGCCCGGGGGTTTTCAAATGCCCCTCTGACAAGTTCAAGTATCCCGGCACCGTGGATGTCTTTTGTCGGAGCGTCTCGATGAACAACTGGATGAGCGGCAGCGCGCGGATGATCACCAACCCGGCCTTCACGCCCGTTCCGAGGGTCTATCAGCGGGCCACTGAGATTTCCAATCCCACGGAGAAGTATGTCTTCCTGCACGAGGATCCCAACTCCATTGACGATGGCTACTTTGCCGTGGACATGTCGGTCCCGAGTGGCTGGGGATCGGACAACCTGCCCACCGCCGTTCACCTCGGCAGCTCCATCATGGGCTGGGTGGACGGCCATGCTGACTACCGGAAGTGGAAGAACACCCGGCTCTCGGTCGGCGCAGCGATTCCCAACGTCGTGCGCCTGGACAACAGCGTCAGCGGCCCCGGCTCGGACATCGAGTGGCTCAAGCAGCGCACCACCGAGTAGCTGACATTCCTCTTCCCCGCCCGGCGCGCAGTGCCTAACCTGCGCGCCGTTTTGTTTTCATGCCCAGCGTCTTCATCAAGACCTACGGTTGCCAGATGAACGAGCGCGACAGCGAAGCCGTCGCCGCCCAACTCGTCGCCAAGGGCTATTCCCTCGCCCCCTCCGAAGCCGCCGCCGATGTGGTGCTGCTCAACACCTGCAGCGTGCGCGACAACGCCGAGCAGAAGGCCATTAGCAAGATGGAGAATCTCGCCGGGCAGTTCCGCAAACAGCGCCCCGGCGTCATCCTCGGCTTCCTCGGTTGCATGGCGCAAAGCCGGGGCAAGGAACTCATTGACCAACTCCCGGACGTGGACCTCGTCATCGGCACGCAGAAGTTCCATCGCGTGGCCGACTACGTGGATGACTTGCTCGCGGGCCGCCGCACCAAAGTGGTGGACATCGAGGAGGAACGCGGCAGCGAGGCGACCATCAAGGAGCACCTGCTCAGCGGCACAGCGAAGGCCAGGTCCGTCACCGCCTTCGTCAGCATCATGCAAGGCTGCAACCAATACTGCACCTTCTGCATCGTCCCCTACACGCGCGGCCAGGAGCGCAGCCGCACCATCGTTGACATCGTCGCCGAGTGCCGCGAACTCGTCGCGCGCGGGGTGAAGGAAATCACCTTGCTCGGGCAGATCGTCACCAGCTACGGGCGGCGAAATGGGGAAAGTGGGAAGGGCACCGGAACCGGGCCACACTCACTTTCTCACTCTCCCACTTTCTCACCTGCTCTCAGCCCCTTCGTCCAGCTCCTCGATGCGGTCCACGCCGTCGAGGGCCTTGAGCGCATCCGCTTCACCTCCCCGCACCCGAAGGGCTACGGCCCTGACCTCGTTGCCGCCTACGCGCGCCTGCCCAAGCTCGTGGAGAGCGCGCACCTGCCCGTCCAGTCCGGCAGCGACCGGATGCTCAAGCTCATGCACCGCGGTTACACGCGCGCCCGCTTCCTCGAAATCATCCGTCAGCTCCGCGCCGTGAATCCGGAGATGGGCATCACCACCGACATCATCGTGGGCTTCCCCGGCGAGACGGAGGCGGACTTCGCCGAGACCCTCTCGCTCGCGCGCGAGGTCGAGTTCGACAACGCCTTCGTCTTCAAATACTCCCCCCGCCGCGACACCCCCGCCGCCGCGATGCCGGACCAGTTGCCCGAGGAACTCATCGAGGCCCGGCACGCCCAACTGCTCGCCCTCATCAACGAAATCGCAGAGGCCAAACACAAAGTTTGCGAAGGCCGCGTGCTGCAAATCCTCGTCGAAGGCCCGAGCCGCAAGAACGCCGCCCGCCTCGAAGGCCGCACGCGCTCGAACAAGATCGTCATCTTCGATGGCAGCGAGCGACACATCGGCCAAGTGATGGATGTGCGCATCGTCCGCGCCGCGCCCTTCACCCTCTATGGCGACCCGGCCATCTTGAATCTGAACTGATTTCTGAGCCACAGATGGACACAGATGAAACACAGATAGGGTCAGGAAGACTCCATAAGGAGAGCAGGAAAGCAGGAAGAACTGCAAAGACGCGCCTGGACGAGCTCCCGTTCCTGCCTTCCGGCTCTCCTTATAAATCTCCTCCCCTCCCATCTGTGTTTCATCTGTGTAAATCTGTGGCCAAAACGAAATGACCCTCTCCACCCTCTGCATCACTCTCGGCCTCGGCGTCGCCATCCCGCAGCTCTACGGCTTAGCGAATCCAGGGGCGTTCCGCGACGCGCTGCGCAAGTTCCCTCGCCAGACCGGCGCTGGCTACGTGCTCATGGCCATCGCCACCAGTTGGTTCCTCTGGCACGTGAAGCAGGAAAACATCGCCGACTTCAGCGCCTTCAAGCCGATCATGTATGCCGGCTTCGGCTTGCTGGGGCTGGGCACGTGCATCTTCCTGAAAGACTTCCTCGCCGTGCGCGGTCTCGCGCTTGTGCTGCTGCTGCTCGCCAAGCTGGTGCTCGACGCGCAGCGCTGGGAGGTCTCGGACTGGCGCTGGGTGCTGGGCGGGTGGGCCTACCTTTGGATTATCGCCGGCATCTGGTTCACCGTCTCGCCGTGGCGCTGTCGTGACCTCATCGAGTGGAAGACCGCCACCGACACGCGTGTGAAAATCGGCTGCGCCCTGCGCCTCGCGCTGGGAGTGCTTGTGGCGGGGCTGGGGGCGACGGTGTTTCGTTGAACCGGGTGGCACCCGCGTCTCGCGGGTTGTTCCCGGCGTCCCGCCGGGAACTTCGTGACTCCATCTTGCTTCCGTTCACTTCGACCGCTTTGGATTGGATGGCGCCACGCGGTCGTCGCAGGGAACAGGCACAAACCATTTTCGTGCCCTCTAACGGCCGATTGCGCTAAACTTTCCGCGTGCCGACAAAAGGCAAAATCCTCATCATCCGCGGCGGAGCCATCGGGGACTTCATCCTCACGCTGCCGGTGCTCGCGGCGCTGCGGCGGCGGTTCCCCGACACGCATCTCGAAGTCCTCGGCTACCCGCACATCGCCTCGCTCGCCCTGCACGGCGGCCTCGCCGATGCCGTCCGTCCCGTCGAAGCCCGCGCGCTCGCGGGCTTCTTCGCCGATTGGGGCGACCTCGACGACGCGATGGGCCACTACTTCTCCGGCTTCCACATCATCATCTCCTACCTCTACGACCCCGACGGCTTCTTCGCAGAGAACGTGAAGGCTTGCAGCAAGGCGCAATTCCTCGCGGGCCCGCACCGACCGGATGAAACCAAGCCGCTCCACGCCACCGAAGTCCTTCTCAAGCCCCTCGAGCGCCTCGCCATCTTCGACGCCGACCCTCTGCCGCAGTTGCGATTCCAAAACTCCGATTCTGCTGCCTCGCCACTGCTCGCCGTCCACCCGGGCAGCGGCAGCGAAAAGAAGAACTGGCCGGCACCACAGTGGGCCAAGCTCTTGGCCCACGTCATGTCCGGCACCCACTGGAATGTCCTGCTCGTCGGCGGCGAGGCGGAGGGAAATCGGCTCGCTGAACTCGCCGCTCCCCTGCCCTCCTCCCGTGTCCGGCTTGCGCAAAGCCAGCCGCTCCCCGAGCTCGCCCGAATGCTTCAGACCTGTCTCGGCTTCGTCGGCCACGATTCTGGCATCACGCACCTTGCCGCTGCCGTCGGCCTGCCCGGCCTCGCACTCTGGGCTGAAACAAACGAATCCATCTGGTGCCCGCGCAGCCCGGCCTTCCGCGTCCTGCGCAACTCCGACGGCCTCGCACGGCTCTCGCCCGAGACCGTGTTTACTGTGCTGAGCAAGCTGCTCACCGTCCCCCGCGCCGTCGGCGGGACTGAGTCTCACCCGCCGACCCGCTGACTGGAAGCGCGGTCACTCTTTCCCCCGCCGATCCCGCGCTCGATTGAGGTCGGTCACAGGGATGGTGCGGCGGAGGCCAACGCTCACGTCGTCGCCTTCGCTGACGGGGGGCAACTAGAAGTTCACCTGAGTGCGGCCTTGGTGCTTGCCTTGCCGCGCGCGCTTCGCTACCAGAACGCGCATGAAATTGATCCGCCCTGCCCTGCTCTGCCTGTCTGCCCTCTGGCTCGTCTCCACCGTCCACGCCGCCGGCCCCGAGACTTTCAAAGTCAGCGAGTTCACCTTCAAGCGCCCCGCTGCGTGGGAATCCGTCGGCCTCCCCGAAGGCAGCATGCGCAAGGCTCAGCTCAAGGTGACGGCGAAGGACGCGAAGGAACCGGGCGAGGTGGTGTTCTTTTTCTTCGGCCCGCAGAGCGGCGGCACGAAGGCGAATGTGGACCGCTGGTTCGGCCAGTTCGAGGAGGGCCGCGACAAAATCAACGCCAAGACCGAGGAGAAAACCGTCGGCAAGGTGAAGGTCACCTACGTCTCCGCGGAGGGCACCTACAAGAGCGGCACGCCCGGCACGCCTCCGACGCTCAAGCCCGGCTTCGCGCTGCTCGGCGCGATTGTCGAGGGCGAGGAAGGCAGCGTCTTCGTCCGCCTCACTGGCCCGGCGGCGCTGGCGAAGAGCGCGCGCGCGGACTTCGAGAAGATGATTGAGGGTGGGTTGAAGTAGTTCCGCGTAGCCGCTGACGTGAGGAGGCGGGCACTTCAAATCAGCTCCGCCTCCTGACCTCGGCGGCTACTCCCCCGTGCGCTCCTTCACCGAACCCGCCGTCCTCTTGCGCGCGGCCATTGCAGCGGCGCTCACCGCCCTCGCCTGTTACCCCCGCCTCGCCCACTGGGGGCAACGCCCCGATGCGGTCTGGTTTTACGTGGCGGTCATCGGCTGGGCGGCGTTCGTGATGTGGGCGGCGGTGTTCGCGTGGCACGAGCGGCACGGCCAGCGCGAGGTGTTTCCCCGGCGCGTGTCTCCGCGCCTGTGGCTCATCACGGGGGCGATGGGATTGGTCGGCGCGACCCTCTCGTTCCACTTCGGCGACGCCACGCTGCGGCAACTCGCGCCCACGGACTTCCCGCGCAACCCCGGCCAGTTCGCGGAGCACATCCTGTTCAACCTCGCGCTGGAGCAACTCTTCCTCTGCTTCGCGCCCTTCGCGTTCTGCGTGCGCCTGCTGCCCAACGCGAAGGCGGCGGGCGTCGGTGTGGTGCTGTTTGGGCTGCTCGTATTCGCACTCAAGCTGCAGAGCGTTGCTGCTGCCATCACGTGGGACTTGGCCTTGGGCCTCGTGTTCTTCCGCGCGCTGCACAGCGCGGTGACAGTCTGGCTTTATTGGCAAGGCGGCGCGTGGCTGGTGTGGCTGTTCGCCTTCCTGCTCCAGTGCCGGCACCTGTTTGAGCTTGGCGGTTGAAACCCGACTGCCTCACGCAAAGGACGCGGAGGGCGCAAAGAAGACCAAGCTCAGAAGCAAGCCAGCGGGTAATTCCTTTGCGACCTTCGCGTGAGGCAATCCCTTCAGGCCCCAGCCCGCGCCGCGAGCACCTTGCGCGACGGCACGTAGCCCGCGATGAACTCCCGGCGGAACTCGCCGAACGTCCCCGCCGCCAAGTGCCGCCGGATGTCCGCCATCACGGCGAGGAACAGGTGGCTGTTGTGGACGCTCACCATGCGCAGCCCGAGAATCTCGTTCACATTCAGCAAGTGCCGAATGTAGGCGCGGGAGAAGCGCTGGCAGGCGAAGCAATCGCAGCCGTCCTCAATCGGCCCGAAGTCCGCCTTCACCGCGCCGCCCTTGATGGCGTAACTGCCCTTGCGCGTATAGGCCGTGCCACCCCGCGCCACGCGCGTCGGCAACACGCAGTCGAACATGTCCACGCCGCGCGCGACCAACTCCACGAGCTGCGCGGGCGTGCCCAGGCCCATCGCGTAGCGCGCCTTGTTCGCGGGCAGGAACGGCTCGGCCTGCTCCACGGCCTTCATCATCTCCGGCTCCGGTTCGCCCACGCTCACGCCGCCGATGGCGTAGCCGTCAAAATCCAAAGCGGTAATGGCCTTCGCACACCGCTCGCGCAGCTCCGGGTTGCTGCCGCCTTGCACGATGCCGAAGACCTGCTGGCCCGGCGCACGCGGCTGCTCGCGGCATTCCTTGGCCCAGCGAATGGTCCGCTCGACGGCGAGCAACTGGTCCTTCGCGGGCGCGTCGTGCGGCGGGCATTCGTCGAAAATCATCGCGATGTCGGAGCCGAGGTAGCGCTGGATTTCCATCGCCTCCTTCGGGCCGAGGAAGAGCTTTGAGCCATCGAGGTGCGAGCGGAACTCGACGCCGTGCTCCCGGACCTTGCGAATCTTCGCGAGGCTGAAGACTTGGAAGCCGCCGCTGTCGGTGAGAATCGGGAGCGGCCAGTTCATGAAGCCGTGCAGGCCGCCCGCCGCGCGGATGATGTCCATGCCGGGGCGGATGCTGAGATGGTAGGTGTTGCCGAGGATGATCTGCGTGCCCATCTCGACCAGCTCGCGCGGGTCCAGCGCCTTCACGCTGCCCTGCGTGCCGACGGGCATGAAGACGGGCGTATCAATGACGCCATGTGGCGTGGTGAGGCGGCCCAGCCGCGCCTTGGAACTCGTATCCGTCTTGAGCAACTCGAACATCGGAGGCGGATTCAGCCACAGCACACGCAGGTGCGGAAAGGAGATTCAAAGCACGAAGAATTCCTTCCTTCGCAAAAAGCGGCGTCCACGCTGCGCGCTGACGCGCACTCCATCGCGGCTACCGCGCAGGCCACCAGGTGTCCAGCAGCTTGGTCAAGCGTTCGACCCGGACCTGCTCTGCGCTGGCGAGGTTCTTCTCCTCGCTCGCGTCTTTGCCGAGGTCGTAAAGCTCCACGACATCGTCGGGTTGGTTGCGCTTGCTCGGGACGATGAGTTTCCAGTCGCCCTCAATGACCCAGCGCCACTTGAGGCTGGAGGCCGGGTTCTCCATGTCCACGAAGTTGTGCGTGAAGCACTCACCATAGAGGGCTTTGCGGGCGGCAACGGCCTTCTCATCAAGCAGGTTCAAGCCGGGCATCTGCGGCGTGGGCTGGAGGCCGACGGCGGCGAGCAGCGTGGGCATGAGGTCGAGCGAGCTAGCGAGGTGCGGGGACTTCTGCGGCGTCAACTTGCCCGGCCAGCGGACCATGATCGGCGTGCGCAGGCCGCCGTCGTATTGGGACTGCTTGGATTTGGCAGCGTAGCGGCCGGTCTCGGGGTTGGTGATCCAGCCGTTGTCGGTGACATAGACGACGATGGTGTTTTCCGCGAGGCCCTGCTCATCGAGGTGCGCCAGGAGTTGGCCGCAGGTTTCATCGAACCACTCCACCATGGCCCAATACTTCGCGACTTGGAGCGAGGGAGTCTTGTCTCTGTATTTATCGAGGATGCGCTGGGGCGGCGTGTGCGGGTCGTGCGGCATCATCGGCGCATACCAGACGAAGAACGGCTTCTTCTCCTGCTTGGCCGTGCCGATGAAGTCGTAGATGGGCTGCATAGTCTTGCGCCCGATGTCGAGGCCGACATCGCCGTGACGACCGCCCACCGTCATGCCGTGGGTGAAGCCGCCGCGGCTGAAATGCTTCTGCCACCACTTGCCGGTCTGGAGGCTGAGATAACCGTGCTTGCCCAGCTCGCGCGGAAGCGTGGGGACGGCTTCGATGAACTTCGACATCAGCTCGCGCCCATCGGCGAACTGTTTGGATTTCTGGAACTCCGCGCCTTTCATTCCGGGCACCGGCGGCGGGTCGTTGCTCGTGACCTTGTGCTGATGCGGATACAGCCCGGTGATCATGGAAGCGAGGCTCGGGCAGCAGAGGCTCGACGGCACATAACCGCGCGTGAAGGTAAGGCTCTGCGCCGCCAGCTTGTCGAGGTGCGGCGTTTTCACCGTCGGGTGCCCCATGAAGGAGTAGTCAGCCCAGTGATGGTCATCGGAGACGATCATCACGATGTTCGGCGGCGCGGCGGCCAGTCGGGAGGCCGCAAGCAGGAAGACGGCAAAGCGTGCAGCACGGCGGAGCAATGTCATGACGAAGTAGAGTGCGTGAGCCGAAGGCTTGTCAAACATCCACCAGCCCGTGGCCCAGATGGTCCCGAGCGGAAATGGCTTCGCGCGAAATTTGGCGTGCGTTCGTGTGTCAGTTTTGTGACAACAGCCGCGCATGTTCTCACTCGCTCGACTCTTTGGTAAGGAAGACCGCTTCTTCGCCCTGCTGGAAGCCAGCGCCGAGGAGGCGCGGCACAGCGTCCAGGCGATGGTAAAACTCAGCAAGGCCGCCGGCCAGCCCGGCAGCCTGGAAGAGTTCGCCACCGCCCGCAGCTCGGACAAAAAAATCACCCAAGAGATCAGCGAGGCGCTCACCACCACCTTCGTCACCTCGCTCGAACGCGAGGACATCGAGGCGCTCTCCAACGCGCTCTACAAGATTCCCAAGACCGTCGAGAAGTTCGGCGAGCGCATGAACCTCGCGCCCGAGTTGGTGCAGGGCGTGGACTTCTCCCGGCAGACGGCGCTGATCGAACTGGCCGTCGAGACGCTGGTGACGATGGTGCGCGGCTTGCGCCGCCCGGACTTGAACCAGGTCAAGTCGCTCAATGCTCGGCTGCAACAACTCGAGGGCGATGCCGACAAAGCCGTGCTGGACCTGCTGCGCGATGTGTATCAAGGCAAGCATCCGGCGCACAAAAGTCTTCTCCTGAAAGACCTTTACGAACTGCTGGAGCGCGTCATTGACCGCTGCCGCGACGCCGGCAACGTCGTGACCCACATCGTGCTGAAGAACTCCTGAGGCGCGATGGAACTGATCCTGACCGTCGTGCTGGTGGCGTTGATCTTCGAATACATCAACGGCTTCCACGACACGGCCAACTCCATCGCCACCGTGGTTTCCACCAAGGTGCTCTCGCCGCGGCAGGCCATCGTGCTCGCGACGTTCACGAACCTCATCGGGGCCATGATGGGCGTGGCGGTGGCCAAGACCATCACCAGCGGACTGGTGGATGCGACGGTGGTGAAAGTAACCACCCACATGATCATCTGCGCGCTGCTGGGGGGGATTTTCTGGAACCTGCTGACGTGGTGGTTTGCGCTGCCGTCCAGCTCCACGCACGCGATGGTCGGCGGCCTCGTGGGCGCGGCCTTCGCGGCCGCGCACAATAACTGGTCGGCCATCATCTGGTTCAAGGAGAAGGCGGGCGCACCGTTGTGGAAGGCCGAGGGCCTGCTGCCCAAGGTGATTTTCCCGATGGTGGCATCGCCCATCATCGGGCTGCTCGTCGGATTCCTCGTGATGAGTGCGCTCTACCTGCTCGTGTTCAACTGGCGCCCCCGCACCGTCACTCAGTCCTTCGGCAAGCTGCAGATTTTCAGCGCCGCTTATATGGGCTGGAGCCACGGCCAGAACGACGCGCAGAAAACAATGGGCATTATCGCGCTCGCACTGCTGGCGGGGACCGCCAACGGCGATCTCGCCAAGGCCCCGGAGTGGTTGAGCTTCCTGAAGATCGAGACGCTCGGGCCGAACAAGGACCAGATTCCCATGTGGATCAAAGTCACCTGTGCGCTGACCATGGCGGCGGGCACGGCGGCGGGGGGCTGGCGCATCATCCGCACGCTGGGCCACAAGCTGGTGAAGCTCCAGCCCGTCCACGGCTTCGCCGCCGAGACCACCGCCGCCAGCGTGCTCGCCGGAGCCGCGATGCTCGGGATGCCCGTCTCCACCACGCACGCGATCACGACGAGCATCATGGGCGTCGGCGCGGCGAAGCGGTTGAATGCGATCAAATGGAGCGTGGTCGAACGCATCCTCTGGGCCTGGGTGCTCACGCTGCCCGCCACGGCGACGGTGGCGTATCTGCTGATGCGCGGGTGCCAGACAGCGGGCTGGGTGAAGTGACCGAGAGTGATTAGTAATTAGTGCGGCAACGGATTCTCCAGCCACTAATCACTTTCCTGCCATCGTCCTCGGCAGCATCCCCTGCGCGTCGAACTCCAGCTCGCGCGGCTCCGTGAGTATCTCCAAGTCGCTCCGCCCGCGCGCCAGCGGCAGGAACGCCTCGCCGCACTCCACTTCCTCCACGCGCAACGTGTTCCGTATCCACAGCAGCTTCACGTCCGGCGGCTCGACAAGGCCCACGGTGGACAGCGCCACGTCCAGCAGCTCGCGGTCGGTGTCGTAGTGCGGCGGGATCATCGCCACCTGCGGGTAGCACGCGGTGGCGACGTTGATGTAGGTCACGCGCTTGTCCATCGCCTCGACCACGCGCGTGAGGCAATACTCGGACTTGCCCAGCCCCGTCGCGTTGCCGTGCGTCTGCTCGGTCAGGCTGCGGATAGCGATCTTCTTCACCTTCGGAAACTCATGCGCCTCGGTCCAGTGCTCGTAACGCTTGCGGCCAATCACGTTCGTGTCCATGCCACAGCCGGAAATCTCCTTGCCGATCTCGTCCACCAGCAGCAGGTCCGCGTGGTCGAAGGGCAGGCGCGGCAGCCACTTCGCCGCCAGCGCAAGCAGCTCCTGGTCCTGCGCCTCCAGCTCCTGCGGCAACACGGCGCGGATCAAACCCGTCTCGTCGTAGGCGTTCTCCACGATGCCCAGGCCGGCCAGGATGCGGCCCTTCTCAATAACCCGCCGGCCCACGCTGCGCACGATCTGGTCGAACGAGAAATCCACGAACGCGCGATGATAAATCTTCGCCCCCTCGTGCTTGCCCAAGCCGATGAGCAGCATCTTCATCAAGCCGCTCTGGTGATCGCCGAACAGCTCCGTGTGCGGCTTCACGCGGCCCACGACAACGACATGGTCCGCCGCGAGCGCGTCGCACCCGAAGTGAACGGGGATGCCCTCCGCCGTGCGGTCGAGCACCACCGTCTCCATGCGGGTGCGGACGGGGCAGCCGCAGAACTCCTCGGTGACGCCGTAGTTCGTGAGGATGGCGCGCTGGCCCTCCGGCGTGCCACCGCCGTGGCTGCCCATCGCGGCGACGATGAACGGCTGTGCCCCCGCAGCGCGGAAGAAGTCCACCGTGGCCTTGAGGATGACCGCGATGTTCGTGATGCCCCGGCTCCCCGCCGTGATGGCGACCGTCTGCCCCGGTTGCACGCGCGGGGCCAGACCGATGCGCGTCAGCTCCGCGCGCACCGTCGCCGCCACGTCCACGACGAGCGGACGCTCAAACGTCTGGCGGACGCGGAAAGTTTTCGGATAGCGGGCGGACATAGGATGACGCTAACAGCGGCGCCCACGGAAGGAAGCCGATTTGCCCGAAGCCACGCGGAGCAATCGGGCGGACTTTGGCTCGTAATCCTAATCCTGCTCCCCGTATTCCTCCGAAGAGCACGATTAGGATTACGAGCAGGAGGGGCATCGCACACGCTCCGTTTTTCTTCGCGGCTCAACTCCATTGCCCATGACCGAAGATTCGTTTTGACGCCGCGGGCCAAGCAGATTGAACTCACCTCCAGCAACAACACCCAGCCCACTTCATCATGACCCCCTCTCTCTCCCGCCGCTCCGCGCTCGCCAGCGTCGCCGCAGTCACCGCCGCCCTCTCGCACCGCCTCTCCGCCGCCGATGCCGCCGCCAAGACGCGCATCAACCACTCCGTCTGCAAATGGTGCTACCCGAAAATCCCGCTCGCGGACTTGTGCCAAGCGGCGAAGGACATCGGCATCGTGTCCATCGAACTGCTCGACCCGCCCGACTTCGCCACCGTGAAGCAGCACAAGCTCCACTGCGCGATGGTCAGCTTCCCGCAGAAGAACGGCATCGGCCGCATCGAGAAAGCCTTCAACCGCCTCGAGCACCACGACACGCTCGTCGAGATTTACACCGAGCGCCTCCAGCAGTGCGCCGACGCCGGCTTCAAGCAACTCATCTGCTTCTCCGGCAACCGCGCCGGCCTCGACGACGAGACCGGCCTGAAGAACTGCGCCACCGGCCTGAAACGCATTCTCCCCCTCGCCGAAAAGCACGGCATCACCCTCGTCATGGAACTCCTCAACAGCCGCGTGAACCACAAGGACTACCAGTGCGACAAATCCGCGTGGGGCATCGCCCTCTGCAAGGCCATCGGCTCCGAGCGCTTCAAGCTCCTCTACGACATCTACCACATGCAAATCATGGAGGGCGACGTCATCGCCACCATCCGGCGCGACCACCAGTATTTCGCCCACTACCACACCGGCGGCGTGCCGGGCCGCAACGAGATTGACGACACGCAGGAGCTGAACTACCCCGCCATCATGCGTGCCATCGTGGCGACGGGCTACAAAGGTCATGTGGGCCAAGAATTCATCCCCAAGCGCCCCGACGCCCTCGCCTCCCTCAAGCAAGGCGTGAAGATTTGCGATGTGTAACCAGCGCTTCTACCACTATGAAAACCTCCCGCCGTTCCGCCCTGAAAACCGCCGCCGCCCTTGCGGGCGTCTCCGTGTTCACACGCTCCAAAGTCCACGCCGCCGAGGGCGGTGACTTTTACGTGGCGAAGAACGGGCGCATCAACCAGTCGCTCGTCACGTGGAACTTCCGGCCGCTCACCATCCCGGAACTGGCGAAGCTCTCCGTGAAGTTCGGCGTGAAGTCCGTCGAGTTGATCGGACCGGAGCATTGGCCGATGCTCAAGGAGCTCGGCCTCAAGTGCGCCATCGCCGGGAGCCACGGCTTCGCGAAAGGCTTCGCGCAGCCGGAGCAGCATGCGGAATGTTTGAAGGTGCTGGAGCAGCGCATCGAGCAATGCGCCGCGCACGGCGTGCCCGCGGTCATCACCTTCTCCGGCTTCCGCAAGGGACTGACGGTGGACGACGCGACGAAGAACACCATCGTCGGCCTGAAGAAAATCGCGCCCTTCGCGGAGAAGCACAAAGTCACCGTCGCGCTGGAGATGCTGAACTCAAAGGTGAACGTCGAGATGAAGGGCCACCCGGACTACTTCTGCGACAACATGGACGTGAGCGTGGACATCCTCAAAGCGGTCGGCTCGCCGTATGTGAAGGTGCTCTTCGACATCTACCACGTGCAGATCATGCACGGGGATGTCATCGCGCGGCTGCGGAAGTATGCGCCCTACATCGCGCACTACCACACGGCGGGCAACCCGGGCCGCAACGAGATTGATGCCACGCAGGAGATCAACTACCCGCCCATCATGCGCGCCATCGCCGAGACGAACTACACCGGCTACGTGGGGCAGGAGTTCATCCCGGTGCGCGACACGGTGAAGTCCATCAACGAGTCCGTGCAACTCTGCGACGTGTGAGCCGGGCGGTGTGCCCCCGTGCCGGCGCGCTTTGAATCACCGCAGTTGCTCCGGCCAGCGTGCCCAGCAAGCCAGTTGTGCCTCCCGGTCGGGCAGGTCTTCATAGTCGGGATTGTTCAGGAAGCGCAGCGGGTAGCCCGGCTCCAACGCGAGCACGGTCACGACCTTCCCGGCAACCGAGAACACGGCCTTCCACGCGCCGCAGCCGATGGTGAACAGAGCGTCGCCGCGTCGCCGGATGCGACGGGTTCGATGCGGCGTCGGGTCAATGGCCAGCAGTTCGATGAGGCGGGGGCGAAAGTCCACTTCCCAAGTGGCCAGCAGCCACTTCGCCTGCGACTGGGCCAGCGGCGCAAACTTCACAGCGAACTGCGGTGGCCCAGCCAGCGCGGCCTCGACCTCCTCCGTCCAGCCGCCGCCCGCGTCGGGAAAGGCATCGAAGGCGGGGATGTAGGGCTTGATGTCAAAGACGGGCGTGCCATCCACCAGATCACACGGGCCGAGGAGGAGTCGCCGCCCCTCGATGCCGAGGAGTTGGACGGGGGTGAGGCCGAGCGGATTGGGCCGATGCGGCGAGCGCGTGGCAAAGACGCCGCGCCGCTGTGCCGGACCGCGCGGGGGCAGCACGAGCGGACGCCAGGAGGCGTTGCGATGGAACCACCAGAGGAGCCAGACGCGGGAAAAACCGGCGAGGTCCTGCAATGCCTGCTGGTAGCCCGGCTCCGGCAACAGCTCCAGCACGTTGCGCTCCGGCTCATCCTCGGCAGGCTGGTGCAGGGCTTGGAACTTCACCTGCTTGTGGGTGGAGATGAAGCCGATGGGGCGAAGTGTGAGTGATGATTGCAAGTGTTGGGCGTGAGTCCGCGAGCAAACTGCTGTGCAAATCTTCCGTTCTCAATCCGGCCCGCGCAAGTTTCTAGCACGATGCTTGGCCCCGCGTTTACGAACGCCCATCTTAGGGACGAAAGGGATTCCCAGAATTTGTTTCGAAACTGCTTTAGTTGTCGGCTTTGGGCTGATAGTCTAAGAACCTAATGCCTATCCAGCAAAAAAGCCCGAAGAAGACCCCGGCAAAGACCCCGGCAAAGACCCCGGCAAAGACCCCGGCAGCTCCAATTGCCTTTGAAACAGGCCAGATATGGGAGATGGCGGAGTCGAATCTCCGAATCGGCCTCATCGGCAAGACGCTCGTGCATTACAAACACTACCGGGGCGCCTCACCGCGCGCGTCTGTCTCACTCGCGAACAAGGGCGAACTGTCCCAGTTCCTCCTCAAGAACAAGGCCGTCCTCGTTGCGGCCGCGAGGATCTGACGGCCCTGCCGTGAGCGACAGATGCGGGCTGCTATTCCCGCCAGACAATCTTGCCCGCAACCACGGTGGCTGTCGGCTGTCCCTTTAATGTCCATCCGTAGAACGGATTGTTCCGCGACTTGCTGGCGGTGGCTTTGCGCTCGAAGACCCACTCGCGGTCGGGGTCGAAAACGGTGATGTCCGCGTCCGCGCCGGGACTGAGGGTTCCCTTCTTGAGGCGCAGCAGCTTCGCAGGGGCGACGGTGTATTTCTCGATGACGGCGGAGAGGCTCAGGCGCTGGGCGTGGTAAAGCTGCATGAGCGAGAGAGCCAGTTCGTTCTCCAACCCGGTGATGCCGAAGGGCGCGTAGTCGAACTCCACTTCCTTCTCGTAATCGCAGTGCGGCGCGTGGTCGCTGGCGAGTATTTCCAGAGTTCCATCGGCCAGCGCATCCAGAATCGCCTCGCGGTCGGCGGCGGAGCGCAGGGGCGGGTTCATCTTGAAGTTCGTGTCGTAGCTCGGCCACGTCGGCCGCGCGTAGCCACCATCCTGGTAGCCGAAGATTTGCTTCCCATCCGCCGCCCAAAACTTCTCGCTCCCGGCAATCGCCGCGTCCGTGAGTGTGAAGTGATGGCAGCACGCCTCGCCGGAGATGGGCACGCCGCGTTGCTTCGCCTCGCGCAGCAGCCGCACGCTGCCCGCCGTGCCGAGATGCTGGCAGTGGACGTGCGCGCCGGTGAGTTCCGCAAGGAGGATGTTCCGGGCGACAATCGCGTCCTCGCCCGCCGCCGGCCAGCCACGCAATCCGAGCACCGTGCTCCAGTAGCCCTCGTGCATCACGCCGTCGCTCACCAGCGCGTAATCCTGGCAGTGGTCCATGATGGGCAGGTCGAACATCTTCGCGTATTCGAGCGCGCGGCGCATCAGCTCATTGTTCTGCACGCAATGCCCGTCGTCGGTGATGGCCACGACACCCGCGCCCTTGAGCGAGCCGATGGGCGCGAGTTCATCGCCGGCAATACCCTTGGTGATGGCGCCGGTGACATACACATTCACCACCGCGTCGCGCGCCGCCTTCTCGCGCACGAGGGCGACCTGGCCGGCGTTGTCAATCGAGGGCGACGTGTTCGGCATGCACACGATGCTGGTGAAGCCGCCGCGCGCCGCCGCCCGCGTGCCGGTGGCGAGCGTCTCCTTCGCGGACTGGCCTGGCTCGCGAAGATGGACGTGCAAATCAATCAAGCCGGGACAAACCACCTTGCCCCGCGCGTCCAGCTCCTCGGTGACGAAGCCGGCGGGGATTCGCTGGCGAGCGTCCGGGCCCACGACGGCGATTTCGCCGTCCAGCACCAGCACATCGGCCAGCGAGTCGAGATGGTTCGCGGGGTCAATCACACGACCGCCGATGATGAGAAGCGCTTTCATGCGGCGCGGAGGTTAGCTGGCAGCGAATTGACAGGGCAAGCCCGGTCGGTAGAGTCGCAGCGGATTGCGGGTGTAGCTCAATGGTAGAGCGCTAGTCTTCCAAACTAGTTACGAGGGTTCGATTCCCTTCACCCGCTCCACTC
>Ga0208960_1000431_pt1 | contig 23444 bp, 22 predicted proteins | sample GreLakmeON33MSRF_FD_187703 | JGI IMG/M metagenome (GOLD analysis project Ga0208960, IMG submission 187703) | Freshwater lentic microbial communities from great Laurentian Lakes, MI, USA - Great Lakes metaG ON33MSRF (SPAdes) | ecosystem: Environmental > Aquatic > Freshwater > Lake | place: Great...
ACTTGCGGATCTGCTCCTCTCGCTCCACCACCACCGACAGCGTGGGCGTTTGCACCCGCCCGACGGTCGTCAGAAAAAAGCCGCCGTCACGCGAGTTGAAGGCGGTCATGGCGCGGGTGCCGTTGATACCCACCAGCCAATCGGCCTCACTGCGGCAGCGCGCGGCGTCGGCCAGAGGTTGCATCTGTGCATTGCTGCGCAAGGCGCCAAAACCATCCCGGATGGCCTGTGGCGTCATGCTCTGCAACCACAGCCGGCTGACCGGCTTGCCCAGCGGCTTGACGCCCCCGGCGTATTGCTCGATCAGCCGGAAGATCAGTTCTCCCTCGCGGCCCGCGTCGCAGGCGTTGATGAGCTGGTCCACATCTTTGCGTTTGGCCAGCCGCACCACGGCGTTCAGGCGTGTCTTGGTTTTGTCCACCGGCTTGAGGTCAAAGTGCGGCGGAATCACCGGCAGGTGGGCAAAGCTCCATTTGCCGCGCTTGACATCAAAGGCCTCGGGCGCCTGGATCTCGACCAGGTGGCCGACCGCGCTGGAGACCACGTAGCGCTCGTTCTCAAAGTGCTCATCATGCTTCTCGAACTTGCCTGCGACCGGCGTGAGGGCACGCACGATGTCTTGGGCCACAGAAGGTTTTTCGGCAATGATCAATGTTTTCATCTGACTACAATCCTCGGCTTCGCGGGCGCGCTAGCGCACGCACATGCACACGTGAGCGCGCACACGCACGCCCATACGGGTTCACCATACCAAATTTTTCAAACGTGTCTAAACCAAGCCAGGCTATTGATCACCGCCGCATTCAGGTTCGCCGCTCGGGGGTACATGGCAAAGGTGTTTTTGCCCTGCAAGACTTGGCCGAGGGCGAGGCCTTGATCGAGTACATCGGCGAGATCATCAACTGGGCCGAAGCCGAACGGCGCCACCCCCATGATCCGCTGCAGCCCAACCACACGTTTTATTTCCATATCGACGCAGAGCGGGTGATCGATGCGCGCTACGGTGGCAATGCGTCCCGCTGGATCAACCATTCCTGCGCGCCCAATTGCGAGGCTGATGCAGTGGACGGGCGTGTTTTTATTCGTGCACTGCGGCCGATCTTGCGCGGCGAAGAGTTGAACTACGACTACGGGCTGGTGGTTGATGCGCGCCAGACAGCCAAGCTCAAGGCCGACTATGTCTGCTGGTGCGGTGCCAGGCAGTGCCGCGGCACCATGCTGGCACCCAAAAGGCGACGCTGAGCGACCTTGGGATGGCACCAGACTATCAATCGCTTGGACTGGCGCTGTCACAGCAACAGACGGGGCTGGTTTTGGAGGTGGTCGGTAGCCTGGATTCGACCAACTCGGAGCTCATGCGCCGGGCACGCGCGGGCATCGGGCAGCCCACGCTCTTGGTCGCCCAACACCAAACCGCGGGGCGCGGGCGCTTAGGCAGGCAGTGGCTTAGCCAAGAACATCACACCGGCAGCGATGGCAGCAGGGCAGCTGGCGAATCGCTCACTTTTTCGCTAGTGCTGCCCCTGACGGTGGCGGATTGGTCGGGCCTGTCTTTGGCGGTAGGCCTTAGCCTGGCCAGCAGCCTGCACCCCGATCTGCGCTTGAAGTGGCCCAATGACATCTGGCTGGAACAGCGCAAACTCGCCGGAATTTTGATTGAAACCGTGGCCATTGGGTCGGCCCGCTTGGCCATCGTGGGCGTAGGCATCAACCTGGGGCCGCGCGGCGCCTCGGGACTGGCCAGGGCGCCTGCCTGGTTGCAAGAGGTGTTGCCGCAGATCGACGCGCCCAGCACCCTGCTGCGCCTGGTGCCCGGGCTGCTGCGCACGCTGCAAGAATTCGAGTCCCTTGGCTTTGCACCCTTCAGGGCCGGGTTTGCACAGCGCGATGCGCTGTTTGGTGCCTCAGTCAGCTTGAGCGACGGCACGCTTGGCAGCGCCGAGGGCGTGGATGCCAGGGGTGCGCTGCTGCTTCGCACAGCCCAGGGACTGCGGGCCATCAGCAGCGACGAGGTGAGCTTGCGCGCGCCATCAACTGGCGCAAAGGCTGCGTGAGACCGACCCGCCTAGCCCGGCTGCGCCAGTTCGTCTTGTTGGCGCTGCTGTTCAATCTGGTTTATTTTCTGTGGGCCGAGGACCTGCTCAGAGGCGCCGGTTTTGGGCCCAAGGTGCAGCGCGAGCCGCTCAGGCTGGAGCGCCAGATCAACCCGCAAGCGGTCAAGATTCAAAAAATCGACCTCCAGTTCCCGGGTGATGCGGCATTGGCCTCGGCTGAAGGTCCCTGCCTGCAGTCCGACCCCCTGGAACAGGGCAAAGCCAGCTTGTTGCGTCAATCGGTGAGCCCGCTGCTGCCGCCTGAGGCCTGGGCCATGACGCCGGCAACCCTGCCAGCGCGTTGGATTATCTACATCGGACAGTACTACAGCCCGCTGACCATCGCCAGCAAACGGGCAGAGTTGGCAGCGCTGAACATTACCGTCGAAGCCCTGACAAATCCTGAGCTCGAACTGGGCTTGTCTTTGGGACATTTCACCAGCCAATCGGCCGCTGCAACGGCCTTGGAAGCATTGAAAAAACGCGGCCTGCGAAAAGCCTTGGTGGTGCAGGAACGGCCCGAGACACTGGGCACTGTGATGCGGGTGAAGCTGAGCGATGCGGCGCTTCAAAGCAAGCTCGACAGCCTCGGGGCCGAGTTGGCCAACACCGGCTGGCAGCCCTGCTCCTGAGCTATCCGGGGGCCGCTTCGGTAGAAAAACGAATGCTGAACCTGGCCCCAGGCGAGGCCTGTGCAACATGGGTTTCTGCCAGGTGCACCATGGCATTGTGCTGCTGGGCGATTTCCCGCACGATGGCCAAGCCCAGACCAGAACCATCCGCACCCGTGCCAAGAGCCCGGTAAAAGGGCTGGAAAACCAGCTCCCGCTCGGCCACTGGCACGCCCGGGCCGGAATCCTCAACCTGCAGCACCAGCACCTGGTTTGACGATTCGGCCAATACCCGCACCGTGATCACCCCCGGGCGCTCGGCACTCGACGGCGTGTAGTTGATGGCGTTGTCCACCAGGTTTCGCACCAGCTCCTTGAGCAGTATGGGGTTGCCCTTGAGCTGCCCGTCAGTCAGGCCCGCGGCCAAGCCTTCGTAACCCAGGTCGATGTGTTTTTCAATTGCCCGCGCGACACAATCCTGAATCACCGACATGCTCAGCTCTGCGAGGTCGCAGGTCTGGTGCGGCATGGCTATGCCGCTGCTTTCTGCCCGCGCCAAGGCCAGCAACTGGTTGACGGTGTGGGTGGCGCGTACGCTGGCGCGGCCAATCTGGCGCAGTGACTGCTTGAGCTCGTTGGCATCCGCGCCCTCACGTTGGGCCAGATCAGCCTGCATTCGCAGGCCGGCCAAGGGAGTTTTGAGTTGGTGTGCAGCGTCAGCCAGAAAGCGCTTTTGTGTGGCAATTGAACCCTGCAGGCGCATCAGCAAGTCGTTGACCGATGAGACCAGGGGAGCGACTTCAAGAGGCACTGCCTGTGCGTCGATCGGGCTCAGGTCGTCCGAGCGGCGCGCCCGGATGCGCTCCTCCAGCCGGTTGAGCGGGCGTATGCCCTGAACCAAGGCCAACCAGACCAGCAACACGGCGGCGGGCAAAATGAGCAGTTGCGGCAGCATCACACCTTTGACAATCTCGGTGGCAAGCACCGAGCGCTTGTCCAGGGTCTCAGCAACCTGAACCAGCGCCGGGCGTGCGCCCGGCAGGTCAAGCTTGACCCAGGTGTAAGCGACCTTGATGTCTGCCCCACGGATTTCGTCGTCCCGAATATGCACCACGCCTGGCACTGCCTTCATGCTCTCGGGCGGCAAGGGCAGGCCGCGCTCGCCGCTCAGGTGCTCGCCTTGGACGCCCAACACCTGGTAATAAACGGTGTCGGCGTCGTCGGCCCGCAGCAACTCACGCGCCGGCAGCGGCAAGTTAAAGGTCAGCTTGCCATCGCGCACGACCAGCAACTGCGCCAAGGCTCCGACGTTGTGCTCCAGCGCCCGGTCGAAGGGCTTGCCCGCTATGTTTTGCGCCACCAGCCAGGTCAGCACCAGACTGATCGGCCAAAGCAAGAGCAAAGGGGTGAGCATCCAGTCCAGAATTTCACCGAACAAGGAGCGCTGTTCACGCCGAAAAATACTCATGCCGGGCTCGCCCCGGCTCGCATCGCAAGCTGTGACCTTGGCAGGCGGCTGAGGCCAGCACAAGCCCGCTTGCAAACAGGCTTAGACAGGGATTTTCTCCAGGCAGTAGCCCAAACCGCGCACCGTGGCAATGCGGATCGGGCCTTTTTCAATCTTCTTGCGCAGGCGATGGATGTACACCTCAATGGCATTGTTGCTGACCTCCTCGCCCCACTCGCACAGCCGCTCGACCAACTGATCTTTGCTGACCAGGCGCCCGCTGCGCTGCAGCAGCACCTCAAGCAGGCCGAGCTCGCGCGCCGATAAATCGACCATCAGTCCATCCATTGTGGCCACCCGGCCGAGCTGGTCAAACACCAGCGGGCCATGCTTGATGGTGTTGCTCGCCGCACCCATGCCGCGCCGGGTCAAGGCGCGAACGCGCGCTTCAAGCTCCTGCAGGCTGAACGGCTTGGCCATGTAGTCATCTGCGCCGTGATCAAGGCCGCGCACTCGTTCTTCCACACTGTCAGCAGCAGTCAGGATTAACACCGGCAAAGAAGAGCCCCGGGCGCGCAATTTTTTCAGCACTGCAAGCCCATGCATATTTGGCAGGCCGAGGTCAAGGATGAGGAGGTCAAACTCGGTATTGGTCATCAGGGCAGCGTCGGCCTCGTTGCCGCTTGACACATGGTCCACAGCGGCACCCGAACTGCGCAGGGTGCGCAGCAAGCCGTCGGCCAGCACCTGATCGTCCTCGGCAATGAGTATGCGCATGCCTGTCTCCTCCTGATGTAAGGGCCTGCCTTGCCCATGCGGTTCGAATCATTCTAGGCCGCACTGGCCAGCTTGCGGGGGAACCCTGGTGGCGCTGGAGATCGCCCCAGCTCAAGCGACATAGGCCTCCAGGCCGATGGCGATGACCGCGGCCACTTCAGGCCCAAGCGCCTGGCTTAACTCCTCCTGCGCCTGTGCCACGCTCTGTTCCATCGCCAGCAACCAGGCCAGGCCGGTGGCCGTGAAGACGATACGCCGGGCCCGCCCATCACGCGGGTCCAGCGCCTGCGCGACCAGGCCCCAGGCCATGCATTGCCCGACCAATTTGCCCATGGCCTGCTTGCTCATGCCCGCGCGCTGCGCCAAATCGGTCAAGCGAGACCCCTCCAGCGCAAGGTGCCGGGTGACATGAATGTGGGAGGCACTCAAGCGGCCACGGGCGGCCAGATTGGCCAGTGCCAGGGGCATGTGCTCGTTGGCGGCCATGAGGCGCAGCACCCGCGCATCAAAACGTCGCAAGGCCAGCGCCATCCAGTGGCCCAAATGGGCCTGGCGCCAAGGCTCGGGCGGGGAGGGTTCTGACATGCAGAAATAGTAAACCAAATTGACTAAAAAAACTATTTACAAGTTCAGAGAAAGCACATTAAACTACTGTTCAAGCATCCAGCTGTTGATAAAAACAGCCGCCCAATTTTCTTCAACACATTGATATTTAAGGAGTTTTTCATGGAAGCAGCACTTAAAACACCCAGCCCCATCAACAGCGAAAAAGCCAAGGCACTGCAAGTGGCCCTGGCTCAAATCGAAAAACAGTTTGGCAAGGGCACCATCATGCGCTTGGGCGAAGGCGAGGTGATCGAGAACATTCAGGTGGTCTCCACCGGTTCGCTCGGGCTGGATGTCGCGCTCGGCGTAGGCGGTCTGCCGCGCGGGCGGGTGGTTGAAATCTACGGCCCGGAATCCTCCGGCAAGACCACGCTCACCTTGCAGGTCATCGCCGAAATGCAAAAACAGGGCGGGCAATGCGCGTTCGTCGATGCCGAGCATGCCCTGGACATCCAATACGCCCAAAAACTCGGCGTCAACCTGCAAGACCTGCTGATCAGCCAGCCCGACACCGGCGAACAGGCGCTGGAAATCGTCGACAGCCTGGTGCGCTCTGGGGCGTTAGATTTGATCGTGATCGATTCTGTGGCCGCGCTCACGCCCAAAGCCGAACTTGAGGGCGAAATGGGCGACAGCCTGCCGGGTTTGCAGGCCCGGCTGATGAGCCAGGCCCTGCGCAAACTCACGGCGCACATCAAAAAGACCAACTGCATGGTGATCTTCATCAACCAGATTCGAATGAAGATCGGCGTCATGTTCGGCTCGCCCGAGACCACCACCGGCGGCAACGCGCTCAAGTTTTATGCCTCGGTCCGGCTTGATATTCGGCGCACCGGCACGATTAAAAAGGGCGACGATGCCATCGGCAACGAGACCAAAGTGAAAGTGGTCAAAAACAAGGTGGCGCCACCCTTCAAAACCGCCGAATTCGATATTCTTTTTGGTGAAGGCATCAGCCGCCACGGGGAAATTATCGACATGGGCGTGAACGCCAATATTCTTGACAAATCTGGCGCTTGGTATGCCTACAACGGCGAAAAAATCGGCCAGGGCCGAGACAACGCGCGGGAGTTCCTGCGCGAAAACCGGGAACTCTCCCACGAAATTGAAAACAAGGTACGCCTCTCGCTGGGCATACCGCTGCTGCCAGGCACCGCCGAGACCGATGAAAAAACCAAACCCGCCGGTAAAAAAGGCGGCTGAGACGCCAGCAGGCCAGCATGAAGCCCGCGCTGCAACCATCCCTTAAGGCCCGTGCACTGCGCCTGATCAGCATGCGCGAACACTCGCGCACTGAGCTTGTGCGCAAGCTGGCCCGTTTTGAAGAGCAGCCCGGCAGCCTGCTGCTGGCCCTTGACGACTTGCAGGCCAAGGGTTTGATCAGCGAGCAGCGGGTGATCGCCTCGCTGCTGCACCGGCAGGCGGGAAAATTTGGTGGGGCCCGTATTCGCCAGGCACTGCAGGCGCTGGGCCTGGAGTCCGAGGCGATTGGCCTGGCCATTGGCAGCCTGCAGGGCAGCGAAGCCGAGCGGGCGCAGGCGGTGTGGCAAAAAAAATTCGGCGCGCCGCCCGCCGATGCGCAGGCCGCCGCCAAACAAATGCGTTTTTTGTTGGCCCGGGGTTTTGGCGCAGACATTGCCCGGCGCATCGTCGCCGGACCTTACCTGCCATCGCAGGAGTAAGTCAGCAGCAGATCGCTGTGCCCATCTCGGAGCCCCTACAACCCCAGCATCAGCCGCATATTTTGAACCGCCGCGCCACTCGCCCCCTTGCCCAGGTTGTCCAGACGCGCGACCAGCACCGCATGGGCAAAGCCATCGTTGGCCGCCTGGTTGGCAAACACCCGCAACTCCATGCGGCTGGTGTTGGCCAGTGACACCGCGTCAATCTTTTGCTCACCCGTGGTTGGCAGCACGCTGATCCACTCGCTGCCGGCATAGTGACGGGCCAAAGCATCATGCAGATCTTGGGCGCTGGGCTGGCCGGGCAAGAGGTCTAGGTGCAGGGGGAGCTGCACCAACATGCCTTGGCGAAAGTTGCCCACCGAGGGTATGAAAACCGGGCGCCTGGTGAGGCCGGTGTACTGCATGATCTCCGGCAGATGCTTGTGTTTGAGACCCAGACCATACAGCTCGAAGGGCGGCGCCTCACCTTTTTCGTAGGCCTCGATCATGCTTCGCCCGCCGCCCGAATAACCCGTGACGGCCGGCAGGCTGAGCGCCGCGTCCGGCGGCAACAAACCCGCATCCACCAAGGGCCGGATCAATGCAATCGCGCCGGTGGGATAACAGCCCGGGTTGCTCACCCGGCGCGCCTGCGCCACCCGAGCAGCTTGGCCAAGGCTCAGTTCCGGGAAGCCATAAACCCAGCCCGGCGCCGTGCGGTGGGCCGTGGAAGCATCAATGATCTTTGGCCCCGCTTGGCCGCTGGCCCTTGCCATATCGTCGATGATTGCGACGGACTCGACAACGGCCTGGTCATGCAGGCACAGCACCACCAGATCCGCCCGGGCCATTATTTCGCGTTTGGCTTGGGCGTCTTTGCGCAAATCTGGCGCAATACTGAGCAACTCGATGCCCGGCATGTCCTGCAGCCGCTCAAGTATTTGCAGGCCGGTCGTGCCGGCTTCGCCGTCAATGAAAATCTTGTGCATGGTGATCTTTCGTGGCGCTGTGCCGACCGGCCGTTTGGTGCGATGCAGCATGATACAGTTCTGCGCCGCCCTTAGAACGGTCAGGCACGCAGCCCCGGGTCTATGTGGCAGCGCCAAAAAAATCCATTCCTGCGAGAGTCCCGATGAAAATTCACGAGTACCAAGGCAAGGCTATCTTGCGACAGTTTGGGGTGCCGGTGCCCCGGGGCATCCCCGCCTACACGGTGCAAGAGGCCGTTGAAGCAGCACAAAAACTCGGCGGCTCGGTGTGGGTGGTCAAGGCACAAATCCATGCTGGTGGCCGCGGCAAGGGCGGTGGCGTCAAACTGGCCCGCTCGGTCGACGAGGTACGACAACTGGCCGGGGAAATTCTTGGCATGCAACTGGTGACCCACCAGACCGGCCCGGCCGGACAAAAGGTTCGCCGCCTGCTGATCGAGGAAGGTGCCGACATTCAAAAGGAATACTATGTTTCGGCGCTCACCGACCGCGCCAGCCAGCGGGTGGCCTTCATGGCCTCTTCGGCGGGCGGCATGGACATTGAGCAGGTGGCACATGACACGCCTGAGAAAATCCTCAAAGTCACTGTCGACCCGGCTGCGGGGCTGACTGAGGCCCAGGCGAAGACCCTGGCTGACGGCATCGGCGTGCCGGCCGAATCGACCGCCCGAGCTATCGATGTGCTGCAAAAACTCTACGCTGTCTACACCCAGACCGACGCATCGCTGGTAGAAATCAATCCCTTGATTCTGGAGCGCAATGGCAACATCAAGGCGCTGGATGCCAAGTTCAACTTTGATGCCAATGCCCTGTTCCGTCACCCCGAGATCGTGGCCTACCGCGACCTCGATGAGGAAGACCCGGCCGAAATCGAGGCGAGCAAGTTCGACCTGGCCTACATCAGCTTGGACGGAAACATTGGCTGTTTGGTGAATGGCGCCGGGCTGGCCATGTCCACCATGGACACCATCAAGCTGTTTGGCGCAGAGCCGGCCAACTTTCTGGATGTTGGCGGCGGCGCCACGCCGGAGAAAGTGACCGAGGCTTTCAAGATCATGCTGCGCAACGACAAGGTCAAGGCGATTTTGGTGAACATCTTTGGCGGCATCATGAAATGCGACACCATCGCCACCGGGGTTATCGCCGCCTGCCGGGCGACCAACCTAAGCGTGCCGCTGGTGGTTCGCATGAAGGGCACCAACGAGGAGTTGGGCAAACAAATGCTGGCCCAAAGTGGTCTACCCATCATCAGCGCCGACACCATGGCAGATGCTGCCCAAAAAGTGGTTGCGGCCCTGAAGAACGCCAGCCCAGCCGCCTAGGAAACACCCATGTCCATACTGATCAATAAAAACACACGGGTCATCACCCAAGGCATCACCGGCAAGACCGGCCAGTTTCATACAGAAAAATGCCAGGAATACGCCAACGGCAAGGCCTGTTTTGTGGCGGGTGTGAACCCAAAAAAAGCCGGGGAACAGATTTTCGGAATCCCGATCTATGCCTCGGTCAAAGAGGCCGCCAGTGACACCGGCGCCAGCGTGTCGGTGATTTATGTGCCCCCGGCAGGTGCCGCGGCAGCGATCTGGGAGGCGGTGGAGGCCGATCTGGACCTGGCGATTTGCATCACCGAAGGCATTCCGGTGCGCGACATGCTGGAGGTGCGCAACCGCATGAAGGCCAAGGTGGCCGCCGGCGGCAAGGAAACCCTGCTTTTGGGCCCCAACTGCCCCGGACTGATCACGCCCGACGAGATCAAAATTGGCATCATGCCCGGCCACATCCACCGCAAGGGCCGCATTGGTGTGGTCAGCCGCTCCGGCACCCTGACCTACGAGGCTGTAGCCCAGTTGACCGAAATCGGCCTGGGCCAGTCAAGCGCGGTAGGCACCGGCGGAGATCCGATCAACGGCCTCAAGCATATTGACATCATGCGCCTGTTCAACGAGGACCCCGAAACCGACGCCGTGATCATGATTGGTGAGATTGGCGGGCCAGACGAAGCCGATGCCGCGCGCTGGTGCAAAGCCAACATGAAAAAGCCGATTGTGGGTTTCATCGCCGGCGTGACAGCACCGGCTGGCAAGCGCATGGGCCATGCCGGCGCGCTGATCTCGGGCGGGGCCGACACCGCCGATGCCAAGCTGGCCATCATGGAGGCCTGTGGCTTCACCATCACCCGCAACCCCTCCGAGATGGCAAAACTGCTCAAAGCCATGCTGTAGTCAGCAAAGCGTTTGGCAAGTCAATATGACCCGATGGACCGCGGGATACGCCGAACGTCCTGAAGTCTTGGTTGCGTCAAACAGCAGGGTGATGAGGGCCACTTGAATGCTCAGCATTAAAAGTTGCTGTTGAGTTGGTTTGAAGTCTCGCTCTTTGACAACGCGAGGTACCGCCAGGCGGATCAACCCAAAACCAGGAACAACGCAGACGCCGAAGTCCAAACCAGCTTCCGAGTACACTTTTCACACTGCTGATTTAAAAGGCAGCTCTTGCCCTAAGTCAATATGCAGTCGACTTCAGACTGTCAATCTCCTGAAAGGACCGACATATGGAGCCGATGCAGTGGTTTACCCTGATCGTATTCGCACTCACCATTCTGGTGGTCATTACCAACTGGATCGACAGTACGCTGGCGGCGCTGATCGGCGTGGCCATCATGGTCTGGGCCGGCGTGATGTCGGATACCGATGCCTTCAAGCTGGTCGACTGGAACGTGATGGCGATCTTGGTTGGTGTCTGGATCATCGCTGGCTACTTCGGTAAATCCGGCGTGCCAAGCTGGCTGTCGATACAGGCCCTGAAGCTGTCCGGCGGACGACCGGGCCTGCTGGTGATCATTCTGACCTTTCTTGCCGGCTTCATTTCGATGTTCGTCGATAACGTGGTGACGATCCTGATGATGGCGCCGGTCGCGCTGCCTCTGTGCCGCGCGCTGAAGCTGCCTGCGGTGCCGGTGGTCCTGATGATCGGCTTTGGCGCCAATTTCATGGGCACCGCGCTCATCATCGGCGACCTGCCGCCGCAGATGCTGCACAGCGTCGCGGGCGCGGAGTTCTTTGACTTCATCTGGCAGCATGGCCGCCCCTCGTCGTTTCCGATCCTGATGGTGACGTTCTTAGTGACGCTGGCTTTCATGTACTGGTACGGCTTTCGCGGACATCAGCGCGTCTCTGACATCTCCACGCTGGGCGTCGAAGCCAAGATTGAGAACCCGCTGTTCGCCACCATCGTTGTGGTCTGGTTCTTCGGCACGGTGATCGCGATGTCGGCGCGCGAATACGTCGGTGTGACGCTGGGCTTCATCGCCATGACCGGCGCGGTGTCGCTGGTGTTGGTGCTGGCGCTGCTGGGCGACCGCGTCAAGCAGGCGCACAGTTTTGAAGAATGCCTGAATGAGCTCGATTGGCGCGCGATTTTCTTTTACGTGTCATTGTTCGCGCTGGTCGGCGGTCTCGAGAAAAGCCATATCCTCGACATGCTCGCCGACGCGCTGAGGCCGATTTTTCTCGAGAACTATGCGCTCGGCGTAAGCCTGCTTTACTGGATCACGGTGCCCGTTGTCGGCCTCGTTGAACATGATGCCTATATCCTGACCTTCCTGCATACCATCAAGGATCTGGCAGGCGCTGGCGTCGAGCCGTGGCCGCTCTACTGGATGTTGTTGTGGTCCGGTACGCTGGGTAGCAATCTGACCATCGCCGGTGCGCCGGCCCTCTACGTCGCGCTGAGCCTTGGCGAGAAGGAAGAGGGGCGCAAGTTGTCTCTGCGCGAGTTTCTCTCGTGGAGCATCCCATTTACCCTGATCTGTTCGACTGTCTGCTACATCCTGGGCATGCTGATCTGGGTGTTGCCGTATACGAAGTAGGCCCGGCAGCGCGGGTTTACCCGGTGTGGTCAAAATATCTATCCGACCCAAACAGCTGAGCCAAAACCCAGAATTTACGCCGACAAAACCACGGCTGAAGCCAGCGCAGGCAGCTTCAGCCCCCGTTTAAAACGACCGGCGCCCTTTCCCAGCCTGACCTCAACACCAACTTCACCGCCGCGCAAGGCCACGCAGACACGCCCGCTGTGCTCATCACGGGCCGCTGAGTGCTGAACTGCCCAGCCCCCCTGGGTAGCCAAACAAGCTGCCCAAGTAGGCGCTGCGGATGTTCTTGTACCGGATGGGCCGCAATGCTGTCAAAATTGCGAGCCGACAATTAAAAATGGAACTCCACCGTCATGAAAATTCGCGTCCTCGGTTGCTCCGGGGCCATCGCTAAGGATTGCCGAACCACGTCATTTCTGGTCGACCAAGACGTGCTGATTGATGCGGGCACCGGTGTGGGGGACTTAACCCTTGAGGAGATGCGTGGCATCTCCGATGTGTTCCTGACCCACGCCCACCTTGACCATATCGCAGCCCTGCCCCTGATGGTCGACAGCATCGCCGCATCGCTGACAAAGCCCCTTCGGCTGCATGCCCTGCCCGGCACGATTGCGGCCCTGCGTGCGCATATTTTCAACGGCGCCATCTGGCCGGACTTCAGCCGCATTCCCAGCGCCGAGCATCCTTTCATCAGCTTTCACGAAGTCGCAGTTGGGCAGGTGCTGCAAATTGGCAACAAGCACATCGAAGTGCTGCCGGCCGTGCATATCGTGCCCGCAGTGGGCTACGCAGTATCGGCGGGGCAAGGGGCCTGGGTGTTCTCCGGCGACACCGAGCGTAACCCGGCCTTCTGGCAACGCGTGAACCAGCTCCCGGTGGCCATGCTGGTGATCGAAACTGCCTTTAGCAACCAGCAGCAGGGTCTGGCACGCTTGAGCCTGCACCTCTCACCGGTGTCATTGGCGCAAGAGTTGGCCCTGATTGCGCCAGACCGCATCTACCCGATCTACATCACCCACACCAAACCCGCCGAGGCTGATCTGATCATGAACGAAATCCTGGCGTTTGAGCAGGCCAATGCAGTTGCAACTGGCAACACCCGGGATATCCGCTGGCTCAAGGCAGGGCAGGAATTCAATTTGTGACTGCGATCCCCGAGGCCGGTTCGCACGAGCCGGGCTTTGCCCAACTCCAGCGACTCCCGGCAGCTCTGCGCGGCTTGGCCTTTGAGGCCCTGTTTTACAAACAACTGCAAACTGTCACGGCGCGCATTCACCAGACCGACAACCTCGACCAGATCATGCTCGAGGCCAGTACCGACATCTGCCAGCTGTTCAACGCCGACCGGCTAACCCTGTATGCGGTCAACAAAGAGCGCACCGCCATCGTCTCCAAAATCAAGACCGGGCTGAGCAGCAGCCAGGAGATCAGGCTGCCGATCGCGCCACACAGCATCGCCGGCTACACGGCCATGAGCCGCCAGCTGCTCAACCTGGCTGACGTATACGACCAATCTGCCCTGTGGCATATCCACCCGGAGCTGAGCTTCCTCAAGGAAGTTGATGCCAGTTCGGGCTACCGCACACGCCAGATGCTGGTGGCCCCCATTGTCGAAGCTGACACGCTGCACGGTGTCTTGCAGATCATCAACAACCGCAACAATGAGATGTTCGACCACCCCGAGGTCGAGGGCATGGCGCAGCTTTGCCGCACCTTGGCAACCGCTATCCGGCAACGCGTCGAGGCCGCAGAGGCGCAGGCCCGGCGTAAAGCCAGCAAGTACGACGCACTGGTGCAGCAAAGCCTTCTGAGCGCCGCTGAGCTTGACCAATGCTGGCAACAGGCGCGCAGCGATGCGCAGCAACTCGAGCAGCTGATGATGCGCCAGCACAGCCTGTCCTGCGCCCAGATCGGCCATGCGCTGTCGCGCTATTTTCAGGTGCCCTATGCGCCCTTCAAAGCCACTCGGCAACGGCAGGAGTCTTTGCACGGCCGTCTCAAGCGGGAGTTTCTGATCCAGCAGGGCTGGATACCGCTGGAGGACTCGGCGCAGGGCCTGCTGGTGATGTGTACCGACCCCGAGGCCGTGAAAAGCGCTCGTATCCTGCCGCAAGTGTTCCCCCGCCTGTCCCGGTTTTCCTACTGGGTCACCACCCAGCATGAGTTTCAAGAGACGCTGGCACAGTTGTTTGGCGTGGCAGCGGGAGGGCTGTCGATCGATGAGATGCTGGCCGACATGGGTGGCGCGGCGGTCGAAGACGCCAGCTCCGAGGATGCGCTCGAATCTGCCGCGGCAGACAACGAATTGGTCAAGTTCGTCAACAAAGTGATCATCGACGCCCACCAGCAAAACGCCTCAGACATCCATATTGAGCCGATGCCGGGCAATCTCAAAACCGGCATCCGTTTTCGCATCGACGGCACGCTGCTGCCCTACATCGAGGTGCCGGCCAACTTCCGCCAGGCGATGGTGACCCGACTCAAGATCATGTCCGAGCTAGACATCTCCGAGCGCCGCAGGCCGCAGGACGGAAAAATCAAATTCAGAAAGTATGGGCCTCTGGATATCGAGTTGCGGGTGGCCACCATTCCCTCAGCCGGCCGGGTGGAAGACGTGGTGCTGCGCATTCTGAGCGCTGGCGCGCCCATACCACTGAGCCAACTCGGGCTCACGCCGCAAAACCGGGCGCAAGTCGAGAAAACCGTTGCCAAACCCCACGGCTTGTTTTATGTCTGCGGGCCCACTGGTTCGGGCAAGACCACCACGCTGCACTCGATTCTCAGCCACCTGAATCGGCCCGAGAGCAAGATTTGGACGGTCGAAGACCCGGTTGAGATCACGCAAAAAGGCTTGCGCCAAGTGCAAATCAATAAAAAAGCCGGTATCGATTTCGCCATGGTGATGCGGGCTTTCTTGCGAGCTGACCCAGACATCATCATGGTCGGCGAGTCGCGCGACCAAGAAACCATGGCCATGGGCGTGGAAGCCTCGCTGACTGGGCACCTGGTGTTCTCGACCCTGCACACCAACTCTGCGCCAGAGTCGATCACCCGATTGCTTGACATGGGCATGGACCCCTTCAATTTTGCGGATGCCCTGCTGGGTGTTCTGGCTCAGCGGCTAACCAAAAAACTCTGCACTTGCAAGGCGCCCTATGTGCCAGACGAGGCTGCGCTGCAGGCCTTTGTGGCCGAATATGCCCAGGAACTGAGCCATGCCAAGGCCTGGCGCCTTGACCGCCAGGGGGAGACCGATCGCCTGCTGAACCATTGGCGTGAAGCGCACGCACAGGGCGGCGAATTGCGCTGGTACCGTGCGGTGGGCTGTGAGGCATGCAAGCAAACCGGCTACCGGGGCAGAATCGGCCTGCATGAATTGTTGGTGGTTGACGAGGCCATCAAGCAACTGGTGCAGCAGCGCGCCCGGGTCGCCGATATTTTTGCGGCTGCTGTGCAAGCCGGCATGCACACCCTGAAAATGGACGGCATGGAAAAAGTGCTGCTGGGTTTGACCGATATGGCCATGGTGCGTGCGGTCTGCATTCGTTAAAGTCCGCGGAGAAGAATGTGGCCGCAGACCTGTCAAAGGCTTGTCCGGGCGCTTTGGTGGTGGTAAAAACACGGGCGTCGTCCAAGCCCAAGCCACACATCAAAAAAATGGCCGGCGGCCCAAGGCCCGTGTTGGCGATGCCAGGGTCGGCTCTTATCTCAAACAAGGGAGTTTCATGAAATATTCGAAGCAGCAGGGGTTCACACTGATTGAGTTGATGATTGTGGTGGCCATCATCGGCATTTTGGCTGCCGTGGCCCTGCCGGCCTACCAGAACTACACCAAGAAGGCCAAGTTTTCGGAGGTGATCTCAGTCGGCCAGGCCTACAAAACCGCCGTGGCTGTCTGTGCCCAAGAGTTGGGCACACTCACCGGCTGCAATGCGGGTGCGCAGGGTATCCCGAGTACCCAGGCCACCACCCATGTGGCTTCGGTGGCGGTGGCCGATGGCGTGATCACGGTCACGCCCACTGCCACCACAGCGACCACCGCCACCCTGGTGCTCACGCCCAACATGACCGCCGGTGCTGCGGCCATGACCTGGGCCACCTCGGGCGGTTGCCTCAGCGCCAACCCGGCACTCTGCAAGTAAGTGGTCAGTGCGGGCGTCCCGGGGGTGGATTCCTCTGCTGGCTCGGGGCGCTTCACGGCGCTGCAGATTGCGCTGATCGTCGCGCTGGTCCTGCCTTGGCTCAACCCCTTTGCGCTGCGCCCCGCGCCAGCGGTTGTGCAAAGCCTGCTGAGCGTCTTGGGTCTGGCTTGCCTGCTGTTGCTGCCGCTGCGCCGGGCCGGCTTGGCCACTTTGGCCGGGGTGGTGGCCTGGGCTTGGCTGTTGTCGGCTCTGCTGAGTAGCGCACTGGGCTTGCTGCAGTATTTTGGCCTGTCGGGGGCCTGGTCGCCCTGGGTCAACAGCACACCGGCCGGGGAGGCCTTTGCCAATTTACGCCAGCGCAACCATTTCGCAAGCCTGGTCAATATCGGCTTGATGAGCCTGCTGTGGCTTGCATCAAATCGTCCGCCAAACACGGATTCGCCCGAGCAAGTTGGCCGACCAGCCCTGCCGCTGCGCTGGCTCGGCCTGTTGTTTGCTGCGGTGCTGTTGGGGGCGGGCAATGCGGCGTCGTCGTCACGTACCGGCTTGTTGCAGCTGTGTCTGGCACTGGCTCTGTGGCTGCTGTTTTGGCGCTCATCGACACGCACGGAGGTGCGCAAGCTGCTTTTGGCTGCCGCCCTGTCTTACCTGGGTGCGGCCTGTCTGCTGCCCCTGCTGGCTGGCCTGGGGTTCGGTGAAACCGGGATTCTGTCGCGGCTGCAGGACACCCAATTGATGTGCCAGAGCCGCCTGATCATGTGGCGCAATGTGCTGCACCTGATCGGTCTGCAACCCTGGTTCGGCTGGGGCTGGGGCGAACTTGATTATGCGCACTTCATCACGCTCTACCCGGGCGCACGTTTTTGCGATATTTTGGACAATGCGCACAACTTGCCCCTGCAACTGGCGGTTGAGCTTGGCCTACCAGCGGCCCTGCTGTTTTGTAGCGCTGCCTTGCTGCTGATCGCGCGTGCCAAGCCTTGGGCAGAGCAGCACAGCACCCGGCAACTGGCCTGGGGTGTGCTGGGCGTCATCGCCCTGCATAGCCTGCTCGAATACCCGCTTTGGTACGGGCCATTTCAGCTCGCCGCTGGCTTGAGCCTGCTGCTGCTGTGGCTAAGCCGTGCGGCGGCCAGCAGCTCGGCGGACCACCTGTTGGCCGGGCCCTACAGTTCAAGCAGCGGCTGGCGGCTGCGCAGCGCCCTGGCGCTCGGGCTGGTAGCCGGAGCCGCCTATGCCGCGATCGACTATGCCCGGGTACTGCAGTTTTACCTGCCGGCCAGCGCACGAATCCGCCTGTTGAGCGAGCCAAGCCTGAGCAGCGCTCACCGCTCCTGGTTGTTTGGCCACTGGGTCGACTTTGCCCAAGCCACCAGCACCCCGGTTGACGCGGGCAATGCCAACCGCATGCAAGAACTCAATGAAGCCATCCTGCACCTCTCTCCCGAGCCCCGCGTGATCGAGAGAATCATCCGCAGCGCTGCACTGCTGCAGCGTTTTGATGTGGCCTGGTTTTATCTGCAGCGTTACCAGGCCGCGTTCCCCGCTGAGTACGCCGACTGGCAAAAGCGCGACAAGCAGCCCTGAAACAGCAACCCTGAAACGCAGCTGGCCCAGCAGCCAGCGGCTCAGGGGGGTCGGCTGGCTTTGAATTCGGCGCAGTAATCTCGCTGCGGTATGGGCCCAGTCGGCCAAACCTGGTCGAAATCAGCCCCTGCGGCCGACCCATCCTGGGCCGCGCCGGCCAGTAGCTGCACGCTGCTCACGGTGAGGCTCGCTGGCAGATGCTGCGGCACGCCAAGACTGCGCACCACATGGCCATGGCCAGCCAGCAGCACCACGGTGCGCCCGGCCAGGGCTACCCGGCCGATGGTCTGCGCCATCGCCCGATCACGGGCTATTTGCATGCGGGTCATGGGCGCAATCTGGCTCTCGGGCAAGAGTTGGCAGTGGCCATCGCGAATGCGCTGTTGCTGGGTGCTCAGCGCAGTCTCTGTCAGGGTCTGGTCAAGGCTGCGGTCTTGCATGGCGGCGCGCAAGTCGGCGCTCGACAGGTTGGCGCCGAACACCGGCACACCCCGCCGCACTGCGGCCATGATGGCCGGCCCGTAGGCAGCCCAAGGCCAAGCGCGCTCATCCCAGTCCAGCGCAATTTGCACCTGTGCCGCACTGGCCTGGGCGCTCAGGCCTTGGGTTGAGCCGCCTTGCTTGGCCATCTCCAGCGTCAGCGCTGCCAACAGACCCTGCCCAGCCAGCCATGCAACCACCTGGGTTTGGATGTCTTGGTGTTGTGGTGCGTCATGTTGCTCGCCAAGCAGCAGAGCATCCGTGGGCCGGATTTGCTGCCAGTATGGCGGCAGGGCCTCGGAATGGGGGGCAGGCGGCAGCGGCTGAGCTTGGGCTGGGCTTGCAAGCAGCAGCGCCAACTGCAAGAGGCAGGCGAAGTTGGTTTGCCAGGGGCGACTCGGCATGCGCCGGGTCAGTGCACCACGACCGGGTTTTGCGCCAGCTCGGCATATTGCTCGAGCGTGTCTTCAACCTCTTCCTGCGTCGGGGTGTTTTGTTGCCAGGCCACGATGTGTTGCTGGAACAGCTCTGCCCACGAGCCATCCAGATAAACCTCTTTGCCAGCACGCTTGTCGACAATTTCAAAGCCATGCCGGGCCAGCGAGGGCGGGGCCTGCACCTGCGCCGCAACATCTTGACTGGCGCCAGCCGGGGTCTGCGTGGGCATCGCATTGGCCAGCATGTGCGTCACCGAATAGGTTTCAGAGTCGTAGAGGGTGTGCATGATTCATTATCCACCAATCGTTTCGGACCAGCAGCCGCTGGAACAATTTTCCTGGTCCACCGTTCGCAGCGGGCCTATTGCAAGCTTTTCCAGCCGCGATTCGAAAGATCAAGACGGGGCCTGCGTGGATTCCCATTTCTGGTCCAGGTAGTCGCCATTGTGCTCGGTGATGCGCAGTCGCACCGGCAGCCAAGCCAGGGTCGGTGCCAGCCAAAACTCAAACAGCTGGTCAAACGGCTTGCGCGGGTGGCGCACCAGTTTCACGGTATCGGCCTCGCCACCCGGCAGGGCCAGTGCCTCTTGGCGCTCCACCGTGAACAACCAAACCTCGGCGTCACGCGGGCCGGCCACCTGCACGGTGATGCTGCTGGCCAGCGGAAAGCGGGCCGGGTCGCCTGCCAGCATGGCGGAAAACTGCAACATGATGCTCAGGTAATCTTGGGCGCCAGACAGCAGTGGCACATTGGGCGTGTTGGCGCTAAAGCTGATGTAACCCTTATCCCGTTCAAAATGAGCTGCCACCTCGCTGCGAAATTTGTCCCCGAAACGCATGGGCAGCAAACCATAGGGGCCTAACTCGCCACGGCTGCTCAACACCTTTGACTGGCCAAAAGCACCCATGGTCAGGCGGGCGTCATAACTGCTGCCGTCGTGGCGCCAAAGCAGGTCCGAGTTCAAGCGGAACGGAAATTTATTCGACTCCACCCGGTAGCGCAGCTGCACCGGTGGCGGCAGCGCAATCACTCCGGGGCCCAAGCCAGCTTCGCGCGCCAGCCGTCTGGGCGCTGCCGACTCGATTGGCGCATCAGCTGCGGCCGGCGGGCCGGCGGTCGGCTCGGCTGCGACCGAGGGCCGCACAGCCTGGGCTGGCGCTGGCGGCGCTTCTGGCAGCTCGGCGGGTGCCGGCATGGCCTGGGCTGATGGCTGCGCATTGGCCTGGCTTGGGCTTTGCAAAGCCGGCTGCGGCCGCGCTGCGTTTTTGCTAGCCGCAGCCACGGCCCGAGCCTGCGGCGCCGGGGGCATGGCTGTGGGCACAGGCACAGGCACAGGCTGGGGCGCGGGTCGGTCGATTTGCGCCGTAGCGATCATGCGGGTGCTGAACAAGGGGGTGCTCGGCGAATCAAACTGCCAACTGCTGCCCTGCAGCAGGACCAGGTGCAGCAGCAGCACCGCGCCGACCACCAGGGCCAGCGCGCGCCAAGGTGGCCCGGCCCCTGGATTTGCGGCCGAGCCCGCAACCCAGCTTCGGCTGGCCCGGCCAGCGCCGGTTGAGGACCAAACTTGGAGAGTTTGCATGCGATAACTGCGAAGATTTATGATTAGCCGAAAACCTACAAGCCCAACAACATCCGAGCGGTCCACCCGCCACCCAGCTCCATGAAACTTGCCACTTACAAAGACGGCTCCCGCGACGGCCAGTTGCTGGTGGTTTCGCGTGACCTGACCAGCGCCCATTATGCGACCGGTATCGCCGAGCGTTTGCAACAGTTGCTGGACGACTGGGGCTTTATCTCGCCGCAGCTCCAGGACCTTTATGACAGCCTCAACCAGGGTCGGACACGGCACGCTTTTGCGTTTGACCCGAAGCAGTGCATGGCACCCCTGCCGCGCGCCTACCAGTGGGTTGACGGCTCGGCCTACCTCAACCATGTGGAGCTGGTACGACGCGCCCGCAATGCCGAAGTACCAGCGAGTTTTTACACCGACCCCTTGATGTACCAGGGTGGAAGCGATGATTTTTTGGGCCCCATGGAGGCCGTGGTGTGCGCCAGCGAGGCCTTTGGGATTGACTTTGAGGCAGAAATCGCGGTCATCACCGGCGATGTTCAGATGGGCGCCAGCCCTGGGCAGGCGCTCGACGGCATCCGGCTGGTGATGCTGGCCAACGATGTCAGCCTGCGCCAGTTGATTCCGGCCGAGTTGGCCAAGGGCTTTGGGTTTGTGCAGAGCAAACCGGCCACGGCGTTCAGCCCGGTGGCAGTGACACTCGACGAGTTGGCCGGTGTTTGGGATCAGGGCCGCCTGAACCTTGCGCTGCAAAGTTGCTGGAACGGAAGGCAAGTCGGGCTATGCCAAGCCGGGCCCGAGATGAGTTTTCATTTCGGCGAATTGATCGCCCACATTTGCAAAACCCGCAATGTGCGTGCGGGCTCTGTGGTCGGCTCAGGCACTGTCAGCAACAAGGACTGGAGCCACGGCTACAGCTGCATCGCCGAAAAGCGCGCCATCGAAACCATACAAAACGGCCAGCCCAGCACCGAGTTCATGAAATACGGCGACACCATCCGCATCGATATGAAGGGTGCCGACGGCCGCAGTGTATTTGGCGCCATTGAGCAGGTAATTGTGGCGCCGGCCTGAACCACCGAGCGCTGACGTTGACTCAAGCAAACCCCAAGGCCACCCATGGACTACAGCCGTTACCAGACCCTGAACATCAGCCGCCGAGGCCCCAATCAGACGGTGCTCGACATCCAGATGCGCGCGGACGGCCCCGGCGGCAACGGCAAGCTGCCCACCGCTGGCCACCAGGGGCACCTCGAACTGAGCGAAATCTGGCGTGATGTCAGCGCCGATGACAGTGTGCGCTGTGCCGTGCTGCGCGGCCAGGGCCTGGGCTTCTCGGGCGGCGGTGACCTGGCGTTGGTGCAGGACATGGCCGATGATTTCGAGCTGCGCAGCCGGGTCTGGAAAGAGGCACGCGACCTGGTCTACAACCTGATCAACTGCGACAAACCCATTGTGAGCGCCATCCACGGGCCAGCGGTAGGCGCAGGCCTGGTGGCCGGTTTGCTGGCCGACATCTCGATTGCCAGCCGGACCGCGCGCATTGTTGATGGCCACACCCGGCTTGGCGTGGCCGCGGGCGACCATGCTGCCATGGTCTGGCCGCTGCTGTGCAGCATGGCCAAGGCCAAGTACCACCTGCTGCTGTGCGAGCCGGTCAGCGGCGAGGAGGCCGAGCGCATCGGTCTGGTGTCACTCGCGGTGGACGAATCCGAGCTGCTGGCGCGCGCCTACGAGGTCGCCGAGCGCTTGGCCGCGGGCAGCCAGAGCGCCATCCGCTGGACAAAATACGCGCTCAACAACTGGCTGCGCCAGGCCGGGCCAAACTTTGACACCTCTTTGGCGCTTGAATTCATGGGATTTGCCGGCCCGGATGTGCGCGAGGGCCTGGCCTCTCTGCGCGAAAAGCGCCCACCCCGCTTTTAGAGCAATAGTTTCAAGTCATGTTGAGTCTGCAATCCCTGCGCAAAGCCTCTTGGCTCGGCCGCCTCGTACTGGCTTGGCTGCTGCTTGCAACGGCCGCAGCGCTGGCCTCACCGCTGATCAAGCCGCCCACCATGGGCATGGTCTGCTCGAGCTCTGGGTGGAGCACAGTGGCGCTGAGCTTGGACGACGGCGAGCAGGCGCCTGCCGGCCTGACACCTGACTGCCCCCTGTGCACCTCGCTGTGCGCGCCGCCGCCGGCAACCCGGCAAACTGCCGGAGACCTGCCCGCATCAGCCCGGTTGGCCTGCCCCCTGTCCGCACCGCGGGCTACAGCAAGCTGCGCGGCGGCTCTGCCTGCGCGCGGGCCACCAGATCTCTCCTGACCCTTTGATTCATCGCGCCAAGAGCCCCGAGTGGGGGCTTGCGGTCTGTTTTCTTTTGGCCGCACTGCTGGCCAGCCCTGTGGGGTTTGCCCATGTTGTTCTTTTAGAGCCGGCGGCCCTGCTCGATGTGATCGAGTCCAGCGCCTCGGGCCATCCGCATTGACTATTTTTTACCAACTTTTGGAGCATCCGATGACATTGAAGACTTTGGTATTTGCCGCCGCCCTGATGGGCAGCATCGTGCACGCGCAGTCCGTGGACGTGAAAGACGCCTGGGTACGCACCAGCGTACCGGGTCAGAAGGGCACTGGCGCCTTCATGAAACTCACCGCCAAAGATGGCGCCACACTGGTGTCGGTCTCCTCGCCCGTGGCCGGGGTCAGCGAAGTCCATGAAATGAAAATGGAGGGCGACATCATGAAAATGCGCGCCCTGCCTGCCGGCCTGCTCTTGCCTGCCGGCAAAACCGTGGAGCTCAAACCTGGTGGCTACCATGTGATGCTGATGGACCTCAAGGCCGCCCTGCCCAAGGACAGCACCATCCCGCTCACACTGGTGTTCAAGGACGCCAAGGGTGTTGAGAGCCGGTTGGAGCTCAAGCTGCCGGTGGCCGTATCCGCCGCATCTGCTGTATCCGCCGCCGCGCCTGCGGCAGCTGCGCACAAACACTGAGCGCCGGCCAGTGTCCCATAATGTCCGCTTAATCGGCTTTTGAGTTCACCATGAACACACATCTCAAGGGACAGGTGGCCTGGGTCACCGGCGGCGGCAGTGGTATTGGTTTGGCAGGCGCAACCGAGCTCGTCAAGGCCGGTGCCCATGTGCTTATATCGGGCCGAACAGCCGCCACC
>Ga0208960_1000432_pt1 | contig 23387 bp, 22 predicted proteins | sample GreLakmeON33MSRF_FD_187703 | JGI IMG/M metagenome (GOLD analysis project Ga0208960, IMG submission 187703) | Freshwater lentic microbial communities from great Laurentian Lakes, MI, USA - Great Lakes metaG ON33MSRF (SPAdes) | ecosystem: Environmental > Aquatic > Freshwater > Lake | place: Great...
GAAAAAACGAGCGTAGATCCTTCTGGAGATTTACGAGCTGCAAAAGAAGGTGTTCAAGCTAGCAACAATTTAACAGTGCCTAAAGAAGGTGTTGAGTCTTCAGAGGAATTACGTGCTGAAAAAGAAGGTGTTCAGTCAGCCAACAATTTACGAGCGCCCAAGGAAGGCGTCAATCCTAATGGCGATTTAAAAGCACCTAAAGAAGCTGTCTCTGCAAACAAGGACCTTCGAGCACCCAAAGAAAATGCAAAGGCTGATACTGACTTACGAGCCCCTAAAGAGGGTGTTAATTCAAATGTATCTGCTGCATTGGCAAGTTCAGATCCTTTGGTATCTGTTTCCCCAACCACCTCTAATGTTGAAAGTGCCACGACTTCAACATCTAATGAAGTTGCTCCTCAAGCACCACTACCTCTCTCAAAAGATTCGCAATCTGTGACAAATACTGCTGATGACCAAGAAGAGGAACTCGAAATGGACTTCCCAGCACGCGTGGTTCATTTGAAAATTGAAAACGACAACTTACGTAACAAACTAGACAAACTAGAGTCTGCGCCTTGATCCTTCCTTCAAAGCACAGCACACTGAAAGGCAAATGCCATGAGCACCGATAAAAAACAAAAAACACCGAAGCAAAGCGCACCCACGACGGGGGCTTCTGATCATCATGATGATGTTCACGACGAAGCTGCTAGCCAAGCCAAGGTAGGATCACTCTCAGAGTCTCATGAAGAAGAACTAGAGGGAATCAAAATTTTAGCGCTCGACTCTGCAGAGTTGGCAACGCGCTCCGCCAATTTGGCCACTCACGCTGGCGAGCACATGCGAAGTGTCATTGAAAAGTTAGAGGCCTCCCAAAATAAACAGCGCAAGCACACGCTCATTATTTTTGGAGGTGCTGGTGGCCTCATGCTCATGGCGGCCATGATTTTTGTGGGCATGTCCATCAGCCTTAAATCTAGAATCAACCAACTGGACACCATGGTATCTGCCGTTGGCAAACGTGTGGTAGAACTTGACGCTTCTATGGAGCTCGTAGGCTCTGTCAATGATGCCTTGCAAGAGATGGTGGGCAAGCAAGAAGGCATTGCAGATGCGCAAGGTAAATTGGAAGCCAAAATTGGCGAATCAATTAAGAGCGCGCAAGGTGTCCCTGAAGAAACAGCCAAACAGCTAGACGCTAAGAATCAAATTTTGGCCAAACAAGTACAGTCGCTCGATGGTCGCCTTCAATCGCAAGCCAATGCCATCAATGCACTTTCAAGCATCATGAAAAATGTGCAAGGCTCTATGACTGATAGCAATGGCCTGAAGCGAGAAATGGAAAACTTGGCGCGCATCCAAAGAGAGCGGCAAGCGCTTGAACTACAAGCCAGTGCACAAGCCAATTCTGCAGCAACACAAGCTGCCAATCTGGCTGCACAACAAACTGCCCAAGCCAATGCAGCCGCGGCAGCTGCTACTAGACAAAGAGAGAGAATGATTCAATATCCTAGACCACAATCGACAGACACAACACCTGCGGGCACTGGCGGTGTTTTAAGTGTTAAGCCGTAATCATATTTTGGCTAAGCGTTTTTTAGCTATTGTTCAAGATAGTGCCTTGGCGCAAATCGTACTTGTTAAGTTTTTCAATCAAAGTGGTACGTTGCAAATTTAACAGCCTGGCTGTTTGAGACACATTGCCATCGGTGCGTTGTAGGGCTTGAACAATTAAGTCACGTTCAATGTCGGCCAATCGGTCTTTCAAAGACAAGCCTTCAGGCGGCAAACTGGGCAGTCCTTGTGCCAACATAATGATGTGTTCAACTTCATTGTGCGCATCTAGCGGCTGGTCTGGGGCTGGGTTGGCAAATGGGTTCATCACATCTGCATTGGCACTGTGATTTTCAATGGCCATAGCACCCGCAACCACAGGTAGGTTAGTGTTGTCTGAAGGTGATGCCGCCAATCGCTCTGCTTGAATCACTTGCAATCCTTTAGGCAACAAGGATGGCGGCACAGTATGCATTTTGAGCTGCTGACCGCTGAACAGGGTGCTAAATCGATCGACCAAATTGGACAACTCACGCACGTTGCCTGGCCAAGCGTAGTCTTGTAAGGCGCCCAAAAAATCGGCCGCAAAGGTAATTGGCGTTTGCCCTTTTTGTGCAAAGTGCGCTGCAAAATGCGCCAGCAACACGGGCACATCTTGGCTGCGTTGGCGCAAGGCGGGCGTGTTCAGTGGCAACACATTCAATCGGTAGTACAAGTCTTCCCGAAATCGCCCTGCCACAATTTCTTGCTCTAAATCTCGGTGTGTGGCTGCCACCACCCTGACATCCACTGGAACCGACTTGGTGCCGCCCACAGGGTCGACACTTCTTTCCTGCAACACGCGAAGCAACTTCACCTGCATGTCTAAAGACAAATCGCCAATTTCGTCTAAAAAGATAGTGCCGCCATGGGCCAACTCAAAACGTCCAATGCGATCGGTCATGGCGCCCGTGAAAGAACCTTTTCGGTGTCCAAACAATTCACTTTCAACCAAGCCTGTCGGAATTGCGGCGCAATTGATGGGCACAAAATTGGCCTGACTGCGGTCAGATTGATCGTGCAGCGCCCTGGCTACCAATTCCTTGCCGGTTCCACTTTCACCCGTGATCAAGGCCGTGGCTGTGGAAGACGCCACACGCGCAATGAGGGTTCTAAGGGCTTCGGCACTGGTACTGGCGCCAATAAAGGGGTGGAGAACTTGTTGAGTCGCCATTGATTTTTTGATAAAAACACCTTGAAAAAAAGCAGTGAGTTGCCTGCGAATCAATACACTTGTGTATTTAGTTTTAACAGATTTAACCTGAAATGTCGGAAAACCGTCAAGAACGTTCAAAATGAACGACCAAGTTTGAAGATTTACGTTGCGCATTTGCCTCAAGAAACCCCCCTTGATGCCGAATCAGAGGGTGAAGGACTTCAAAGTCCCCCTTATTTCAAAGGATGAAACCATGAAACGCCTCACTTTTTTGTCCACCACATGCTTAGCCATTGCCATACTTGCTTTGACAGGATGCAAATCAATTAACTTAAGCATGCCCACATCCACCAAAAGCAGCAATTTAGCGGCGCCTTTGGTAGAAAAGCGCGAAACTTTGACGGCCACAGGCTACGCTGTGATCAGTGTTCAAAATTCAAAGAACCCTGCTCAACAACGTCTGATGGCCATTCGCGCCTCCAAGTTGGACGCATTTCGAACACTCACAGAACAAGTTTACGGTCAGCAATTGGACGCATCTTCTACGGTGGCCGACATGGTCATGGTGAACGACACATTCCGAACCAAAGTTGAAGGCGTGGTCTATGGAGCTCAGTTGGTCAGCATCACACCAGTCGGTGAAGACACTTATGAGACCACTTTGTCATTGGACAAAGAAGTTGTGCAAGACTTGCGCCTGCTGTTCCTAGGCCAAGTGGCCGTTAGAGGTCGTTGATCATGTTGAAACTGCTCAGCGCCAGTTGGTTCTTCGGTGTTTTGTCGCTCACAGCTGTTAGCAGTTGGGCGCAAAATTTACCTGCGCCTTCTCTAAAAGATGAAGCGCAATTCAAAGCACCATTGAATGCGCAAGAGCGTTTGGAAGCCATTCGTCACAGCTTGGTGGAAGCCTCGCTGCAAACGCCCACCAAGGTATTGAGCACCAGTTGGCTAGACAACAACGGCAGCCTGCGCGAAACCAGCAGCTTCAAAAACGGCATGCAAGTGAACAGCCTGCGCGTCCTCTCCTACGACCGTGACGCAGCGGGCCAACCCAAAGCCCAACTTCAAATAGAAGAGCCTGCAACATCACTCAAACAACAAACCCGCCAAGGCCTCAAATCCGTCTGGCAAACTTTTACCTCCGCACTCCAATTTAAACAATTGGGGTCAGAGCAGAATAAAACTCTGTTTTCTGAAAACTCAAATCAATTGTCATCTGACCCCAGTAAGAGAGCCCCGGCTCCAATGTGTGGGAAGCAGTTGAAGGCGGGCTTGCGGCATGTGATGGGGGTGGATGTTTGGGTGGATGCAAGCAACCCATCTGCGCTGTCTAGTGCGGTGTATCAATTAATGGGTGAGCACTTAACTTCTAGCAATCCGCAGGGTGTTGCGCAAAATTGGCGTATGACGGTGAACGATATTCAGCCCAGCATGGCCAACTCCATGACGTCTTATGAACGCATGCTGACCAGCAACAAGCCTGAACAGATGCCTTGGCATGCTCGCTTTGCCATGAAAACAGAAATGTTGCCAGCGCCTGGATTGAATGGCTTGAATGGCGCCAAGGGCCCTGGCATGGCGGTGCGTTTGTTACTGCAAGTAAGCCCCCGCGAAGGGCAAAAAAATGTTTTCCAAGAGGTGGTCACCCTTAACTTAGAGTTGGAAGTGGATAAGTGGAAAGCTGCCAAATTAAATGCAGAAAGTTATGCACTTTTGACACAACAATTTCAGCAATGGCAGACTTCGCTGAGCCAACTGGTGGCTTGCGAGGGCATCACACCCACTGTAATCGAAGTCCAAACTGAATCTATTCGAATCAACGCGGGCAGCGAATCTGGTATTCGCAAAGGTGATGAATGGCTGGTGGCAGATCCTGCCAAATTTCCAAGCCAATTGGTAGGCAAAGACGGTGCTTCACAAATGCTGTTGGCCAAAGTTGAAACTGTGTTGCCTTACCACTCGGTCTTGACAATTGTGGCAGGTCCCGCACAATCGGCTCAAGCACAATGGCGTGCATGGCCCACAGAAACGCTCTTGAAAGAAGCTTCTGCTTTACCTGCAGCCAAAGGGCGATTTGTACCTCGCTAATCTGTTTGGAAATTTCATGAAAACGACGTTCACAACAACCGCCAACAAACTTTTCTCAATGCAAGGTATGAGAATGTGCGCCTCTGTTTTCTTCATGGTCAGTTTGTTGGTTGCATGGCAAACTGCCAACGCAGCTTCACCGCCAGATACACCGCCAGCCACGTCTAAGACTGCTGCGCCTGCAAATTATGAGAATGGTGCACCCACCTACACAACCAAAAAGACCATCACACTCGATGGCTTAATGAAAGAGGTCTACCTCAACAGCCCCTTGCATGCCTCCATTTTGAATAAAGCACTCGTGGGAGCCAATCCTAAACTACTCAATGGCAAAGCCAATCAAAGTATTCAACGTGGCACCACACTGATCATTCCCAATCACACACAATTGGTTGCTCAAACATTGGCGCCTTACGCGCCACCTCCCATAGCCGTTGCCCCCCCGCCAGCCGAGGCCAGCAACCACTTCAGTTCTCAGTCCAGCGACCCTTCTTCTCGCAGGCTCTGGGTCCGCTTCCCGTGATCACGGGGGCGGATGCGCTGGTTGCGCCCAACCGCATCAACCCAATTTTTTTAGAGGGCAAGTTACTGACTTTTCAAGCCAGCATTGCCCAAGACCTCGGCCTGAAAGATGGCCAAATTGTGCAAGCCATGGTGAGGTTGCTTGGTGATCAGCCTAAACTTTTATTACAAGGCCGCATGATAGATGCGCCTGCTTCTGCATTGGCAGCGCCCGGTGAATCAATGTGGCTTAGAGTTCAAAGCAAATCTGAGGGGCAATGGAATTTACAACCGGTTCCGCCCCCCGCAAGCTCTCAAGCTGCCAGTAACGCACTCACACTCACAGCACCACTGCTGATGACAGAGCCCGGCCTAGCGCCAGTTGTATCTCGCATTGCCAATTTACTTTACAGGCCCACAGGCGCACTAGAGTTATCTCAACTCTACAAGCCAGGCACTTTAGATGCATTGCTTCAAACAGTATCTCGGCCCGACTTGTTGGCGCAGTGGCGTGGCTTGCAGCTGAGCATGGCACAACTCACGCCAGCGTCACTCAAGCAAGCCATGATGGGCGCGATGGGCTCAGAGGTTTGGTTGTCTAGAGGCATTCCTATGTCTGCACAAGATCCCAAACAAATGTTGCGCAGACTGATCGACGCCGTTAGCACAAACAACCTCAATTCCATTAGATCGAGCGACGGAGACGACGCAGAGTCGATTGGCATCGTTTCAAGATTGCAGCGCGCAGTAGATGATTTAGAAGCCAGTCAAGTGCAAGCGGTTCAAGCACAAGCTCAGCAAGAAGTGCTGTTCAATATGACTCTGCCTTTTGCAGATGCAAACCCCGTTGAACTCACCATCAGGCGGGGCTCCAAGCAAGATGGTGAATCACCTTTGTTGGTCATCAACGTTCATTCAAAAAGTGAAGAGTTGGGGCCCATATGGCTGAAAACTCAATTGGCCAATGCCGAACAGGTGGATCTCACCATGTGGTCTGAAGATGCCAATGTGGTGGCACAAGCACGTGTACGTTCTGGTCTTTTGGGGCAAGAGTTAGCCAATTCTGGGCTCACCATGAAAAGCTTTCAAGTGATTCAAGGCGCAAGGCCGATTGAATCAGCCGTTTGGACACCTTCTGGCCGCGGTTTGGTGGTGGATGTTTCAGCATGAGTCATTTCACTCGAAAAGCTGTGGCACTTGCCTACGGCAAAAATCCTGTGCCAGTGGTAACCGCCAAGGGCGAAGAAGATTTGGCTTGGCGCATGATTGAAGAGGCGCGAAAGCAAGGCGTTTTTATTTCGGAAGACCCACAACTCTTGGCACTTCTGAGTCGTTTAAATGTAGACGAAGAAATTCCGCGCGAACTTTATACGGCGGTAGCGGTGGTGTTGTCTTGGGTTTATTGGCTGAAGGACATGCGCCCTGGCGACGAGAAAGATCAGGCGGCTTGAATCAAATTTCTTGATAGCCACGGCCTTTGCTAAACCGCGCTACTTGACCCAATCGGTCATAAACTTCAACGGGGCTTCCAGTTTCACCTGTGTGCAAACTGTGCAAGGTGCCCCTGATGGTGTCTAGTTTTCTTTCAATCAACACTGCATTGCGACGGTGCAAATCGCGACACTCGATTAGGAGTTCGCGCAATTTTTCATGTTCGGGTAAATTTTGGAGGTCTTCTGCAGATGGGCAAAGCTTTGCCAAACCGGCCAACAAATCATTTTTGCCGGGTTGCAGGGACTCAAAGCGGTCCAAGTCTTGTACTTTCAGAGCTTCAAACTCCAACAACAAGAGCTTTGACAGCTGGGTAGCCAATGAAAGTACAGACTCACTCACTGATCATTTGCTCTAGCGCTTGGAAACTTTCAGCAATGCGCCGAGGGTTGAGCGGATATTGCCCATCCTGAATCGCTCTCTTGATTGATTCAACTTTGACGCGGTCAAAATCAGGCTCGGCCATGGCGCGGGCCGCGACATTGCTCAATTGAACTGCATCAGAACCAACTGCCGGCTTGGCAGGACTTGCATCGGTCGCTGTTTCGGGTTTAGCCGATTTGCGGTCTGTTTTTTCCATAGCGCTGCGCACGGACGGGTCCGACTGGGCTCGTCTTCCAAAATTCGAAACTGGATCGGTCATGGCAGGCTCTCTTTCTTTTCTAGGATGTCCAACTTTAGAAGGCTGGACATGCTCAGTATCGTCAGCATATTCTAGAACTTGAGGAAAATTTTTAAAATTATTGCATTCAATTCAAATGAGCCAAACTTCTGGCTTCCAAACTGGCACTTTAACGGGCACCATCCAAACACTCATTGCAGCCCCTTCACAAGGTTAGGGCCTACAACCACACCAGAAATCTGGCGTCCAGACTCTGTATTTTTAAGCTTCACCTGCTCGCCCATGCGGCCATCTTGCAAAGCTTCCACCCTCACAGTAATTAAAAATCCAGACTTTCCCCCCACATTCATGGTGACCAGCTGTCCTTGCTTCACCAAGATGGCCCGGCGAATGTCCGAGCTCCTCAAAGCCTGACCCACTGACAAATCTCTCACTGCTTCGGCTGCCAGCGCATCTTTGAGGTTCTGAAGCATACTATTGTCTACATTTCCACCCGTTTGGCTGACCTCTTCCAGCATTTCTGCCTCAATGATCGTGCCTCGTTGAATTAACCTTTTGGGCACCACCACGGTTTTAACGCTAGGCACTGCAGCACTACCCGGCGCATTAGAAGCACCAGAAACCGAGGGTTTACCCGAATTTGCGGCCGATGTATTGGACTGGGCCACTGTCGGCGGCGCCGGCATGGCTACTTGCAAATACAACTGCCATACAGGATCGACACATCTCACCCGAACTGTATCTTTAGAAGAAAAAGGATGGTCTACCGTCAGAGATTTACTGCAAGCCTGAATCTGAACTCTGGGATCAAGGGGCGCAATGCTTACTTCTTCGCTTTTAACTTTGTGGGTTTCAGCCATCCACGACTTCACCTGATTGAACATGGAAGCCTGAGAACCCAATTGAGGACTGGGTTGCGCAAAACTGACACCCCAACCCATGAACCATGTCGCCATGGTTAGGCACAGTATTTGCATCCCTTTGAGGGAGGGTGTTGAAGTTTTGACACTCTTTTTAGACATAACGGAGCTATTGCAATAAAGATGCCACGAGCCCAAGGGTTCTGGATTTTACCAACTCGCAACAAAGTGCTGACATGAAAATTGATAACGCAATTCACAACACGAGTTTCACGCCCTCAGTGCCAGCCACATCAAGCGAGAACACGCCCACGCCGGCAAGTGCCACAGAAGCTGGCTTTGCGAATGTTTTAGAACAAACCAAACAATCTGCTTTGCCAACCACAAGGTTGACCAAATCAGGCGACACCCTCATTGGCATTGTGCGCGATGAAGCCAAGGCCAAGGGTATTAACCTTTCTGGATCCCAAGAATACCGGTTGGCCATGTCGCTTGCAGCCCACAATGGCATTTCAAATCCCAATCAAATTGCCACTGGGCGAGCTTTGCAAATGGACAAGTTGGATGCGTTACTTGAGGATTTGCCAAACCTGAACACAACACTGGCACAAAACAACACCAAAACAAACCCAGCACCTAGCAACATTCCAGCGGCCCAAGCTCTGCAAACAAATAAAAACATCCAAGCACAAAAGCCCATAGTCGCCAGAACCCCTGCCGTATCTCAACACCCCGTGTTGGCACAAACTTTGGATCGGGCTGTGGCCAGGGGTTTCATTCCTGGCAACGAAAAGCAAGATGTATTTAACAAAATTTTGCAGGTGGCCAATAAACACAAGTTTTCACCGGACGACTTTGCTCGCCTCACGCTCATGGAAAGCGATGGCATGAACCCGCAAGCCACCAACCAACGATGCCACGGCATCATTCAGTTTTGTGATGGCCCAGCTCGCGGGGCAGCAGGTGTTGGTTTTGGTGAAAAACCCAAAGCTATTCTGGGCTTAAGCGTTTACCAACAATTGCACTTGGTTGACACCTATTTTGAAAATGTGGGTCTACCGAAAGCAGGCGCTGTTCCTTTGGATGAACTTTATTTGGCAGTGCTGCAGCCAGCAGCGCGCAACGAAACACGCTCGGAAGCGCCTTTGGGTATTCCAGGAAAGCAGGCCGTCAAACTGTATGAGGGCAATGACGCTCAGGCGCCCATCACTCGCAACTCTATCATTCAAGGATTGATGCAAAACGCGGTAGACCGTTTGAACACGAACAACAATTCACCGCGCAACAGAATTCAATCTCAAAAGACGGCTGAGTACGAAGCCAACGATCCCTCACGCGTTTGGAAGCGTTAACCCCAACAGCACTCGGCAACCGAAGCGGCAAGGTCTTGCCGCTCATTTTTTTGACCATCGGCCCATGCGCCTTTTGCGTTGTCGTTATGACAACTTCAGTGTCAAAAACCCCTCTCAAACGGCAAGAAACGCGTGGCACGAGACTTGCAATCGACTTAACTTAAGCGGACTTGAGTCCACGATCTGTCGGTAAAACGGCAATGGTTTTGAAGCAAGGAAGGACGACACATGAACATGATCGACAACGCTCTAGGCGTGCATGCACAAGCCCTTAGTGTGCGCAGCCGCCGCATGGAATTGCTTGGCTTAAACATTGCCAACTCTGACACGCCCAATTTCAAAGCCAAAGACGTTGACTTTAAAAGCGTACTGCAGGCCACTCAAACAAGCAGCCTCAGTATTACCAATAAAGGCCATGTGCTGCTCACAGCTTCTGGCAGTCCCGATGGTGAGATGTACCGCATTCCTTTTGACACATCCTTTGACGGCAATACCGTTGAAATGAACGTAGAGCAAGCCAAGTTTGGTCAGGCAGCTGCTGACTATCAGGCTACTTTGAACATATTAGAAAGCCGCATTGGCGGTATTCGCAAAGCATTGCGAGGAGATTGATCATGGCCTTAGAAGACATCTTTAGCGTTGCAGGTTCTGCGCTCAATGCGCAAACCACACGCATGAACACCACCGCATCCAACTTGGCCAATGCAGCCACAGTGGCAGGTTCCGAAGAAGGCGCTTTTCGTGCCAAACGCGCTGTTTTCAAATCTATTTTGGCCGACCAAATGGGCGATTCAAACGCTGGCGGCATCAAAGTTGAAAAGCTGATTGACGACCCTTCTCCCATTCGAAAAATGTCTGAGCCAGGCAACCCTGTGGCAGACAAAGACGGCTACATCTATTTGTCCAACGTGAACGAGATGACCGAAATGGTGGAGATGATGGCCGCTTCGCGCTCCTACCAGAACAACGTGGAGGTGGTGAACACCACTCGCCAACTCATGATGCGCACCATTGACATCATTAAAAACTAAATAAGTTTTAGGAACTACACACCATGATGTCATTGAGCACCAACAACAGTTTGTCTGCAGCCGCGCAAACTGCCAACAAAAAAATTAATGCACCAGCTGGCATTAAAACAACTGCAGATGCAGCCAACGAAGCTTTGGCTGCCAAGGAAAGCAGTGGCATGGGGCAAAAAGATTTCCTCACGCTGTTCACCACGCAGTTGAAATGCCAAGACCCATTGGACCCTGTTAAAAATGAAGCCTTCGTGGCCCAGCTTGCGCAGTTCTCGCAATTGGAAGCAACCACCAGTATGTCGGAAACGCTGAAGACCTATGTCGACAGCATGGCTGGCGAACGCATGATGAGCAGTACCAGCATGATTGGTAAAACTGTCGCTGTGGCTGATGCACCTGCCGTTATTCAAGGCGACAAACCTGCACAAGGCTTTGTGACCCTGCCCAATGGCGCAGAAGGCGTGAAGTTTCAGGTTTATAACGACAAAGGTCAGCTGGTGGCCACCCAAGTTATGGGGGCTCAAAAAATGGGCGACATGCCATGGATTTGGGATGGTTCGAACGACGCTGGTAACAAAGTGCCCGATGGCAACTACTTTTTTAAAGCAACAGTGGTAAGCCAAGGCAAAACCACCACACCTTCCGTCAACGTGCTTTCTACTGTAACCGGTGTGAACCAAGCTATCGACAAATCAATCATGTTGGAAGTTGCAGGCGGTAAGAGCGTGAAGCTCACCGATGTGCAGCGCATTGGCAGCTAAATCAACCACCTTCTTCAAATAGATTCAAACAAGTTAATTCCATAAGGAGCATTCAAAAATGTCTTTCTATACCTCGCTGACCGGCTTGAACGCCGCAACCGCCATGTTGGGCGTGACCTCCAACAACATCTCCAACGTGGGTACCACCGGTTTCAAACGGTCACGTGCCGACTTTGGCGACATTTTTGCCACATCACCACTGCAAAAAGCGTCGTCTACAGTGGGTCAGGGTGTGTCACTGAAACAAGTGTCACAGGAATTCGGACAGGGTAATATTTCTTTCTCATCCAACGCGCTGGACTTGGCTGTTACCGGTGACGGTTTTTTCCCTCTCCGATCTGCCGACGGTTTACAGGAAGTGTTTACACGTAACGGATCTTTCTTGTTGAACGAACAATTCAACGTGGTGAACTCTTCTGGACAACGCTTAATGGCGGCGACAGTTGACTCGACAGGTTCTGCGAACGTAAATGAACGTGTGGTGCTGACCATTCCTCAGAAAACATCCGGCGAAGCTAAGCAAACATCGATTGTGTCACTTGGCTTGAACTTCCCTGCAGATGCTGGCGTTATTTCAGAAGTCTTCAACCGCGCCAATCCAGCCACTTACAACAAGTCAACTGCGTTCACCGTTTACGACAATGGTGGTAACGGCTACCTGGCTACCATTTATTACGTTAAAACAGCCAACGCGAATCAGAACGTGCCATACAACAAATGGCAAACGCATGTGTTCGTGGGTGAAGATTCTGTTGAAGCCTCTTTGGTTCAATCGACCAATTCGAACAATGAAAAACTGTATGTCAACCAGTACGGTCAAATCAAACCCTACAGTGAAGTGAAGGACGAGTTAACAACTGCAAAAACCCAGTTGTTCTCATTAGACGAATTAACAGATAAACGAACATCAGTTCCTGCATCAGTTGAAGGAAGCACTGTTTCGACGTCTTCCTTGTTTGGTTCTTCAGGTGTGAATTTTAGTGAAATTGACCCACTCGTTTACGATTTGACCAAAGCATTTAAAGTTTCTATCGATGGCAGTGAGGCGGTCAATATAGATCTAAGCCATTTGAGCGCGAGAACAACAGCATTGACTGGCTCAGAAATCGCCAAAGAAGTGACAAACGTCATGAACAGAAAATTTGGTGATCAGTGCTACTTTAACTTCTCAGACGAAACCAATCGTAAGTTTACATTGACAAGTACCAACAGCGTTTCTGGTAGCAGTCCGATTAATTACCCAATTGAAATTTTTGGGACGAACGACACAGCTGCACCTCGAAGCGCCAAAACAGTAGAACAAACACTCACAGAAATACAAAGTCAATTAACCGCCTTAAATACTGCAAATGCATCCGCGACTAATTTTCAGGTTTACTACGACTACGACGCCCAAAGCTTTAAATTTACGGATGGCACTGCGACTCTTACTATCAAGTCAACACTGTCTAAAAATGAAGCGTTTAGTTTGACCTCTTCAGCTGTGACCCTCGACGAAAATGGGTTGTATGGTGGCAAGGCTGTTCCTAACGGCGCTGCTATTCGAGCTTCTACTGAGCAACGTTACGGCATGAAAGTAACGTTTGACTCAGTGAACAAAGTATTTAATCTTGAATCAGGAACTACGGGTGACAAATCAAGCATCAGCATCACGCCAGGCGTCATCGCACTCACTGATCCCCCGAGTACAGAAGCTTCCAATGCTGCCCTGTTGTCGAAAAATTTGTTTGGCTTTGAAAGCAAAACAGTTGTCACTTCAAGCTTAGCGCTCAGAGGTATCGCCTCAACACCCGCAACTGCTTACGGTACAACGCCGACCATCAACATGTCCAATAACTTTGCTGTTGATGCTACCAATAACTCCTTTGTTGTCACAGTCAATGGCATTAAAGGAAAAGTTGTTATACCAAGCAACCCTAACTATTCTCTTTCATCATTTAAAGCTGCATTAGAAAAAGGAATCAATTCTTTAAGTGCAAGCAATGGAACACTGACCCCATCAACTGTCAATGGCGTCAAAGTTGACTTTGACGTTCTCAATAACCGTTTTGTTTTCAAAACTGGAACCTCGGGTTCTGACTCATTCATCAAAATTTCAGGCAGCTCCAACTGGGGTCTAGAGACCGTTGAAGCAGGTCGTGGCACAACTTCTACCTGGATTTATCCCACACAACACAAAGACTTTGTGAGTGGTGCGCTTCAACCTAAATACATTGACGGTGCTGGCCTTGAAACAACCAACGGTGACGGCTTTACAACTTTGCCCCCTTGGTCTCCCGTTTGGTTAGACAAGGGCGAGTTGACCTTTGACACCGGCGGTAATCTGGTGTCGCCAGTTGCAGGTACTCAGTTGGAAACTGTTTACTTGGCGGGTGGTAAAGGTGCTTTGACCATCAACATTGACTACTCAGCCTCGACACAGTTCTCATCAGCGTTTGCGGTTTTATCGCAATCTCAAGACGGCGCGCCTGAAGGTGACTTGGTGGGTGTAACCATCGGTAACGACGGATTGGTGAGCGCTTCGTTCTCCAACGGCACCCAAAAATCATTGGCAAAGATCTTGCTTGTTAACTTTTCAAGCCCTGTAGGTTTACGTCAGATTGGTGACTCCAGCTTCTTGGCTTCGGCGGCTTCCGGCAAACCTATTTTGGGTACTGCGGGTAGTGCTGGCTTCGGAACCCTTCGCGCTGGTGCCACAGAACGGGCCAACGTGGACTTGACGCAAGAGTTGGTGGACTTGATCACCGCTCAGCGTAACTTCCAAGCCAACGCTAAGGCCATTGAGACTTCAAGCACGATGACGTCAGCCATCATTAACTTGCGCTCTTAATTGTCAAGCTTTTGACTATTTTTTGATTTGGACTGACAGGAAACCGACATGGACCGCTTAGCTTTTAACGCTTCAGCTGCTATTGCAGAGTCGCGCACAGCCCAGCACATGGTCAACAACGAGTTGGCCAACGTGTCCACACCGGGTTTTAAGCGCAGTTTTGAATCAGCCATGCAAAGTGTGACGGCAGTAGGCGCAGGCTTTGCATCCCGCATTCAGCCTAAGTCTTTGAATGTGGACACCATCATCATGACAGCCGGTATTGCCCTCATTGTCACGGGCAATGATTTGGACATTGCCATGAACGACAAGGCCGTGTTGGGTGTTTTTGGCAAAGACGGGACGGTTGCTTATACCCGCCGCGGCGACATGCGTGTCTCTGCAAAAGGTATTTTAGAAAATGGCAGTGGCCATGCTGTACTTGGACAAGGCGGCAAACCCATCACCATTCCCCCAGGATTTAAAGCTGTCATCAACACGGATGGCGCTATTTATGCAGACAACCCATCGAATGTGGGTGTTGCAAAGCCCGTTCTGATTGACCGTTTGATGTTGCGCGATGCAGATGGCGTCCGCCTTTCTAGGCGACTTGATGGTTTGTTTGGTGTTGAAGGTCAACCCAACGGTACTGAGATTCCAGACACCAAAGCCCTTTTAACAGTGAACCCTAAATGTTTAGAAGGCAGCAACGTGAATGCGTTGTCAGTGATGGTTCGATTGATGGACTTGAGCCGTTCGTTTGAAATGAACGTCAACGTGATCAAGCAGAGTAAAGATTCGGATGAGTCTGGCGCCACCATGATGCGCAACTCATGAACTTAACAACAAATTGAAAAGGAGCTAGCCATGGATGCTTCAATGTGGGTTGCCAAAACGGGCCTCGATGCGCAACAAACGCGCATGAATGTGATTGCCAATAACTTGGCCAACGTCAATACGTCTGGTTTCAAGCGCGACCGCGCTATTTTTGAAGACTTGCTCTATCAAAACGTGCGTCAGCCTGGCGGACAAACTGGTACTAATACACAAAGCCCAACTGGCTTGATGTTGGGTACCGGTGTGCGCGTAGTGGCCACTGAAAAGTTGCACGGCCAGGGCAACATGATCAACACCCAAAATCCTTTGGACATGGCCATTGCCGGTGATGGATTTTTCCAAATTACTCAAGCAGACGGCACCATTGCCTACACACGTGATGGCAATTTTAAATTGTCATCAACGGGTCAGTTGGTCACCTCCAGCGGTGCTCTATTGCAGCCCGCCATCACCATTCCCAACACCGCATCCAGCGTCACCATTGGTCGCGATGGCACAGTGTCCATTGAGTTATCAGCTGGCGGCTCTCAAGTGGTTGGTCAAATGCAGTTGGCTCGCTTCGTAAATCCAAGCGGCTTGGAGTCTAAAGGCCAAAACCTGATGAAAGAAACACCTGCTAGCGGCACACCTCAGGTATTGCAACCTGGCGTGAATGGCGCAGGCTCTTTGATGCAAGGCACCTTAGAAGCTTCCAACGTGAACGTGGTGGAAGAAATGGTCAGCATGATTGAAACCCAACGCGCCTACGAAATTAACTCTAAGGCTATCTCTGCAGTTGACGGCATGTTGAAGTTTGTCAACAACAACCTTTAATTAAAATATTGTGAGCCTAGTCATGAGCAAAATAGCGTCGTTATTAAAGACTCGAACACTCAAACTTTGTTCTGGTGTTGCATTCACTTTGTGCTTATTTTCTGCATGTGCTGTTTTGCCTAATCAAGGCCTCACGCACTCCCCACAGTTTGAGCCTGTTTACCCTGTTGCTGCCGAGCCAGCAAAGCCTGCAACTGGCGCCATTTATGTTGGCAGACAAAGCGACAGTTGGTTTGGCAAGAGCCGAAGCTTTCAGGTGGGAGATGTGATTACAGTTTTATTAGATGAGTCTTCACAAGCCACTCGAACTCAAAAAGGCTCCCTCACTCATGAATCGAAAAATGACGCTATTCCAACTGGCTTGACCAATTGGGGCAAAGGCGTCGGCGGTTTGATGAAAGGCATAAAATTGGATGGCGCAAACATTTCAAGCAAAGGTACAGGCGAAGCCGGCCAACAGGCCACCCTCACGGGCTCCGTGGCTGTGGCTGTTGTAGAAGTGATGCCCAACGGCAATCTGGTACTTCGTGGCGAAAAACAACTTGCGCTAACTGAAGGCACAGAAGTTATTCAAGTGGCCGGCATTATTCGACCAGACGATGTCTCGCCAAGCAACACCGTGCAATCAAGACGCTTAGCGAATGCTCAAATTTCTTACCGCGGTACTGGCGACATGGCAAATGCCACACGTGCAGGTTGGGGCACAAGCGCCCTGCTCAAGATCTGGCCTTTCTAATTTAAAACTTTTTTGAACCTGAATTTTCATAAAGAACATCATGAAATCCTGGCTCTCACTTTTTTTGGCACTGTCACTTTTCAGTGGCAATGTCATGGCGGATCGCATTAAAGATTTGGCTTCTGTCGCAGCCATGCGTAGTAACCAACTGATTGGTTATGGATTGGTGGTTGGCTTAGCAGGCTCAGGCGATGGTGCAGACGTTTCCTTCACGGCGCAAAGCATGAAAACCCTGCTGAACCGTTTAGGCGTCACCCTAGAAGGCGCATTGTCAGACTTTGAAACAACTGCCAGCACCGGCAAAGTGGATATTAAAAACACAGCAGCCGTCATGGTGACTGCTGAGTTACCAGGCTTTGCCAAGCCCGGCCAAAAAATTGACGTTACAGTTTCTGCCATTGGCAAAGCTTCAAACTTGCGGGGCGGCACATTGCTACTGACCAGTTTGCGTGGTGTTGATGGCGAAATTTATGCCATCTCACAAGGCTCATTGGCTGCCACAGGCATTGACGCCACGGCAGCTGCTGGCAGCAAAGTGGTCATTGGCGTACCCACCTCCGCTCGCATTCCTCAAGGCGCCACCGTTGAGCGTATTGTGGACAACCCGTTTGACAAAGCTGAGCGTGTGATTTTGAATGTCCGCGACAGCGACTTCACCACCACCACCGCCATTGTGAATGCCATCAATAACCGCTTTGGAGCCGACGTGGCTCGCGCCATGGACGGTGTCACTGTCTCATTGCAAGCTCCCCAAGACCTGACTCAACGCGTTGCGTTTATGAGCATGGTAGAAAACATGGATGTCATGCCAGGCGAGCCTTCTGCTCGTGTGGTTGTTAACGCCAGAACAGGCACGGTGGTCATTAGTCGCAATGTGCGCGTTACAGCTGCTGCAGTTTCTCACGGCACCATTTCTGTGTCAGTGGCTGTCACCAACGAAGTATCTCAGCCTGGTCCATTCAGCCCCGGTGGCACGACAACACCTGTTCAAAATGCCGACGTCGCTGTAAGCGAACCTAACAAACCCATGTTCATGTTCAACCCCGGTGTTGACTTGCGTCAAATTGTAGACGCAGTGAACCAAGTGGGCGCTACACCTTCTGCACTGATCGCCATTTTGGAAGCGCTTAAAAGCGCTGGCAGTTTGCGCGCTGACTTGCTTGTAATCTAAGCAAATAGGCTTAGAAAGAACACCATGGACAACGCAATTGGCAGCACTCGCTCTTACCTTGACTTTGAAGGCCTAGGCCAACTCAAGGGTCAGGCGCGCCAAGATGCCAAGTCTGCTACGCGTGAAACTGCGCAGCAGTTTGAAGCCATGTTCATCCAGATGATGATGAAGTCGATGCGCGAGTCTGTGATGAAAAGTGATCTGTCAGAAAACGCCCCTCTGGAAACATACCAAGGCATGTTTGACAAAGAAGTTTCTATGTCACTGGCCAAGCGCAACAGCATGGGCTTGGCAGACATGCTGGTTAAAAACTTGGAGCAGATGGAAGCCGCCAAAATGAGCACGGCTGAAATTTTGAAAATGCGAGAAGAAGGTGGCATGCCTTCTGCCAAGCCAATTCCATTGAATTCGAAAGAAACCGCTTTGCCTTTGAACAATGAGCGACGCCCCGAATTCAAGCTCCCAAAGAACAGCCCTATTCCATTGAACATGATGCCAGGCCTGGGCAAAAACTTTGATCGGAACAGCTTATGACCGACTTAGTCAGCGTTGCCTCCAATGCGGTATCGTCCTATCAGCGCGCGCTAGGCACCATCAGTAACAACATTGCCAACGTAGCCACCGATGGCTACTCGCGGCAGGAAGTGGTGCTGCAAGCCAACCCTGTAGCCAAGGTAGGCAACACCTACCTCGGTACGGGTGTTACGGTTGACCGCATTCAGCGCCAGTACGATACTTTTGTTGAAGCCAACTTGCGAAGCAGTAACAGTGATTTACTCAGCCAAGAGCCCATGGTCAATTATGCCAACCGTGTCATTGACGTAATGGGGGGACCCTCTATGGGGTTAAGCAGTGCCCTCGATCAATTCTTTGGCTCTGCACGCAATTTGTCAGCCGACCCTGCCTCCAGTGTTTTACGCGGAAGCTTTGTGCGAGACGCCGAAAACTTGGCCACTCGCTTTGGGCAACTGTCTTCGCAGCTAGATTTGGTTCAATCTGAAACAGATCAGTTGGTTGAAAGTCAGGTGAAAGAAATGAACACAACGATTTCGCAATTGGCTGAAATCAATGTTCAAATGACAAAGCAAAAAAGTGCAGTAGCGCAGCCTCCTGATTTACTTGATCAACGCGACAAGCTTTTAAAAGATCTCTCAAGTTTCGCGCGAATTAACACTTTCTTTCAAGAAAATGGCTCTGTCACTGTGAGCTTAGGTCCTTCCATTACCCGCGATGTGGTGGTGGATGGCATTAAATCTTTCAGAATAGGCGCCAGCTTTGCTGCAGCCTCTCCTGAAAAAGTAGCGCTTGTGATTGACCCTTATGGCGATGCATCGCCACTCACGTCGTTGTCGAGCGGCAAGCTTTCTGGATTGATGAGTTTTAGAGAGCAAGTACTCGGCAGTAGTCGGAGTGCTCTGAATGTATTAGCCAACACAGTGGTTAAAGAGGTGAATGAATTGCATCAAGGCGGTATTGACGCCTACGGCAATAAAGGTATTGCCCTGTTCAAAATTAATGCAAACTCAACAGCTGTTGCTGGCACGATGGAAGTTACATTTGCAGATCCCATGCGAGTGGCAACTGCTGCACAATTTCGCGTTATTGAATCTCCAAACAATACCAGCGGAGTTGATGCAACTGTTTTGTTTGAAGCGCCTATCACCACCGGGCCTAAATCTTTAAACAACATATTGGTTAACAATTCCAATTCAACAGCTGGCGTTAATTTTCAAGTAGGCACTTTAAGAAAAGTTGCTCCCATTGCTACCATTCAAAGTGGAACCAGCGATATTGGCATATTTTTAAATAGCCCCGGTGAGGAACAGCAACTTCAAGTCTTTACTCGCGATGGCAGGCACCTCATTGGAGCGCCGGTTTCGGACGAGGATAAGAGTCAACTTTTTACCCCTTTGAATGGGTTTGAAGTGGGTAGTACCTATAGCCCTCAATATCGGAACACTTCCGGAGATCAGGGCTATAAGGACATGTCCGTGTTTTATGGTGCCAAGGCAGATGTCCGTCTGGAACAGAAATGGGACATGACCGAGAAAAATCCTGAAAAGCATACCTTGTTGAATGCCACAAGGGCGCCCGCACTTTTAGCGGGTCAACGGATTGGAGATTTTTCAGAAATTATTGAAGGAAAATTTAAACTGAATGGTGTTGCATTAAGTGCTGTGAGCGCAGAGGAAGGGCAATCTTTGCAAGCCACCAACCTCAAAGCATGGCTAGATGCGAATATTGCAAATGAAATTAATCACCCGGCCTTACTTGGATTCAAAGTATCTGCAACAAATGAAATTCGAATTCCTTTAAAGCAAATAAATTTCAACGACCCCAACAAATCTAAATATCTTTCAATCAATGGGACAACGTTCAGTGATGATGAGGATCTTCAATGGCCAAGTCTCAGGGATTTTATAGACGCCATTAACGATAAGTCTTCCGATACATTTGTTCTCGCCTCTCAAGCCCAAAATGGCGATATTGTGCTGACCAATTCGGAAGGCCATGAAGGTGAAAATATCAATATTGACTCTGGCGCTATACCCAATGCATTTGGAATAGCAGCAGGCACTTACAAAGGCAGTATCAGTATTGAGCGGGCCTTAGATGCCAATGTAGATACCCCCATCGAGTTTGGATTTGGATCTGGCAAACCTTCAGATTTGTCTGCTTTGGGATTCACAACTGGTGCCTACATTAAAGGCAACACCAAAGAAGACTTGTTGGTATTTCTGACTGGTTCAGGCACAGCCAATATTAGCGCTACCTATGCAGGGTCTCCTGCTGATGTTAAAGAAACATTGCGCGCACAGCCCTTAGAAGTGAAATTTTTCACCAGAAAAGTAGCCAGTTTAGATCAGTCGTACTACACCATTACAGATCTGACAACCAAAACAGAGCTTGCACAACGCAACTTCGATCCCACACAACCTGAATTGTTTATCAATTATCAGGGCTTAAAGATCAGTTTTTCTAGTCCACCAAAGACCGGTGATATTTACACCGTTGACGGCAACCGAGATGGTGTTGGTAACAATGAAAACATGTTGGCCATTGCCAATCTAGAAAAAAAAGGCGTGATGGGTGGTGGCAAGACCATGGGGGCTTATTACATTGACCAAGTCAATGACATGGGCAACATTGCCCGTCAAGCCAGCATTTCCCAATCAGCTCTCAAAGTTGTTTATGACCAAGCTGTCACTGCAAGAGATGAAGTTTCTGGCGTCAGCCTTGATCAAGAAGCTGCCGACCTGATTCGCTTTCAACAAGCGTATCAAGCGGCAGCCAAAATTTTGCAAGTGGCAAGCCAACTTTTTGAAAGTGTGTTGTCTGTTCGTTAAGCACTGAACTAGACAAATCCCACAGGACTTATTATGAAAATTTCGACTCATTTGATGTTTGAAAAAGCGACGCAGCAGATGACGACGTCGCAAACTAATTTGGCAAAATCACAAGCCCAATTGGCGCAGGGCAAGCAAGTGATCACCCCAAGTGATGCGCCTGATCAAGCCTCAACCATACAGCGTTTGAAGTCAATCATGACACGCCAGGGCAGTTATCAAGCTGCTTTAAATTCTGTCCAAACAAAGCTCCAAGGTGAAGACAGTACATTGCAAAGTGTCAGTGATTTACTTATTCGTGCTAAAGAAGTTGCAGTTCAAGCATCTAACGACACCCTCAGTCCTTCCAACCGAAAGGCTCTGGGTGTTGAATTACAAGGTCTTCGCGACCAAATGCTGAGCTTGGCTAATTCTAAAGACATCAGTGGAAACTACATGTTTGCTGGTAGCCGGGTCAATTCGCCGCCTTTTGTGGCTTTGGCAGGTGGCAGTCCTCAGTATGTGGGTGACCAAACAAGAATGCATGTCATGGTTGGCGAAAGCCGCAGCATGCAGATTAATCGTTCAGGCACTGATGCCTTTGCCCCTGTCAATCGAACTTTGCCCGATGGCAGCACACAAGGCGTAGGTTTTTTCAATGTCATGGATGATTTGATTAAAGGCGTCAACAATTCAGACCGCAACTTGATGCAAGGCGGCGTAGGTGAATTGGATCACTTGTTAGAGGGATTGACGTTTGCGCAAGCCAATGTTGGTTCAGGCCTTAAAAGTATTGATCAACAAAACAGCGTCATTGAAGATACTGTGCTCAATTTAACGACCACTTTATCTTCCATAGAAGACTTAGATTACACCGCCGCCATTACCAAGATGAACCAACAGATGATGAGTTTGGAAGCTGCTCAGAGCAGCTTTGCCAAAATCAGTCAATTGAGCTTATTTAACTTTATCAAGTAAATTTTGCAACTGTCCATCAAGTTTTATTAAGTGATACCGATTTATTTTTTTGATGACCACTCTTAAATTCACTGGAGCTTTAAATGTCAACTGACACCATCAGTGCACTGGGTGCCGGATCAGGTGTAGACGTTAAATCATTGGCCACCAATTTGGTCGAGGCTGAGCGTGCGCCACGTAAAGCTGTTTTGGATAAAAAGATCAAAGCCTCTGAGGGTGGCATATCGGGTTATGGTGCCATTAAATTTGTACTTGGCGACCTGAACACAGCCTTTGGCGCTTTGAAAAATCAAAGTGCTTTTAATGTCACAACCACACGCAACAGCCATCCAACGGCATTTGCAGTAACCGCGAGCACAAGAACGTTAGCGGGCAGCCACACCGTGTCTGTTTCGCAACTGGCCAAGCCGCAGAGAAGTATCAGTCCAGGATTTGCATCTAGCACTTTTGCCATTACAGCAAATCAGCCTATCACTTTGTCATTGTCTGTTCACGGTGGTGTCGCAGATACCATCACGGTGCCCGCATCCGCCAACACGCCAGAAGGCATTGTGAACAGTGTCAATGCGGCAGGTAAAGGAATTACAGCGCAGCTTATCAATACTGGTGACCCAACTATCCCCGTCAAAATTATGTTCACAGGGCAAGCGGGTGAAAATAATGATTTTCAAATCACCAGTCCCTCATGGACTTCAGTTATTCAGCCTTTACAAGTTGCGCAAAACGCTAGACTCAGAGTAGATGGCGTTGATATTATTTCTGCCAGCAACAAAGTTGAAGGCGCAATTACGGGCACAACGCTTGACTTGTATTCTTTAACGCCTGCAAGTGAGATAGCATCTGTCGACTTTTTACGAGACACAAGCGGTATCAAACCCAAAATTGAAGCACTTGTAAAAGCTTTTAACGATGCCACTTCCATGCTTGGCGTGGTGTCCGACCCGAAATCAAGCGTGGAAACCTACGGTGCAACTTTGGTAGGCAGCTCTGTAGTAGGCTCCGTGCGGTCTCAGATGAGGTCTATGATTACGACTTCCATTACCAACTCAATTACAGTACCTGGCGCTCAAATTAACTTAAATCTTCCAGTCACTTTGGGGAGCGTTTCGGGTGTGGCCACACGTATTGCACCATCTGAAGGTTCTGATCGTTTTGTTGATAAGCAATCTCTGGTCAACGCCATTAACAATGTAAGTACGTCTACCAAAGTTGCCGCCAATCTTGACTCAAGCGGTAATTTGGTCTTGACCAATACTGCGGGAACTGAAGGTAATGATATTTCGCTAAGT